>Ga0307379_10004182_pt1 | contig 20697 bp, 50 predicted proteins | sample UN2MG_FD_202237 | JGI IMG/M metagenome (GOLD analysis project Ga0307379, IMG submission 202237) | Soil microbial communities from Risofladan, Vaasa, Finland - UN-2 | ecosystem: Environmental > Terrestrial > Soil > Coastal area > Acid sulfate soil | place: Finland: Risofladan, Vaasa | collected... | reverse complement strand
GAAACTCTTTGTATAAGCAAAGGGACTCTTACTGCCAAGACCAAGACAACCAACAAAATCATTTGAGGTATTCTTATTTGAAGCACCATAAGTGGTGTAGAGACTTTCCATATCTTGCTGAGAAAGGCCAGTTCCGTAATCCCTAACCATAAAAATTGGGTCGGTATCTGTCGGCAACTTTACCCTAAAAGGATCAGTGTTTCCAGAAGCAACATGACTATCATAAGCGTTAGTAGAAAGTTCACGAATAACAGCCATAACCTTATCCGAGTACAAAGAGTTGCTCAAAATATTGAACATCTTTGCACTCTGCTGAATTGTAAACTGATTAGCGTTCTGAATTCCTCGGTTGTGGTTAACAACAGTCTTGTCTGCGAGCAGCATCTTTAATCTCCAAAGTGTAGTGTGTTTCGTTCCAACTCCCCAAGTATAGCATCGGATTTGGGGTTGTCAACCCTTGAGTCAAAAATCTTCGTCGCTCAGATTTTTCCATGAATCAGAATCATCTGGCATCCAACCTTCATTAGAAAGATATTCTTCCTCATTGTCTTCATCTTCATCTTCATCTTCTTCTGCTAGAAAAGATTCTAAGATATTTATGATGTAATTTACTTTTTCTTCTATCCTTGTAAAATGAGTATTTATATTACCAACATTTACTTCCAAATTTTTCACATTTTCTTTGAGTTTTTTGATATCAATAAACATATCATCGCTATTTTCATTCATGAATTACCTCAATCAATTATTAGTGATTCGTTTGTCCATCCTTCTTTTTGACCAATATCAGTATATCGACCAGCAAAAAATGGACCCTGACCATAAAAATCCATGCCAAATAAAACACTCAAACCTTTTGCATACCACATAGCATTTAATACCCCTTGATCTGCTGATATGTTATTTTTTATCAAGAAATAATCGTTATCTATCATTAAACTCAACCATTCTTCTATGATAGAAATTACTTCATCAGTTTTTTCCATTATCAAAAAACCTGCTTCAAATGCTGGGCTATTCTTAAAAGCATTATTGTTCAGATTAAAATGGTCTAGTATAAACTCTGGAAGATCTTTTTGACTATATTTATGTTCGTTATCCCAGTGTGGGCAAAATGGAAGTATAGGAACTTTAACTTTGTTTAGTATCTCAAAATATTCGTCGTATCTTAAATCTCTGTCTCTTTTTCTTTTTCCTTTATTTATTACTGAACACCCAGAATCAAGATAAATTAAGAAATCCCCATAAGGAATGCGATTAAGAATTTTTAGTATTACATACGGTTTCCAAATAAATCTTCCAGAACAAGATTCAGTATCCATAAACTTTTTATGCTGTGAATAAAATTCGGAAATATTATTACGATCCCAAGCGTATATATGCTCAATAGGATAACCCGAATTAAGTATTTCTGTAGCAAGAACACGCTTTCTTTTAGCAAAAAGTCCGTCTCCATATGTTAAAAAATGTGTTGTCATTTTATTTTGTAAAATAGGAACGGTGGGACTCGAACCCACACTGAACGGATTTTAAGTCCGATGCCTCTGCCTTTGGGCTACGTTCCCTAATTAAAGTCTTTTAATTCTCCTGTTGAAAATAACATATCACAGCATATGCAATAGCAGCAGGAAAAAACAGAAGACACAAAATGATAAATAGCAATACATTAAATTTCATTGTTTCGTTTCCTTTAGGAGTTTTTGAGTCTTTTTAAGTAATTCATTTTCTTCTTTTAATGTAGCAATTATTTTGTTACATTGTTCTAGTGCTGTTCCTAGATATTGAATTCTTTCTTTTAGTTCTGTACTCAGCAAGTCTGATTTTTTTGCTTTAATTTCCATATATTTAAACCTTATTTTAATGTATGTAAGTCTTACTCTTGCTTGTATAGGTAATACACATTTATCTATAATCTTGGTTCATAATTATATTCAGTAAAATCTCTTTGGTATATTGAATTTGTTTCTACAAAGTTATTTATTGTTGGATAAATTTTGTTTTTTTGAAGATGTTTCATTCTGTTAATTGGTATAGATAATCTATCAGACAAATCCTTTTGAATAAATCTGTGACCCTGTTCATATTTATAGATACAGTCTATTTTTTCCGATAAAAAATTCTTGTAAACACAGTTTGGTTGTGGATTTTTAATCTGAATATCATTTTTGTTATAGAACCTATGGTCGTACTCTACTGTTATAGGAAAACCAAAATTATTTAAATATTTAGTAAAGTCTAAGTTTCCTTCATCAATAGTAACACCAAAAAAAGATGGATCTTTAAGCATAGAGACGGTTCTGCGATAAGGGTTTCTTACTATAGAAAACTTGAAATATTCATCCCAATATTCTGCATACATTTCTTTTGCTTGACAGGACAACAAATGTTTTTCCTTGTTGTCTATATTCCAATAATCTTTTCCACATATCCAATTTTCTATACTAGTTCCTCCAGTACAAGGTATGTGAATAAAAATACATTTAAACTTGTGATTTATCATGTTGCAGCCTTATGCCCCTTAATCTTCTAAAACATGACTCCAGTATCGGCTATCCTCTTTGTTCTGAAGAGCATCCCAATAAACACAGCGAGCAACATATGACGGAATTTTTAGTTTACCGCAATTTACAACCCAGTGACGCTCCATCTTCTTGTATTTTTCGATACCCTTCTTGCTCTTATTATAAGTAAGATGTTCCATGTTGTAAAGTCTCAATTGATGAACATCTCCACAAAGAACCCTAGCCTCATTTGGGTGAATCATTTCAAGAGCAAAGCTAACCTTAGCCATACCAAGACCCTTGATTCGATTTACGATTTGATCTCGCTTCTTTACATGATACTTTTTTGTGGTAAGATAAAAGTCTTTTGGATTAGCCCAGAATTGAGTCTTAAAATCCCAGATATATTCTGTGCGATTGTTGTGAAGACCAACCCCACTATTAGCAAGTTTATCTCTTAGAGTTTCCTTGTTGTCGATCCATTCATCAAAGTTTTTAATTGCATTATAACCAGAACAATTGCCCTTCCAAGTAGTGTGAACAGAGCAGTAAGCAAACAGGTAACGCCGAAAAATATCATCGGTATTCTGTGGTTGTACACTTTCCCAATACTCCTTATAAGTAATAGTTTTGTCTTTAGGGAAATTAGCAAAAAACTTATCAGCCAATGAGCATGAGTATTCGGTCTTCTTTTCCATTTTTATCTCCAAAGTAGTGTTCGTTTCCAACAACCTCATTGTACCATGCGTTATCGTCCTGTCAAGCCAAAAACTTTAGTCTGCTCTCTGGGAAAAACCCATCTTATTTTCTATCTCCCAATCTAAATTATCGTCAATAATCTTTTTGATTTCTGGATCAATATTAAAACATCTAGTCTCTCTTTGTAGTGGTAATTCTTTTTCTCCATTAAAATTAATGTCGCATTTATCACAAATCTTTTTTGTTTCCGCTTTTGTGTCTGTTAACCAGTTTGTATAATTAACAAAATGACTATGTTTTGCAGTATTTTTAAGACCTTCTACTAGGTACTCACATTTAATTGCTCTTGCTTCAAAGATATTTTTAAACCTTTGTTCGTTAAGATTCCTGTCTTCCATAATTTCTGTTTCAGGTTTTTCATTCGGCTGAACTTTATGGGTAGACCAGTGTTCATTAAGCAAAAAAGATTTCATATTTTCTCTGTTTATTACTGGCACATGATACTTTTTATTGAATAACGAATGAAGCCAATCGTATGGATCTCTAACTAATCCTATAAATAAAATATCTTCTCCTTGATTTTTAATCCTATTCATATAGTCTTGATGAAAGAAAAAGTGCTTCCATCCATACTTTGAAGTATAAGTTTCTTTTCCTGGCAGTTCAGTTAATATCTGAAATAATAGATGAAAATAGTTTGTTCCAGAACATCTTTCTCCGTATAATTGAAAATCTTTAATCATATTCATACGAGCCTTTCTTTACCATGTATAATTTTAACTGTTGGAAATCTTAGTGACACACCACCATTCTGATTTTTTGTTTCTTCAAAGTATTGAACAGTAATTACTGAACCAATTAACTTCTGTGGATTTTTGTAATAATGTTGTCTTTCTTCAATAGTCCAACCACTACCGACTTTTACAGAGTAACCCTTGTGTTCAATATATACAGCAGAAAGCATATCTTCTTCGTGTTCAGCGTTGTTTTTTACATATCTAAATGGCCCAGTTTCAATATCAATAACTTTATATTCATCATCAAAAAACTTCTTTACCTTTAGCAAATCCTTGCTACGCTTACCCTTATAGGTGGTATTTTTTCGTAGCATTACTCCTTCCCAACCATAATCTTCTGCTTTTTTAGTCCATTCAGCAAAATGATCGTCATCTCTAATCTTCTCCATTCCCAGAACACTAAGACATGGACAAGTATTTTCGCTCATCAATACTCTGAGATGGTTGTATCTCTTTATTAGGTTTGTAAAACTGTTCCCAGTATTAAACTCTGATGGACTTAAACAATCAAAGATTTTATAGGAAGGATTCGGAATAGTATGATCCTTCTTATTCAACTGTTTCATTACACCCTGGAAATCTTCTACCCCGTTTTCATCCACAAGGCAAAGTTCTCCATCAAAAACCGTATTAGTAATTCCCAGATCGGCAATCCCATCACCAACAATACGAAGAGTATCAAATATTTTACCAGTCCTGCTATAAAACGTAGTGTTACCCACAGCATCAACAACAGCAATGCAACGTACACCATCCAACTTGCGACTAACATACCATTCATCCTCCCATTTTACATGCTTAGGCTCATACTTATCAGCAAGAGCAACATTAAATTCTGGAATAAGATTAGGAATAGCCTTGTTGATAATCTTATCGCCAGCACGAGTTTTCAAATCCTTGTCAATAATGCAGTAGATAAGCTCTTCGTATTCTGAATACTCATCAATAAAAGTATTAACCGCACCAATAGCATCATGTCCAGTAACATTACGATTCATAAGAGCATTGAGAAGAAAATAAATGCTACCAAAGTCGCGGCCTCTGAGAGTGGACTTTTTCTTTAGATTATCACTTGTGACATTGTATTGCCAGAGTGGGTGATAAGTATACAAAAGAATATTCTTGGTAAATTCTGCCGCTTCTTTTCTTTCTTCTGATGATTTTTCATCAGCAAAACAATAATCTTCAATAATACGTTGCTTATCTAACGTACTACTGGTTGCACGAAGATCACGAACCATACCATACAGATATTCAAAATTAGATTTGTCAGACACTTGTTTTTCTCCAAAAATAAACCGTCAAAGAGTAGGGCGTGTAGGAGTCGAACCTACCTATGAATACCTTATAAGAGTATCGGATGCAACCGGCTTACCTTACGCCCCATTTTGGGGATATATTTCAACCCCCATCGGTCTTTTAGTAAATTCACGCAAGACCGTAGCGGGTTTCTCCCTTTCGACCAGTTGTGCGAACAACACTATAGCCCGATGCCTCAAGCGTTGGACGAATATCGCTGATCGTAGCACGAAGATTTCCAACACCAAACATACTGTGTGCAGAATCCTGACTAAGAGTCTTTCCCTTAACCAGATAATTCATAACACGTTGCTGCTTACTTACTGTTGCTGACATATTCAGTCTCCTAATAAAAATCCTCAATCGAACAAACTTCAGAGTGACCGCCACTCTAAAAGTATTATAGCCGAGATTCGGCAAGTGTCAAGTCTTGTTTTCTTCTGGTAGCCAAAAAATCATGTCGTTTTCTTTTTCATCCCAAGCACATTCCAACTGTCCATTCGCTGCCATCTTAGAAAGCAAAGAGCTTTGTACAAGAGAGATTACTTTGTTCAAGATATTGCAATGTGCATCTTCATTGATTACAAAGAAATTTTCCTCTTCAGTATGTCCAAGACATTCTTCCTCAATAACCTGCTCCATTTGTTTTGGTGTAATGTACTCGAAAACTTCTACTGGGTCTTTCGCACCAAAATCATCGGCAACAACTTTTGCAATCGTACTTCTATATCCACGAATATCTGTGATCGCATATGCTTCATTGTTGTCTTTCATTGTCTTTCTCCAAGTTATGTTTGCCTGCTTCTCTGATTATATCCAATGTGTCTTCTATTGTCAACCCACCGTCTGGGTAAAATTCAGCTGATTATATCTATGCCATTGAGAGTCGTTTAACATCAGACTTTTCGTTTTTCTTGAGTTTGATAATTTTATGCTTAACTTTCCAAACTCCTGTTTCTGGATTCTGAAAATCCCTACCCATATAAATATGAGCAAATCCAGATTGTTTACCTATTCCCCAAGCCCTAATGCCTTTCTCGTCAATATTTTCAACCATGAATTTCCCTCGATACCCCATACCAACAGGCTCCCCTGCATGATAAAAATATGGGCCTCCACTAACCTTAATAACATCTCCCTTTTGCAAGTCCTTCCAATTGAAGTTCTTGATTAGTCGAGTGTTTTTATCTTCTCTAGACTTAGCCTTAAAAGCAAATTGAGTATTGCAATTTTTACATACAAAAGCTCTTGGTCCGCTTGTTGATCCACAATTTGAACAAAGTTTCTGACCTCTTGGCATTTTCTACCTTTCGTTGGTTAGTGTTTTCCTCATTATACATGAGTATCGGCTAGTGTCAAGCATCGACTAAAGAAAAATTTTTAGGATATGTGACGATAAATTCATCGTTATCAAAATACCCAAAAAAACTCATCCCAATTTTTGTTTTTTCAATATCATATAGATCGTCATGATATTTTACATACACATTTACTCTATATCTATTTCCATACACATTAATTATCTTTGTTCTCAAGAAACCATTCGGTTTTTCGATCATAGCAAAAAGTTGCTGTTCAATCATAAATTCATCGTTCATTGGATTTTCTCCATAATAGTTTGATTTGATTGAAGCCTAAACTCAATATCGTATCTATGTGGGCAAGCAAGACCATCATTTACTCTTTGTTTATCAACAACAAAATATCCCATGTCGTCATGTACCAATACACAATTTTCTGGAACATCAACTTTATTTAGAATATTTTCATCATTAACTAGCATATCGCTTGTTATTCCATATGCTGTTTTAGTAGAAATTGTTCTTCCTGTCTCGTGTTTTCTTTGTGTAGTAAAATTCTTAGCCATTATTATCTCCTGTTAGTTCTAACACAATTTTCCTAGCAAGCATAGCCCTTGCAGTTTCACTCTGTAGATTAATTTCCCCTTCTGCTGCTTCCTTCAAGATTTCTTTTATTTTTTCAAGCATCACAAGCAAAGTCCTTTTTTGAAAATTTTAAATCTACTATCTAGCACGACGGTTTGCACGATGCAAAACTCTAATCGTTTCCTTTGCGTTCGCAGCACACATTACTAGTTGTGGTGCTGTTTTGTGTCCGTAATCCATAAACCCAACTGCTCTCTGCTCAGTCGAACAATCTCTACAAATTTGAGGACGATTGAATTCCTGAATAAATTCTGCACGTTCTTGGTCAATCTTAAAGTAACAGTTTATACATCTCATTAGTGTTGCCTCCATGCTTACGATTATAGCATAGGTATCGGCAGAGTCAAGCATTTTCTTTAACGCAATCTTGCTTGTTTAGTTGAGACAAATTTTCCACCATCAATACTGTAGTAGATATTTTTTAGATCAAGAGCATCAAGAATTTTCTGACAGTTTTTGCAGGGTTTGCTTAGAAGTATTCTTCCCTCTCTATTAATACGAAGTACAACAATTGACCAATTAGTACAAATGATGTTATGCCTATGAAGTAATTTAGAAATAAGATGAGATTCAGCATGTGGATATGGATATTCCTTGTAGGTTCTAATGTTAAACATTTCGCCTATACGAAATGCCTTAGCGTCAAATTTAATAGGATTATTCTGTGCAAAACCAATCATTTTATTATTATCAAATGCAGCCGCATAATGATAGCATCTGATATTTGGATTAGGTTGCCAGTGTTTGTAGGCTTTCTTAATTGTTTTAGCAATGATCTTGTTCATGAATTAAAGATTGTGGAGTTACTCCGTTTTCGCAACGTCTACAAATATCAAAACAAGATAAAGGTTTTGGAAGAACCTCATTATAATCTTGTCGATATAAGTTACCAATAATATTCTCTAGGTTATAGTCCATGCAACAAAGAGAAACATCTCCGTTTGGCATGAGTACATTATGATACAACCTTTCTACGCAATTGCAAGTCCTTGGTTCTTCTCCATGAAAGATAGAGTGAAATCTATCTTTGTAATTCATTAATTCCGGTTTCAATATTGCTTCACCTAAAAGGTTCCCTGCTCTATGCCACATAACAGGAACATCTAATTCTGAACTTTGAAAGATATGAGCAATACTTTCATGAACTTCTTCACCCATAGACATTAGATAAAAATGCTTTATAGAAAAAGCATATTCTCTAAACTTTTCAAGAACTTTTAAATATTTGTCTGTTATTGGATGTTTTGCTAATCTTTCATTGTCTGGTAAATGTAAAGCGAAACCACCATTTGGCATTCCAGCATAAGGAACATCTTTAATTCTTTCTACATCATCTGGACTCATTCCTATTCCAGTAGTAAAAACACTTATCTGATGACCTTTTTCATTAGCGTACAAGAGCATATCTGTACACTCTTTATTTAGCCAAGGTTCAACAAATCCAGCAAATGTAATTCTTACCTCTTCTGGAATTTTGTCCAATAAAAATTTAAAACCGTCAAGTCTCAAATATCTTGTACCAGTATATTTTTTTTCTAGTAGTCTTTGTGGACAAAAAACACAATCAACTATACAGCCTTTCGCTGGAACGCAGGTTGTAATTTCCATAGTCGGCCATTTTGTTGATTTATATTTTAGCATACTAAGTATTTTCCTCTAGATTAAAAAAGAACATATGATGTAGTCTAGAATTTTCTATTGAAGAACCAAAATAATCTGTTGCAGAGTGAATTAGCCCTCCATCAAAAATAACTAATCTATTATACACATTACCTACAGTATCTACTTGCTCATATCTGGTTTTGTCTAGAAAAGTATCGCCAGGAAAAACTTTACTTCCCTCTCCTGCTGCCCAATTGATATCTAGATTATGTCTTCTTCCAGTTTCTTTGTGTTTGAAAAATGTGGTTCCAGATTCAGGAGGAGCATTTGGTGTTAGATAAATAAGAGCAGCATACCTTTGTTCGTCACAATGATAAACTCTATTTGTTCCTGCTGGACACCATTGAAATCTTGCATTTATACCAGGATAATGCCATCCATGTACGCCATTTTCTTTAATTTTTTTTCCCATAATTTCTTCAAAAGATTCTTTTATTCCTTCAAAGAAAAATTGTTTTCTTGTTCTGTGTCCTACAGCACCTTCTCCTGGGAAGTATTTTTGTTTGAAAGCAAAATCCCTAACTGAATCAGGATCTTCATAAAAATTATCTACTATCCAACACCTTGGATTATAAGCTGAATTTACATTAAACCAGTTTGTTCTAATTTCTCCCCAATCTTCTTCGGGTTTTTCAGACCAGATATATCCTGGTAATTCTAGATTATTTTGTACTTCTTCTTTTTTTTCTTCTTTAGGCATATGAAAGCTCTCCCTGGTATTTAAGTATTGCTTCGTCTTTTGCTTTTAATTCCATGTCTATATCAAAATCTAAACCATAAGTCTCAAATGGTTCTTTGGCATAATCGGCATGAGCACGAGGATTATTTCCTTCTTTACTTTCGCTGTAATGAAACAATGGTTTGAATCCATGCCATGTATCGTAACATTTTTTTACAGCAGTTTCTTCATCATAAGAAGGATTGCATTTGTGATGTAGATAGTCGAATGTGATAGGAATATCTGTGGCACTATTGAAGTGTTCAATTAGTTCTTGAACATTCCATCCGCCAGACTTGTCGTCATTCTCAATAACAAGACGATTCCTACAATTAGGATCAAGTCTATTAAAACCTGCCATAAACCTTTCAATAATTTCACTATAGCTTCCCTGTTTGTTATTTATGTGAATATTCATAGGTGCATCATAAGTTGCAGGACAACCTATAATGTCCATGAAACTACTAAAGAAATTAAGTTCATTAATAGTTTTGTCTACTGACTTCTTGTTAGTAGACGCTAATACGTTGAACTGATCTGGATGACAAGAAATTCTCACTCCGGTATCTACAATAGTTTGTTCAATCTTTTCAAACTCGTCATAGATTTCGTCAATGTTTGGAAAATCCACAAGGTCAACATTTGCCGATTCGTATGTGATGAGAGGGAAAATATCACTACTAAGACGATAGACGAGATTATTTCTATCGCAATATCTAATGTGCTCATTGGTTACAACAAGATTATTAAGAATACGGTCGCCTAGAATTTCTAGTGCTTCGTCTCTAGGTAAAGACAAAAAGCGTTTAGCGGTCATAGTTTGAAAACTATAACCTTGTTTTTTGAGTTGAAGACTTATACAACATAGACCATATTTCATTAGTAATACTCAAAACTAGTTGTTGGAGCGTGATAAGGCCACTTTCCGTTACACTTTCCGCCACACTTTGTAGTAACACGATTATCGGCATCTGTCAAGGGAATATCCACAGAAAGTTCTGAAGTTTGTCGATCTTTATATTCATCCAATTTAAAGCATTGACACATAGTATCCATTAGTTTATCTGCATGTAGAGAAAGAATAGCAGAAATATAATTTAGAACTTTTGTGCTTTTGTCGCACAGATCGTCGTCAATATTTTCTGATTCCAGCAAGAGATTGCTTACCATCTCAATATCTTCCGCAAAAGTGTGCAGTCTCATAATTTCATTCTCAAGATCAAATCTATCTTTCATAATCTGTTACTCCTATATCGTAAGGGAATCCGTCTTCATAATCTTCAGTATACTCGCCTTGTGCTTCGTTGTCAAGCCAAGGAATATCATCGTCTGGAAGTTCTTCTAGCATGAGTAATTTTCTCCTGTTTTGGGAAGTTTTTTATAGCCCCTTGTTTCTGAATCATAAAGAGATGGGTCTTTATCATAATGACTCCATGCTTTTTTATGTTTTAGTGCAATCAGTGCCAGTCGGTCTTTTTCGTTCCTATGGTTTATGTAATCAATAAGACTCCATAATTCTTTTACATAATCGAGAAGGGGATTATCTTTGTATTGAGAAAGAATATCGTGTATTTTTTCTTGTCTCACGCAGTAAAATTTTGTTTGTTCTATTGGTATTTTGCTCATAAATTACCATTTGAATTCTTTTGATTCTTTTTCCTTAGCATATTCTTTTTGGTATTCCAACCATTTATAATCCGTAAAATGATTGAATATCTCTGTTGCACATTCTGACAGAGTAACAGTCAACCCACTAACTTTTGGGTCGTCAGTTTTTGTCCAGACACATCTTTCTGTGCCTTTTTCTTTGAGAACTTCGTAGCCGTTTTTAGTTGCCCATTGTTTAAGTTCTTTGAACGTCATACCACCACCAATCTCCTTCATACTTAATATTGTCTTTACCAAAAACTTCTTGTACTGCTTTTGCCACTCCAGGCCAATACTGTGTATTGTGATGATAGTCGTGACCACCTATAATACCATTGTTTTTTACTTTTGGCAACCAAGCATTGATATCATTTTTTACATTCTCATAATCATGTGAAGCATCTATAAAACAAAAATCAATAGTCTGATTTTGAAATTTACTTGCTGCTTCTATAGATGTCATTTTCATTGGTTTGATAATATGTTTTACTGGTTCTATGTTAGACATAAACTTTTCGTATAGTAATTCTTTTTGATATTTATAGTGTTCATCGCTACCTTCCCATGTATCAACACAAATAAACGCAATATTTTTACCAGAATTAATGATTTCAACAGACATAAAAGCTGAAGATTTGCCTTTCCAACTGCCAACTTCTACAAAAATGTTACCATCAGAAGCCTTTTTAACCATTGATTCATAAAATTTCGCGTATGTAAACCAATTTTCTTCAAATTTTCTATCTTCATAAAAATGTTTCATATTTCTTCCTATTTAAAATCTTGTTCAAATCTCAAGATTTCTTCTAGTTCTTCTATTCTATCTTGTAGCTTAACATTAAGTTCTTTAATTTGATGATTTTCAAACCAAAGTTTTTGAAATCTTTCTTGTAGGCTGTCGTAGTCTTTTTGTAGTTGCTTATTATTTAGAGACAATGCAGTATACTCCTTAATAGTCATATGTTCTCCATTCTAAATTAATCGAGTCTTTTACCACAAGTTCTTTTGAGTAGTAAAGTTCTTTCTTTATTCCCCTTTTTTTGTAGTAATGCCATTCTAAAATAACCATTTCATCATAAGCAGAAATATAATGAGGAGGATCGTAACTAAACTTCAGATAAAGCTCCTCTGCTGCATTAATAGTTTCTTCTGGAGGTTTAATTGGACAATCTTTAAATAGTGGCTTATCTGGCATATCTCTAATTAGCCAAAACGGGTCTTTACCCTTTTCATTCAGAATTTGTTTTTTCATGATCTAATAAATATTCTATAGCTTTGAATAAAATTTCTACATCTTCATTAAAACAACCTATTGCTCTATTGCAATTGTGACACAAAAAATCTCTAAATTTTTTCGTTTTGTGGTTGTGGTCGAGGGCAAATGGACTAGATTTTTTTCCTCCTACACCGATTAAAGAATCTTCGTCTTTGCCACATATTGGACATATATGATCTGGTTTTGCACAACCGTATTTTTCTCTTAGTATTTTTCTTTCTTTGACTAGTATAGCGTTACACTTTTTACATTCTGGTCTAAGGTATTTGCCGCCACTGGATGGAGAAAAATTATGATCTTCTAGTATTTGATTGCATTTACTGCACTTCTTCATACGTCTCTATCTTTTGTTGATTGTTTTAGACCAGGCATAAAAGTTCTAAGTTCTAAAAAACCATTGTTGATGATAATATAACTACAGTTCTCCTCTGTCCAACAACCACAATTACCATATTCTACCATGTCTTCAAGAGTTGTCAACAAGGCAGGTTTATGTAAATGACCTATAATTATAGAGTCGTAATTATTTTTTTTGGCAAACTTTATTGCGTTTGCAACAGTATTATCCGTTACCCTAGTTAAAGTTTTGCTGTGTCTCTTTATCATCCCACTGTAATAGTAGTTGTTATCCATCCTTCTGTCAAACAACTGAATCAATCTGTAAATATTATCAGCAAATTTAGTGAGAATAGGTCTTTTGGTAATTATTTTGTCGAACCTATCACCATGAGTAATATAAATCTTTCGATCCGCTTGGATTACATAATCCAAAGCAAACTTTGCTCCTATTAAATGAGCAATAGGTTCGCACTGATAATCATGGTTTCCGCTTATCCAGATTATTTTTGTGTGTTTAGAAATTTGCCTTAGTTTTTTAAGAACTTGCCAGTGAGATTTTTTTAATCTCCTAAAGTCCATGTTGTCAAATATATCACCATTTAGAATTAATTTTTCAGTGTCTAGATAGTATAAAAACTCTAGAATATAATCTGCTCTACAAACATTACTACCTAAATGAAGGTCACTTATTACTGTATATTCATTCATATTTTTTGGCTTTAATATGACCTAGAACATCATAAAAACAATGTTCGCATAAATGTAGTTCGTAATTTTTTCCATCACTATCAGACCAGTAGCCCCACTCCGCAAAAAGAATAGCGTACTCAGAATTTTCTGCCATATTTGGTTTACAGCTTTTTTCGCATGAGTCACAAACAATATAGTCTATTACTGTAGTTGTTGCTTCTTTATATTTTATCATTGTTCTTCTTCAGGATACCAAAATCTACAATGAAAATATTCGCCGTATTTATCTATTTCTGATTGAGGATAGCCATTTCTGATTAACCAATCAGTCATAGTACCCTCTTCTTTGGTGGGATCATATAGTCTAGGAAAAGATCGTCCGTCAGACCCGACATACAAATATCCTTTTGGTGGGTCAACCATTACTGGTTTAGAGTAAATGTCAGTCATTTTTTGCCTCTATGAGTCTTAAAAGATCGTCGAAAGCACTAATCCTACCACTCCAATAAAATGCTGTTTCTCTTTGTAATTGTGTGGGATTTTCTACCATCCCATACGCAGTATCATATTTAGTTTCGCAAAAGGCTTTCTCTTGTTGTAAAAAATTCTTTATGTTTCCTATGTCAATCATTTTGATCTCCAAGGTATTTCTTTTCGCACTTTTCACAAAGTACTTTAATCCATCTTGTTTTTGTGGGTCTGCCCGGTGATCCGCACATCTCACAAACTTTGCTACTATAATTTTCAGCCATTCTTACAGCACCATGAATGTATTCATCTCCACCCATATAATACACCCTGAGAACGCCAAACTTTTCTTTTAGTTGCTGAAATACAACGTGGTCAACATTCTCTTTCCATTTCTGTTCTAGTGCTTTTTCGTGACTATTGATAGTATAACAGATGGACGCAACTAGGTCAAGCCAACCGTCGTCAAATTCAAGATATTGTGTTTGTGAAAATAGTCTAGGATATTTGGCGATAAGTTCTGCTCTCTTATCCGTTTGATCCGGTAGTGACACTTTTGATCTCCTTCTTTACTTTTTTCTCAATGTTCTGAAAGGTCTTCTTAATAGAATCATGAAGTTCGTAATCTTTTTTGTAGGCTGTTATTGCATCCAAAACCTTCCACAATTCTGCCGTACTAAATTCTATACTCATTCATCAATCTCCCGAACACCGTTATGTTCTTTCATATCATACCACTCTTGACGGATTCCTCCTAGCAGTTCATCCATATCTTTAAAAGGATGCCCATATTTATACCAACTTCTTAGCTTTTCTTCAAACTCAAAAATAAACTGAGCCATATTACTTGACTGATTGAAACAATCGTACTCATACTTTTCTTCTGCTAAATCAAACTCAACTGTTATTTTAGGCATTTTAACTCTCTCTTTCTTGTTTTACTTTAACTTCCATTATTTAATATCTTCTGTATATAACCCATAATCTATTCCGCGTTTTACTGCTATATTGTTAATAAAGTCAACAAGAACAGCATCAACATCGTCCTGACTAATAGAACACTCTCCTTTTAAATTATTCATATGTTTATTTCTGTTTATAGAATTTATACAATGTGTGCGATAAATTTGTGCTTCTTCTTTTAGAAGATTAAGCAATTCAAGCATAGTCATCAGAACATCCTTTCAATCTTATGAGGTTTATTTTCCACAATCTCAATTATAGCATCAACACACCCAATAATTTCTTCAATATCATCATGCCATTCTTTCTCTAATTTAGCTATTGTAAGATTTACATGTTGATTAGTATAAAAACAATCAAGATCACTATCTTTTATCTCATTATATTTTTCGGGCCAAACATCCCACAACACATTCATTAAGGTTTGTCCATATCTCCACCGATTAACAGCACGAACCTTTGGAGGTTGATTACTCATAAAGGTATCTTCTACTTTTTTTATGAAGTCTGTAAAATTCATGTTAACCTATTCTTGTTTTACTTTAACTTCCATTCTTTGTCCAATACTCTTAAATTGATTCGTAATAATGCGTGAACTGATCTTTGCACCAGTCTCGGAAATCTTCACTATCGTCCAAGCCCATAGTTAATATAAAATCCGAATAAAGTAGATCAAATACTTCTTCAGTAATGTCACGGCGAGATAGTTTACGGCTCGCAACCCATACATAAAACGGAAGTGTGCAGCCAGGCATATCACTAGACCAAACCATCATTTTCTTAAAACTTTTTTCCATTCTTATATTTCCTCCCCAGTATTATAGTCAATCACTGGCTTGGAAAGACAATCAATCATTTCCTTTAGCATTACTAATAGATCATCAATACTTTCAGCCTTAACTTTTTCTGGGTATTCTCCTATTCCTATAATATCGTCAGACTGATCAAAAACCCGCCTAATATCAAGGCTATTATTTTCACTCTTTACAACACGATATCCCCAGCAACTCATTATTCATTCTCCATGTTTCATATGATAACAATTAGAACCACAAAGCCAATCTCCATCATCATCTTCAAAACCGTCTTGATGAACAGGACATCTGTAGTCATTATTGACCGAAATGTCTCTTTCACAAGTATGCACAATTTTACCACACATAACACACTTTTCAAGAGGGGCAGACGGATCACAACATTCAAGTTTCATATTCATTGTAGTCCCAATTCTTGATCTAGGCGAGTTAATTCTTGTAATGCTTCCAACCTTTTTAGTTTGAGAAGGACATCCTCATCATCACAAAGAGCATCAATAACACTTTTCATCTGGGCCATTTCATTTCTTTGATCACGAACTTCACGCTTATATGAATCTATAACATTGTTTAGATGTTCAATCTTCTGAAGTAAGTATTGTTCTTGTTGAGTATCCATTACTTATCTTGATAAAGAGGATAGTCTTGTTGGTTTTTTTCTAGTCGTTTTGCTAGTTCAAGTATATCAAACTCGCTCCAACCAGCAAAATATCCACGCATATAGATTTGAGTAAGTTGATCGTTGTTTTTGTAATATTCTTTAACTGTTTCAATCCAAGTTTTAGTAGCAGCAAATAGCGGGTTTTCTTGCATTAGTTATCCTCCGCAAAACTATTGTCAAAACTCTGAAAAAGCCCATCAACATCTTCTATGGTATAAGGATAATTAAGTTCTTCTTTGCTACATGAAATCATATGTTCATGCAAAAATTGAAGAGCATCTAAAATAATTTTCATATCATGTTTTTCAATATAATAATACATATGCACATTCATACGGTATTTGTAAACGTAAACCATCGTAGTCTCCATTCTGGGATTATACCGATACTATCGGCGGCTGTCAAGAGAAACTTTAATCACTTTATTACCCATCCTAATTTGTCTAAATCGGCACGAACTTCTTCTGTAACAGTTCCTTCTCCAATAAAATCTGGATTATCTGATAATGCAGCGGAACAATAAAAATCTAGATAGTCGTATTGCTTTCCTGTTTCTAGCCACTTCATATCCGCTACAACCCCACCAGCATAACGCCAACTACAAGTCCAAGGTTCTTTCATCTCTCCCTTGAAAAATTCATTATTACATAAACACGCATATAGATGCTGTGCATAAACATCGTCCCTCGTTTTTGCAACAATAAAATCTGCGTGAAATAAATCACGCTCTAAGTTATTACGATCTGTGTCATTCATGATTTTTCCTCTATTCTTTTTAGAATATTTTCATAGGCTTTTGCTCTACCATCATACCAGAAAGCCATGCGTTTGTCAACCTCCTGTTGGACGTTTCTTTGTGCGTCACATTTTATGTCTGATCTATCCATATTCAGCCAAGCATCAGACCATGTAAGAGAATGTTGAATCTCTTCTTTGAGCCAATCTTTTAAGTCCACAATCTTTCCCTACAACCCATAAGTTGTTTTAGTTTTTCAGTGTCTTCCTTATAGTAGTCTTGATCAATTTCATCAATCAGAATGAAATAATCTTCACCATGAGTTTCTTTAGTAATAGAATCCATTGGGTCTGATCTATTTGGTCTGGTTTTAGTCCACCATTCATATAGCTTTTTTAAATCTTGGTCACTATCAGAGAGAACAAAATATTTCTGATTATATTCAAACAACTTTGAAAACTCATTAAAACATGCGTGTAAAATACGGGTATCTAGATCATAATACTCACCTTTTGGAAGGCCAGTATCTAGCAAATAGAGATTTCTATTAAGAAAACGCATCCTTACATTATGATAGACATCGTATGGAAAATAAACAATATCTTGAATTTTACTGAGTAAAGTATCAGATAGGTAATATCTAAAAGGTCTTTCTTTCTTCATCCTATCTCTCCAAACACCCCATTCTTCAAAAGGAAGATAGGGCGGTTTCTTTTCGCCCCTAATAAAATCCGCAAATTTTGAACATGACCAATATCTAAATCTCATTTTATTCACCTGTCTTTTTTACTTCTTCTATTTCTGAGGCGATGCCCCATGAATACGCAGACTGTCTTAGGTATTTGTTGCTCTTTTTCTCAATTATCTCCATCATACCAGACTCTACCCAAACAATCAAGACCCTATTCTCGCTTCCAGAATGCTGCCATACGCCCCAATTATTTAGTTTACCCTCTGGGTCTAGGTCTATAGCATAACCGTCTTCTAATATCCTTATAGCACCCCAGGAGCGACAATTCCAGCATCCTATGGGCCATGTTATGTGTTGTTGTTTTTGTTGAACTGCGACACGTTCTTTCTTCTTGTCGTCATCAGCGACAGGTTCCATGAGAAAAAACGATAAGAGCAATTCATATATCATCGCCAAATACAATCCTTTTAATTCTTCTGGCTAAGTTAGCGGCGCCTACTATTCTTCCTTCAGTATAATCATCGTGACCATATCCTAAACTTCTTTCTCTGTTTCTTTGTTCTTGTATTGCTTTACTACAAATCTTATAGATTTCATCAAGTTGTTCTCTTTGGTCTTTGCTTAATTTACTCATAAATAATTAAATCCATAATCCATATCTTGATCATATTCACGCTCTAAAAATAACTTAAATGTTTTTCCTTCTGAACTATTGGTATATTCTTCATAAAACTTATCTGACGTTGGGCTTTTATATGAGGGAATTTTTCTCCCTTTGTTAAAAACAATCTCAGAACGATCAAAAAGATCAAAGAAAAACTCTTTAAACTGTTCCATATCATAGTTAGGGTCTTTATCTTTAATGCACATAAATAGAGCAGTAGAATAAATCATGAATTCAAAACAACCTGCAACTGCATCTGTTCTTTCTAGTTTCATATCTAATTCAGCATCTTTTACTGCACAACTTCCACCCAATATATAACAATTCCATTCTTCCATTATATAGAGAGGTTGATCATTCCAATACTTAACTTGATCATTAAAATACAGATTATATCTCATTCCTCTTAAATTTTTAGGAACATAATCACGAACATCTACAATAGTTAAATTAGGCTCCTTGATAGTCAAACCCCTACCATTCTCATAATAAAACCCATTAAACTTACCATTACTGCCACGTTCATTTCTGATCTGGTTACTTATCATATGACAAGTTTCGTGTACATTGGTAGATCGTGATTGGAATAGGACAGGATTTTTAGAATGAGACAATACATCAGAGTATACGTTATTGGGGTCGTTAATCTCTCTGTATTGATCAAGTTTAAAAATTTTCATAAAAATCTCCTGTAAAAAACTGGCAATGGGCTGAGAATATTATTTTCTTCATTTAATCTTACGAACCCATGCCCGTTTATATTAATCAGCCAGAACAACCAGAACGAGCAGCACGACGAGCAGCACGACGATTTTGCCACACTGATACTCTAGACGAAACTCTCCTTCCAACATTCCTAACAACCTTTACTGGAGACGTAACAACTGTTCTAACATTACTACGAACAGCACCACAACTACCACTAGAACAATCACCTGCAACTGCTGCTACTGATGAAACACCAAAAAGAAAAACAAAAGCTAGAAAAACATTCTTCATATCATCTCCTTATTAAATTAAATTCTCCCGAAACACACACACCAATAGGGTCTACCCTTAATAGATAAACTCATACCACATCCAATATCAGTAAATTTGCTATTCATAATATTTTTTTTATGAGCAGAACTATTTAGCCAAGTTTCCATTACTGATTCCGCACTGTTTTGACCATAAGCTATATTTTCTGCTACCATTGTATATTGTAGTATACTCATTATACTAGATATAGGGTTGTATTTATCGCTGTGACGCAAACTATTACTCACCGCCATTTTATTGGCCCATTGTTGAGCGTATTGCATTAGAGGATTATTTTTTTGTAAAGGTTTAGTTTTCCATAACCATTTACTGGTTCTAGCATCATTATGTAGTTGTATTAATTCGTCCATTGTGTTTTCTAAATAATTCATATATTACTCCCAAACTTCTACGGGGGTTACGGTCCACACTGTAATAAGCCTAATTTCTTGTTTTACGATAATCGCACCAAAAATATTCTTGTGATATACAGGTACAGTTTGTATAACAACATTTGGAGTAGGAACCCATTTAATCTTTTTTACAAGAGGCTTGGGATTTACGTTTGGTGGATTTATAATCACGTTATTGGGATTATTGATTACAAAAGGAGGTTGTATAATAACTTGATTTGCCATTAAACAACTTTGAAAAACAAAAAAACAAAACAAACTCATAATTATTTTCTTCATATTAAAATCCTTTATCTAAACTATTCAAGGAAGGGCTTCACCTATACAGAGGTTTGTGTTAGGGGGTATACACTGACCGTAATTTGGACTTGATTCGATATCACAATAGAAATAACCGGATGGACAACAAATACAATCTCCCAGTTCTGTTAAATCAACGCAAGCGTATCCAACTGGACAATCTCCTGTTATTGGTTCTTCTGGTTCTCCGGTTGTTGGTGTTGGTGTTGGTTCTGTTGGTGTTGGTGTTGGTTCTGTTGCTGTTGGTGTTGATGTTGTATCTGTTGGTGAGGATGACGGAGTATGCGATGGAGTATACGATGGAGTGTACGATGGAGTGTACGATGGAGTGTACGATGGAGTGTATGTTGGAGTGTATGTTGGAGTTGGAGTGTACGATGGAGTGTATGTTG
>Ga0307379_10004180_pt1 | contig 20702 bp, 19 predicted proteins | sample UN2MG_FD_202237 | JGI IMG/M metagenome (GOLD analysis project Ga0307379, IMG submission 202237) | Soil microbial communities from Risofladan, Vaasa, Finland - UN-2 | ecosystem: Environmental > Terrestrial > Soil > Coastal area > Acid sulfate soil | place: Finland: Risofladan, Vaasa | collected... | reverse complement strand
TCGACTGTCACAAGGAGGATCTGACAACGGATGCCGCAGCGGCGATCGTCTCTGAACTCGGAAGCCACGCGACGTTCTTTTTGATTACCTATTTGAACAGAGCGGGAGCCGTACTTGAGCTTTGTCGGAACTTATCGGTCAATATGGTTCAGCTCCACGGCGAGACGGACCTCGAACAAATTCAACTCTTGAAGCAAGAGGCTCCACAACTAAAGATCGTCAAGAGCCTTATTGTTCGCGGCAGCAACATGGGCACTTTGATCGACGAGGTTCGGCGTTATGAAACGAGCGTGGACTCGTTCATCACCGACACATTTGATCCTCTGACGGGGGCCTCTGGCGCGACCGGAAGAGTTCACGATTGGGAGATCAGCCGGAGGCTCGTGGCGTCATCAGCCAGACCTCTCATCCTCGCCGGCGGCTTGAACGCCGGGAACGTACGGCAGGCCATCCGTACAGTGCGGCCGGCAGGGGTTGACGTGCACACGGGAATCGAGGGCCGCGACGGGCGCAAGCGTTACGATTTGACAAGGCATTTCGTCAAGGAGGCACAGATTGGGTTCTCAGAGATCAAGTTGGAACCAGATGTCGGCTAATGGCACTTAGCAGACATTCCAAAGCTCAGGCATCATGTCCGCTTTAGCCTCCTAAGCAGCCTCCGAGGGTTGCTCTAACCAGCCAGAACCCTGCCGATCCTTCCACCGCTTGCGTGCTGCCCCACCAATGTTCTCCGTCACGCCGCATCGCTTGCCGTGAATGAGGCCCTGTGGCTTGCGCCAGCATCGGGGCACGACAAACTGCTGCCATACGTCCGGGCCACCGCCTTTCAGCAGATAAATTCCGTTCGGATTGGAGGGGAGCGTGAGCTTGAGCGTGTAGTCGGCGTAGTTGCCGTCGCCGTGACGGTCGATCAGTTGTTCGAGTGCCTTCTCGACCTGAGATCGCTTTCTGCCGCGGGTAAAGGGGTGCGGCAGGCGGAAAAGCATGTGCCAATGGACCACCTCAGCCGAACCACCTGAAAGACGCTCGCGCACCCATATGGCGGTTGGTCCGCCAGGGACGCCGTGACGCTTGAGCCATTTGTCAAAACCCTCGCGGATTTTGGCGAATAGTCGACCATCAGGATCATCGCCAACCTTGGTGCCGACCCAATGGATCGTGGCATGGGCATTCAGCGGGGTGCCGATCTCACGCGCGAAAACGACGGCCTCCATCAGATTCTCCGCTTGCCTGACAGTAATGCGTTTGCTTGCACGTCGCCCCTCAGAGGGAGGGCACAAACTAATAGAGAGAGGGGCGGGGGCGCAGCGACGATTATTCGTCGGCATCGGGAACCTCCGAAGCCTTCGGCCCTAAGGGCTTTGCACCCCAATCGCGCTGTGCAAGGTCCGTTCCATGAACGTCCAAGTTTGTGCGATCCCAATCGAGGTGCCATTCGGGAAGGGCACGCAGCTGCTGCAATGCAGCTTTGTCCACGCCGCGATACTCCCGAATGCTCCTCAATTGGCAGTTATCCGGCGAGCAGCAATGCTCACGCACGCAGCGCAGCAGGGCCTCTCGCGTTCTGCAAAAGGATCGAGGCTGCCAGCCCGAGTTCTTGTTTCGCGGGTTGCCCTTCTTCCGCTGCAGGATCCATTGCAGCGGATCGTCAATCACCCTCCACTTCTCATTGAGTTGGGCTATGACCGGTTTTGAGGGGTGCGCTGGGTCGTTGGGCCCCTTGGATGAGGCTTGATGCCTAGTCGCCCCTACAGGCTGCCCGCGCACCACTTCCTGGGCGAGCACATCATCCTGACTCGAACGGCCCGGGAACAGATTACGCGGACATTCCGCGGACGCCCTGGCCTCAGGGTCAGGGTCGGGGTGCTCTAAGGATTTGAAAAGATTGGAGCGGGTAGGGGGAATCGAACCCCCGACACGTAGCTTGGGAAGCTACTGCTCTACCACTGAGCTACACCCGCGTCCCAGCGTCATACAATGCCCCGGGGCCGGTGAAAAGCAACTTGCCTTCACGCACTGGTGAAGCTCTCCGCCCTTGCGGTTAAGGGCCAGGCATCTGTTAAATGCGCGGGTTGCTGGAGGGGTTCATGACCGACGCCGCGCTCGCTGTCGCCCACGCGAAATTCACCGATCCCGACCATACAAGGGCCGGCGCGCGGCGCGCCCGTGTGCCGCTCCACAGCTTGCGGACCCTGTGGATCAATACCGGCAGCCTCTGCAACATCACCTGCCGCAATTGCTATATCGACTCGAGCCCCGAGAATGACCGGCTGGCCTATATCACCCGCGCCGAGACGGCCCGCTATCTCGAGGAAATCGCCCGCGATGGCTGGCCGGTGACGGAGATCGCCTTCACCGGCGGAGAGCCGTTCATGAACCCGGACATGCTCGGCATGCTCGCCGACGTCCTGGGGCGCGGGTTCTCGGCGCTCGTGCTGACCAACGCCATGCAGCCTCTGCTGCGCCCGCGCGTCCGGGACGGACTCCTTGCCCTGCGCGACGCTTATGGAGACCGGCTGTGTTTACGGGTCAGCCTCGACCACTACACGAAGAAGCTCCACGAGGAGGAGCGCGGTCCGGGCACGTTCGACCGGACCATGGACGGCATCGACTGGCTCGCGGCACACGGCATCTCCCTGGCCCTTGCCGGGCGGACCTGCTGGGGCGAAAGCGAGACGGCCGCCCGCGCCGGCTACGCGGGTTTGATCGAGGCGCGCGGATGGAAGGTCGACGCGGCGGACCCGCTCGCGCTGGTGCTGTTCCCCGAGATGGACGAGACGGCCGATGTGCCGGAGATCACGGAGGACTGCTGGGGAATTCTCGGCACGTCGCCGACTAACGTCATGTGCGCTTCAAGCCGCATGGTGGTGAAACGGCGCGGCGCGGCGACGCCCGTCGTCCTGCCGTGCACGCTCATCGCCTACGACCCCGGCTTCGAGATGGGCGCGACGCTGGCCGACGCGGCTAAGGCCGATGGCGGCATGTTCGAGCACGGCGCGGTCAAGCTTTGTCACCCGCACTGCGCCAAGTTCTGCGTCCTTGGCGGGGGCGCATGTTCCGCATAACCTCGCAAGCCATGCCGCATACCCGACGCGACACGCTTACCCGACGCGACGCACTTGGCCTGGCCGCGGGCACGCTGGCCGCCAGCCTGATCCCCTCCCGTTTTGCGACCGCGGCCGAGAAGATCGAAGTGGTCGTGTTCGACGCCTTTCCCGTCTTCGACCCCCGGCCAATCTTCGAAAGCCTGGACACGGTCGCGCAGGGCCGCGGCAAGGCGTTCGGCGATCTGTGGCGGACGCGGCAGTTCGAATACACCTGGCTCCGCACCGTTGGCGGCGAATACGAAGATTTTTGGAAGGTCACGCGGGACGCCCTGCTCTACGCGGCCGAAGCGCTCGATATCGACATCACGCCGCGCCAGACCAACATGATCATGGACCGCTATCTCACGCTCAAGGCCTGGCCGGAGGCGCCCGCGGCGCTTGCGGCGCTGAAGGCGGAAGGATACCGGCTGGCGTTTCTGTCGAACTTCACGCCGCGCATGTTGCAGGCCGCGATCGCGAGCGCGGGTCTTGAAGGCTCATTCGAGCAGGCCCTGAGCACGGACGCACTTCAGACCTACAAGCCAGACCCGCGCGCCTACCGCATGGCCGTCGAGGTGCTGCACGTTCCGCGCGACCGCATCTTGTTCGTGCCCTTCGCAGGCTGGGACGCGGCGGGCGCAAAATGGTTCGGCTATGAGACGTTTTGGGTGAACCGGCTGGGCACACCGCCCGAGGCGCTCGGCGTGAAGGCCGACGGCATGGGCCGCAACCTGGATGATCTCGTGGCGTATCTACGGCTGCGCGTTTGATTCCTCTTTCGGCCCCTCGATCTCGAAGGGCAGCTCGAAACTCGCGGATTTGTCGCCGAGCTTGTCGGTGAATGTCAGCTCAGCCGCATATTTTCCCGCCGGCGCCTCGGTGAAATCGATGGTGAGCGCGGTCATCACCTCCATGTTCTCATCGCGAGAGTCGAAGGTGAAGGTCCCGAAGCCTTCCTGCTGGCCGACGATCGTGCCCTCGCCGTCTTTCAAGACCAAATCGGCGACGAGCTGCGCATGGTTCAGACCGTCCTTCTCTTTCCAGGTGAAGCCCACGGGCTCGACATAGATCACGAGCTTCTCGCCGGACTTGAAGACGGCGCCGGGCCGCGGGTCGTAGATGCCGAACCCCTCAGGCGCTTTGGTGACGAAGATGGCTTTGCGGAACAGAAGGGGGCCATCCTGCCACACTTTGAGGGTGGCCTTGCGGATTGTGTCGTAAGCTTCGAGGTTCTTGCCGTCCTTGGCCTCGCTCGCCGCCGTCTTGGCCAGATCGGTCAAGTCCTCCGCATATGCAGTTTGCCCAAAGCCTATGCCGGCGCACAGACCAAGCGCCAAGACAGACACGGCATGTTTCATGATGGCCTCCCCGAAACCGCCCGATAATCGAATGCCGGAAACATGGCACACCGGTTGGATACGCGCTACTGGTCCAGTGGTTCCCTACGATGATCGAGGATGGTGTCGATGAATGCGATTGCTCACGCCTTGGCGGACCCGACGGTACGAGGCTGGTATCTCGGCTTCTGCCTCGTCTTGGTGCTCCTGCCCACGGCCGCGCTGTGGCTGTGGTACCGCAAGAGGCTCAAAACGGACGCCGTCGACAAGGGGATGCTGCTGCGCGTCGCCCTGATCACCCTGTCGTGGATGGCGGTCAACGCCATCGCATTGGGCATCCTGCTCTGGGCCGACGAGGTCAATCGCGTGATCCGCTAGGAGCGATCCGTCAGAACGGGTTGTTCTCCGATTTGCCGCGGGTGGCGAAGAACTCGCGCGCGATGGAGAACACCACGGGACTGAGCAGCGCCAGCGCGATCAGATTTGGGATCGCCATGAGCGCGTTCAGCGTGTCGGCCAACAGCCAAATGAAGCTGAGCTTGACGGTGGCGCCGAGGATCGGCGCTAGCGACCACAGCACGCGGAAGGGCACAATGACCTTGACCCCGAGAAGATATTGCCACGACCGCTCGCAGTAATAGCTCCAGCCAAGCAGCGAGGTGAAGGCGAACACCGCAAGCGCCAAAGAGGTGATCTCGCTGCCCACGTTCGGCAGTGCGGTCTCGAAGGCATGCGAAGTCATCTCGGCGCCGTTGTGGCCGCTGGTCCAGGCGCCGGTTGTCAGAATCACCAGCGCCGTGAACGTGCAGACCAGGATGGTGTCAATGAAGGTGCCGAGCATGGCGACCAGGCCCTGACTGACGGGGCCTTTGCACTCGGCGGCCGCGTGGGCGATGGGCGCGGACCCGAGCCCCGCCTCGTTGGAAAAGACGCCGCGCGCGACGCCGAAGCGGATCGCAGCCCACACGGCGGCCCCGGCGAACCCGCCCGTCGCCGCGATGGGCGAGAACGCATGGACGAAGATGAGGCGGAACGCCTCGGGAATCGCCCCGACATATATGACGAGCACGACCGATCCGGCGGCGATATAGCTGATGGCCATGACCGGCACGAGCCAGCCGGCAACCGCGGCAATGCGGTGAATACCGCCGATGAGCACCAGCGCGACCAGAATGGCCAGCACCACACCCGTGAGCCAGAAGGGCACGCCGAAAGCGGCGTCGAGCGCGTCGGCGACGGAGTTGGCCTGCACCGTGTTGCCGATGCCGAAGCCGGCGAAGCCCGCGAACAGCGCGAAACAGGCGCCGAGCCAGGCCCAGCGCGGTCCCAAGCCGTTCTTGATGTAGTACATGGGGCCGCCGACATATTTGCCGCGCTCGTCCACCTCGCGGTAGCGCACGGCCAAGACGGCCTCGGCGAATTTGGTGGCCATGCCGACCAACGCCGTCATCCACATCCAGAACACCGCACCGGGGCCGCCGATGAAGATGGCGGTGGCGACGCCGGCGATGTTGCCGGTGCCGATGGTCGCCGCCAGCGCCGTCATCAGCGCGTTGAACGGGGTGATCTCGCCCTTGCCTTCGGCCTCCCGTCCGCGCCACAGCATCCAGAAGCCGACCGGCAGATCGCGGATGGTCCGGAAGTGCAGGCCAATGGTGAGAAAGATGCCGACGCCGAGCAGAAGCACCAGCATCGGCACACCCCAAACGATACCGCTCAGCCACTCAATGGCCGATGTCAGCGCCTGCATATGAAATCCCCCCAAAAGCCCTGATTATTGGGCTGCCGTTTACCCCTGGCGGAAGTGCTTCGACAGCTTCAGCCCCTGGGCCTGATAATGCGAGCCGATGCCTTGGCCGTAAAGCGTTTCCGGCACCTCGGTGAGCTTGTCATAAACCAGCCGCCCAACGATCTGGCCGTCCTCGACAATGAAGGGAATATCGAGGCTGCGGACTTCGAGCACCGCCTTGGCGCCCGGGGCCTTGCCTTCCGTATAACCGAAACCCGGATCGAAGAAGCCCGCATAGTGCACGCGGTACTCGCCGATCATGGGATCGAACGGCGCCATCTCGGCCACATATTCCGGCGGCACCGAGACGCTTTCCTTCGACGCCAGGATGTAGAATTCATTGGGATCGAGCACGAGGCGCTTGTCGCCGCCAAGACGCACGGCCTCCCAGTACTGCTCCACGTCGTAGCCGTCCACATTGTCCACGTCGATGACCCCGGCATAGCGGCGCGCGCGATAGCCCACCAGCCCTGACGGTTGGATGGGCGCCAGGCTGATGCGCAAGTTCAGCCCCTCGCGGATCGCGGCCTCGCCCTCGACCAGGCCGACATCGGAATGGATGGCCCGCAAGGCGCGGTCGCCCACACGGCCCGGCCTCTCGTCGGCATCGACCTGCTGGCTGACGCGGCGGCGGAAGCGGATTTGGTTCAGGCGCGAGCCGGTGCGGACCTTGATGGAGAACGTGCGCGGGCAAATCTCTGCGAAGAGCGGTCCGGCATAGCCCTCCGCCACGGCATCGAAGCTGCCCTGATAGTCGCCAATCAGCCGCGTGAACACGTCGAGCCGGCCGGTCGAGCTTTTCGGATTGGCGAAGGCCGCAATGGTGGGGCGCAGCTTCAAATGCTCAGCCAGGGGCACGAGATAGACGCAGCCCGCCTCGAGCACGGCACCCTTAGTGAGGTCGACTTCGTGGAAGGTGAGCCCTGTGAGCTTGTCGCGCACGGTCGCCTTGGTGCCGGGCAAGAAGCTGGCGCGGATGCGGTAGGCCACTTTGCCGAGCCTCAGATCGAGGCTGGCCGGCTGGATTTGGGCATCTTCGATTTGAGGGGCGCCGGCGATCTCGCCCGCGGCGATGAGCTGACGAATGGCCTGGCTCGGCAGGATGCCGGTCCGCCCAAGCGCGCCCTTGCGGCCCTCGCCCGGAGTGGCCGGCGGATCTTCGGGCAGCGTCTCAAAAAGCTGGTCGGATGGGCTCATGATCGATGTTCTTGGCATTTGCCGGGGCTTCGGTCACCTTAAGCTCGGCCTTCTCCCCCGGATTCACAAGGGGTCAGGCGCCTTACGCCAGCCTCTTCTCCCCGGAGCCCACATGATCCCCGACGACCAGCCCCTGAAGATCGGCTCGCTGTTGTTCGAGGGGCTCGACCAGATCGACCTCACCGGCCCGTTCGAGGTGCTGTCGCGCCTCCCCAATTCCACATATCGCATCTATGGGCTCACCGCCGACCCGGTGCGGGACGTGAAAGGCCTGCGGCTCACCCCGGACGCTGTGATCGGCGCGGCGCCGCAACTCGACGTGCTGCACATTCCCGGGGGACCGGGGCAGGAAGCCTTGATGGAGGACGAGACTGTCCTCGATTGGGTCCGGCGCCAAGCGGCGGGTGCGCAGATCGTGTTCTCGGTGTGCACCGGCGCGCTCATCTGCGGCGCGGCAGGGCTGCTCAACGGGCGAAAGGCCACGACCTATTGGGCAGCGCGCCACCTCCTGCCCTATTTCGGCGCGACGCCGGTCGATGCGCGGGTGGTGGTGGACGGAAACCTCGTCTGCGCGGCGGGCGTCACATCGGGCCTCGATGGGGCGCTGCGAGTGGCCGCCATGCTGCGGGGCGACGCGGTGGCGGAAGCCATCCAGCTCTATATGCAATACGCGCCGGAGCCCCCCTTCAACGCCGGCAGCCCCGAGACCGCCCCGCCGGAGATCGTCGCCGCGGTGCGCGCCTCGGCGGCTGAGATCATGGCCCGGCGGGAGGAGACGGCCCGGCGCGTGGCCAAGCGGCTCAGCGTCACATTTCCAGTGCGGACTTGACGGGACGGACCTGGGGCGACATTAATCGCTCTCTCGTGGTGATTTGGCCGGCCGGCTTGCAGCCACGTAAAATAAATCGCTAAAAGGCCGTGCGAGGCGTTTCAGCCGATCCCGGTCATTTGGCGGCAGCCAAGGTCCGGGTTTTTTGTGGCCCGGCCACAACAGAGGCAGGAGTTCTGAGCATGGCCGCAAAGGACCAAAAAGACCGGCGCGCCGCCTGGCAGCCCGCCACCCAGCTTGTGCATGAGGGGACGCGGCGCAGCCAATTCGGCGAGACCTCGGAGGCGATCTTTCTCAACTCCGGCTATGTCTATGACAGCGCCGAGCAGGCCGAAGCCAGGTTCAAGGGCGAGGCGGACGGTTATGTCTATAGCCGCTACGCCAATCCCACCGTCTCCATGTTCGAGGATCGTATCTGCGCGCTTGAGGGCGCGGAGGCCGCACGCGGCACGGCGAGCGGCATGGCGGCCGTGGCGGCGTCGCTCCTGTGTCACCTCAAGGCGGGAGACCATGTGGTCTCGGGCCGGGCTCTATTCGGAAGCTGCCGCTATATCGTGGAGGATCTGCTGCCGCGCTTCGGCATCACCTCGACGCTGATCGACGGGCGCGATCTCGCCGCCTGGGAGGCCGCCGTCCAGCCCAACACACGCGCCTTCTTCTTCGAAACGCCGACCAATCCCGTGCTGGAGCTGGTCGACATCGAAGGCGTGGCCAAGATCGCTAAACGGGCCGGCGCCCTGACCGTGGTCGACAACGTGTTCGCCACGCCGCTCGGCCAGCGGCCGATTCAGCTCGGGGCCGACATCGTCGTCTATTCGGCGACCAAGCATATCGACGGCCAGGGACGCTGCCTTGGCGGCGTCGTGCTCGGCCCTGATGAATTCATCAACGAGACGCTGCACACTTATCTCAAGCATACCGGACCCTCGCTCAGCCCGTTCAATGCCTGGGTGATGCTCAAGGGCCTGGAGACGCTGCCGTTGCGCGTCGAACGCCATTGCTCTTCCGCGGCGCGGATCGCCGATTTTCTGGCCGGCCGCGCGGAGGTCGAACGCGTGTTCTATCCCGGCCGCGCCGATCATCCTCAGCATGACCTCGCCAAGATGCAGATGGCCAATGGCGGGCCGATGGTCTCGTTCGAGGTCAAAGGCGGCAAGGCCGCGGCGTTCGCGCTTCTGAACGCCCTCGACACCTTCACGATCAGCAACAATCTCGGCGATGCGAAGAGCCTGGCCACGCATCCGGCGACGACCACGCATCAACGCTTGACGGAAGAGGCACGCGCCGAGCTTGGCATCTTCGACACCACGATCCGGCTCTCTATCGGGCTTGAAGACGCGGGCGATCTGGAGGCCGATCTCGATCACGCCCTTTCGGCGGTGAAGGGGTAGGACTATCCATGCCGAAGGCAGCGACGACCGACGCCGCGAAAGAGTTGCTGGCCACGCTTGTGGGGTTCGACACCACGAGCGTGAACTCGAATCTCGCGCTCATCGCCTTCGTGCAGGACTATCTCGCAGGCCACGGCATCGCCTCGACGCTGGTGCCGAGCGACGACGGGCAGAAGGCGAGCCTTTACGCCACGATCGGCGAGGGCGAAGGCGGCATCGGGCTTTCCGGCCATAGCGATTGCGTGCCCGTCACCGGCCAGACCTGGACCAGCGATCCGTTCACGCTCGCGGCGCGGGACGGCAAGCTCTACGGGCGCGGCACCTGCGACATGAAAGGCTTCATCGCCTGCGTACTGGCGTCCGTGCCGCTGTTCAAATCGCGGGCGCTGAAAGAACCGATCCACATCATCATCTCCTATGACGAAGAGGTGGGCTGCGCCGGCGTGCGGCCGCTGATCGCGCGCATCGGCACGGATCTGCCGCGGCCGCGGGCCGTGATCGTCGGCGAGCCGACCAGCATGGCCGTGATCGACGGGCATAAACGCATTGACGTGTACCGCACGACCGTGACCGGCAAGGAGGCCCATTCGAGCCTGCCGTCGCTCGGCGTCAACGCGATCTCGGTCGCGGCGACGCTCGTGGAGGAGGTCGACCGGATCGCCGAGGCGTTCGCCGCGCAGGAGAACGACCCCCGGTTTGAGCCGCCCTACTCCACGGTCAGCGTCGGCATGATCGACGGCGGCACGGCGCCCAACATCGTGCCCAAGACCTGCGCATTCCGCTGGCAGATCAGAAGCCTCCCGAGCACGCCGGCCGCCGGGGTGTCCGATAGGCTGAGCGCCTTCGCCGAGCGCGAGCTTCTGCCGAAGATGCGGAAAGTGGCGCCGAGCGCCGCGATCGAAACAGAGAGCCAGACGTCGGTGCCGGCGTTCACGGCGGCGGCGCAGTCGGAGGCCGTGGCGCTTGCCATGGCGCTGACCGGCGCGAACCGGACCAGTGCGGTGTCCTATGCGACGGAAGCTGGCTTGTTCGAGGACGCAGGATATCCGGCGGTGATCTGCGGGCCGGGCGACATTGCCCAAGCGCATGCGGCGGATGAGTTCGTGTCGATCGCCCAGATCGAGGCGTGCTTGAAGTTTCTCGAAGACCTCGCGGGGCGCCTGCGCGCCTAGTCCTGTTCGATGCCGAAGGACTCGGGGTCGAAATTGTAGCGGGCGTTGCAGAACTCGCAGGTCACCCAGACCTCGCCGTCGACCACCATGTCGGCGAGCTCCTCGGGTGAAAAGCGCGCCAGCAGCTCCTCGACACGCTCGCGCGAGCAACTGCAATAAGTCTGAAGCGGAACCGCGCGGTAGACGCGCACCTGCTCCTCATGGAACAGGCGATACAGCAGCCGTTCGGGCGGAAGCATCGGATCGAGAAGTTCGTGATCCTCGACGGTCTCGGCGAGCGACTTGGCCCGCATCCAGTCCTCCTCGAAATCCTTTTCGCTGGCGACACCGCCTTCGCGGGTGAGCTTCTGTACCAGGAGCCCGCCGGCCCGCCAGGTCCACGCCCCCTCGCCGCCGTTGCCGGCGCGGTAATGGCGCGCGACGGCGAGGCGGATGAAGGTGGGAAGCTGTTCCGACTGGCGGAAATAGGTATCGGCGGCCTCCGTTAGGCTCTCGCCTTCAAGCGGCACCACGCCCTGATAGCGCTCGGTGTCGACGCCCCGGTCGATGGTCATGGCGAGGTGCCCCTCGCCCAGCAAGGTCACATCATCGTCGCTCGTGAGCGCTGCCAGGCGTTCGGCATCGAAGCGGGCATAGCCGCGCAGCTCGCCAGGCACCTGATAATCGGCCACCAGCAGGTCGACAGGACCGTCGGTGGTGGCCTGCAGGATCAGCTTGCCGTCGGATTTGAGAGAGGCGCCGAGCAGCGCCGTGAGGGCCACCGCCTCGCCGAGGAGACGGGAGACGGGATCCGGGTAGGCGTGGCGCGATAGGATGGTGTCGACGGTCGGGCCGAGCTTCACCAAGCGGCCGAGAACGTCGGCCTGCTCGGCCTGAAACGGCAGGACCAGATCGTCCTGCGGAATCTCCAACTCGATCTGGGCTTCCGAAGTCTCTTCGCTCACCTTTCGGCTCCGCTGGCCTTCGCGCGGGCTGTCTTCTTCTTTGGCGCCGCCTTCTTCGCCTTTTTGGCCTGTCTTTTTGCTTTTGCCGCCCGCGCTCGCGCGGACTCGAAGTCCACCACCTTGGCTTTGCGGGATTTGGGCGCGCCGAGGCACCAGGCCAGAATGGCCTTCTGCACGTGGAGCCGGTTCTCCGCCTCGTCCCAAACGGCCGATTGCTTCCCGTCGATCACCGCATCGGTGACCTCGTCGCCGCGATGGGCCGGCAGACAATGCATGAAGATGGCGTCCGACTTCGCGGCGGCCATGAGCGCCTCGTTCACCTGAAAGGGGCGCAAGGCACTCTTTCGCTTCTGGGGATCTCTGTCTCCCATGGAGACCCAGGTGTCGGTCACCAGGCAATCGGCGCCGCGCGCGGCAGCGCGCGCATTCTCCACCACCTCGATGTCGGCGCCCTCCGTCCAGGCCCAAGCAAGCAGCTCAGGCGCCGGCGCGAAATCGGCGGGCGCGGCCATGCGCAAGGTGAAGCCGAAGCGTGCGGCAGCATGCACCCAGGACGTGGCCACGTTATTGGCATCGCCAATCCAAGCGATGGTGCGGCCTTTGATCGGACCTTTGCGTTCCTCGAAGGTGAGCACGTCGGCCATGACCTGGCACGGGTGCGAGCGTGCGGTGAGCCCGTTGATCACGGGGATCGTGGCGTTGTCGGCAAACTCGATGAGGGTACCGTGCGGACCGGTGCGCAGCATGATGGCATCGACGTAGCGCGACAGAACGCGCGCGGTATCCGCGACCGTCTCGCCGCGGCCGAGCTGCATGTCTTGCGGATTAAGCACGATGGAGCCGCCGCCGAGCTGATGCATGGCCACTTCGAAGGAGACGCGCGTCCGGGTGGACGGCCTCTCGAAGATCATGGCCAGCACCGCGCCAGAGGGCACGCCAAGGGCTTTCGGCACCTTGCCGGACTTTTTCATGGCGGCGGCGGTGTCGACAATGGCGCGCAAAGTGGGTGCGTCCAATGCGTCGAGATCGAGAAAATGCTTCGGTGGGGACATGGCGGATATCGGACGGAACAGTTAGGCGTCTTGGCGCGCGCTGGCTTTCAGCGCGGCGCAGGCGGTATCGATGGTGGTGCAAGCCAGGTCGATCTCGGCCTCGCCCACTATCAGCGGCGGCAAGAGGCGTACGACATTGTCGCCCGCTTGGACGGACAGCATGCCCCGCTCCCGCAGAGACGCGATGAGTTTTCTATTCTCGACATGGCATTTCAGGCCGACCATCAGTCCCTGGCCCCTAATTTCGGCAATGATCTCGCCGTGCTCGTCGGCAAGACCGGCGAGCCGCTGCTTCAACCTTAGCCCCATTTGCGCGACACGTTCGAGAAAGCCAGGCTCCAAAACGACGTCGAGCACGGCATTGCCCACGGCCATGGCCAGCGGGTTGCCGCCGAAGGTCGACCCGTGGGTCCCGGGCGTCATGGCTTGGCCCACGGCCTCTGTTGTGAGGCAAGCGCCGACAGGAAAGCCGCCGCCGAGCCCTTTCGCCGTGGCCATGATGTCGGGCGTGATGCCGGCCCATTCATGGGCGTAGAAGCGCCCGGTGCGGCCGATCCCGGTCTGCACCTCGTCAAGCACAAGCAGGATGCCCTTGTCGTCGCACAGCGCACGCAGATCCTGGAGGAACCGGTGGGGCGCCTCGCGCATGCCGCCCTCGCCCATGATGGGCTCCAGCATGATTCCGGCGGTCTCATCGCCGATGGCAGCCTCGACGGCCTCGATGTCGAACCCCGCGACGTGATCGAAGCCCTCCACTGGGGGGCCGAAGCCTTCCAGATGCTTCGCCTGGCCGCCGGCGGCGATGGTGGCCAGCGTGCGCCCATGAAAAGCGCCCTCGAAAGCGATGAGCCGGTAGCGTTCAGGCGCTCCGGCCACGAAATGATAGTGGCGGGCGGCTTTGATCGAGGCTTCGACGGCCTCGGCGCCGGAATTCGCAAAGAACACCCGGTCGGCAAAACTGGCCTCGCAAAGCCTCGTCCCCAGCCTCTCCTGCCCGGCGATATTATGGAGATTGGAGACGTGCCAGACCTTGTTCGCCTGCTCCGTTAGGGCCGCGATGAGCTTCGGATGGGCGTGGCCAAGCGCGGTGACGGCGATGCCACTCGAGAAGTCGAGATAGCGCTCGCCCGCCTCCGTATAGAGAAAGGCACCTTCGCCCCGCGCGAAGGACAATCCGCTGCGGGCATAGGTCGGAAGGAGGGCCGACATGAAAACTGCGTATCCCTGAAATAAAATTGCCGCCGAGGGGCGGCAGCAAGGAAACTCAGAGTGTTAGGTCTGGTCCAACGCGGTGTCAATCGGTCCGCGTGACCGTCTTATACAAGGTTTCTCCACCTTTCCATCAACGCATGGGTTTGTGTTCTCGCAAGAGAAGTGGCAGAATCCGCTTGTTCCGGTGGAAAACGGGGCACCCAAGCGTGGCGGCGCTTGTCGGCTTCTACCGGTTCTAGTAGGGTAATCACTGCTCGGCTACCAGATATCGTGGGTGCTGTGGGCGCCTGAGCGGTCATTCTCAGCAGTATTTCCGAGTATTCGAAAAAATGCCGTCTTGCGGGACGGGTGGAATCTGAGTCCAAACGAGGAGGCCAACCATGGCTTGGACTGATGATAGGGTGGAACTGCTGACAAAGCTCTGGGCTGAGGGATTGAGCGCGAGCCAAATCGCGGGTCGCTTAGGCGGCGTGACCCGCAACGCGGTGATCGGCAAGGTCCATCGGCTAGGGTTATCGGGGCGGGCGACAAGCTCGCGGTCGAGTGCGCCACGACCACGGCGCAATCACACGCCGCGCCAGCATCGCGCGCCGTCGCTGACCTTCGGGACGCGCGGCAACGTGGCGCTGAAGCCCTCCTACGAAGCTGAATACGACCCGGCGCCAGCGCAGGTCGTGGAACTCGTGATCCCGCTCGAAGAGCGGGCCAGCATCCTCACGCTGAAGGAGTCGATGTGCCGCTGGCCCATCGGCGACCCGACGGAGGAGGAGTTCCATTTCTGCGGCCGGAAGAAGGAGGGCACGGTCCCCTATTGCGAGCACCATGCGCGCATGGCGTACCAGCCGGCCCAGGCGAGGCGCCGCGAAAAGCGCTTTGCCAGCGGCTAAGCTCCCCAACGCAGACCAGGATATGAAAGAGGCGCCGCAGATCCGGCGCCTCTCTCACGTCATGGGGGTGACAAAACTTCAGGCTGTCTCTTCGAGCTTATCGGAGAAGGCGTAGCCCGCTCCGCGCACGGTGCGTACAGGATCGCGCTCATTGCCGCGCATCATGGCTTTGCGTAGGCGCCCGATATGCACATCGACCGTGCGTTCATCCACATAGACATTCCGGCCCCACACGCCGTCCAGAAGCTGGGCGCGGCTGAACACGCGGCCCGGGCTCTGCATGAGAAACTCAAGCAGCCGGAACTCGGTGGGGCCGAGATGGACTTGGCGGCCATTGCGGGTGACACGGTGGGATTCACGGTCCAGCTCGATATCGCCGACGGAAAGCACCGAGGCGATACGCTCGGGATTGGTCCGGCGCAGGATAGCGCGCACGCGTGCCATCAGCTCAGGAAGCGAAAACGGCTTGACCACGTAGTCGTCGGCGCCGGTGGTGAGGCCCCGGATGCGGTCGTTCTCCTCGCTGCGCGCCGTCAGCAGGATGATGGGGATGGTGCGGGAGTCCTTGCCGGTGCGCAGGCGCCGGCAAAGCTCGAGCCCGGAGATGCCCGGCAGCATCCAGTCGAGCACGATCAGATCTGGGGAGCTTTCGGCGATGGCGATCTCCGCCTCGTCGCCGCGATGGACCACGTCGACGGCATAGCCCTCGGCTTCGAGATTGTAGCGCAGGAGAAGGGCCAACGGCTCCTCATCCTCGACGACCAGGACCTTCGCTCCAGGGTTCATGGCGTTCGCCGTGTTCATCTGCAGCATGGCTTAGATCGCCGACCGCTTCAGCGCGACCGGCGTCGAGCTCGTGGTGTCGCCCTTCGGGCGCTGATCGGTGATGGCCCGGCCATGCACCAGATAATAGACCGTCTCGGCAATGTTGGTGGCGTGATCGCCGACGCGCTCGATATTCTTGGCGCCGAACAGGAGATGGGTGCAGAGCCCGATATTGCGCGGGTCTTCCATCATGTAGGTGAGCAGCTCGCGGAACAGCGAGTTGTACATCGCGTCGATCTCTTCGTCCTTGTACCACACGGCCAGGGCCCGGTCCGCGTCACGCTCGATGAAGGCGTCGAGCACCTCTTTGAGCTGGCCGAGGGCAAGCTCGCCCATGTGCTTGAGGCCGAGCATGAGCTGCTTCGGCTGCTGCTCGCTGACCACGGCGACGGCGCGCTTGGCGATATTCTTGCCGAGATCGCCGATGCGCTCCAGGTCGGCGGAGATCCGCAGCGCCGCCATGATCTGCCGGAGGTCATAAGCCATGGGCTGGCGCCGGGCGATCATCACGACGGCCTGCTCCTCGATCTGCCGCTGGAGCTCGTCAATCTCCTCGTCCTCGTTGATGGTGGCAGCCGCGAGATCGGGATCGCGCCGCTCCAGCGCCTCGAAGGACTGGCCGAGCACCTGCTCGGCAAGACCGCCCATCTTGGCAATCTTATTGTTAAGGAGCGCAAGCTCCTCCTCGTAGGACCTGACGATATGCTCGTGCTGCTGTTCCATGGGGGGAACTCCTAATGGGCCGCCATCAACCGAAGCGGCCGGTGACGTAGTCCTGCGTCCGCTGGTCGGTTGGATTGGTGAAGATCTTCGAGGTCTCGTCCACCTCGACGAGCTTGCCGAGATGGAAGAAGGCCGTACGCTGCGACACGCGCGCGGCCTGCTGCATCGAATGGGTGACGATGACGATGCACAGATTCTGCTTGAGCTCGTCCATAAGCGTCTCGATCTTGGCCGTGGCGATCGGGTCGAGCGCCGAGCACGGTTCGTCCATAAGCAACACTTCCGGGTTCACGGAGATGGCGCGGGCGATGCAAAGCCGCTGCTGCTGACCGCCGGACAGACCGGTGCCGGACTCGTCCAGCCGGTCCTTGACCTCTTCCCAAAGGCCGGCTCTGGTCAGGCTCTTCTCCACGATCTCCGTGTAATCGGCCTTGGTCTTGCAGAGCCCGTGAATCCGGGGGCCATAGGCGACATTCTCAAAGATCGACTTGGGGAACGGGTTAGGCTTTTGGAACACCATACCGACGCGGGCGCGCAACTGCACCGGATCTACGCGAGGCGCATAGATGTCCTGGCCGTCGAGCCTGATGTCGCCCTCGACGCGGCAACCGTCGATGACGTCATTCATGCGATCCAGGCAGCGCAAGAAGGTCGACTTGCCACAGCCGGACGGGCCGATCAGGGCGGTGACCGACTGACCGAACATTTCAAGATTGACGTCGAACAGGGCCTGCTTCTCGCCGTACCAGAGATTGACGTCGCTTGCCTTCATCTTGAGCTCATGCTGCTCAACCGGCAAAGCGCCTTCCTTCTTCTGTGGCACTGCAGGCGCCTCTACGCGGATGGCTGGCCGCTCTTCCACCTTTGCCTCCATGACATCGATTCCCCTTCTACCACTTCCGCTGGAACATCTGCCTAAGCGTGATGGCAATGATGTTCATGATGACGAGAAAGCCCAACAGAACCAGGATCGCCGCCGAAGTGCGCGAGACAAAGCCGCGCTCGGGGCTGTCTGCCCAGCTGAAAATCTGAGTCGGCAGCGCAGTCGCCGGCTCCAAAATGCCCATATTCTCCACGCTCGGAATGAAGGCGTTCATACCTATCAAAAGGAGCGGTGCCGTCTCGCCGAGGGCCTGCGCCATGCCGATAATCGTGCCCGTGAGAATCCCCGGCAGCGCGAGCGGCAGCACGTGATGCATCATAACCTGATGCTTTGAAGCTCCGACGCCGAGGGCGGCCTCGCGGATCGAGGGCGGCACGGCCTTGAGCGCGGCACGCGTGGTGATGATGATCGTCGGCAGGGTCATAAGACTGAGGACCATGCCGCCAACCAGCGGCGCGGAACGAGGCAACCCGAAGAAGCCTAGAAACACCGCGAGACCCAATAGACCGAACACCACCGACGGCACGGCGGCGAGGTTGTTGATGTTCACTTCGATGAGATCGGTGAACCGGTTCTTCGGGGCGAACTCCTCCAGATAAACCGCCGCGGCGATGCCGATGGGAAAGCTCAGCAGGAAACAGACCAGCAGGGCGTAGAACGAACCGGTGATGGCGCCGGCCAATCCCGCCCGTTCGGGGAAGCGACTGTCGGCATTGAAAAACAGCTCCCAGTTGAAGGGGGTGCGCACGAGCCCCTTCTCGTCCAGGAGGTCAAACGCCTCGAGCTGATCTTCCGAAAAGCGTGAGTTGAGGATCTTCGGGGTCTCGCCATTGGCCAGCGTGACGTAATGAGGCGACAGCGGGAAATAGATTTGCACCGTCTTGCCGATGATGCCCGGATCGGCCGCGATGCGGTCGCCGATCGCCTCGGGCGCGTCCGCGGCGAGCATCTCTACCAGCGACGTATCGATGATCCGGGGCAGATAGGCCTTGAGGCTGCTTTGGGCGAGGACGGCGAAGTCGCCACTGGGCGGCGGTCCGGCCTCGACGATCTCAGGATTGACGTAGACGTCGAGCTTCAGACTCTTGCGGCCGTCATGCTCAACCACGAGCCCCCGGTTCTCGAGGCGATCGAACCATGCGACCTGGGTCCAGTTCAGCGCATCCACCTCTTTTGGGATTACGCCCTTGTAGAGCTGATCGTAGGGATCGGAGACGGCGATCGGCAGCGTGATGGTTTTGCCGATTACGTCGGGATGGTCGACGACGTAATCGCGCACAATATAGGACGCGTCTGACGATAGGATCTTCCCGATGCTCCGCTTTTGGTCGTCGGGAATGCCCGGGACGGCCTTGTCGACGGCTTCACGCACCAGCGCCCGATACTTGCCGGAGCGTGGATCCTGGGGATCGACCTTGGCCGGGTCGATGTAGATCGGGAGGTCAACCTTGGTCTGGATGAAAGCGGGGTAACCCGTGCTGACCAGAGACGTAACGAGGACGCCGAGCAGCCCGACGGCAAGCGAAATGGCAATGATGCCGTAGGCCTGCAACCGCCTGTCAGCGGCGTAGCGCCGCCGTACGCGCCGTCTCGCCTGATCGGAGCCCCAATCGTCGGTAGCCTCCGCGCCTATGACCTGTGCATCACTCATATTGTTCTCGATATTTCCGTACGATGTGAAGAGCGAAAATGTTGAGTCCCAAGGTGACCAAGAACAGCACGAGGCCGAGGGCGAAGGCTGCCAGGGTCTTCGGGTTGTCGAATTCCGTATCCCCGATGAGAAGCGTCACGATCTGCACGGTGACGGTCGTGACCGGCTCAAGTGGATTGAGCGTGAGCGAGGCAATGATGCCGGCGGCCATGACCACGATCATGGTCTCGCCGATGGCGCGGCTGACCGCGAGCAAGACGCCGCCCATGATACCGGGAAGGGCGGCCGGCAGCAGGACCTTGGTGATGGTTTCGCCCTTGGTGGCGCCCATCGCGTAGGAGCCGTCACGCATCGCGCGCGGCACGGCGGCGATGGCATCGTCGGACAGAGACGAGATGAAGGGGATGATCATGATGCCCATAACCCCGCCCGCGGCCAGCGCGCTATTCGGCGCGATCGGCACCCCGACCATCTCGCCGAATTCGCGCATGGCAGGCGCCACGGTGAGGACGGCAAAGAAGCCATAGACGACGGTCGGAATTCCGGCGAGCAACTCCAACACCGGTTTGATCACTGCCCGCACCTTCGGATTGGCGTACTCGGTGAGGTAGATGGCCGAGTAGAGACCGATGGGCGTGGCCACGGCCATGGCGATCATGGCGATCAAGAGCGTGCCGACGAACACCGGTATGGCGCCAAAGGCGCCGCCGCCGGTCACTTGGCCTTCGCGGATGGGGATCTGCGGCTCCCAGTTCAGGCCGAAGAAGAACTCAAGCGCCGGGATGCGGTCGAAGAAGCGCAAGGCCTCGACCAGAAGCGACAGCACGATGCCGAGCGTGGTGAGAATGGCGATCAGGGAGCAGGCGATCATCAGACCGCTCAAAATGTGCTCCGCGCCGTGCCGCGCCCGGAACTCCGGGCTGATGCGGCGGCTGGCGAAGAAAAGGCCCAGAATTGCAATGCTCAAGGCGACGGCGGCCATGGCCCAGCGGGCGATGATCTGCCAGGCGTGGTAGCGCTCGGCCGCTTCCTGGACCACGAGGCTCGGCTCGCTGAACACGTTGCCGGCCGCGACGGACTTGATCTCGCTCAGAATGAGGCTGACTTGACCCGCGTTGAGGCCATCCGTGGTGCCGAGCGGCAAGCTCCAGAGCAACAGTTTGTCGATGACGGCCCCTTGCAGCAGCAACCACATCAGGACCAAAAGAAGAGCGGGGATGCCGACCCAGGCTGCCACGTAGGCGCCGTGATAGTTCGGCCGTGAATGGAGCTCCTGCTGGCGGCCGCTTACCGAAGCCACGGCGCGCTTGCGGCCGAAGAAATAGCTTCCTGCGACAAGCACGAGAAGCAGAAGCAGAACGGAGCCGAGCATTGCAGCCTGCCAGTCCCCGGGATGCCCCACCGCGGAGCATGCCGTTAAGTCGTTTGTTGCCTCACGATCGTCGGCGTGGCCGCGTGGTAGACATCGCGGCCACGCCTTCGATCAACTCAGTCGAAGCGGCGATCCGGCCTTAGGAGGTCGGAGGACCCATCTTCTCGCCTTCCTTGGCGCGACTCTGCATTTCCTTCAGCTCATCTTCGGGAAGCACGACCAGACCGCGCTCGTGAAGATAGCCGTCCTCACCCATGGACTCATCGCTGGTGTACTCGGCGATGAACTCATCCATGCCGCCGATAACCTTGCGGTGGGGGTTCTTGATATAGATGAACAGCGGGCGGGAAAG
>Ga0307379_10004179_pt1 | contig 20705 bp, 20 predicted proteins | sample UN2MG_FD_202237 | JGI IMG/M metagenome (GOLD analysis project Ga0307379, IMG submission 202237) | Soil microbial communities from Risofladan, Vaasa, Finland - UN-2 | ecosystem: Environmental > Terrestrial > Soil > Coastal area > Acid sulfate soil | place: Finland: Risofladan, Vaasa | collected... | reverse complement strand
ATACTCGTCCCCGAGCCGGCTCACGATATCGAGAGTGCTGGTGCCGATGGAGCCGGTCGAACCGAGGACGGCGATCTTCTTCATTTCCAAAAATACTTGACGAAATAGTAATAAAGCGGAACCGCCAGGAGAAGACTATCGATCCGGTCGAGGAATCCGCCGTGTCCGGGCAGGAAGTTGGAGGAATCCTTAACACCGACAGCCCTCTTGAAGAGGGACTCGAGCGGATCGCTGAGCTGGGCCGCCGCGTGGACCAGGGCGCCGCAGGCCAGAGCCTGCCAGAGGCCGATCTCCTTGAGCAGAAGCTGTTGCCCGGCCAGAGCCCCCAAGACGGCGCAGGCGATGCCACCGATGCTCCCCTCCCAGGTCTTGTTGGGGCTGGCCAGCGGGCTCATCTTATGCCGCCCCATGAGCTTGCCAAAGAAATAAGCGCCGGTGTCTCCGAGGAAGATAATGGCCGCGAGAAAATAGATAAAATAGGCTCCCTTCTCGAGCTTTATCAAATAAAGGTAGTTCATCGGAAAGCTGATATAGAGCGCCCCAAAAAAGGTCACGGTGATGGAAGGGATGAAATAAGGGAGCTGCTCGACACGCCGGGAAGTGAAGACATAAAAGACGGCCGTCAGGAGGAGCGCTCCGAATACAGCCAATTCAAAAGGGAACGAGGCCCTGAAATAAAAGGACAGGCTGATGATCAGGGCCACGGTCAGACCAAGCGGCACCTGAGGGTGGAGTCTCTTCTTTCGAGCCAGGTTGAAGAACTCCAGCAGGGCGGCCAGAATGAAGGCCTGGGCAACGATGAAAAGGAGGAGCATGGAGCCATACTGGAACAGGAAAAAGAGGGGAATCAGGAGCAGAAGAGCGGTGCGCAGGCGCTTGAGGAGATTCATGGCAGTCAACCGCCGGGCGCCGCAGGAAAGCTAAGCTCTGCCGGACGAGCGGGCATGGACGGCGCCGAACCTCCTTTCTCTTTTCTGGAAATCGAGGAGCGCCTGGAGGAATTCCCGGCGCCGGAAATCCGGCCACAAGACAGGCGTAATCCAGATCTCGGAATAGGCGATCTGCCAGAGCAGGAAATTGGAGATCCGGAGTTCGCCGCTCGTCCGGATGAGCAGGTCGGGATCCGGAATCCCCGCTGTATCCAGGTACCGGGAAAAACCGGCTTCGTCCAGGTCAGCCGGGTTGACTCCGGAGTTCAGCAGGATTCTTTTCACGGCGCCGACGATCTCGGCCCGGCCGCTGTAATTGAGGGCCAGGACGATGGTCAAGCGGTCATGGAAGCGGGTGATCGTTTCCACTCTTTCAAGCTCTCTCTGAACAGCCTCGGGAATCCTCTCTCTCTGGCCGATGTCAATAAGACGGATCTTATTCTTTATCAGCTCTTTATCCTGTTTTTGGAGGTATTCCTCGAGCAATCTCCAGAGCAGGGCGATTTCCTTCTTCGGTCTTTTCCAATTCTCTTTGGAAAAGGCATAAAGGGTCAGGAACCTAATGCCCAGGCGGGCACAGGTCTCGACAACCTCCTGAACAGCTTTCGAGCCGGCCCGGTGGCCCTCGATCCGCGGCATCCTGCGCTTTTCCGCCCAACGGCCGTTGCCGTCCATGATCACGGCGACGTGCCCCGGGAGCCGGGACGGGTCCAGCTGCCGAACGAGCTTGTCTTCTTCGCTACCAGGAGAAATAAAACCCTTGAGGTCGAATTCCACGGGCTCATTATAAGAGCTCCCCCGAGAAAAAGCAACGGGGCTGGACCGAGGGGCGGGGATTTGGTAATCTAGTGGATTCAATGGAAAGGCGGTCGCTATGTGTTTAGGAATCCCGGCCAAAGTGACTCTGGTTGACGATTCCCGGCAGGGAAAGGTCGACTATCTGGGAACAAAGGTCAAGGTCGATTTTTCGCTGTTGGAGGATGTCAGGCCCGGCGACTGGGTCATTATTCATGCGGGTTTCGCCATCACCAAGCTAGACGAGGTGGATGCCCACGAAACCCTTTCCCTCCTGCGGGAAATCGCCAAGGCGCACGGAGAATAGGCGTTGTCGGGCCCGATGAAAGAGCTCCGGGACAAATCGATCACCCGGGCCCTCCTCAAGGGGATCGAGGACAGACTGCCGGGCGGCGGCCGGCCCGTCAGGATCATGGAGGTCTGCGGGACCCACACCATGACCATTCATCGCTACGGCCTCAAGACCATGCTCGAGGACGCCGGCGTAGAGATGGTCTCCGGGCCCGGCTGTCCGGTCTGTATCACACCCAATTCCTTCCACGAGGCTTGCCTCGACCTGGTGACGAACAGGGAGAACTTCATCCTGGCCTCCTTCGGGGACATGACCCGTGTTCCCACCAAAAAGGGCTCGCTTCAGACGGTTGTTCCGGCACCGTCTTCCCAGGTCAAGATCGTCTATTCCCCCAAGGAAGCCCTGGACCTGGCCAGGGACCATCCCGATAAGGAAATCGTCTTTTTCGGGGTCGGGTTCGAGACGACCATCCCGGCCATCGCCTTGACGGTGAAGAAAGCTGCGCACGAACGGCTGTCCAACTTTTCGACGCTGTCCGCTCTCTGGCTCATCCCGCCCGCGCTCCGGGCAATTCTGGAGGCCGGAGAGACTGTCATTTCCGGTTTCCTCTACCCCGGCCATGTCAGCGCCATCATCGGACTGGAGCCTTATCGATTCATCGCCGAAGAATTCCGGGTGGCGGGGTCCGTCGCCGGGTTTGAGCCCAACGACATCCTCCTGGCGATCAGCGCCATCCTGGATCAGATCGCTCAAGGGAAGCCCCGTGTTCACCTGGAATACTCACGTGTCGTCGATCCTCAAGGGAACCCGGTCGCCCGGACAGTGATCGAAGAGATGCTCGAACCTCGGGATGCCTTCTGGAGGGGCCTGGGCCGTATTCCGCAGAGCGGACTCGGGTTCAAAGATCGGTACAGCCCCTATGACACTCTCGTCAAATACGCCCTCGACGTCAAGGAGGAGGCCGACGACCTCCCCGGGTGCCGTTGCGGCGAGGTTCTGCGCGGCCTCATCCCGCCCCCCGGATGTCCGCTCTACGGAAAGAGATGCCGCCCCGACTCACCCTTCGGGCCCTGCATGGTCTCTTTCGAAGGCGCCTGTTTCATCTATCACAAGTACGATCGCCGGAGACAGAGAGGATGAGTTCCCGATGACCCAGGAAAAATTCGTCAGCCTCGAGCTCGGGAGCGGCGGAAAGAGGATGCGTGATTTTATCGCCGAGCATATCGTCCCTTCCTTCCATAATCCCTTACTTGACGACCTGGGCGACGCCAGCCACCTGCCCATGGGAGTGGCCTTCACCACGGACAGCTATGTCGTCGACCCCATATTCTTTGCCGGCGGGGACATCGGCACTCTGGCGGTCAACGGGACGGTCAACGACCTGGTCGTCTCTGGCGCCGTGCCCCGCTATCTCTCGCTCGCCTTTATCCTGGAGGAAGGACTGCCCTGGGAGGATCTGCACAAAATTCTGAGGTCGATCAAGCGGGCGGCGGCACGGGCCGATGTCCAGATCGCGACCGGAGACACCAAGGTGGTCCGCCGCGGACAAGCAGACAAGATCTACATCAATACCTCGGGAGTTGGTTTGGTCGTAGGCCGCCCTCGGACGGAGTGTATCCATCCAGGTGACCGCATCATCCTGACCGGGACACTCGGCGAACACAGTCTCGCTGTTTTGCTGGCGCGCCAGGAGTTCGGCCTCGAGGCCCGCGTCCGGAGCGACTGTGCTCCGTTGACCTATCTCCTTCCTCTTTGGAAAAAAGGAGTGCTCTGGATGCGCGACATCACCAGGGGAGGCCTGGCGACCATCCTTTCGGAGTTGGCCGAAAAGCTCCCCTATGCTGTGCTTGTCAAGGAAGAGAAAATCCCCTTATCTCCCGCCGTGCGGGGAGCCAGCGAGCTCCTGGGCATCGATCCCCTGTTCCTGGCCTGCGAAGGCCGGGCGGTCGTTGTCGCGCCCCGGAAAAAGGCCGAGGCCGTTCTTAGGGAGATCCGGAAAAGCCCCCTGGGCAAACGGGCGGCCATCATCGGGCAGGTCGACGATCGGACCGGACGACCGGGCGAACTCCTGCTCGAGACGATGACGGGAGGACTGCGTCTTCTCGAGCCTTTGACCTCCGAACTTCTACCCCGGATCTGTTAACCGGACCATGTTATCCAAAAAATCCCCCGGAATTCGGCTCGCGCTTATCGGCCTCTCCGTCGTCTTCTGGTTGTGGAGCGGATGCTCTTCCAGCCAAGAAAAAAGCGGGGCGAATCTTCAGGACGATGACTCGGCCCTGATAACAACTCGGGCGGACCGACTGCGTGTCTATGAAGGCGGGACCGCCGAAGTGGACCTCCGCCTGAAGAACGCGGGGAAAAAAGAATGGTCGTCCCGAGACCGGAATCCTTGCCTTCTCTCATACCACCTCCTGGACGAAGCAGGAAAGGTTCTCAGGTTCGACAACGCCAGGACTTCCCTGCCCCGTCCCGTTCGCCCCGGAGAAGAGATCGAACTCTCGATCCGGGCCAAGGCTCCTCTGGACAAAGGGAACTACCTCGTCGAGATCGACCTCGTCCGCGAAGGCTTGGCTTGGTTCAAAGACTCCGGCAGCCGGACGCTGGTCATACCGCTTCTGGTGGAAGAAAGACAACGTCCGGGTGAGACGAGTTTCGAGTCGAGCGTTCCCGAATTCAACGTCCTCCAGAAACTCATTCGGACGACACTTGAAAACGACGAGATCGAATTCCAGGGAAAGACCGGCCGGATCGACGGGTTCACGGCCGGCGCCGGCTATCCTCAGATCTGGCTCCGCGACGCGGCCACCATCATCTCCGCTTCCCGATACTATTATCCGGAATCCTTCCTGACCTCCTGGCTCGAGGAGCATCTGGCCTACCAGAAGCCCGACGGCGGCCTGGAGGACTGGATCGACGGTCGGGGACGCTCGGACAAGAACACCGTCGAGACAGATCAGGAGGCGAGCGCCGTCCAGTCGGCCTATCAGGTTTTTCTCCTCAAGGGAACGGCCTGGCTCGAAAAAAGGGTCGCCGGCGAGACCATCCTCGGCCGCCTGGAAAAGGCCGTCACCTATATTTTCGAGAGCCGGTTCAACCCTGAGCACGGACTCATCACCGGCGCCCACACCGCCGACTGGGGGGACGTCGACCCTGAGGATCCCGACCAGAAAGCTATCTATGTCGACGAAAGGACCCGCTGGACGGCGGATATCTACGATCAGAGCATGGGCTATGAGGCCTGCCGCCGACTGGCCTCCATGTTGGCGGCCCTCGAAAAGAGGAACAAGGCGGACTATTGGCTAAAAAAAGCAGCCTCCTTACGGGAAGCCGCTGACCGCTATCTCTGGCAGGAAAAAAAGGGGTTCTACAGGGTTCACATCCACCTGGACCCCTTTCCCCACGACTTCGACGAAGACGATATGTTCGCCATGGGAGGGAACACCCAGGCGGTCATCGCCGGAATGGCGGACGCCGAGAAAGCGGAACGGATCATCCAGACCGCCCTCGAACGGCAGGAGTTGTTCGGGCTCTCCTCCGTGTCGGGTTCGCTCCTCCCCCCCTACCCGGCCGGGTTCTTCCAGCATCCGGCAATGGACGAGCCCTATGAATACCAGAACGGCGGGCAGTGGGACTGGTTCGGAGGCCGGCTGGTCCTGGCCATGTTCGAGAATGGTTTCAGCGCAGCGGCCAGGGAAAAGCTCATCGAGATCGCGGCCAAGAATACCCGGAACGGCGGGCTGTTCGAATGGGACACGAAAGATGGGAGCGGCCGCGGCAGCGATTATTATGCCGGGAGCGCCGGCAGCCTGGCTCGAGCCCTGTGCGAAGGCTATTTTGGTTTCAAGCTGGGCGAAAAAAGCCTTGACCTGGAGCCCAAGCTCGGCGGGGATGAAGGCCGTGTTCGCGTTCACATCCCTTCATCCGGGTTATTCGCGGCTCTCGATTATCGTCCGGTCAAGAGCGAGCGGAAGATCCTGTTCCGGTACGAGAGCAATTTTGCCGGTCAGGGCAAGGTCCGGTTGCTCATCCCCTGGACTTTTTTCGGCGTTTCCGAACGAGGCGACCGGAAAGAGCTCGAGGTGCGGCGGGACGGGCTCAAGGTCCCCTTCTCCCTGGAAAAACGGTATCAAGATGAATTTGTTGTCGTGGATACGGATTTCAAGGGCCATACTCTCGAAATGAAGCCGGAGGAATCGCCGGGATAGCCGATTATTTGCGGCCGATGGAATAATACTCGAAACCGAGTTTGCGCAGCGCCGCCGGGTCAAAAACGTTCCGTCCATCGAGGATGATCGGGTTGGCCATAGCCTCTTTGATCCGCTCGAGGTCCAGCCCGGCGAACTCTTCCCATTCGGTCAGGATGATCAGGGCATTCGTCCCTTCGGCCGCCTGATAGGCCGAGTCGCAATACTCCAGACGGTCCGGTTCCGAGGGGTAGACCTCCTTCATGTTCTCCATGGCCTGGGGATCATACAGCCGCAAGCGGGCCTCTTCACGGAGAAGCTCGCGGACGACGTTGATGCTGGGCGCTTCCCGGATGTCGTCGGTCTCCGGCTTGAAGGCCAGCCCGAGGAGGGCGATCCGCTTATCCTTGAGGATCCAAAGGGCCTGCTTGATCTTTTCGACGAAGATCCGGATCCGGTCAAAATTGACCCTGTCCGCTTCCTTGAGCAGGCTCATGTCAACGCCCAGATCCTCGCCGATCTTGACCAGGGCCTTGATGTCCTTGGGAAAACAGGATCCGCCGTAGCCGATCCCTGCTTTCAGGAAACGGCTCCCGATGCGCGGGTCGAGCCCCATGCCTTGGGCCACCTGCTCGACATTGGCGTCAGTCTTATCGCAGATGCTCGAGATCAGGTTGATGTAGGAGATCTTCAGGGCGAGGAAGGAGTTGGAGGCGTGCTTGATTAGTTCGGCCGTATCGATGTTGGTGACGACCACCCGGTCCCGGAGCTTTTCGTAGATGCCGCAGAGAAGGTCCCGGGCCCTCTCCGCCTCCACGCCGACGATGATGCGGTCGGGAAGGAGAAAATCGGAGACCGCGGACCCCTCCCTCAGGAATTCAGGATTGGAGGCGATATCGAAATCGGTGTCCGTCTTCTTGTAAAGCCCGATCGTCCGCTTGATCCAGAACGAGGTCTTGACCGGGACGGTGCTCTTCTCCACCACGAGCTTGTAGCGATTGAGGTTATCGGCGATCAGGCGGGAGACCTCCTCGATCTGGGACATGTCGGCGCTGCCGTCGGAATGCTGGGGCGTGCCGACGCAGACAAAGATGACCTCGGCTTCCCGGATGACCGCGTTCAGGTCGGCGCTGAAGGACAGCCGGCCCTTCCGGATGTTTTCGGACAGGAGCTCATCCAGGCCGGGCTCGTAGATAGGGATAACTCCCCGGGAGATCCGGTCGATCTTTGCCTCGTCCTTGTCCGTGCCGATGACCTGATTGCCGAGCTCGGCCAGTCCGGCCGCCGTCACCAGGCCGACGTAGCCCGTACCGATGACCGCGATCTTCATCTCCCCCCTCCTCTCATGCCTTGATGACGTTCCGGCGCTTTCTCTTGACGGCGTTCCGGGTGTCCACGACCAGCGGGGCGTTCCGGACGATGCCGTCGAAGTTATAGGCCGAATGATCGGTGGCGATGATGACGGCATCGCTGGCCCGGAGCCTCTTCGGCGTCAGGGCAACGGAACGCAGGCTAAGACCGGGATATTCCCTGTGCCCGGCGGAGCGCGGGACGTAGGGATCGTTGTAGGCGATCCGGGCGCCTTTCTGCTTGAAGATGCTGATGATCTTGAGGGCGGGTGATTCGCGCTGGTCGTCGATGTCCTTCTTGTAGGCGATCCCGAGGACGAGGATCTTTGCGCCGCAAATCGATTTCCCCCGCCGGTTCAAAGCCTCGATCGTCTTGTTGACGACATAATAGGGCATCCGGGTGTTGATCTCCCCGGCCAATTCGATGAATTTCGTCGGATAATCGACCTCCTTGGCTTTCCAGGTCAGGTAGAACGGGTCGACGGGGATGCAGTGCCCGCCGTATCCCGGTCCGGGGTAAAAGGGCATATAGCCGAAGGGCTTGGAGGAGGCGGCCCGGATGACCTCCCAGACATCGATGCCCATCCGCTCAAAGATGATCTTCAATTCATTGACCAGGGCGATGTTCACCGACCGGAAAATGTTCTCCTGAAGCTTTACGGCTTCGGCGACCCGCGTCGAAGAGACGGGCACGGTCCGGATGACGACCTGCCCGTAGAGAAGGTCGGCCAGCCGGCGGCAGGTCGGGGTGAGTCCGCCGATGACCTTGGGGATCGTCTCGGTGGAGTAGGAACGGTTTCCGGGGTCCTCGCGCTCCGGAGAAAAGGCCAGAAAGAAATCCCGGCCGGGACGCAGCCCGCTCTCGGCCAAGATGGGCAGCATCTCTTCATCGGTCGTCCCGGGGTAGGTCGTGCTCTCGAGGATGACGAGCTGTCCTTTTTTCAGATGCCTGGAGATGACCCGGGTGGTCTGGAGGACAAAGGAAAGGTCCGGATTCTTGTGGGCATCGAGAGGCGTGGGGACACAGATGATAATGACATCCACGTTGCGCAACCGGGCGAAGTCGGCGGTCGGCCGAAAGGCTTTTTTCTCCAGGAATCCTTTCAGTTCCCTGGCCGAGATATGGCGGATATAGCTCCTCCCCCGGTTCAGGGATACCACTTTCTTGGGGTCGACGTCGAATCCCGTGACCCGGAAGCCTTTGTTTAAGAACAGCTTGACCAGGGGAAGGCCGACGTAACCCAGCCCGATGACGCCGATATGTGCCTGCTTGGTTCGGATTCTTGTCTCGAGGGTCGAGAGCGCTTGGTTCATCCTATCTCCTTTTCCTGTACCAGGCCACCGCTTTCTTCAGCCCCTGTTTGAAACCGACCAGGGGCTCGAAGCCGAGGACCTTCCTGGCTTTGTCGATATCGGCGAAGGAATGAAGGATATCGCCCGGCCGGGGGTCGGTATAAAGAGGCGGGATGGAAACACCCAATAGGTCGCCGATCTCCCGGGCCAGGGTGTTGACCGTCGTCCTCTCGCCGCAGGCGATGTTGAAGACCTCGCCCCCGGCCGTCTCCGGCGCCTCGATAGCTCTCAGGTTGGCTTCGACCACGTTGGCGACGGGGGTGAAATCCCGGGACTGTTCGCCGTCGCCGAATATCTGAGGCCTCTCGCCCCTCATCATCTGGGTGATGAACAAAGGGATGGCGGACGCATACTGGCTGGAAGGATCCTGGCGGGCGCCGAAGACGTTGAAATAACGGAGACAGATCGTCTCTAACCTGTAGATCTCATGGAAGATCCGGCAATATTTTTCATCTATAAGCTTGTGGACGGCGTAGGGCGAAAGGGGTCTTCCCTCGGCCCCCTCTCTCTTGGGAAGCTCGGGATCATCTCCGTAAACCGAGGACGAGGAGGCAAAAACGAATTTCTTGACCTTGGCTTCGACGCCGGCCACGAGCAGGTTCAAGGTGCCGTTGACGTTGATATCGTGGGCCAGGAGCGGCTCTTCAATCGACCGGGGAACGGAAGGCAGGGCGGCCTGGTGGAGGACATAATCGACCCGGCGGAGAGCCCGCCGGCAGGTCTCCAGGTCGCGGATGTCTCCCTCTATAAGCTCGATAAAATTCCGGAACGGAGCGATGTTCTCCCGTTTCCCGGTGATGAAGTTGTCAAGCACCCTGACTCTCTCTCCACGCCGGACCAGCTCTTCGGCGATGTGAGAGCCGATGAAACCGGCGCCACCCGTGACGAGATATGTCTTCATGATCGGCCTGCCTTTAAATGAGATTAAAGATATCCCAGCTCCTCCAATCTCTTAAGCACGATACCGACGCTCTCCTCCAGCGTCTCTCTATCCGTCTGCAAGAGGATCTCGGGGTTCTCGGGCTCCTCGTAAGGGTCGGAAATGCCTGTGAACTCCTTGATCTCTCCTCTCATCGCCTTCTGGTACATCCCCTTGACGTCGCGGCGCATGCACTCTTCGAGCGAGCACTTGGCATAGACCTCGATGAAGTCGCCGATCTCCTGCCGCGATCGGGCCCTGACCTCGCGGTAGGGAGAGATGAACGAGGTCAGCACGGCTACGCCGTTCCGGGTCAGGAGCTTGGCCACAAAGGTAACCCGGCGGATGTTCTCGTTGCGGTCTTCCCGGGAGAAACCCAGATCGCGCGTCAGGTCCTGCCGGACGATATCACCGTCCAGCCTCTCGACCCGCAGTCCTTTCTCGCGGAGGATCTCGGCGACCCGGTCGGCCACGGCCGACTTGCCCGAACAGGGCAGCCCCGTGAACCACAGGGTAAAGCCTTTCCGGTTGTCCTTCTTCTTCTCGACCATCGCTTCTCGTCTCCTCTCTGATCTTGCGGTCTCTGTTGCCTACTCGATGAACGGATTCTCGAACTGCATGATGATCTTGGCCACCTCGGGCCGCATCAGCTCGGGCGGAGGGACCTGGCCCTTGACCAGGAGGTCCCTGATCTTCGTCCCGCTGAACTGGATCTGTTCGGACGGAGGATGGGGGCAGATCTTTTCGTTCACCACGGACTGGCATTTCTTGCAGTAATAGAACGCCCGGAAAAAGAGCGGCACGATCCCCAGGTCGGGAAATTCCTCGAAGATGTCCTGGGCCGCATAGGGATGATAATAGCTGCCGACGCCGGCATGATCCCGCCCGATGATGATATGGGTGCAGCCGAAATTCTTCCGGACGATGGCGTGGTGGATGGCTTCCCGGGGCCCGGCATAGCGCATCTCCATCTGCAGGATGGCCATGACGGCCCTTTCCTTGAGGTAATAGTGCTTGATCAGCTCATCGTAAGAGGCCAGGATGACCTCGTCCTTGAAATCCCCTTTTTTCTTGCGGCCGATCACCGGATTGACGAAGATGCCGTCGGTGAAGGTCAGGGCCGTCTTCTGCACATACTCGTGGCCGATGTGCGGCGTGTTCCGCGTCTGGAAGGCCACAACCGTCTTCCAGCCCTTCTCCTTGAACAGGATCCGGGTCTCTTTAGGGCTGAGCTTATAGCGGTCGAAGGGCGTCGGCGAGATCTCGAGGAGGTCGACGGCGCCGGCCAGCAGGACCTCCTTCATCCCGGCGACCTTGGCCACTCCCGGATGGGCCCGGTCCATGGATAAAAATACCTTCTCGGCCAGCTCGTCGCGGTCGAATTCGTACTTCTCCTCCAGGTGGAGGATGGCCACCGGCCGTCCGCTCTCGCTCTCCAAGACGACATCCTTTCCTTCCTGGAACCTCGCCGCCTCCTCGAGGGAGGCGTCGAGGACGATGGGGATGGTCCAGGGGAGGTCGTTCTGCAGGCGCATCTCGTTCAGGACGTTGCGGAAATCGGCCTTTCCCATGAATCCTTCGAGCGGCGAGAAGACGCCGCCGGCGATGTTCTCGACGTCCGAAACGGATTCATCGGTGATTTTGAGGGCGGGGAGAGTCTTGACCCTTTCCAGGGCTTCTTTGCGGCGGTCTCCCCAAAGAACGCGATCGACTAATCTTCCGCCGTGGGGATGTATCATGTGATCCTCCGGTTGTTCGGCTGGGGATGGAGCGGAGTCCGGCGGTCAATCGAGATAGCCAAGAGCTTTCAATCTCTCTTTGACTTTTTCCTCGTCCTCCTTGCTGAAGGCCTCTCCCGGTGTCTCTTCCTGGGAGAGTTTCTCCCGCAGGACTTTGACCACGTAGCTGGAAACGGACGGGACATCCGTCCCCTTGATGAGCTCCTCAATCTTCTTGTGGAGGGATGCGGGGATGGATACGCTCAGAGACTCTTTTTCCATGGTCTTCCTCTTCAGGCCAGACGTGTTGGACAGGCTATCCGGCCTCAATGGCCCTAAAATACAGGCTAAATATATATATGAACTGGCTTTTTTTTTCAACTTTCCTCTGTCTTCGGCCTAGAAAAGGGCTGAGCTCGGGAGGGCCGGTCGGCTTGACAATCCCCGTCGTTTGATGTTTATTATGACTACTCAATGACTGAAGACCCTTCCCCTGCCTCCTGATATGGAAAAAGTCACTCACCCCTATATCCGAAAAAGCGTCTTCTCCGGAGTCCTCGACCGGAACCTCCGCAAGCTCGAAAACCGCCTCGGGGTGAACCTCTCTATCAGAGGAGACAGCCTGATCGTGGACGGCCAGCCCAAGAAGGTCGAGTTCGCCAAGCTCTACTTCGAGAAGATGAGCGATCTCGAGGAGCGGGGTTGTCAGCTCAGGGAAGAGGATTTCCACATCGCCCTGGACCTCCTCGAGGGGGGAAACAGCCAGGCCCTGGAATCCTACTTTCCTGCCGAGGCCCTGAGTCTCTCCCGGAAATCGGTGAATCCCAAGAGTCTCAACCAGCAGGAGTATATCCAGGCTATCCGCGGATTTGACCTGGTCTTCGGGATCGGACCGGCCGGAACCGGGAAAACGTACCTGGCCATGGCCATGGCCCTGACACTCCTCCAGGAGAAACAGGTCAACCGCATCATCCTCACCCGCCCGGCCGTCGAAGCCGGCGAGAAACTCGGCTTCCTGCCCGGCGACTTATACCAGAAGATCAACCCCTACCTCCGCCCGCTTTACGACGCCCTCTTCGACCTCACGCGGGCCGATCAGGCCAACCGTCTGATCGAGAGGGGCATTATCGAGATCGCCCCCCTGGCCTTTATGCGGGGTCGGACCCTCAACGATTCTTTCATCATCCTCGACGAAGCCCAGAACAGCACCCGGGAGCAGATGAAAATGCTGCTGACGCGCGCCGGGTTCGGTTCCAAGGTGGTGGTGACAGCCGACATCACCCAGATCGACCTGCCTCAGCCCAAAAAATCGGGCGTTCTGGAGGCGATCAGGATCCTGGAGTCCATCCCCGAGATCGCCTTCGTCCGTTTCAATGAGAAGGACGTGGTTCGGCATCCCCTCGTTCAGAAGATCATCAAGGCCTATGACCGGGCCGACTCCAAGGCCTCCAAGGTCCAATGAATTTCATATCGTTCCGGCGCCTGAAGCTCTTCAAGAGCCCCTCTCCGCGTCCGAAGGATGACGGAGAGGAGCCGGAAGCCGGGGACAAGACCACGAACTTCTGGCGGCGGATCATTCGGGATCCCTTTTTCTACCTGATCATCTTCGTCTTCGTCCTCGCCTATTTCCTCTCCTATGTTTCCTCCCGCTCCCTCCCCAAGATCGAGGAGGGCGAGATCGCCGCGGTCGACATCGTCTCCCCCGTCGACCTGACCATCGAGGACACCGAGACGACGGCCAAGCGAAAGGCCGCGGCCGCGGAAGCGGTCCTGCCGGTTTACGTCTTCGACAAGAACTCCTTCCTGAACACCGAGGAGAAGATCCGGCAGTTCTTCGAGTTCGGCCGGGAGAGGCTGAAGGCGGCCGGTCCGCCGGCCAGAGCCGCCGAACTCCAAACGGCCGTCGCCGATAGATTCGGCCTGGACATTCCGGTGAGCGAGTTCGAATCCCTGATCAAAGCGAATTTCTCCTCCGAGATCGAGGAGACGCTGGTCAGCCTGATCGCGAAGGTTTCCTCCCGGGGCATCATCGTTTCCAAGAACCTTTTCATCCGCCGGGAGCCCGAGACGGGATTTCTCCTGATCCGGGGATCGGGGAACGAACAGCTGACCCAGATGGACGGGATCCTGGATATCAAGGAAGCCCGAAACCAGTTCGCCGCGGAGGCCGAAAAGCTGGAGATCTCAGCCCGCAACCAGAGGCTCCTGGTCGGCCTGGCGGAAGTGTTGCTCACCCCCAATATCACCTACAACAACCTGGAAACGGAGTCCAGGAAAGAGCTGGCCAGGGACCGGGAGGAGACCGTCTTTTACACCGTAAAAAAAGGCAAGGTCATCGTCCGCAAAGGGGATGAAGCGACCGCCGAGAATATCAAACGGATCTCCACCATCAATCAGAACCTCCAGAAAGCGCGGGACTGGATCATCCATTTCGCCGGGACGTTCCTCCTCTTCGCCTTGATCTTCGTCGCCCTCTGGTATTTCCTGAAGTCGTTGCTCAAGTTCCGGGCCGCGCTCAACATCTACCGGATGATGGGCGTCATCCTCCTGGTCAGTCTTCTGGCCTATAAATTGGCCGTGTTCGTCGCGACTTTGTTCAGCCAGGTCTCCCGCATCGCCGTCCTGACCAATGTCGAGGTCTATCGCTATGCTTTCCCCTTCCAGTTCGGGGTCATCATCTTCGCCTTTCTGACCAATAATACCATCACCCTGATCTTCACTGTCCTCAACAGCATTCTGGTCGGCTACGTCTTCCAGGGCGATTTCCAGCTGATGCTTTTCAGCTTCCTCGGCGGACTGGCCGCCGTCTACGGTATCCGTTACTACAAGAAGCAGAAGCGCACGTCGGCGCTGCGCGCCGGTCTGTTCGTGGTCGCCCCGACCAACGCCTTTTTGATCATCATCTTCGAGCTCATCCGGGAAAAGATCAACAGCCCGGGTGTCTTCGCCTCCGAGATCGGCCTGGGCCTGCTGGGCGGAGTCCTGAGCGCCGCCCTGGCCTTCGTGCTCCTCCCCATCATCGAGAACATCTTCGGGTTCATCACCCCGACCAAGCTCCTCGACCTCACCAACTCGGACCTCCCCATCTTCCGGCGCATGGCCATGGAAGCGCCCGGTTCCTACCACCATTCGCTGATCGTCTCCGCGTTGGCCGAAAAGGCGGCCGAGGAGATCGGCCTGGACGTGATGCTGGTCAAGGCCGGGTCGCTCTACCACGACATCGGTAAGGTCAAGCGGCCCGAATACTTCATCGAGAATATCAGCCGCAATCCCGACCTCCACAAGGACATGGCGCCGAGCCTCAGTTCGCTGGTCATCATCAACCACGTCAAGGAAGGAGTGGAACTCGCCCGAAAACTGAAGCTCCCCAAGAAGATCAAGGAGATCATCGAGCAGCACCACGGCAGCACGCTCGTCCGCTATTTCTTCCACAAGGCCAAAGAGGTCTACAACCCGGACATGCAAACGATCGAGGAGGAGAGCTACCGCTATCCCGGCCCCCCTCCCCAGAGCAAGGAGGCCGCCCTGATCATGCTGGCCGACTCGATCGAGGCCGCCTCGCGGAGCGTCAAAAACCCTTCCCGCGAAAGCCTGAAGCGCCTGATCGTCGAGATCTTCGAGAACTATCTCCAGGACGGCCAGCTCGACGACTGTGACTTCTCGCTCCGGGAGCTCCGGGCCATCGCGGCCTCTTTTCACACGGCGCTTTACGCGATCTATCAGCCGCGTCTCGAGTATCCGGGTTTCAACTTCGAGATGAAAATGAAGAAAAAGCCGGCCAACGGCAAGAAGGCCAATGATCGAGGTCCTCAATCTCCAGTCTAGATACTGGGTCGACCGGAGGAAATTCGCCGGCCTGCTCGCCAGGCTGGTCCAAAGATATGAGATCGGTGATCCTGAGATCACGCTGGCCTTCGTGGACACGCGGACGATCACCCGACTCAACCGGAGGTTCATGAAGAGAGATGGGCCGACCGACGTTTTGAGCTTCCCCGGCGGGGAAAAGATCGGGGAGGGAAGACCCTATCTCGGCGACATCGTCATCTCGGTTCCCCAGGCCTTCAAACAGAGCTTCGCCGAGGCTCACGGCCTGGAAACGGAACTCCTGGACCTGACCGTTCACGGATTCCTGCACCTCATCCACTTCGACCACGGCAAGGGGATCGAGGAGGAGGAGGTCCGGGTCCGGGAGGCTCTGGTCGGAGGAGGAATAGACGCATGACGGCGGACTTCTGGACGTGGGCCGGCCTGGCCCTTCTTTTCCTCTTCGCCTTCTTCCTCTCTCTCTTCCATGCCTGTCTGAACACGTTCTCCAAGATATCGCTGAGTCGGTTCCTGGAAGACAGGGCCAAGGAATACAGAGAGAGAATTCTCGACCTTTACGACGAAACCCGGATCGCCGTCGACAGCCTGCGGGTCGTCTTCATCATCGCTTTCTTGATCGATATTTCGCGGCTCATCCCGCGCCTGCGGCACTGGCCGATCTGGTTCTTCCTGGCATCTCTGCTGGTATTCTTCATCTTCTTCGACTACCTGCCGCGGCTGTTGAATTCCCTGAACAAGAAGGCCGTCCTGCGGTTCCTCCTCCCCTCCCTCGGGTTCATTCACGGGATCGCCGCTCCGCTGACCCGGCTGCTGCGGAAGCTCGAGGAAAAGCAGATCGAAGACGAGATCCACGAGGCCTCGGAGGAAGAGATCGAGACCTTCATCGACGAGGCCACGGAGGAGGGCATCATCGAGGAGCACGAGGGCGAACTCCTCAAGAGTGTGGTCGAGTTCGGCGATACCCTGGTCAAAGAGATCATGACCCCGCGGCTGGACATGGTCCTCATCCGCCGGGAGGCCACCTTCGGAGCGCTGCGCGAGCTCATCCAGACGGAGAAATATTCGCGTATCCCCGTCTACAAAGACCGGGTCGACAATATCGAGGGAGTGGTCATTGCCAAGGACCTCCTCCCCTATTCCGGGGACGAGCACAAGGACCTGCCCATCGTGCCGATCATCCGTCCGGTCCATTTCGTGCCCGAATCCATGAAAGTCAACCGGCTTCTCAAGGAATTCCAGAGGCAGATGCAAAAACTGGCCATCGTGGTGGACGAACACGGCGGGGTTTCGGGGCTGGTGACGTTGGAGGACCTCATCGAGGAGATCGTCGGCGAGATCCAGGACGAATACGACCAGGACGAGGAGACCCAAATAGCCGAGACCGGACCGGGGGAATACGTGGTCTCGGGCGACGCCAGTGTGGACGACATCGAGGAAAAGTTCGACAAAGACATCAGTAATGACGACTACATCACCGTCAGCGGGCTCATCGCCCACCACCTCGGCCGCCTGCCCAAGCGCGGGGAAACGTTCGAGATCAAGGGCCTGTCCTTCGAGATCCTGGAGGGCGGCCAGAAGAGGATCAAAAAGGTAAAGGTCCGGGCGTCCGCGGGGGCGGGGATCGGAGAGGACGGTAAGAAATGAAGGCCGGCTATGTGGCCCTCATCGGCCGCCCGAACGTCGGGAAATCGACGCTCCTCAATACCCTGCTGGGACAGAAAGTCGCCATCATCTCCGATAAACCGCAGACGACGCGCGTCAGCATCCTGGGAGTCAAGACGACGCCGGCGGGACAAATCATCTTCATTGACAATCCCGGCATCCACAAGCCGCTCCACACGCTGAACAGGCGGATGATGAACTTCGTCTATTCGGCGCTGGAGACAGCCGACTTGCTCTGCCTGCTCATCGACGCGACCGAGAAGTACGGGCACGGCGATGAGTTCGTCGTCGAGACGCTGCGCAAGGTCGCGACCCCCCTCTTCCTGCTCATCAACAAGGTCGATATCATCAAGAAAGAAAAGGTCCTGTTGATCATCGATCACTACAAGGACCTGCTGCCGTTCAGAGAGATCATCCCGATCTCGGCGCTCAAGGGGACGAACCTGGACATACTGGAGGAGCAGATCTACGGGGTTCTCCCGGAAGCAGAAAAGCCCTATGCGGACGAGATGATCACCGACCAGACGCTGCGCTTCCAGCTGGCCGAGATCATCCGCGAGAAGCTCCTCCGGCGCGTCGAAGAGGAACTGCCGTTTGTGACCGCGGTGCTCATCGATTCGATGGAGGAGCGGAAGGACATAGGCAGCCGTGAAAAAGAAGAAGAAAAAAGTCCCGAGACCGGAATTCTGGTTGTTGACAAGAATCGTCCTGCCCTGAAATCATTATCCCCCAGCCGGAAGCATGAGCCAGGAAAGCCGAAAGAGAAAAAGCAGCGAACGAAGGTGACTTACATCAGCGCTTCGATCTTCGTCGAGCGAGACAGCCACCGGGGCATCGTCATCGGGCGGCAAGGACGGGTCATCAAAGAAATCGGGATCGAGGCCAGGCGGGAGATCGAAGGCATCCTGGACTCGAAGATCTACCTCGATCTCAAGGTCAAAGTCCGTAAGAAGTGGCGCGATTCGGCCGACGTCCTCGACCTCATCGAAGGCCAAAAGTAAAATTTGGGGACATGACCTCAATTTCTGAATTGAGGATCGTGTCCCCTGAATTTCCTGCTAAGTCAGACCCCGTCATTGCGACACAGTCCCCTGGTGGGTGAAGATCGAGGTGAGGGGGATTGTATTGACAGTTTCCCCCGAAGATGGCAAAATTGCCTCACTTCCCATCAGGCGGTGAGTGTAGCTCAACTGGTTAGAGCAGCGGACTGTGGATCCGCAGGTTGGGGGTTCGAGACCCCTCACTCACCCCACATTTGCTTTCTTACAACCGTCTCTTTTCGCATCAACTGTGACATCGTGAATATTATATCAAAAGGTGGTCTAAAAGCCAAGACAGTTTTGTCACCCTTGAGATAAACTTTCTCCACGACCACTGACAAGATCTTTGACTTCCCTTCCCAGTCCTGCCTGGCATATATATTTTTAAAATCTTTTAGTAGCTCAAGGACGGTTATGCCCTGTTCCTTGTATTTCCGATTACTAGTCTCAAGCTTCTTGATCTGATTCTGGATATCCAAAATATTTTCGTCTAGCTCCTTTTGCTTCTCAAGGTAAAGCGGTAGTGAAATATGCTCAGCTAATCGGTCGTCGTAGAGGATCGACAGTTTGTTCTTAGTCTGAGTTAACTGAGATTCAAGATACTTCCGCTCCTTGCGAATCTCGATGTCATTTTCCGATGAAGATGAAATCAGTTCCTGCTTGATCCGATCAATAATCTTAGGGTTCAAGTAGTCAAACGTCCCAAGCTCGTCGTAGAACATTTGATCGATCTTTTCCTGCCGAATATTCTTTTGAGGACATTTGGGATTCTTAGACTTTGTGCATCGATAAAATATGTAGTTCTTCCATCCTTCATCGGCTGTAATAGAAGAATGACAATAACCGCATTTTAAAAACTGCTTAAATGGATACCACTTTTTAGTATCACCTTTCGGGTTCTGATTTTTTGTCCTTAACGTTTCTTGGACTTGATTAAACAACTGTTCTGAAATTAAAGGTTGGTATTTCCCTGGCCAAAGAATCCCTCTCCAACGGAATTTGCCAGTAAAAAACGGATTTCTTAGAATCGACTGGAGGCCATGCTTTGTGACTTTTCTACTAGGGCGTTTCTTAGTTTTTCTTGTTCTCAATCCTCGACGAACCATTTCCCTTTGAAGCGTAGCTAACGAATAATTTCCAGTTGCATAGAGTTCAAAAACTTTTTTAACTAAAGGAGCACGTCCTTCATCAATGATAATTCTAGATTGCTCATTTTCATCTCGAACATTGAGATAGCCGATGGGTGCCCATGCTGGATACTTACCTTCACGAGCTTTTTGCTCCATCCCGTGAATGGTTCTTTCAGATATTTTTCGTCCTTCATAAGTAGCATCAATAATACTCTGTTCAAGTTGCTTCCAGATATGAGAAGGTGATTTTTTATTGATAGTTTGATTTATTTCTATCCAAAAAAGTGATATATCATTGTCGATGATAAGAGGTTTAATCTCATTGACATAGTCTTCTAAATTTCTAAGCAATCGATCGATTGTATAAACTAAAAGATAGAATCCCTTATGTATCTGTAGATATTGAGTCATTTCTCTGAAGTCATGTCTCTTCCACCATCTGGTTGCAGTTTCATCCACTCGAAATATTCTAAGGATTTCCAGTCCCTTTTCTTTTGCGACTCGCTCACACTCATGTTGTTGGAAATTCTGGCTGTATCCTTGAGTCTGCATTTCAGTAGAAACTCGGACCCAGATCACTCCAGTCATTTGAGTTCTTTTAAAGCCTTCAGTAATTTCACGAGTTCCTGGATGGCTTCATCACCTTCAAAACTATCAAGAAGACTGGGAAGATAATGCTTCTCATATTCTTCGATCAAGATTTTTCTGTCTTGTTCAGGGTCAGGAAGTTTAAATAGTATTTTCTTTTTCTTCATCGAATATATTATAAATCAAATCATATCCTATTGATATCGAAACAACGTCACACTCGTTCGTTGTTTTTGTACATATAATCCATCGTATATTCATCTAAACCAAGCTGCTACAATCAGGTGCACGCATCTCGATATACGAGTGCACGTATCATGGGTAAGAAACTTAAAATCTGATGGATTAGAAGATTCTATAAAGCACGCATAAAGCTGATTTGAGAATAATCGACTTCCGCTGTCGTCTAGGTCAATGAGGCGATTATCCGCTAACCAACATCTATTAAACTTTCGGGAGGCTGGGTCAATTCTTGGCCTCCACCCGCCTCTTTGTTATCTCCACAATCCTGCAAAAGGTTTGATTAGCTCCCAAAATTCAGATGGTAATAACGCTCTGATTCCTAATTTCCGGAGCTGGTTTTTATGTCTGAGAATAGTTCTAAAATCCGTCGTAATAAATGCATCACAATTGGCCATCAAAGTTTCTATCAATAACAACCGGTCATACGGGCTACGCTTAATATCGGCAATTTTGCATAAACTCCTTTCTAGTTTAAGGAGTTCAGGAGGTAAATCTCGTCTTTGTCGAACTGTGTTATCATTCAATTCCCATATCGTTATTTGCCACGTATCCAAGGCATCTATGAGCTTCCCCCCAAAAACTGGACAGGGGGCGAAGGTGCATTAAGGCCAACCTTTTTGTCAGAGGAGGTATGGTACAATGCACGGCATGAGACGTCAGCATGACGCGGCCGTC
>Ga0307379_10004178_pt1 | contig 20708 bp, 18 predicted proteins | sample UN2MG_FD_202237 | JGI IMG/M metagenome (GOLD analysis project Ga0307379, IMG submission 202237) | Soil microbial communities from Risofladan, Vaasa, Finland - UN-2 | ecosystem: Environmental > Terrestrial > Soil > Coastal area > Acid sulfate soil | place: Finland: Risofladan, Vaasa | collected... | reverse complement strand
AAATTTATTATCTGCCTGTATCACTAAATTTTCTTGTGGGTTAGCATAAACAATAAATTCTTGCTCTTTTCTCATTCCCTTAAATTTGGCGGTAAATGAAATTGTACCCATTATATTTTTTCTGATTTTACTAACTAGCATAGTTTTAAACTCCCTTTAATGCTTAACCTTGTAAATATAACCTTAATCCTGTTGATTTTCTTTGTCAACATTTATTTTCTGCATTTTATATAAATGTTTATCTATTGCCTCAATAAATACTGTTAGTTGCACCGCCAAAATCGCCGTTGGTTCTAGTGTTCTTAATAGTTCCGCAAGTTCTGCCCTTGCTTCTTTTCGTTCTTCGGTTTTATTTATCGGGAAGCGTATTATATTTGACATTTTGAAAACTCCTTAATTGTTTTGTTTATCGATTAAAGCTCATCAGTATAGTTATAAACTATAGACGGCAACCAGTGTTGCAGGTTGCCGTTTCGCCTTGGTATTACCTAAACATCCATATTCAACGTATAAGGGCATGGTTGCAGGTATTCATACTTATTTATCAAATATGCCTTTTCCGCCTCTGAAAGCTCTTGAAAATCGGCATAAGGTATATTGTGGAACTTTGCTGCTTTCTCTTCCTTATTAGGGTTAAGCTCAAGCCATGCGCTTACATGCCTGTCTATAATGGTTACCATATCGCCGTTGTTAGTTGCATCTTCCATTAAAGCGTATTCGTCAAGTTCGACGTTATTTTGGTATAATGCCGCCGTTATTAGTGTTAGTATTTCGTTATGGTCGAAATCCGATATCTGGCGGCATTGCCAATTTATTACATCGTTGCTGTAATGCGGTATAAAACCGCTGCAAGGCGTAAACATCTCTTGTATAACGTGCTGCAAGGCATCCGTTTTTACATAGCCATACAGCTTTTGAACGTCCGCTGGTGTTATATGGCAAAAAATTCTGTCCGTTGTGAAGTTATATTCACGAGGGGATTGCAAGCTTTCAAAAGTTAATGCTATATTAAGCCCAGTTATTTCATTAAATAAACTGTTGAAATACTCAGTATATAATTTTGAGTAATCGGTTTGTATTGCCTTATAGTTATTAAAGTTTTCTTCAAAGTGCTCTGGTTGCTCGAAGTCGAAATACTGTTCTATTGCGCTATGTAGTATATTGTCATGCCAGCTGTTGTAAAAGCCGTGGAAAGGTATTACTGTAAATCGTGTCATTGTCTTTACTCCTGTTTTTAGTTGGTTATTTTTGGTTAATAGCAATCAGCGTTTTGTAAACCCTCTAATAATTCCGTATTAAAAGCCTTAACAGTCATATTCATTGTGCCTGACTCTTTACGCTTATTATCAACCGTAAAAATCTGTAGATATGTATTGTAAAATTTAAGCTTTACATGTCGCCCGTTTACAAGTTTTTCAACGAAGACCCATTTATCTTTATTGTCTTTACGCTGTGAAGATACAAACTTCATAAAATCTTCTAGTGTTTCATTAATAAGCATTGTCTTTACTCCTGTTTATAGTTGTTAAAAAGATTAATTAAGCTTGCCACGCAAGGCTTGAATAGCCGTGGTGGCTATTATTGCGTAGAAAGTTATCGATATAATGTTCCAGCCGTTGTTGGCCGTTAAATCGAATAGTAGTGTTAATATGGCCATTGTTTTATTATCCTTTTTCGTGCGAGTTGAAAAAATATGTATGTTAAGTTATTGTATATCAATAATTCACGTCTAAAAGTGTTGAGGTGTTTTATTAACATATAACTATTATTACCTAGTTTAAAAGGACCTGTCAATAGTTATTTTTACATGATTTTGCTATTTTTGCCGTTTATTATGCGTATTTAGTCGCGGGAAAGTGCGAGTTAATAAGATTGTTAATTTATTAGCGGTTTGTTAACGAAATATTTGCGAGTTAGCAAGGTTTTATACAACTTTAAGGGGAGTAAAGGGTGTTTTGATACACGTCGTATGTATTTGCGCTATGCTGCTAAGTTATTGATTTATAAGTATATTTGGAAAATAACCGTACCTTTTTTGCGTGAGGTACGGCAGCGGAAACGTAGGGTGGAAGCCGTATTCAGCGGGTCGGCCGTACCTTTCGCCAAAAAACGCCTAAACTTTCCTGGAAATTTTTCTGAAAAAAGTTCCGGCTACTTTTAGAAGGCCATATTTTTTATAGAGCCGCACGCATCGGACTTTAACCGGAGCCAGACCCTTTTTCAGGTACGGCGTTTTACGCGCACCATATGCGCGTTACGCGCCCACCAACGGCTCCAAGGGGGGCAAATTTGCCTAACGTATGGCACGAAAACGGCTGGTCGCAGCCGAGAACGGTAACAAAAACGCTACAAAAGTGATGCTTTTTTGCCACAGTAAAAAATAAATCGTATTTCTATTAACTTATTAATAATATTTGTAACAGGTTTGTTACATTGTCCATTATTAGGGCGTTAAGGAATGTATTAACAGTGTTAAGAAATAGGGGGAGGGGGTCAAAAGTATGACGTTTTGGGGCTGCCGGGGGGCGTATTTAGGCTATCTGACCCCTAAATACTTTAAACACAAAACTGAAACCAAAATCCTTATAAATCAATAGGTTACCTAAAAAACCCAAAATAACACAAAAAGTTGATAAAACAAATCAACATACTTAAAAATCAATAGGTTAGCCCAACTCGCACATAAAACCGACAACAAAAAATTAATATAAAACAACAGCTTAACACAACTCGCACACATCGGCAAATAACCAAAAAAGTGTAACAAAATTTTTAAAAAGGTTATCGTTAAAAATCAATAACTTAGGACCCATACGCCCCCCTAAAAACAAATGTTACATCACAAAAACGTTACCCCCACCCCTTTAAAAAATTAACTATTTAGCAGAGCACACCGGCAATAACACGTCCGGTAAAAAATTTTGAATAATAAAAACAGTTTACTTGGCCACAAAACCCTGTTATACTAATATGTTATGGTGGACAAATTAGAAAAAAACGAAATAGATTATTGTGTTAAGGTGGTTAAGGAAGGCCTTTCACCAACCGAAGCCTTTAAGCTGTGTATAGGCACTAAAGAAAACGCTCTCAAGGGCGTGGCAAGGCTCATGACTAACCCTTACATAAAGTCCATGATAAGCCAGCTACAGCGCGGAGGGGAACCGCGAAACTTAACACCACAGGTAGACGAGAACACAGACCCGGTGACTAAAGGGGTAACGGTCACGACACAAACTCTCAAGCTAGAAAAGATATACGACGAGGCTATGCGCGACGGCAAGTTTACGGCGGCATTACAAGCGGTGATGGGGCAGGCCAAGCTCCACGGCATAATAACAGACGCGGAGAAGGGGAACTCATCGGCCAGCGTGAACATCATAATAGAGCAGATACAGCAGGGGCGTAACCGGATAAGGCTAGGAGCGCATGATCAGAACCCGATTAAGACAATCAACGGCGAGTACACGCAATGACAGCGCAGACAAACCCCGTGAACGCTAAGAACCAAGCCGACGTAGCCTTAGCAGAGTTCCTGAGCTATCTACGGGACAAACCGCTTGAGTACGTTATGGCTATGTTCCCTTGGGACAGCGAACCCTCGATACAGATGGTACCGCTACCGGAGGAGTATAAGGGTAGGTTTGATACTAAGTACGGACCTGATAAGTGGCAGTGTGAGTTCTTAGACGACCTCGGTAAGCAGATAAGGCAGAACGCCTTCGATGGCAGTAAACCGGTGAAACCACTACGGTTTTCCACAGTGACAGGACACGGCACCGGCAAATCAACACTTACGGCTTGGCTGATAAAGTTTGTTATGGACACACGGCCATATTCGATGGGATCAGTAACAGCCAACACAGACGAGCAACTACGTTCCAAGACATGGGCGGAGTTAGGTAAGTGGCATAACATGTCCCTGACACGGGACTGGTTTACATACTCTAATACCCAAGGCAATATGAGGCTGTGCCACGCCAGCGAGCTTAAGGACAGATGGAGCGTAGCAGCTAAGACTTGCCGCCCGGAGAAGTCAGAAGCGTTTGCCGGGCAGCACGCCCCTATGGCCACATCGTTTTACATATTTGACGAAGCATCCGGCGTGCCTGATAAATTCTACGAGGTACGCGAAGGTGGTCTAGGTTCAGGTGAGCCGATGATATTTGACTTCGGTAACGGCACACGCAACACCGGTATGTTTTTTGAGAACTGCGTAGGCAAGCACGCTTACAGGTATAGTATGCGCTCGATAGATTCTAGGGAGTGCTACCTACCGAATAAAGAGACTATTGAAGCCAACATAGAAGCGTACGGCGGCGAGGAATCAGACTGGGTGAAAGTGCGCTACAGGGGGTTATTCCCTGACGCCTCGAGCCTACAGTTCATCAATTCTATGGAAGTAGCTGCCGCGATGGAACGCAAGGCACCAGAGGCGCACGAGTTGCGCCATGAGCCTATTATTATAGGGGTAGACGTTGCACGTTCAGGTAATGACGCATCGGTGATATACCCGAGGGTCGGCTATGACTGCCGAACGTTCGCGCCTAAGATGCTGTACGGGGCATCCGCAGACCTGTTGGTAGACGAGGTGGTAGCCATGGTCAGAATGTTCGAGAGGGTGGGGCGTAAAGTGGCCATGATAAACGTAGACGGAACAGGCATGGGTGGCCCTGTGGTGGATTTCTTGCGCAAGGCGGGGCTTGCCAACGTCAATGATATAAACTCCGGTAGAACAGCAGCCAATCCGAAGATGTACCGGCTTGTATGTGACGAGCTTATGGGTAAGCTAAGGGACGCAATACCGGACATCGTCCTACCGGCCAGACACACACAATTAGGCACTAGGCTATATGACCAGTTGACACAAAGGGAATTTGGTTATAATATGAAGGGACAGATAGTCCTTGAATCTAAAGACATGTTTAAAACAAGGATAGGTGGATCACCGGATGAAGCAGATGCCTTAGCGCTAACCTTTATACGGGATGTTAGCTACTCCAGAACAGCGGAGAGCAGCCACGAGGACTACAGTAACAAGCTCGCCATGGCACACGACTATGATCCGCTTGACGCAGCTAACGAGGCGATAGGATTGAATTAACGCGGGGTGGAGAAAATAGTAAACTCACTTGGTTACTCACCAAGGGATTGTAGGTGCAAGTCCTACCCCCGCAACCACTTACCAGAGGGAGGTGACCGAGTAGAAGGTTTTTTAGAAGAGTGTTACCTATAGCCGCATTAGCAGCCGCAGCGGTGGTGACAGGTGGCGCAGCACTAGGGGCAGCAGGTCTCATAGGCGGGGTAGGTACAGGCGTAGGAGGTGCACTAGCGGGCGTAGCAGCAACAGCAAATACAATAGGAGGCGCAGCAACCGGTCTTATAGGCAAGACTACGCTAAAAGGTTTAGCTACCACAGCATCGTTAATAGGCGTAGGAGCCTCACTTTTACAGGGTACCCCCCGTATGCCGTCTTTGTCCACGACAGCGGTACCTCCGCAGGAGGGTACTGCACAACCTACAGACTTACCGCAGCGCGACGGAACACAGCAAGCCTTAGCAAGCCAGCAGATGGCTTCTAGGACAGCATTAGAGACAGCCGCGCAGGGGCGCAGCAGTTTAATATTTACTACGTCTAGGGGTCTAGGCACCAGTGGCGAGGCAGGGCAAGTAACAGCCAGAAAAAGATTGTTAGGGGCGTAGAAGATGGTAGACATTAAGAGTGAACCGTTCCTTGGGAACAAATCCAGCATGAACTACTACAACACTAGGCTAGCGTCTATGGCTAGGGAACGCGAATCTTTTGAACACCACTGGCAGCAGTTATCCGCTTTTATTAGCCCACACAGCGGGAGATTCCTGGACGAGCTACCCAACAACGGCAATCGCAAATACGGCAACATAATAAACTCGAGGGCTACACAAGCACTAAGGGTGGCTACCGCAGGAATATTTACGGGCACCATGGAGGCGTCCAGACCTTGGTTCAAGTTCGAGACAATGGATCCAGACATGATGGGCTTTGCACCGGTGAGGGACTGGCTGTATCAGGTCGAGAACCTCATACGACAAATATTCTTTTCAAGCAATTTATATAACATGGCACCGGTCATGTTTAAAGAATTACTATTATACGGCACCTCAGCCATGTCACAGTTGGATGATTTCAACGACGTAACGAGGTTCTACACGCACACGGCAGGTAGCTACTTTATAGGTCAGGATGACCGATTTAACGTCAACACCTTTGCTACGCGAACCACCCGTACAGCAGAGCAACTAATCGGGCGCTTTGGCATGGATAATGTATCGATAGCGGTTAAGAGTGCTTACGACACAGCGAACTACGAAGCCAGATTCCGTGTAGTGCAGTTCATAGAACCGAACCCGGACCACGACCCTGAAAAACTAGAATCGGCTAACAAACCTTTTAGAACAGTATACTACGAGCAAGGAGCCGCCGGTAGTGACGCCAGCAGGTATCCCGATGATTTCAAAAATAATTTCTTAGAGAAGTCCGGTTTCGAGGAATTCCCGGTGCACGTCATACGCTGGGATTTAAGTAATGAAGATACCTACGGCACCGACTGCCCGGCGATGGTAGCACTGGGTGATACTAAAGGCCTACAGATAATGGAACGTAGGAAGGCGCAAGGGCTTGATAAGATGGTAACGCCGGTGCTTACAGGCCCACCACAATTAAAACAAGCGGCTGTAAGTAAACAGAACATACCAAGCGGATATATTGCTAATGACGGTTCAGGGGAAAGAGTACAAAGCGCGTACCAAGTAAATGTACCTTTCCAAGAAATGAGCATAGAGATGGACAGAGTGGAGCAACGTATCAACGAAGCTTTCTTTGTAAACTTATTTATGGCTATAACACAGCGCAAGGGTATTCAACCCGTCAACCAGATGGAATTATCTATGCGCGACCAAGAAGCTCTTATGCAGTTAGGCCCACCCCTCGGCAGGATACACAGAGAGTTTCAAGCATCACTAATAGAACGCACCTTTAGGCAGGCAGAAAGAGCGGGAATACTACCGCCTATGCCGGAGGAGATGGAAGGTATGCCTCTTAATATTAAATTTATATCTGCTTTGGCCTTGGCGCAGCAATTCTCCGAAATAGGGTCACTAGAAAGGTACATTATGTTCGGGCAAGGTTTGGCGCAGACTAACCCAGAGGCGTTGTTAAAGATAGACGCAATCTCTTCTATGGATTCTTACGCACGCATGACTGGCGTACAGCCCAGCGCAGTACGCTCTAACGAAGAAGTTGAGCAGATTATGCAGCAGCAAGCGGAAGCCGCGCAGGCGCAAGCAGATAGGCAAGCAGAGGTAGAAAACGCTAATGCCGCCCAAATGGGCGCGCAAGCAGTAGAATCAATGGGTAGAGCGGAGGCGGCGGAATGACAAACGAAGCGCAGTATGATAAGCTTGTGGCCGAAATAGAAAAGTCAAAAGAGCTAGCTTGGCAAGACGTATTGGCTACCGAAAACGGTAGACAGGTTATCTTTGAGATAATAGAAATGTCCGGTATGTATGTCGTACCGCAGGACAATGTGGTGTTTCACAACGGTAAAAGGCAATTAGGAAGTCAAATAATACAAAGGGTATTGACAATCAAGGATAATTGTTACATAATGATGCAGGATGAAGATTTAAAAAGAGCCAGGACAATCAAACACAGGTTGGAAGGGCTAGAAAAAGAATCTAAGTCTTATAATATCTTAGACAATTACTTAGAAGATTAGGGTGGACTTATGAGTGAAGAAACTAATAACGCGCAAGATACAACCGCTGTCGCAGCAGTAGGTAGTGTAGAAACTACTAAGGCTCCAGAGGCGGGGCAGAACAAAGAAGTAGATACTTCTTCCATAGAGGGAGGAGACCTGAAAGGTCTAGCTTCCGTAGAAAACACAGAAGGCAATGTTGAAAACACAGAAACAAAAAGTGAAAGTGGTAATAAAGAAGAAAAAGAGACTTCTGATACCCAAGGCAAAACATTAGATGACTACGAGTTCGTGATACCGGAAGAATTTAAAGATACAGTTAATAAAGAGATATTAGAGCAAGAAACTGCAAAGATAAAAGAATTCGCAAAGGAACACAATCTATCAGATAAAGCAGCCCAGAAACTTTTGGACGATGCTTTTGCTGCGGAAAGTTCCGCTATAAAAGAGCAGGAAAAGGCTCTTAACGATTTGTATAAATCTTGGGAAGACGGCTGTAAAAGTGATACCGAATTTGGTGGTAAAGACTTACAGAAGAACATAGGAATAGGTGCTAAGGCGTTAAAGAAGTTTGGTTCAGAGGAATTAACAACATACCTCAAAGAATCCAAACTTGAAAAGCACCCAGAGATGGTCAGGTTTTTCTACCGAATTGGAAAAGCTATGTCCGAAGGCGACGTATTGATTGGTGGCAATACCCAACCCGTTACTAAGTCCGTTGCTCAACGTATATTTTCGTAGGGTAGCGATTAATAATTTTTTAACTAAAAAGGGATAGTAAAATGTCACTAAGCACTAACAACCCGTCCTTATTGGACATACTAAAACTGACCGACCCTGACGGGAAAGGCGCAGCGGTAGTAGAGATACTAAACGAATACAACACTATTGTGGCCGACGCAGTGACTACCGTCGCCAACGGAGATCACTACCACCGTTCCAGTGTTCGCACCGGTCTCCCTAACTCTACTTGGAGAGCTATGTACCAGTTCGTACAACCCTCTAAGTCTACTTACGCACAAATTCAGGATAACATAGGTAATCTTGAAGCGTATTCTGAGCCAGACAAAGACCTTATAGACCTTGCCCCCGGCGGCAAAGAGCACGCGCTTCTTATGGAATCCCGTGGTCACTTAGAGAGTATGGCGCAAAATCTAGCCAACACCATGATATATGGTAGTGAGCAGATTGAACCTAATAGCTTCACCGGCCTTGCACCACGCTATTCTTCTTTGTCAGCAGAGAACGCAGATAACATTCTTGCAGGCGGCGGGGCGGGTACGGATAACGCTTCTATATGGTTCGTTAAGTGGGCGGAAACAACCTGCCACCTAATCGTCCCTAAAGGTAACGCTACTGACGCGATAATGGTAAACTTTAAAGGTCAAGATACTTTAACAGGCACCGGAGGGTCTCGTGAGATTTACCGTACACACTTTAAAGTAAACCTAGGTTTACATTTACGCGATTGGAGAGGCGTAGGTCGTATCTGTAATATAGATAAGTCTGACCTAAATGCTACAGCTACAGGCAGTTCAGCTAATCTACCACGTTTGATGCGCCAACTACTTAGCCGTATAGATAATCCGTATAGCGGCGGCAGGGGTGTTTGGTACATGTCAAGAGACATGAAAGACATTCTTGAAGCTCAAATAGAGAATCGTGTGGCAAATAGCACACTTACCACAGAAAACGTAGGCGGAGTTCCAACTACAATGTTTGCGGGATTCCCTATACACCGTTTAGATTGCCTGTCTGCTGACGAAGCACTGGTATCTTAATAGTAAATATTTAATAAAAGGATAATAAAATGTTAAGAGATTTACTTACAACTTTTGCCGAAGCGCAAGCAACCGGCAATACTACCACGGGTCGTAAAGTCGGCGAGGCCTATGATCTAGGCGCAGCCGGTATCAACATCGGCGTAGGCGAGCCGGTATACCTAAACGTAGTTGTAGACACAGGCATAACCGCTGGCAGTGCTGGTGTTTTCGCAGTAGTTTTAACGCAGGCAGCTAACGTGGCTTTAGATTCAGGCGCGGAAAACATCCTAACAAGTACAAATTTTGTTACAGGCACCACAAGCGGTACAGGCGCTTTAAAACCTGGTACGGTTTTATTATCAACTCCGCTGCCGTCTAACATAAATTACAAACGTTATTTAGGTATTCGTGAAGTTGTTACAACTCAAAACACTACCGCAGGCACGATAACCGCTTTCTTATCTATGTCTCCGTTAGACGCTAACAAAGCTTACCCACAAGGTAGCGTTGCTTGATTAATAATATAAGGAAGGTGGATTATGTTAAAAGTTAAATTACAAAACAATTGGTTTGCTGCTCCCTTTGGGGAGCCGCATCGCCTATACCGTAACCGTGATGGCGCAGCGGAGATAACTCATGAGTTCCCCGAGGAATACTATAGTATACTTCCGTCGACTGCTACCGTTATAGAAAGCCAAGACGCCCGTAAGGTCGGAATGGTGGGTGAAACTAGAAAAACCATAAACACAAAGACAGACGAAAACAAATTAAGCGCCATAGAAAAGGCTAGAGAATCTTTGAAGAAAGCCGACGAAATAAAAGCTGACGCCAACGATAAAGACGATTCTGCCCCTAAGACGTTAAAAGATCTTAAAAACTTTAAATAAACAACAAAACATTAGAGGGTGGAGGTATGCCTACAGGTAGTATAGCAGGTGCGGGTTCTTTTTCTACATTAGTGGAAACAGGCGTGCAACAGGAAAATATAACTTATTCCGTGGCTTCACCCTTCGATGGCACAATAGTGCTAGAGAAAGCCGTTTCCCGCAACCCATTAGGGGCGTGGGAACCGGTTGCTGCCGCTAGGCCAAATGTTACTTTTAGCGGTAGTGTGTTAAGCACAGGAAAAAATATCTTTCGCATACGCACTAAACCTATAACATCAAATTATGTCTCTAATGGAGAGTTTGCTGACACCACCGGCTGGACAGCGGGAGCTGGCTGGGCGATAGCCGACGGGGCGGCCACAAGAACGGCAAGCGCATCTACACCTAACTTAGACCAGACAGTAGCTACACCTTTAATAGCCGGTGCTAGTTACCGAGTTACGTTTGACATGACACGTTCCGCAGGAAGCTTGACAGTTTCTATCGGCGGCGGCACAGCCAGCGCGGCCCTGACAACAGCAGACGCCACGGTGTCTGTCGACATTGTAGCAGGTTCAACACAAGTATTAAGATTTATTGCTAACGCTACTTTCGCCGGTACTGTTACAAACGTGCAGGCAGTGCCTTTAGTAACGTACAGTTTAGAAGGCAAAGACGCCACAGTATTTCAAGAAAAAGACAGCGATCAAAAAATACTTAGCACAGCTAAACAAGATACCAGAATCTTTGAAGGTGACGTAGAAGCCAAAGGTTTAATAAAGCAAAACGCAGCTTTAACACTGGTCGACGTCACTGCCGCCACCTTGGTAGTGACAACCCCCGCACACGCAGGTAGAACTGTTAAGTTGAATCGTGCCGCAGGGCAAGAGGTAACCCTACCAGAGGCTACAGGCAGTGGAGATAGTTACACATTTTTTGTGGACACTACCATAACATCTAACACTACTACGATAAAGTGCGCCTTAGCTGACGACGTAATGTCAGGTCTAGCTTTCGGGCGAGGAGATGCAGCAAATATCTTTTTGACAGCAGCAGATACAGATACCGTGACTTTCAACGGGAGCACCACAGGGGGTATACTTGGCACAAGTGTGTTTGTAAAAGACGTAGGCCTAAACCAGTGGTGGGTACAAGTAGGGTGTAATGCTTCTGGTACTTTTGCGACACCGTTCAGTTCAACCGTAAGCTAAACATAGAGGATATATAATGTCCGATTCGGGCGCGATACAAATAGCCAAACTTGCCTTGTCGCATCTTGGAGCTAATATTCAAATAACAGCTTTTGACGAAGATTTAGCAGAAGCCCGGCAAGCATCGCTTTGGTATGACCCCGCGCGCAGGCAGGTACTCTCGGGATATGACTGGACTTTTGCCCGAAAAATTAACGCCCTTGCTTTACACCCCGAAGCGCCTACTGATAATTGGGATTTTAGGTATAGTTACCCTTCCGATTGCTTAAAAGCACGTCGGATAGAAACACCGCAAAGATTGACAAACAAAAACCCAGTGCCTTTTGAAGTAGCTATGAACAGCAACGGTACGCAAAGAACCATATTAACTAGCAAAGAACAGGCTATTCTACGTTATACCTTTGATAACTCTAACACCGATACTTTTTCCGAATATTTTAAAATAACTACGTCTTATTTATTAGCTAGTTATATGGCGTCGGGTTTGCAGACTAAGAGAGAATTAAAGACAGAAATGTTAAACATATATCTTGCGATGTTGCGTATGGCAGAAATGCACGATGCTAACGAAGGTATAGCGATACCGGAGCAGGAAGCATCTTGGATAGAGGGAAGGTAGACTATGCCAGAAATAACACAACCTTCTTTTTCTAAAGGCGAAATAGCACCAGAGCTGTACGGGAGGATAGATCAAGAAGACTATTACACAGGGTTGCGAAAAGCGCGTAATGTAAGCGTAAGCCAATACGGGGGGGTGTATAACCGGGGTGGTACACACTTTATAGCACCCGTAAAAGACTTTACTAAACCACCTAGGCTTATAGCGTTCCAGTTTAAAACAATAGACACGCACCAGATAGAATTAGGGGATAGGTATATCCGTTTCTTACGCAACGAAGGCCACATAACAGAGACAGCAAAGAATATAACAGCGGCCACGCAAGCTGACCCAACAGTTTTAACTATTGCTACACATGGGTATTCTTCCAACGACGAGGTAGCGTTAGAAAACATAGGGGGCATGATTCAGCTTAACGGGCGTAGATTTAAAATAACGGTATTAGATGCCGATACTTTTTCACTACAAGACGTTTACACCGGTGGAGACGTAGATAGCACTACCTACGGGGCGTATACCTCCGGCGGTACCGCAGCCAAGATCTATGAGATAGCATCCCCGTATTTACAGGCCGATCTATTTAATATAAAGATAAGCCAAACAGCAGATGTTATGACGTTAGCGCACCCTAGCTATCCTACTAAGGACTTAACGCGATTAGCACTAGCCAACTGGACATTGACAACGACAGCGTTTGTACCTACCCACTCAGCGCCGACTACATTGGCCGCCAGTGCAGGAACACATGGAAGTACTGTTGTTAAATACACAGTTACGGCTATCGAACAAGATACCAAAGAAGAGAGTTCAACAGCCCTAACTACAGATGCTTCACAGACTATAACCGCCGCTACACAGGCTAACCCGGTAGTATTAACCTTATCTGCTGACGCCGATTTGGCCACAGGTGATGAAATCCTTATAGAGAATATTGTAGGGATGACGGAGCTAAACGGCAGGCGTTTTAAGGTCATACGTTTAACAACAACCACGGTGTCGTTACAAAGAGAAGATGGTACCGATTACGGAGCTTACGTTTCAGGAGGAACATTTAAGAGGGCTTTCGTACGGCTGAGTAATTCTAGCACCACCTTTGATAACACAATAACTTTCACAGCGGTACCAAACACTATCCGTTACGCTGTTTACCGTAATACAAACGGGGCTTTTGCTTTTATAGGGGAAACAGAAAACACCTCTTTTAAAGACTCTAATTTGCAAGCTAATGCACAAATATCTACACCATTCCCTTTTAACCCTTTTAGGGACGAAGACGACTACCCAGGGGCGGTGGGTTTCCACCAACAAAGGAGGGTACTTGGAGGCTCTAATAACAAACCCGATACAAAATTTTACTCTAGGTTAGGCGCATTTAGGAATTTTAGTGTGACTTCTCCTGTTAGAAGCGAAGATTCCTTTAGTACTACATTACCTTCTTTAGAGGTAAACGAGATAAGACATTTCGTATCTCTTAACGATTTGTTGGTTTTTACTACCGGTGCCGAATGGCGTGTAACTTCGCAAGGGGGTTTTTCGCTAACTGGTATAGAGCAGCGGCCTCAGACTACTTGGGGAAGCGCACAACTTCCTCCTCACGTTGTTGGCTCTACAGCTATATTCTATACAGGTACAGCGGTAAGGAGCTTGCAATTTGCTTTTAATACCGCTGGTTACGAATCTGGCGAATTGTCGCTATGGTCCCCCCATTTACTATCTGGTAAAAAACTTACAGATTGGACCTATTTGAGACAGAATGTTGACCCGATAATCGCTTCTGTAAGGGACGACGGTAGCGCAATACTACTTACACTCAACGAGGCGCAGCAAGTAATAGGGTGGACGACATGGGACACGGAAGGCGAGTATTACAGCGTGGCAGCATCAAGAGCAAATGTTGCTGATACTTTGGAATCTTTATTCTTTGTCGTTAAACGCTCCGTTGGCGGCAGAACAGTATACTATATCGAGCGTTCAGATAACAGGACATTTGAAGATATACGCGACGCTTTTTTTGTAGATAGCGGGCTATCACTTGATGACCCCTACACCATAGCAAGTATTACTAACGCCAACCCAGCGGTGCTTACGATAACCGGCCATCCCTTCGCGGATGGTGACGAAGTAGATATTCACGATGCTAGGTGGGAAACTACTATAGATGCTAAGGGTAACGTGATAAACCCTAACCACCTTAATAATTTCCGCTATGTTGTTGACGATGCTACCACAAACACGATCACTTTGCGATTAGAAGGAGAATATGTTGACAGCACAAACTTTGCAGCGTATTTAGGGGGCGGGCAAGTACGCAAAGCGGTGGATACTGTAAGCGGTTTACGACATTTAGCAGGTAAAGATGTGGTGGCGTTGGGTGACGGTAACGTAATTCGCGACCTCGTGGTGTCTTCCGAAGGTACTGTTACCTTTGGCCGTAAATTTAGCAGGATACATACAGGGTTATCGTATATATCTGATGTAGAAACTTTAGATTTAGAGACGCAACAAAGAACGATACAAGGTAAAAATAAAAAAGTATCCGGTGTTGCGCTGCGGTTTAAAGATTCACGGGGGTTACTGATAGGTCCTAACCCTAATCGTTTAGTTGAATGGGCGCAAAGAAAGTTTGAAAAGTGGGGAGAACCAACAAGTCTATTTACAGGCGTGGAACGTATAACAATATTATCAGAATGGAACAGCAACGGTAGAGTGTTCTTAAGACAAATTGACCCGTTGCCTTTTTATCTATTAGGTGCTACACTAGATTTCGAGGTAGAATAATATGGCTAATCTTTTAAATGCAGCAGTTAGGGTGGCTAGCGTGTTACAAGGAGTAACACGCAGCGTTGCCATAAGACAAGAAACACAGGCGCAGCAGAACTTAGCGGTGCACCAAGCTAACATACTGCGTACCAACGCGCTTTTTATGGACAGAGCAGCGGAAGACGCTATGGTCAGAGGTAACATATCTGCGAGGGAAGCAGAAGTGGCTACCGCCGATACCATAAGCCAACAGCGTGTTGGTTTAGCGGAGAGGGGAATTGTTGTAGACCAAGATAGCGCGGCAGACCTTGTAGCGGATACCGCCGGGGTTGGGGCTTTAGATGCTTTTACGATACTGGCAAACGCCGAGCGTGAAGTAGAGGAGATACGTTTCCGAGCTTCACAAGAGCGTGAAGAAGCCGACCTGGCTTTAGCCACAGGACAGGCTAAGACACGAGCTGGCAGGACAAATCAACTTACTAATTTTTTAGCAACCGCAGGAACGGTAGCAGAAAGATGGAATATGTTCAAAAAACCAAAGGACGCGTAGATGGCTATAATACCACAGGTACCCTCGAGGCGGGTTGAACCTCAAAGAGTAGGAACACCAACCAGACGCAGCACCGCTACCGCAGATACCTTCGGGGCAGCGCAAGCGCGCGCTACAACAGGGGCAAGTCAGTTTATAGGCCAAGTAGCGGAAAACGCTGAAAGACGTTTACGAGAATACCACACTACGCAGTTCCTTACCAATCTATCTAATTTTGAATTACAAGCTACTGCGGGTATGCAGGAGTTGGCCAATACAGTACCAGCAGATGGAGGTTTCCCTAGAGCGGCGTTAGAGATGTTCAATAAACAGGCTCAAGGTTTTATGGAAAATGTGCCTAACTTTTTACAATTAAGGGCACACGAAAAAGTTCTAGGAATGCGCCAAAATATCGCTAAGGCAGCAGTAAAAATGCAAGAAACGGCTATGCTAGAACAGACTAAACAAGATTTTTCTGTTGTGCTGAACAACACCGCCAACAACATGCGTTTTGGTAACACCACTCGCGAAGAAGCATTACAGTTCGGGGCAGAATTTATATCAGGGCTCCCAGAACACATGAAGGAAGGAGCTAGGAATGATGTAACGGCTATCGTAGAACAGTCTACATTATTGCGTTTATCAGACACAAACCCGGAGGGTACGTTAGCGGAGATACAGTCAGGCCGGTTTAACAACTTAAATCCTGATTTCGTGAACAGGGTTTACGATAGCGCAGTAAAGCAAATCGATGCTGCGCGTAACGAAAGAACAAGGTTGGAGGAAAGAGCTTTTTCTTTAGCACCTACCGATCCTGTAAGGGCTGTTGATACTTGGCTGGCGGGCAACGGCCTAGCACCCTCGGCGCAGAACCGGGAGGCAGCAATACAAAGTTTAGGTTTAAACCCTAATACTATGCCTGTGCTACCCAAGCAAACCGCAGAGCAATATAATTTTAGATTAACACAGGCGGGAAACGTCAACGCAATCGAAAACATATTGGCGGAGGCGTATCTGCAACACGGAGACCAAGGCGTTAAAGATATAGCCACACTCGGCGGCAGTAGCCCTTACGTTTCTGATTTTGTAGAGCGGTACAGGCAAGCACGCGAAACGGGAAGAGCAGCGGTGAACGAAGACAATCAGATACTCGTAGACGCCCAGATGGCCTTAATAGCTGATCCGGAAGCGGGTAAGAAAGCTTTAGATTTTTTAAATACTAGAGATCCACAATACCGGGGGGAAATAACTAAAAAGATAAATACACTAACAGAAGAAGATGCCGAAGTGGCTTTTAGGTCAGGCATAGCGTCGGGAGGCAGCATAGCAGAAAGCGTGGAAGATGTTAAAAATGTACTGGCGGTGATGGTGCAGCAAGAAGTACTACGCGGCCAGAGCCTCAGCAACGCGGTAACAGCCGCCGGGGGTAATTATAAATCTGCCAAGACATACGTTACTGTAACCGATAATTTTAATGCTTATACTGTACCCAACAATCACAAGAATACTTTAAGCGAACGCAAAATGAGGGAAATAAAAAACAATTTGATAGGGTTGGAACCTGAACTATATATGTCCAACATACTACCAAGCATAACTGCTACCGACGGGACCACAAGAGTTAATCCTCAAATAGCTGAGCTTGAAAGGAAAGCAATGCTTAAGCAATCCGGATGGGTCATGGGGCCTAATAAGACCTATAGGTTGAGCTTAGCAGGAGGCGCCGGTTTTGTCAGTAGAGGTGTTCCTATAAAAGCACCAGACGGTCAGACACGCATTGTGCCGCAGCCCATAGAGTTGACATTAACAGAGTTATTAGAACTGGCGACAGAGCCAGCAGACGAGGGGCAGACCGTACCTACGGGGCGAGGTTTATTTTTTAATTAAGGCACCGTGATGTTTTTAGACAGGTTACTAGAAGGCGAAGTAATAAACAACGATTACTACCGTAGGGGCAATCTCGCGCCATTAATACGGGGTTACGACTCGCGTACCTTCTTTCAAGCAGGTAAACAGGACGCACTCACCGGTGCGGGCTCCAGCCAAGCCGACGCGGCAGTAGTGCTAAAAGAATCCCAGATGGGTGAAGAAGACAGAAGCATGTTGTCCTACTTAGGCACTTGGCTTATAGGCGGAGAGGCGAGAGAAGCTATAGAAGCGGAACCTGTAGTACCCATATCAGAGGAAGATTGGCGCAACAGTAACTTTTTCAGGGAAGACATAACGTACGAAGAAGGTATGACGTATTCTGTGGCCTCAATGTTGGCAGACAGAAGGGATATAATTAACAGCCAAGAATTTGTCATGCAACAAGCTGACGCGTGGGATAAGGGTTCCGCAATACTAGGAGGTATTGTGGGTGCAGCTATGGACGTTAAAAGCTGGTACTATTCTTTAGTAGCAGCAGGCGCGGTTGTTGGCGCGGTAGGTGCAGCAGGAGCTACCGCGGCGGTAGCATCTTCGGGGATAGGGGCAAGAGCGTTACTAACAGGTGCAGGAGCACGCACCGCCGTCCCTGCGGCTTCGAAGGGGGCAACTGCGGCTATTTCCGCCTCACAAGCCACTTTAGGTAGACAGGCCACCGCCGTAGCGGCAGAGGGCGTAGCCGCAGGTTTACTAACTGCTGGTGGCGCAGCAGGTAGTAGTGGTACCGCAGCAGTGTTGGGTGAAGAATATTCATATCAACAGTTAGCAGCAGACATAGCCGCTGGGGTGTTACTGTCCGGAGCAATACATGTGGGTCAATTTAAGATAAATCAATACTGGAATAAATATAAAACAGCGCAAGAAGACATACAAGTTAGCGAGATATTGGCCACACAAGATTTTAACGGAGAACCCCTCGATGTATTACCAGTTGTTAAAGCGCAGTTGGCGCAAAAAGCTATACCTCTAACTACACTACCACCTACCGCAGCGCGCTCCCCTGATGTAGTAAAAGTTGGTAAATTTTTTGAAGCTTCTTATGAAGGAGAAGATGGGCTATTAGCAGCTGTAAAAGGTAAAGGTAAGACCAAGGAAGAAGCCGTTGCGTCTTTGGAAGAGATATACAACTCGGCAAATACTAAGGAACTTTACGGGATAGCAACACTTAAAGAGTTTGAAGAACTTCTAGGATACAGACCTACAAAAGAATGGTTCGACACTGTTAGGGATTACGGTAATTCCTTACAACAGCTTAACGCCTTTAGTATTAGCGAAAATACAGTTGCACGCCTCGCAACAAGCGAACCTTCCTTAGCGGCGAGACTAAGTGAAATTGAAAAAGAAACAATGCAAACACGACTCGCCAAGGCAGACGCCAACACCCGTTTATCGGAGGCGGATTCTCCCTCAACCGCTTCCTTGGTAAGAGATGAAATAGATAAGCTAAATAAAAAAGAAGCCAAGCTACAGAACCGTGGTAATGAAATTAGAGAAACACCGGCGTACCGTAACGCGCAAAGGGATAGTAATACCGTAGCAGATGTTCTAAGAGAATTTAATAGGGCTGCGTATAATAAATTAATAGGCATACAATCAAAGGCAATAAAACCCGATTTACAGGCTTGGGTAAAAAGACAAACTGTAGATACGTTAGACAAACCCGAAGCAGTTGCGCCCGTGGGTCTTGAGCCGCGGAAGGTAACGGGCGAGGATGTGGATAAAACCATAAACACGGCGGCGGCAGATAATAGAAATGAAATACAACGGGTGTTAGAAGACGAAAACGCTCCCGCTGGTCGCAAAGAATATATAAGGGAACAATTAGCAGAGTTGGAAGAGACTACTAATTTTATGAACGCTGTTAATGATTTTGTAAACTGCTTAGGGGGTAGCCGTGGCTAACGATTTAATAATAAAATGTGTGTCTCAAGCTAAGATAAATCTGTCAGACCCTATAACTTTTGACACGGCGATAGACGAAATAATGGCTGCTGCGACAAAAGAAACATTACAAAGGCCTGACGATTTTAACAATGTATTTATAAATCTTATGCAGGAACTAAGGGAAGATATGGCAGGCGACGTTATCGCTGGGGAGGCGCAAATAGCATCGTCGCTGCGTGCCAGAGAATCCTACGAACAATCCATAAACATGTTTATAGGGCAGGGTAAACGCCCGCTGTTAGCTTTGACGGAGGCCACAAGGACTAAAGCAGACGCAGTAGGGTTAGCCCAAAGACAAGCGTTAGACAGGTTCCACACGGACATACAAGCACTCAACAAGAAGACAGGGAAGAACATGTTAAAGTGGTTAGATTCCCCCGAGAATGAGGTAGCAATAATGACCGAGATAGGGGAACTTAATAAAACAGTAGGAGCGAACACCGGAGTATCCGGAAGTAAAGAGGCTGTTGCTATAGCAGAAATTTTTCAGCGGCGCTATGTCGACCCCGCGAGAAGTAAGCTAGCGGAGAACGGGCAAAGGATAGAATCTGTAGAAGGGTATATGGCAAAGGTAAGCGCAAACCCTGACACAATGCTAGCCGCTACCAAAGAGAAATTCATAGCAGACTTAAAAGGTCGCGTAAACAAAGCCAAAGTATTCCCTAAGAAACAATACGCCAATGATTCAGATGTTGAAGCGTTCTTGTCTAACTATTTCGACGGACGCACCGGGGGTGATTTGAGCGATATACCGCTTAGCCGAGTTGATTTAAAACGCCAGAGAGTGGCACCTGTAGGTAAAAGATTAGATAGAAAACGTACATTATATCTGAATACCGCAGAGGATTACGTTTGGTTCATGCGAAACTACGGCAACAATACTGTAGCCAGTACGTTAGTAGAAACAGTATCAAACGTGTATAGAACTTTGTCTTTAGTAGAACAGTTTGGGGCTACACCGCGCAACACGCTAGCCCATGCCGAACAAATAGCAAAAGCACAGGCAACAGAAACAGAAAGGGCGGCGATAGACACACCCGGTTTTTGGAATAGTTTAGGGGGGCGTACACCCGAACAGATATTAGAAACGGTAGATGGTTCAGCCGACTACGGCGGTAGTTTATCCGCAAAGCGTGTGACAAATATCGTAAATATGGGTACGAGAGCTGCACTTTTAGGGGGCACGTTATTGTCTGCCGCGGGGGACTTATCTACAGCTTTTTCCGCAGCCTCCCGTGTAGGAGCATCCGGGACAGCAAACATAGTAAGACTTATATCCGCTGCCGTCGGGGGCATACCGGAAGTGACTGCAAGGCAAACCTATGGTATTGTCGATTCTGCAAACGCCTACTATATA
>Ga0307379_10004176_pt1 | contig 20708 bp, 19 predicted proteins | sample UN2MG_FD_202237 | JGI IMG/M metagenome (GOLD analysis project Ga0307379, IMG submission 202237) | Soil microbial communities from Risofladan, Vaasa, Finland - UN-2 | ecosystem: Environmental > Terrestrial > Soil > Coastal area > Acid sulfate soil | place: Finland: Risofladan, Vaasa | collected... | reverse complement strand
GTGGCTCTTATCAACCTATCGCTCCTTAAAGCCCTGTTAACGCTTATCATAGCTGATAACACAGAGCATATCCTATTTAAAAGCCCCTTAGTGACGATTGCCTTTAATTAGCAACAAGTCTATTATATGGCCTGTGGCGAGCAAGGAGCTTTTATATGCAAACTATCGGGCACGTTTCGCTTTGCAGCCGGTAGTAACGGTAAATTTCCTACTGTGGGTGACTGGGTTGCAGCATCAGCTCGTCCCAATGAAGGAAAGGCAACGATACATGCACTTCTCCCCAGCAAAAGCGCCTTCCTTCGTAAAGTCGCAGGCCAGATGACCGAGGAACAGGTAATCGCAGCCAATATTGACCTGGTATTTATTGTTTGCGGTTTGGATTTGGAGTTCAATATAAGGCGCATTGAACGATACTTATCCCTGGCTTGGGAAAGCGGGGCTGTATCGGTTATCCTTTTGAATAAGGCTGATCTCTGTCCTGAGGTTGAGGCCCGGAAAAATGAGGTTGAAGCGATCGCTTCTGGGATTGAGGTACATACTATAAGTGCATCTCAGAACGTTGGCCTGGATATTCTGAATAACTATATCCCAATAGGGAAGACGGCCGCCTTTTTAGGGTCGTCGGGCGTCGGTAAATCTACGATAATTAATTTACTCCTCGGCACCGAACGTCTCAAGGTGAACGAAGTGCGTGAAGTGGGAAGCCGTGGTCGACATACTACTACTTTTCGTGAACTGATGTTGCTCCCGGGTGGTGGGATGGTGATTGATACTCCCGGCATGCGGGAATTACAGGTCTGGGGCGATGAAGAAGGACTGAAACAGGTCTTTGATGATATCGAAGAATTGGCTACAAAGTGCCGCTTTCGGGATTGCAGTCATCAAAGCGAACCGAGATGTGCCGTGCAAAAGGCTATAAACGAAGGATCTCTTGATCCGGAACGCTTAACAAGCTTCTTAAAATTGAAAAAAGAGTTTGCGTACTTAGCCGACCGGCAGACTATGAAGGCCAGCGCAATTGAAAAAGTGCGTTGGAAAGCAATTAGTAAATATTCTAAGAATTTGAAAAAACATGGTAAAACGTGAAAAGATTGGGCAGGCAGAGAGATTATGAAGCAAGAGGATAATTGCGACTGCCCCCATATAACAGCGGGTAGCTGCGAAACGTTATCTGCAATTGTTCTCTGACAAGCGGTATGCGGAAAGTGGTGAATAAAAGGGATATTCTAGGTCCCGGTATTTTTACAGTTTGATTTGGTGCACCGCATCCTCCTTTATCTTCGCCGCTCGTTTCGCGCCAACGCCCGGAACCTTTTCCAACCGTGCCAGATTGGCTTCGTCCACTGCTCGCGGGTTCTTAAATCCAGCTGCGTACAAGCCGCGTGCGATCACCCGGCCAACACCCTTTATGGTTATCAGGCTAAGCAATTCCGGTCTCACACCGTGCTTTATCCGATCGTGTAACGCACGCAGTCGCGCGTACATATGCTCGTCCTGAAGATACTCCGCGATTCTCGAGCCGGCATAGGCCATCCAACCCTGATTGTAAATATTATTATGTATCTCGCCGGGATACGTGCCAAACTTATCCTTCATCTCGAAGTACGTAAGTTCATCTATCCACGCTTGTGTGACGATCGCGCTGCCCAGCGCATGTGCACCGCTGTAAACCCACTCGATATTGTTACTCAGAACCGTTGCTATTTCGAACGCATTCTTCACATTCACCGGAACGATCTCCTCGCATTTACATAACAACAGCAGAAGGTCGAAATCCGATACGGTTACTCGCCCGTCTCGTTCCATCTCGCTTAAAGCTCGTATGCCGTCCCTAAGTTCCAGAGCCGAGTTCGTGGACAGGTAGAGCCGTGAAGAAAGCGTCCCGAACGGCGTAGCTCGTATTGTATCCTCGCCGTCCAGCTCGATAAAGCCTTTTCTCTCCAGGTCCTCCAGGATATCCTCCAGCTCCAGTTCCAAAAAAGCCACATCGCCGCTATTCTGGCACGCATAAAAGGTGCTGTTAAGAAACTCGAGGATCTGCTCTATTCGCTGTGCACCGGCGACTATCGTTGCAAGGATCTGCTCGGTCATCGTTTCCGCGGAGAACCGTGATTCGATCCGTTCTAAGTCGCCCTGCATATAAACGCTCTGGATCTCCTCGAACGCGTCCTCGTTTCGCGCTACTATTATTCCCGTGCCGTAATCGTCGTGCTCTGGCCGGCCTGCGCGACCAAACACCTGCTTTATCCAGAATAACGGCATTGGCTCAACCCCCCGGCCAAGCGAGAAGAACTTATAATTCCTAATTAACACCGTTTTTGCCGGTAACGAGACGCCCATTGCCAATGTGGGTGTGCAACAGATGACCTTCAATATCCGGTTGCGGAAACTGTCTTCTATCGCTCTGCGCTGCTCCGGATGCAGCCACGAGTTGTGGTACGCCACGCCGCATCGCACGATCTCCGCAAGGTCGTCCACACCGATATCCACCTTCTCCGCGAGCTTATCCAAGTCGGCACTCGCCAGTTTCAACTGCGCTGCTACCTTGCGCGCAAAGGATGCCGCACCTCGTTTCGTATTCACAAACACGAGCACCTGCGACCCCTGCTTTATCTCCGCGAGCACACGCTCCAGTATCTCCCGATCGTCCTTTGCCAGCAAGATCTCTTCCTTTAAAGGCACCGGTCGCCATTCTGATTTAATAATGTGTGCATGCAGCCAGTTTCCAAACTCCTCGACGTTCGCTATGGTTGCAGATAACGCGATAAACCGTGCAGAAGGATTGAAACTCATGAACCGTGCCATTGCACCTTCTAACCGAGGTCCTCGTTTCTCCTCGCCGACCACGTGCACCTCGTCCACCACCACTACGGAAATACTTCGTAACCAGCCCGGTTTTACCCGCGTGAGCGAATCCAGCTTCTCCAGCGTGAGAATTATAATGTCGTAACGCTCGAGGTATCGCGAAGAGCTTTCATAATCGCCGGTTGATATCCCTACCCGTGCAACGGAGCCGTACTTCTCCTTGAAATTTTTATATTTCTCGTATGCTAATGCGTTTAGAGGCACGACGTACAGGCATCTCCCGGAATCTCTCAAGATCGATTGCAGCATCGCTAACTCTGCTAACAGCGTCTTTCCGCTTGCCGTTGGCGTGGCGATAACGAAATTCTTGGTTGTGTCGAGCAGGCCGGCTCGTATCGCCTCCTCCTGCGGTGGATACAACTCCAACTCTTTTACCGCGCTATTGCCGATGAGAGCTGCCATTCCTCCTTCTAAGTTCAAGTCCGAGAGTTTCATTTCCTTGCCTCAGCTAGCGCACGCAGCCTGAGTGGGCTGGAGTGGATGGTTGGTGGGTGGGTTGGGTGGATGGATGGGATAAACTATATATTACACTAATCTTTTCTTTTTCAAAGAGATAAGGGTTCTCGTGGAAACGAAAAATGGCAAGGAAGCAGAAGAGAAAGAAGGGCAAAAAGACGAGATCCGCAGGCAGGTTCGGCGCGCGCTACGGGCGAAAGATACGGAAAGCAATAACAGCGATAGAAGACCGGACACGAGCTGTGCATACCTGCCCACGATGCGAGCGGCCGTCAGTGAAGCGAATTGGCACGGGTATATGGAAATGTGCCAAATGCGGCTATACGTTCACCGGTGGGACCTACGTTCCGCATACACCCCTGGGGATAACCGCGCAGCGGACCATTAAACGGCTGGGGGAGCGTGGTGCTGAGATCAGCCTGGAAAGCGAGCAAAAGGCGGAAGCAGAAGGTGTAGTAAGTGCGGGAGGTGAATAAGCGCGTATGGGGTATTATTGCTTGCGGTGCAAAAGGCCTGTAGATATACACGAAGACGGATACCAAGGTGTAAGATGTCCGTATTGTGGCTATAGAGCGCTAAGGAAGGAGCGTCCCACCGTCGTGGTGAAGAAACTGAAGGCCATATAGTTTTTTTGAGTTGCGCGGGTTTGTAGTTCGGTGCTTGAAGATCCTTAACGCTTGGCTTGGTTTGAAATGAAGTTCGAAGCGGATTTCGAGTTTGAAGCTGATGAAGAAACGGTAAGAGCGATCTATGAGTCAATAGAAGAGGAGCAAGAGAGCGGCACGAATACGAGACGCTCCTTTGTTGCCCTCGCGCTTAACGGGAATACCTTACGCGTCTCCATGCATGGCGAGGACGCAACGAGGCTGAGAGCGGTGGCGAATACGTGGCTCCGACTGTTAAAAGTCGCGGCAGAAATGGTGCAGGTGGTGAAAGAATGCGGCAATTCTGGTTTCTGAGCGGGATACCGGCATTGGTAGCCGTATTGGTTAGCTTCCTCATCTTTTTAGCCATCATATGGCTGATAATCAAAATATTGCCGTATCTTATCATCTCACTGGCATTTTTGATTCTGGTTCTGGTTTTACTGTATGTTCTCTGGCGGGTTTTCAGCCCGTTTTAATACTCGTGCTAACTCTTTCTTCCTTTACTTTCGCAGTTCAGTAAGCAGTTAGAACCGCCAAGAGGAGGAGATGATTAACGGAAATAGACTGAAAGTAAAACGGCAGTTGAAGGAAGGAAAGATATATTAAAAACGCTGATTTCTAAAAGGAGGGGGGAAAATGTTGGAAGTATTGATAAATCCGAACGGATTTTTTGAAGCAAGGATGAGAGAAACGGAGAGTTTGAAGATTCCAGTGCTTATCGTTCTGATAAGTGGGCTGATCAGTGGCATAGCGGCGTATTTGATTACTGGCCTAACACTTGAGATGCTGAGTGAAACGCTTCCGCCTGAAGCTCTCGGTCTTGCCACAACAATTGGAGGCATAAGTGCGTTCATCGGTGCGCTGGTTTTCTCTTTGATCATCTGGGTGATCTTTGCAGCCATCTTCTTCGGCATATCGAGCGTATTCAAAGGCGAGGGCTCGTTCAAGCGCACGCTGGAATTCGTCGGCTATGGCTATATACCAATGATACTGAGCGGAATAATCAGTGCGGTGCTCATGTATAATTTCATCTCAACGGCTCAGATTCCATTACTTACTGATCCAACAGAGGTGGCAGAAGTGATCACGCAGTGGGTAACGACAAACCCAATGGTCCGGCTTTCGTCCGTAATCGGTATGCTTTTCATGCTCTGGAGTGCGAACATCTGGATATTCGGGCTGAAACACGCGCGGAATCTTTCAACACGGAATGCTTTGATTACTGTTGCTATACCTGTAGCACTGTACATCCTGTATTCAGTATGGCAGTTAGGAGTACTTGGGTTATGAAACTGCTCCCCCTATTTGTTTTACTCGTGCTCATAGTGGGACTAGCCGGCGCGCAGGTTGAAGAAGCGCAGAAGTCCTCGATCATGATTACCGGCTATCGCGTAAGTCCCGACGTGCTTATGCAGAATGACATCGGGACGATCACCGTGACGATAAAGAACATGGAAGTCCTGAACAGCGTGAAGATAAAAGAAGCAAACCTGCTTGAAAGTGAGATCAAAGTATTAAGCAAACCTTACGTCAACATCGGGAGGCTAGGACCCGGAGAGAGCATAAACCTCTCGTTCACCATAAAAGCAGGCTACACCGATGGTATATTCTATCCCAAACTAACACTGGAAGCGGAGAATGCCGAGCGGATACGATATCAAATTCCCGTGAAAGTAGACAGCACTTCCTTGACCCTTGGCGTTAAGGACATTCCTGAAGAGATTTTAAAAGACGAACGAGCCGAAATCGAGCTTGTTGTCGGGAATCCAAGGCCTAACACTGTTACTGGCGTGAAAATCGCTACGGTTGAGGAAAACGTGATACCATCCGAAGTCTTCGTAGGATCTCTCGCAGCAGATGACTCAAAAGACGCTTCATTCAACTTCACACCACAATCAACTGGCGATCATATCCTCAATTTTAAGTTAGAATTCAAAAATGGTGATAATCTCCATTCTACCGTTTTAAACATCCCGGTGAGTGTGACGGAAAGCAAAAAGAGCGCAGAACTCATTCTTACGGGAATTGAAGTGGAGTCCACGTCAGGTATGGGCGTGTATAAAATCACCGGTGATATCAACAATGCCGGCTTAGAAGAAGCACGAAGCGTCGTTATGAAGGTGGACGCTGCAGAGGGCGTCGAGGCAATGAATCCGTATAAAGCCTATTTCGTCGGTTTGCTGAGCCCTGACGACTTCAGCAGTTTTGAACTCGATGTGAAAGTGGGTGAAAACGTGACGACCGCGCCACTGCTCATAGAATACAAAGATGCGGACGGCAATCTCTTCTCAATGACCGAATACATCGCGATAGAGCACAGCCCGGTGACGAGTTCGAGTGAGCTGCCCGTTTCGATGATTGCCGTGCTCGTTGTGGTTGCGATACTCATTGTTGGCGTGATTGCATACTCGTGGAAGAAGCGATGAACGTCGTGGAGCTCGTAGAGGTAACGAAGGTATATGAGCTTCCGCGCGGGAGCATCAAAGCGCTTGACAACGTGAGCGCGACAATAGCGGCCGGAGACTTCGTTTCTATCATGGGACCATCGGGCTCGGGAAAGACCACGTTGCTCAACATCATTGGGTGTCTGGACACGCCGACGAGCGGCCGGATAGCTATCGGTGGCGAGAATGTCAGTGGTCTGGACGACGAGGAATTGACGAAGATACGACGTGATAAAATCGGATTCGTGTTTCAGCAGTTCAACCTTATACCGACCTTAACCGCGCTGGAGAACATCGCGTATCCAATGCGACTAAAGGGCTTGAGCGAGTATGAAGAGCGGAGTAAGGAACTCATGAGATCGGTAGGCTTGAACGAGGAGTTGGGGGAGAATAAACCAACCGAACTTTCGGGCGGCGAGCAGCAGCGCGTTGCAGTCGCGCGTGCGCTGGCAAACGATCCTGATACAATCCTTGCTGACGAGCCTACTGGCAATTTGGACTCGAAGACGAGCAAGGACATTATGGAGCTCCTGAAGGAGACGAATGAACGGGGAACGACGATAATCATGGTGACTCACGATCCGTTGGTTGCGTCATATACGAAGCGTACGTTCAGACTGGTGGACGGGAGGATAGAGAGTTTCGCATGATTTTTTTCGAGTTCGCGAAACGGAATCTCGCACGACATAAGTTCAGATCCATACTCGCGGTCGTCGGTATCGTCATCGGTGTGCTGGCAATAACCGCGCTCGGCATTCTCGGCAACAGCGTTCGGCTCTCTGCGTCAGAGCAGTTACACCTGATAGGAAACGAGCTCGTTGTCTTTCCCTACGGTGACGTGGCCATATCAGAGGATAATTTCGAGCAGATCGAGAAAATAGCAGCGAATTCGATCCCGGTACAATCGGGTGTGGATAAGGTGATTTTTAACGAAGAGACCGCGCTTGTGGCAATATATGGAATGCGGAGCGAGGACATCCCAAATCTTCTCGAGAAAGAGGAGGGGCAGTTTCTCAAACATGGCTCGTCAAACTGTTTGGTCGGCTCACGAATCGCGGACGATTACGAGCTGCGGGTGGGAGAACGTGCGACGATAAAAACGCAGAAGCCACGAATCGTAGGAGTCTTAAAGGAGCGAGGAATCGGGTTCGATATCAATCCTGATAACGCGGTCATTCTCTCTGATAAGCTCTTTTCTTCGTTATACAATTCATCGGGCTACAACCTGGTGATTGTGAAGGTAGACGATGTAACCGAGCTAGAAAAGATAGGAGAGACGATTGAAGACCGATTGAACAAGAAAGAGCAGGTAGTCGTCGTCATGGAGATGAAGATGATTGTGGAAGGGATACAAAATTTGTTCAACACGCTTTCGCTCTTTTTGCTGGGGATCGGCTCGATCTCGCTTGTCGTTGCAGGTGTGAGCATTCTGAACGTAATGATGATGTCAACGGTGGAGCGGACGAAGGAGATCGGGGTGATGCGTGCGATCGGCACATCAAAGAAGGGGATTGTCCAAATGTTTCTCTTTGAATCCCTGATCCTTGGCGCGATTGGCGGGGTGATAGGCGCGTTTTTAGGCTTCGGCGTGGGGTATCTCGTGGACGTTTTGATTTTGAAAGAGGCATCCTATCTCTTTGCGCCTTCAAGCCTCGTGTATCTCTTCCTCGGTATAGCGTTCGGGATCGGTACGAGCGTGATCAGCGGGCTGTATCCCGCGTGGAAGGCGTCGAAACTGAAGCCGATCGAAGCGCTGCGGTATGAGTGAGCTTTACGAGCACTCGTAAAACGGTTTTCCTTTTTCTGCGAGTAATGCCTCTTAAAAGTGGCATGAAAGACTCGATGAGCAGTGTGGACGTTGCAGCTATCGTTACCGAGCTTCAGGAGCTTGTCGGCGCACGCTTTGTGAAAGCGTATCAGCCAGGTAGAGATGAGATACGACTGAAACTGCATCAAAAAGATAAAGGCTCGCTCGATTTGATAATCGAAGCGGGAAAACGGATACATCTTACCAAATATAAGCGATCATCGCCCCGAATGCCCTCGAACTTCGCCATGTACATCAGAAAGCATCTCGGCGGTGGCCGGATTGCACAGATCCAGCAGCTCGACTTTGATCGGATCGTAGAGTTAACGATCGAGCGGTGGGATAAAAAAACCAGGTTAATCGCGGAATTACTGCCGCGTGGGAATCTCGTGCTCGTTGACGAGAACGGCGATATAATGTTGCCGTTAAGACGAAAGAGCTTCTCAACGCGGGAGATAAAGGTACGGAAGAAATATGAGCGACCGCCATCACGAGCAAATACGTTGACGCTGAGCGAGCTCGAATTAGAAAATCTTTGCAAAACCGCTGCTCAGGATAAGGATGTGGTACGGGTTCTTGCGCCTGAGTTGAGCTTAGGCGGGTTATATGCGGAGGACGTGTGCGAACGAGCGGGTATTGACAAGAATAAGAAGGCAAATGAACTCTCGGAGACAGAACTAACAGCGCTTTATGAATCATTACAAACGTTATTAAGGCCCATCCTCACGGGAGATACGTCTGCATTGAAACCGCATATCGTAATGGAAGCACAAGAGAAGCTGGATGTGCTCCCGTTTGAGCTGAACGCGTATGAGGCGAAGGATAAAGTGCCGTTCGATTCGTTTAACGAGGCTGCGGACGAGTTCTTCACCTCGCAAATAGCAGAAGCGGTAGAGGAGGAGGCGAAGACGGAACACGAGCGAGGTATCAGTAAACACGAGCACGTATTGGACGAGCAGCTCGTGGCACTCGAGAAATTCGAACGGAAAGAGGCGGAATGCATACAGAAGGGCGAGCTGATCTATACGCGGTATGTCGAATTAGAAACGAAGCTGCAGGAGCTGCCGAAGAAACGCAAAGTCGAAACCGTGACGCTCCTTGACACGATTCTCTCGCTTGAACTCGATACCACGGCTTCGTTACAAAAAAACGCGAGCGCGTATTACGATAAGGCCAAAACGTTCAGGAAGAAACGGGAAGGCGTCGAGCGTGCGATCGAGGAGACGAAGGCGCGTATAGCGGCGGAGAAGGCGAAGGAAGTAGAGATAGCGGAAGAACGCCTACCGGAGAAGAAGGAAGAAGTCATACGCGTAAAAGAGGAATGGTACGAGAAGTTCAGATGGTTCGAGACCTCAGATGGCTTTCTCGTTATCGGTGGTAAGGACGCCACGACCAATGAGATGCTCGTGAAGAAGTATATGGATCCCAACGACCTGTTTTGCCATACGCAGGCCGAGGGCGCGCCCGTGGTGATTGCGAAGACCGGAGGAAAGGAGGTTTCAGAGGCTGGTTTGAAGGAGATAGCGCAATTCGCCACTTCGTACTCGAATCTCTGGAAGTACGGGTTCTACGAGGGTGAATGCTATTGCGTGAGCGGCGAGCAGGTGAGTAAGACGCCGCCATCGGGCGAGTACATCAAGAAAGGCGCGTTCATGGTGCGTGGCAAACGGCAATATTTCAAAGCACCGTTGGCGCTCTGTATCGGCATTAAAAAGGATAAGGTGGTCGCCTGCCCTTCGACGGACGCGCTGAAACAACAGATGGAGATGTACGTCGAACTCGCGCCTGAAGGTGACCTGGAAAAGAACGAGCTGGCGAAAGAGATAGTGCAATTCTTTGTGGATGCTGCGAAAGAGGAACGAAAGGAAGAGATGAAACGGATAGCGCAGTACGAGAAAGTGCTACGATACTTACCGCCGGGGAAGTCGAGGGTACAGGGGAGTTATCCCCAAGGTTAAAATTCCGTGAAAAAAGATTCTAAGGGAGGTATAAAGGGGTATGGTATTTTTCAGTATGTTTTATCTCGATTTTTGCATTATCTCTGTTCAGATTTTTCTCTCCATAGACGTACGGTAAATGAATATTCATCTTCGATCAAATCAGGTTCTGTATCGTTATGTTTAAGCATACCCGCGATAATCTTTCTTGGAACTCCAAGACCGGTTGCTTCAACATAATGATAATCTCTGAGCACTTCCTTGATAAGCTCATTACGCGTTGCCCGGTACCCTGCCTTCATTCGTTCTATCGTTACCGTGTTTGGAAGTCTTCCCGGACTGATCACCTCCAGACGATCACTATAAATGGATAATTCGATATCAACCCCACTGATAGTATAATCCCGATGGGCAATCGCATTGACAATCGTTTCTCTAATAACTTCTTCGGGATAATCTGGTTTATCAATGCGTCTACCTTCCGCCAGATATGCGATGGAAGCGGTGTTTCTACGAACAAATTCTATAGCTCGCTCCACCAAGCCAGTATCTACTATATCCTCTGTTCCTGAGAATCTGGCCACTATCGGACCCCGCATCACCTCTCTCTCAACTGCTTCGTAATCCTTTTCCGTACCCGGGTAAGCAACTGCAGAAATACCGGCCTGAGGAAGATACCGATTAGGATTTCTCCCCAAAAGTAGTATTCCTCCTACCGTAGGAATTGCTTTACTACGAGATTCAACCATAATCTCTGTATTTATAAGCAAGGTCTCCCATTGTTCAATTTTTTCTTGTTTTAGTTGTTCAGTTTCTTCTTGTTCTGGTTGTTCTGGACAATCTTGTCCGCGTATATCCTTAAAATAATTTATAAGCCGATTAATGTCTAAATCTTCTAAAGAAGAGCCTGAAACAGGCTTAATATCGTACCGAAGTACGCCGGAAGCCTGATAGAGTCTTTGTTCTTGTTCACGGGTTGCTTCCCGCGTAGTACTCCCTATTCGTACGAATGTAACCCATCGACTTCCTTGCCGCGCTTTGTATGGTTTATCAGGGCTATCTTCTGGAATTGTTATCACTCCAATCTTTTTATCATCTTCCCATAAAACAACCTCAAAATAAGGAATGATCGGTGGGTGAATATTATCAGAACAGATATTCATTACCCATTCTTCTATATCTGGACGTATAAGCCCTGTGACTGTACCGTCATCTTCCACACCAAGGAGGAGGTAACCACCTTCAAGATTCGCTAATGACGCAATCTTCTTTGCCACGCTTTGAGGATGCACATCGTCTCGCTTAAATTCGACACCCGAACTTTCACCGTTTCGAAGAATTTCCATTAATTCCGTTCTATTCATAGCTATCACCCACCATTTTCAAAATCCATATTTTGCCCTGCGAATTTCGAAAGCTTCTTTGCCTCCTTCCAAGATTTCTTCCGCATTCAATCGGACATTTTCGTCATCAATGGAGCCCATCCATTCCACAGGGATTTCTCCATGCCCTTCTTCTGCCTCGCCAACTGCCTTAAGACCAATGATCAGTTCTGCATCACCAAGAACAGGGATATTTGCATTGTGAGTAGAAAAAATGAATTGTCGTTTACGCTTTTCTTCCCTCATCCTTGGGACAATCCCTTCAGCAATAAAGAAGTTATCGAGATCATCTTCTGGTTGATCAATGATGAGCGGAGCATCGGATTCAAGCAAAAGGAGTAAAAGGATTGTCGTCGCCTTTTGTCCAGTTGACAAGTCTTTCATATCTTTCCAGACTTCTCTATCCAATGAACCGATATTGAGTTCCATGATAGTGGTATGAGGTAAATCGTGTTCTTCAAGTTCCATAAATACTTCTTCTCCTGCTTCACTAATCCTACGTGCTTGATCTGGTGTGATATTAAATTTGTTTTGTAATTCAGTAGCTCCTTTTCTACATATTGCTACAAATTCTGGTAGCGAAAAATCATCTCTTTCCCGTAATGTAGCGATTGCTTCACTTAAGCGTCCACCTATCCTTTCACGTAGCATATCAAAGAGGGATTCCCGGTCACCACAAAAAGAAACTTTTACTTTAACCTGTTTGTCCAATTTTTTGTTTACTTTTTTAGCAGCTTTTTCAATAGCTCTGAATTCCGCTGCCTTTATGTCCTCCCAATCTATTAGTAGATTACGTCGTCTCACGGAAAGAGCTTCCTTTTCTTTGTTTAATTTATCCTGACGGTCTTTTAATGGCTTCAATTCCTCAATCTGCCTGCTGAGCCTGATGAATTCTTCTCCATCAATAGCTTCTTTTTGAAGCTCACGTAATAATTTTTCGTATTCGTCTTGCACCTTCTGACGATGTCGTTCCCACGTCTCTGAAACTTTCTCTATATCTGTCTCTGCTGCCCTCAAGTATCCCTCATATTCTTCAAAAATCTTTCTGAGATTGGTTTCTAGCGATGCTAAAATGGAATCAATACTACGAAGTATCTCTTTAGCCGGAAGATCTTTCAAGGATACTTCGGAGACGAATGCCCGATCAACTTCCACTACCATGCGAATGTTTTCAAGACCATCTCTTACTTGAGATAAACGGGACTTCGCAGTTTTCAAAACCTGTTCTTCTTTAACTAATAGATTCTGATTTTTTAAACGCTCTTCCAATCCCGCCTCTTTAAATCGTCTAAAAGTCTCTTCAAGGGCGGGCAAACGACTAAGGTATTCCGAAATTTCATTAAGTTCCTTTTGAATATCATTCAATTTCCTTCTATTGAGTGCCAATTCTTTATGTGTCTTACTCTTTCTTTCGGCTAAATGGATGTCTTCATCTAAAAAGCGGTCTAATAATCTTGATAATTTAGTAGGTGATTTTGTAAGCTCACCGATTTCATGCTGACCATAAATTTCTACATTTCGGCAGATATCCTGTGGAGTGAGACTGAGCACGTTTCCATCAGCATCCCTTATTACTGGTGGATTTGGGTAGGTTCTTTCGATGAGGTAATCCTTAAGAGAAGGATGATGGGAACGAACAAGCAAAGAAATCTTCGTACCACTTCGGATTACCTGTTTCAATATCCCAGAAGAAGCCTTTTTTGCCTCTTCACCAAATGGTTCAAGGTCAAGAACATAGCGAAGGCTCTCTATGATTGTGGACTTACCAGTTCCACGACCTCCAATCAGTGTATTTAAATTCCCGTTTATATGAATCGCAGCACCATCAAGAAACCCTCCTTCCCATGTCAATGCTACCATCTCAGTATGTTCTGGAGGTTCTTCTTCAGATATGAGGCGAATCCTCGAATCTGGATCCAGAAATGCCTGCCGCAGTCCTTCAATACTTGGCTGAGACATTTTTATATGGGTTGTGGTCTGAACAGAATCTAAATCATCCGGTCTTCCTATATCCAATGCATTGACAACAGCAACTCTTCTGGGTCTCTTATAATTTATATCCTTGTTTACGACAATCTGTTGATCTGCATATTCTAAATCACTAATAGAACCTGGAATCTGGACAGCATAAAGATTAGGGTCACACCACGCGTTAATCCTCGCCTCGCTTCTCAGCATCCGGAGGAGACCACCACCATTACTGGTGATATGACCTGCAACACAAATGCCGTCCCATTCCTCAGGGACTTTCCGCAAAATTTCTGAGAATCGTTCAGATGAATTTTTTGTTGAAGGGCTTGGGGTATGAATCCCAAGATTGCCTAGATACCTTTCTAATACGTTGGTTTTTGTATCAGGATCAAAGATACAAAGTACGTGCACACCTTCGGAGGAGGCAACCTCAAAGCCGGGAAAGACCGTTATACCCGGAGGTTCAGCTTCTTTTCTAATAGCGTTAATTCCGCTAACATCGTTATGGTCTGTAATCGCAATAATGCTTATACCCAATTCTACGCATTTTCTGATTAAACGAGAGTTATATTCTTCTTCATCAAGCCCATGATCCTGACCCCTATTCGCCTTTAAATAACTATAAGGATTTACGTGGAGTGCACAGGTGAAATATTGGGCCCCTGAAGGGAAACCTAATGCTTTCTCTATGTTTTCTGGCAACACGCCCCGTTGGTTTTGGATAATTTGCTTTGTTGTTTTAATACCTCTTGTAGGCATTTTTGTTTGCTCCATAAAATTTATATTTTCTGCAGAGACCTGTGGATAGATTAAACTTATTTTTCAAAATTTAAAAATGTATGCCTGATTTATATCCCTTTCTGAACTCTCCGTCCTTACCTTCTGCTCGATATTCCCCTCATTATCCCTCCACCCGTCAATCGTTAGCGTCATCACAACCCTTAAAGCACCCTGCTCAAAGACTGATTCATGCCATTCTCAACCGCTTTTAGATTACCGAAATCTCGATAGCCTGAAGATCGTGCTCACGGTCTGAGACTCAGAAGGCCATCCTGGGTCTATAAGCTCACTGCACACCCGCTTTTGCCGCCAGAATTATCTTCACGATATCGTGCTCACGCCACCGAGAGGAATCGATTATCAGATCGTACCTGGAGAGATCGGCCAGATCTATCCCGTAATACTGCTCGTAGCGCGTATGTTCCGACTGCTCGCGCTCTTGCATTGCCGTCAGGGCCTCGTCGTACGCTATTCGTTCGCGACCTGCAACGCGCTTTGCCCGTATTTCCAGCGGTGCCTTCAGCCAGATCTTCAATTCTGCGGTCGGCACGAAGAACCCGGACAGCCGGCCTTCGGCAATGACATTCTCACGCTTCAACGCCTCTGCGCCCTGCGTCTCATCGATCCACCGATCGTAATCGTCGTTATTCTCCGCCAATTCATTGAACTGCCCTAATGGCAAGCTCTTTTCTTTCGCAATTGCGCGGAACATCTCGCCAGCGGAAATGAGCTTCATCGATAGCTCTTTTGCCACTAATTTCGCGACCGTTGTGGTACCACTGCCCGGAAGACCGCTTATTGTTATGCGCATTAGCCTTTTATTACTGCTATCGCTCTGAACGCTGCCACTTTCTTCGCTATTCCCGACGCCTCGCAACTCTGAACGACCACCTCAGGGTCTTTGTACGCTGCGGATACTTCCTCTGCCAGCTCACCGTACTTGTCAAACGGAACGCCACGTTTCTTCCGCACGTCTCGTTTGGTCCGTTCCCGCGCTTTCACGAGTATGTTCTGCTTCGCTAACGACTCTTTCACTTCGCTGCCACGATATTGCCGCATTGCCGCGGTCCTACTCATCTCTCTGCCGGAACCATGAGCGCAGCTCCCGAACGTTTCGTCCTTGGCTGTATCGGTGCCCACGGCCAAAAAGCTGCGGGTGCCCATCGAGCCGGGAATCAGCACGGGCTGTCCAACGCTGCGGTAAATGGGCGGTAATCGGTCGTCACCGGCCGGGAAAGCTCTCGTCGCGCCTTTGCGGTGCACACATAACTTCTTACGTTTGCCCTCGATCACGTGCTCCTCCTCTTTCGCGATGTTGTGTGCGATATCGTAGACCATCCGCATCTCCATCTCCTCCGCTTTCCTGCCCAGCGTGTCTTCAAACACCTCTCGTACCCAGTGCATTGCGAGCTGACGATTTGCAAATGCGTAGTTCGCGCAAGCGCACATCGATTCAAAATAATCCATGCCCGTGCGGCTCTTTAAATACGCACAGGCCAATTCACGCTCTAAATCGAGTATCCGTGCCAATACGGGATCGTTCCGCATCTCGCGTTCGAATTTCCGCAGATAATAAGTGCACACGCCGTGCGAAAAGCCTCGACCGCCGGTATGCACTAAAACCGCTACTTGCCCCTTCTCTTCGATCCCGAACGACTTTGCGAGCCGTTCGTCAAAGATCTCGTCCACGACCTGCACTTCCAGGAAATGATTCCCCGAACCGAGTGTGCCAAGCTGTGGCGCCCCTCGCTGCTTCGATTTCTCATCGATCTTATCGGGGTTGGCTGCTTTTAATCGTCCGCCTTCCTCTGTTCGCTCTGCATCTTCCTCCCAGCCATAGCCGTTCTCAATGCACCACTCCGAACCGCCACGAAGCACACCATCTAACTGGCTAGATGACAACCGCACCTTTCCGGACAGTCCCAATCCTGAAGGGATATACTCAAACAGCCCGTCCACTATCTCAGCCAGATGGGGTCTGACATCCGCCTCGCGCAGATTCGTTCGAATGAGTCGCACACCGCAGTTGATGTCGTAGCCAACACCTCCAGGCGAGACAACGCCTTCTTCGAAGTCGGTAGCCGCTACGCCGCCGATTGGAAAGCCGTAGCCCTGGTGGCCGTCAGGCATGACCAGCGAGTATTTCTGTATGCCAGGCAACGAAGCAACCGTGATCGTCTGCTGTAGCGTGAGGTCACGGCGCATCTTCTCTAACAGCGCTTCTGCAGCGTATATCCGCGCTGGCGCCCGCATATAATCTCGAAATGTCTGCGGGACTTCCCATACATCCTCTCGGATTCTTTTAAGTGGGATATCCATCTTTAAACTACCTCTTTTGCTTTAAAGGTATATGCATGCACGAGCTCCATACCACAAATGGAACTGAAGTGAGAGAGGGAAAATTTAAGCCTCTTTTCTTTGGTGACCGGATTATGCCGAGCTTGTCGGCTGCTGCGTAACGCCGCCTAAAGCCTCTTGCAACTGCTGCTGTAACTGCTGGTATCGCTTCTGGCCTCGCTCCTCCTGGCGTTCCAGGGTCTTCTGTCTCAGGCCGAAGGTCTCCTTCTTCTCTGCCATCTCCTCCTTTACCTCGCCCTTGCCTGCTTTTATCATCAAGTCGCCAACATTCTTGTAAACCAGCGCATCGTCATCAACTTTTTCCAATTCCTCCAGTGCATTTTCAGCATCTCGTAGCATGGCTTCTACCTGCATCTTCTGCCGCCCCAGCGCCTCCATCTGAGCTTTTAGCTGCTGGAGCTGCGCAAACAGGTTTTGCACTTGAGGTGGTATTTCCGCACGTCCACTCATTTTAATATCCTCTTTATTTCACTCTTTCTATCAGAGCGTTTCAGTTACTTATTCTTTGACGCTTGCCACATATAAATAAACCATGAGTGGCGAAGGCGAGAGAGTAGGGATTTTAGTTATTTCGTACGGGTCGCGAGCGGCTGCGATGGTCGATGCGTTGTGTCGAAGCGAAGAATACGACGTGCGGTTATTCGTCGCGGACAAGCAGCGGAATCCGTTTAACGTCGCGCATGCGGAGAAGCACGTGGTCATTCCGGACCTGAATGTGGAAAAGATCTGCGACTTCGTGGAGGCAAACAAGGCTGCGATCGATTTCGGCATTTGCGGTCCCGAGAAGCCGATAATCGCGGGTGTGCGAGACCTCGTGGAGCGAAAGACCGGCGTGCCACTGATCTGTCCCACGAAGCAGTACGCGATCGAGGAGAGCAAAGTCGCGCAGCGGTATCTGATTGATAACTGCTGTCCGGAGGCGAATCCGCGCTTCAAGGTATTCCATTGCACCGATTACAAAGACATAAGCGAAGTAAAGGCTGCGGTATGGCGCTTTCTGGACGAGATAGGGAACGAAGTTGCGGTCAAGCCGGACAGGCCGACCGCAGGCAAGGGCGTCGGTGTTTGGGGCGATCATTTCAACAGCAGAGATCAGCTCTTCGACCATTTCTGGTCGATCTTCGATAGTGGCAGTGACGTGCTCGTGGAGGAAAAAGTAGAGGGCGAAGAGTCGAGTTTCCAGGTGTTCTGCGACGGTAAACGAATAGCAGCTCTGCCGGACACGAGGGATTACAAACGAGCGTTTGATGCGGATCTCGGGCCTAACACCGGCGGCATGGGCTCTTATAAGGATAAAGAAGATTGGTTACCGTTTGTTACCCGGCAGGATCGCGAAGCTGAGGAGAAGTTGGTTCAGCAGCTCTTTGACGAACTGAGCGGTGGTGGTGCCAATGACGGGTTGAGGGGGATTCCGTTTTACGTCGCCTTTATGCATACGCGCGCGGGTGCGAAGATCCTGGAGATCAATAGTCGGCCGGGCGACCCGGAGATAATGAACATCATGCCCGTGCTGAAGAGCGATTTCGTGGACGTCTGCTTCCGTATGATCGAAGGCACACTATCGCGGGTCGAATGCTTGCCGAAAGCGTCGGTCGTAACGTATGCCGTGCCGATGGACTATGGCGATTACCGTAAGGCTTATAGCGGCTCCCGGAAGGTGGATTTGAGCGGTGTGCACGCATTAGCGACTAATTACGGCGATAAGCTGCGGGTCTATCCGGGCTCGATGGAGTTACGGGAGAATGGTGAGACCTATGCGCTCGGGTCGCGAACGGTCTGCACCGTCGGCATTGGTGATACCATAGAAGAAGCGCGTGAGATATCGCTCGACGGCATCAGAGTGATCGACGGCGCGTTATGGAACCGCTGGGAAGTGGGAGCATCGCACTACATCAAACGGAGCATACAGAAGATGAAGCAGTTGCGGGGTTGAGCTGAGCGCCTGAACCCTCATTGCTGAGCTGAAATGAACGTGCAACTTCCAAGCTGAACTGCTAAAGTAACGAATGCAGAGCGAGCAGAAATGTGGGACATTCCGTTTTACCTCCTGATCGGAGCACTCGTCTTTTTAGGGTTTACCGTACGGGTTGTCACCGGCTTCGGCTCCACGATGCTCATAGCGCCCGTACTTGCGCTCTTTTTGGAGCCAAAGCAGGTGGTGGTTTTTGTCATTCTCCTGGAGAGCGCGATGGGTGTGATATTCATAGTAAAAGAGAAATTGAACTTTGACGTGAAGCCGATTTTTATCGGTGGTATTACCGGTATAATCGCGGGGATATTGTTGTTCGGGTTGTTATCGCAAAGGCTCGTGGGGTTGATCATCGGCGTAAGCGTGTTAACGTTTTCCATTCTCTTTCTTCTGAATATCACGTTCAAAACGAAAAGAGAGAAACCGTTTTTTACGACGCTTGGATTTCTGAGCGGTGCGCTGGGCGTTCTCACGGGCATCAACGGGCCGCAAATCGTGCTGGGTTTGGTGAATCAGGGTTACAATGCTACATCCATACGAAGGACTCTGATTACCTATCTCATAGTGATCGATTTCATTACGCTGGCTTCGTTTTCCATTTCGGGGTATGTGACCGCGAATGTGTTAACGCTCTTCGTTTATTCAATTCCGTTCCTCATTGGCTCGTATGTTGCAGGAACGTATGTTTTGCGGTTCACCGATCCTAAGAAATTGAAACGGATCATGCTCATTATAACACTTTTCGCGGGGGTTCTGGCGATTTGGAAGTTTGTGCCGTGAGATAGAGTTTTGGGATAAGGATTCCTTAAGTGTTTGATGCTCAAAGCAAAGTGTAGAGGTATGCTATGCCCTTTCAGTATTCCTATCTAATCTGAAATCTGAAGAGGTAAAGATCCTCCGTTTAGGCCGATTTCACTAATGTCGTAGATATAAGCAAAGCTTTGAGGTGCCCTGAAATCGCAATTCGTCTTAAACGGGTCAATTGGCGGGTTGAAACGCTCTATGTAACCAACCTCGAATCCATATATCATCTCGCTATTCCCAAAGAAAGAGAAAAATTTTTCTTTTTCAATTCCACCTTGATTTCCACATGTATCCCAAATCTCTTCTGGCGAACCACTTAGCACTCTGATTAATCGAAAACACCCAACAATTCTTTTAGACGTGGCGGCACTCGCAAAACGAGTCAGAAGAAAGGTGTCAAAGGCCAGCCGGGTCAGAAGAAAGGGCATACGGGCGTGACGAGACCTCCAGCAAAGCCAGATAAGCACGTGGAGGTCACGACAGAGCGCTGTCCCGATTGTGGAACTGAGCTTGGCGACCCGTTCAGAGTGGAATCGAGGATAATAGAGGAGATTCCAGAGCCGCAGCCAGTCATCGTCACCGAATATAAAATTGCACATTACACCTGCCCATGCTGCCGGAAAGAAGTCGTTGCAACCGCTGCCGGTTGCCCAAAAGAGGGCATATTCGGTAACAACACAATTGCCCAGGCGGCACTGCAGAAATATGAGGATCGGCTGCCCGCCCCACCGGAAGATCCGGAACGCACTGAAGCGGCAGTACGGATTAGATATAAGTCCTGCCACGATACTCGATCTCACTCGTCGTGCTACAGATGCGGTTCAATCGGAATACGAAGCGATTCTGGATAGAATCCGCACTGCTGAGGTGCTGTACGTGGATGAAACGTCAATCAAGGTCCAGGGAAAGAAGCACTGGATCTGGGCATTCACCACACCAGCAGAGACGTTTGTCGTGATTCGGAAGAGTCGGGGCACGAAAGTCCTGATGGAGGTTCTGACGAGGCGATTCAAGGGACTGATTGTGTGTGACGGCTGGAAACCGTATGCCCGTTTCACCAACCGCATACAGCGATGCTGGCTGGGCGCATCTACTTCGAGAATCGAAGAGGATCTCGCCGAGAAGAGTGTGGAGGCGGTACCGCTGCATAAAGCACTCACAAGGCTCTATAAAAAACTGAATGCCGCGCTGGAAGAGGATCCTCCGCCAGGAGTTCGGAGACGGTTATGGTACATGGCGCGAGCAACGCTTAAACGATGGATTAGGCGAGAATACGTCAGTGAGACGG
>Ga0307379_10004175_pt1 | contig 20718 bp, 23 predicted proteins | sample UN2MG_FD_202237 | JGI IMG/M metagenome (GOLD analysis project Ga0307379, IMG submission 202237) | Soil microbial communities from Risofladan, Vaasa, Finland - UN-2 | ecosystem: Environmental > Terrestrial > Soil > Coastal area > Acid sulfate soil | place: Finland: Risofladan, Vaasa | collected... | reverse complement strand
AATTACTGCCAAGCCAGTATGAAATATGACACACGTTAAAATTTGACTTTAGAGAATATCATATTTAGAATTAAACAAATGGGAAGAGACAAGGTTTCATTGAAAATTCCCCGTCCCCTTTATGACAAGATCAAGACAGTCATCGAGGGAAGCGGGTTCAGCAGTGTCAACGAATTTGTCGTCTATGTACTTCGGGACCTCCTATCGGCAAAAGCCCTGGACAAGAAAGAGCTATCTGCTGAGGAAATAGAAGCCATCCGACAAAGGCTTAAAAGCCTGGGGTATTTCTAAGCTTCCTCCCTCTCGATAAATTCTGCTTTAAATTTACCATTTTCTCCTTGTAACCAGAAGGTTCTGTATTGATTTTTGAGCTAGTTTAAAAGCTAAAAGATCATTACGAGCCACCGATGATAGACTAGCAATCCCTCATTTAGTATTGAATGAGCCGTAAACTGAAAAAGGTGATTCCAATTATTTAAAAATTTTTAAAAAACTGTTGACATTACACCCTAATTGTATTACAAATAGGCTATCATTAGGTTATAATTGGAAATAATTTTCTTGTTCAAGATTTTTCAGGATAACAAAAAAGGAACTATATCCTGGATCATAACTTAAAGCTGAAAAGAGATGTCTATAATTACAGTGCTCTTTCATAGGATCCGAGTAATTCCCTGTTATTTCCATGAAAGAGTGGGGGAGAGAATAAGTTAGGGGAGGATCAAGCATCCTTTATAGACTAGGTAGATATTATAGATGGTAAGATGAATCTAGGAGATTTCATAAAGATATTCTCCAAAGATAAAAATGAGGAGAGATTGCTTTTGGAGGTGTTGAGCGCAATAAAAAGCACTAAGTATGGGTATGTTCAAATAACAATACAAAATTCTAAAGTTGTTCAAATCGACAAGACAGAGAAAATCCGATTAAATGGACAAAGGTCCAAATCGAAAGGAGGTAGTTCGTGATGAAAGTTATTTCACCGACTGGACAACCAGAGGTGAGAAGATAGTTTTTCAACTAAATATTCCAAGCTAACCAGTCAACTGGAGGCAAGGAGAGTTCAAAGGAGAGAAAAACGATGAGAATTATTTCAGTTTTAAGTTGGCTGTTTGTCAGCATTTTAGTTTTATCGGCTCTATCTCTTGCTGCGGAGTCTGATATGGATAGGTTGCTTTATCTTCTTTCAGAGAAAGGTGTAGTTACTAAAGAAGAAGCCGCAGGATTTAGGGCAGATTTAGCAATAAAGAAGCAAGAAGAGAAAGAGAAACAAAAAGAGTTTAGTGTGATTACCGGTAAGCCGATTAAGATAAGTGGCTATACCCAGTCACGCTATCGTCAGGATGAAAGCATTAATGACACCTTTGATATCAGGCGGGCGAGGCTAACCTTTAAAGGCAATATCACAGAGCGGTTCAGTTACAAGTTACAGCATGAATTTGGTGGGTCAAGTCAAAAATTACTTGATGCGGAACTTGGCTACGAGTTTAATCCTCATTTTAAACTGAGTGCTGGTCAATTTAAGATTCCGTTCAGTCAGGAGAATCTTACACCAAGTGCAAAGTTGGATACGATTAACCGTTCACAAGTTGTTGAAGCATTAACAGCAAGAAGCAAGGATGTCCTTGGGAATCAAAGTGGCAGAGATATTGGAATAAAGGCAAGTGGGAGTTTTTGGCAAGTTTCCGATATATTTATTTTTGATTATGAGCTTGGTGTATTTAACGGCTCAGGGATAAATACATCTGATCGCAATGAGCACAAAGACTTTATAGGAAGATTAATATTTCATCCTATAAATGGTCTTTCGGTTGGTGCTTCGTACTATTCAGGTAGATACACGCTACCTACTGCGCCGACAAGAAAGGATGATCGCGACAGAATCGGTGTAGAATTTGCCTATGTGCATGAACCGATATCTTTAAAAGGAGAATATATCAAGGGTAATGACGGTGTAACGAAAAAGAATGGATGGTATTTACAGGCAGGATATTTCTTTATTCCGAAAAAATTACAAGGGATATTGAAATATGACGCCTATGACCCCAATAAAAAGGCATCAAAGAATGCAATTGATGCCCTTACGATAGGGGCAAACTGGTTCTTCAACAAATGGGCAAAGTTACAGGTCAATTACGAGTTAAAAGATGGAAAAGGTAAAGAAAAAAAACAATACCTTACTTGCCCAATTGCAGTTGGGCTTTTAGGAAAACATAAAAAATGAAAGGAGGCGTTCAAAAATGAAGAAGATATTGAGTAGTTTATTAGTAGTTAGTCTTCTGTTTGTTGTTGGATGTCAACAAAAGACCAAGGAGCAATTAAAAGAAAACGAGTTAAAAGGCACAATAACTATGTCAGGAGCCTGGGCACTTTATCCCATGGCGGTTAAATGGGCTGAGGAGTTTCAGAAGATTCATCCAAAGGTAAGGATAGACGTTGCTGCCGGAGGTGCTGGCAAAGGGGCGGCTGATGCATTGGCCCGGGTTGTGGATATCGGCAATGTTTCCCGCGAGATATTTCCAGCCGAGATTAAAAAGGGAGCCTGGTGGGTTTCAGTGACCAAGGATGCGGTAGTGCCCACGGTTAATGAGAATAATCCTGTATTAAAGGACCTTTTCTCTAAAGGCGTTAAGAGGGGAACCTTTATCGATATCTGGATTAAAGAAAGGGTGAAGGACTGGAAGGATGTAGTTCCTTTAAGTAAGAAAATATTTGGGAAAACAGACCTCCATGTCTATACTCGCTCCGATGCCTGCGGTGCAGCCGCCACCTGGGCAAAGTATCTGGGTAAAAACCAGGAGGACCTTCTTGGAGTAGGAGTCTATGGTGACCCGGGATTAGCCGAAGCAGTAAAGAAAGATATCCTGGGAATTGGCTTCAACAATATCAACTATGTCTATGATGCCAAGACCAAAAGGCAGGTTAAGGGGATAAAGGTATTACCTATTGACTTTAACGGCAATGGCCGAATAGACAAAAACGAAGATTTTTACAATAGCCGAGATGAGATTGTCAAGGCCATAGCCACAGGGAAATACCCTTCTCCGCCAGCCAGGGACTTGCATTTTATTTCTCAGGGTAAGCCCAAGAGGAAGGTAGTGATAGAGTTCATTAAATGGGTCCTTACCGACGGTCAGAAATATGTTCCCGAAGCTGGCTATATTAACCTGACTGAAGAGAAACTCCAGGAAGAACTAAAAAAACTCGAAGGAGAATAAAGATAAAGTGGGAGGAGGTGTTCTAACAAAATATACTTCCTCCCACCTATTCTGTAATAGAAAAGGACTGACTAATGATGCAGAGTAAAAGATTGCTGAAAGATAAACTTGCCAGCAAGTTTATGCTGTTCTTAACGATTTTCTCAGGTTTGATTGTATTTCTGATAGCCTTTGGACTATATCAGAGGACAAAGCCAATACTGGCAATTAAACCATTAACTGAATTACTATTTTCAACTTCCTGGCATCCTTTAAGAGGAGAGTTCGGCTTCTTTCCCTTTATTATGGGGACTTTCTGGGTAACCGGCGTGGCTGTGGCTATAGCCATTCCCCTTTGCCTTCTGACAGCAATTTATCTTTCCGAGTATGCCCCGAGATATATACGTGAATGGACAAAACCTCTTATAGACCTGCTTGCAGGTATACCCTCGGTAGTTTATGGGGTATGGGGAGTATTAGTTATAGTGCCGTTGATAAAGGATCACCTTGCGCCTCTTTTTGGAACCTTCTCAACCGGCTATAGCGTTCTTGCTGGCGGTATTGTCCTGGCAATAATGGTATTTCCCATAATTATTCATGTCTCAGTAGAGGTATTTAGGTCAGTCCCCTATGAAGTTAGAGAAGCTTCTTTAGCCTTAGGCGCAACAAAGTGGCAGACGTTAAAACACGTTGTCATACGCAAGGCTATGCCAGGCGTTATAGCTGCTATTGTACTGGGGTTATCCCGTGCTTTTGGAGAGACAATGGCTGTGCTTATGGTAGCGGGAAATGTAGCCAGGGTTCCATCTTCGGTTCTGGACCCTGCATATCCTTTACCAGCACTGATTGCCAATAACTATGGAGAGATGCTCTCTGTGCCCTTATACGATTCAGCGCTCTTACTTGCCTCTTTAGTTTTATTGCTGGTAGTCTTATTTTTTAACATTATATCTAGACTTACCTTAATTAGAGTTGAAAGGAGTATACAGTAAAATGGATAGAAGAAAGATAGAAGAGAACATATTTAAAGGTCTGATGATTACCTCTACACTTATAATCCTCTCAAGCCTTGTGCTTATATTAGCCACAGTTATTGTAAAAGGGCTGCCTGCTATGAACCTGGCGATGATTACTCAGACACCAAAAGGTGGATACTATTTAGGTAAAGAAGGCGGAATATTGAATGCTATTGTTGGTTCTCTTTATCTGGCAGGAGGAGCAACATTTTTAGCTATTTTGATAAGCTTACCTGTTGTTTTATATCTCAATGTATATGCTAAAAAAGGCTCACGGCTTGTAAGTTTTACGCGTTTTTCCTTTGATGTTTTATGGGGTGTTCCTTCAATAGTCTATGGAGCTTTTGGTTTTACGATTATGCTTTTCTTGGGGCTCAGGGCTTCACTTTTAGGTGGTATTATTGCCGTAGCGCTTTTAATTCTGCCTATTATGAGCAGGGCAATGGATGAGATAATAAGAATGGTGCCAGAAGAACTTTTGGAGGCCTCATACGCTTTGGGGGCAACCAGATTAGAGACCGCCTTCAAGGTAGTAGTAAGACAGGCTTTGCCCGGGATATTGACCGCAGTCTTAATTGCTTTTGGAAGAGGCATTGGAGATGCTGCCTCAGTAATATTTACCGCAGGGTTTACTGATTATATCCCTTATTCTCTATTTCGTCCGGCAGCTACATTGCCCTTAGCCATCTTCTTTCAGTTGGGAACTCCTTTTCCTGAGGTTCAGGAGCGGGCTTATGCTTCAGCACTTATACTTACGGGAATAATTTTGATAATTAGTATAGTTTCCAGAATTTTAACCAGAAGATTTACAAAGCATATAATAAAATAACCTGCCATAAAAATTGGTGGACAAGGAGGTCGAGATGGAATTTAAAACACACATAAGCGTAAAAAATCTAAACGTATTTTATGGAAAGGAACAGGCATTAAAAAATATAACTGTTGATATCCCTGATAAAAAGATAACTGTTATTATCGGCCCGTCTGGCTGCGGTAAGACAACACTCTTAAAATCCTTTAACCGTTTGATAGATTCAATAGATGGGATTAGGGTTTCCGGTGAAGTTTTAGTTAATGGGGAAAACATTTTTGATCCCAGGGTAGAGGTTACCCATATCAGAAAAAAGATGGGGTTGCTTTCACAAAAGCCTTATCCCTTACCAATGTCAATTTATGATAATGTTGCCTATGGTCCAAAGATACATGGAATAAAGGATAAAAAGGAATTGGACAGAATAGTCAAACATTACCTTAAGGAGTCAAGCCTATGGGATGAGGTAAAGGATAGGTTATATACACCGGCATCAAGGCTTTCAGTAGGTCAGCAGCAGAGACTTTGCTTGGCGAGAGGGTTGGCAGTTGAGCCTGAGATTATCCTTGGCGATGAACCGACCTCTGCCCTTGATCCAAAGTCGAGTCAACGTATTGAGGAGAGATTTCTTGAACTAAAGAAGGAATATACTATTATCATTGTTACTCATATTTTACGTCAGGCGAAAAGACTTGCTGATTATGTAATTTTTCTTTATCTTGGCGAATTAATAGAGCACGCGCTAGCAGAAGATATTTTTGAAAATCCCAAAGAAGAGATGACCAAAGAGTACATAAAAGGAATAATAAGCTAATGGGGAATTGTTTGCTAAAAAAGCTCAGGTTGACTATAAATTTAGTCGTTAATTTTATTATTGATTATCTTGTCTTTTTTTACGAGCAAAAGGACGAAGCTCTAGACAAATTTTTTATTTTATTATTTGATATCCCTAGTTTTTATTTCGTTTCAAAGGAATTTGGATAACTGGTGGTATTTCCTAAGCTATAATTTGAGTAAAAAAAGTAGTCAAAATATTGTCAAAATGAAAGTTAAGCTATAGTTTTACTAAATCAAACAATGTATAAAGAAAAAGGAAAGTTCTTTTACAGAAAAATCAAGGAAGGAGAAAAGAATGACCTTAGAGACTCGCTCTAGAGCTTGGATTAAGTCTTTTGTATGGAGAATTTTAGGTATTGTTGTCTTAGGGGCTATAGCCTGGCTTGTTACTCACAGTTGGAAAGAAATGACTACAATCACCATAATCTTTCATGGTGTTCGAGTCATTCTCTATTATTTCCATGAAAGAGTCTGGGAGAGAATAAGTTGGGGCAGAATCAAGCATCCTTTAAGCAGCTTACCTGTAAACAAGGAACTGACGCCAGGGGATCTTAAGATAATCCAAAACCAATTAAAAGAGTTAGGCTACATAGATTAAAGTCAGCTGAGTGAATTAGCATCTCGTTGGATAAACGGTTAAGATTAAAGGAATTTTTCATTGTTATTTTTTAGCGCTTTTTTTGCGCCTTTGACATCCAATTTTTCCTCTGCTATAAGTTTTGTATTAAGGAAATCGGAGAGAAGTGCTAGATTGCATTAGCCAGAGAGCGAATTTCCGGCAGGTGCGCGGCGTACGAAAAGTGACTATACGATGCTAAATCTTATTTTATTTTTAAACTGGAGATTAAAATGGCTTTATATCAATTTGAAGAACGCAAACCTCGAGTAGCACAAGGAGCTTTTGTAGCCGAGTCAGCGTTGGTCATCGGTGATGTGCAAATCGGTAAGGACGCCTACATTGGTCATGGAGTAATTCTCCGCGGCGATTACGGCACGATCATCGTTGGAGAGGGGACTGCCGTTGAAGAAGGTGCAATAGTGCACGCACGACCTAATGACCGTACTATATTCGGCAACTGTGTAACAGTAGGACACGGTGCCATGATTCATAATGCCCAAATAAGAGATTATGCTGTGATCGGTATGCGAGCCACAATAAGCGATTATAGCGTAGTTGGAGAGTGGACAATTATCGGGGAGATGGGCTTGGTAAAAAATAATCAACATGTGCCCGATGATGTTGTGGCTGTGGGAGTACCGGTTAAAGTCATGGGTAAGGTGGATAAAAAGCAAAAAGAGTTCTGGAGCTACGGCAAAAAGCTCTACATAGAAATGGCTCATAGATATATTGCTCCTGGTGCGTTTAGGCGAATCGATTAACCTGAGACACAAAACTCACTCAAGTTTTCTCCTTAATGCCATCCTGATATGAAGCCGCCATACTGCAGTTTCAATGCAAATCAGTTGAATTTGTCCTATGAGGAAAAGTATGTCACGATGGCTTTTAATTCGACTTTGTGGTTTTAAAAAATTGAGTAATCGATAAATTTTCTTGCGAGAATGATATAAGGAAGCCCATTTAAAAAGGCAAAGATGACGAAAAGTATTAAAAGGAGCCTATCATGAGTTTGGTTTCAGCTGAAAATCTAACGAAAATCTATAATGTAGGAGAAATCGAGATTGAGGCTTTAAAGTCTGTAAGTTTTAACGTCCAGTCAGCTTCTTTTGTTTCTTTTGTGGGGCCATCAGGCAGTGGGAAGACTACTCTTTTGAACCTCATCGGTTGCCTGGATAAACCTACTTCCGGCTCCTTAAAGGTAGCTGATGTGGATACATCTGCTCTGACACGCAAAGAGGCCGCGGTTTTTCGAGGAAAAAACCTTGGGTTCATATTTCAAGATTTTAACCTCATCCCTGTCTTGTCGGTTTACGAAAATGTTGAGTATCCCCTTTTGATTGTGCATAATTCCCCTGCCGAGGAAAGAAAAAAACGGATCACTTCCCTCCTTGAAACCGTCGGAATGATAGACCAAAGGGATAAATACCCAGATCAGATTTCTGGAGGACAAAAACAGAGAGTTGCCATAGCTAGGGCTCTTGTAACAAACCCTAGGCTGGTGCTTGCTGATGAACCAACAGCTAATTTAGACAGTAAGACAGCATTCATGGTCATCGACATCATGCGAAAGATGAAGGAAGAATTCGGTGTGACTTTTATTTTCTCTACACATGACCAGAGGGTTGTGAACGAAGTGGAGGCTGTCTACACTCTCCAGGATGGGATACTCGTTGAGGATGCAGTCAGGGAAGGAGGGACAAATGCTTAAACTTTTTAAAATTGCTATTCGAAATTTAATGAGATACAAAAGACGGACTTTGCTGACGTCATCCCTCATCGCTGTTGGCGTCATGTTTGTTTTGGTATTCGCCGCTGCATCCGGCTCTTTTAAATATATCATGATCAGCCAGATCACTGACTCTATGCTTGGCCATCTTCAAGTCCATAAAGAGGGGTTATGTTGCTTCGATCGACAGTCTGCCTTTAACGTTGAATCTGAATGCTAAACAGGAAGAGAAGCTTGAAAAGACCATTAAGGAAATTAACGAGATCGAGGCTTTTTCACCAAGAATAAAATTCGGAGGGATGTTCAGCAATTTCATGGAAACAACCAATATAAGGGTCAATGGTGTCTATCCAGATAAGGAGATCGCTACGGTCCCGCTTTTACTATCCAGAATAAAGGAGGGCGAGAAAACCATTAAGAAAGGCGAGATCCTGATTCCGGAGCTGCTGGCAAACGGGCTGAAAGTCAAGGTGGGAGATACTGTGGTTGTTATAGCTACCAACAGGGATGGATCTGTAAACGGTAAACAGTTTGTGGTTGGAGGTATCATTGAGAGTGTAACTGGTCCTGGAGGAAGAGATGGCTATCTGCATATAGAAGACGCAATGGAAGTACTACGCATGGAAGAAATAGAAATTAGCGAGGTAGCCGTTAGGCTTAAGGATTTCGGTAAACTAAACGCTGTCAATGATAAAATGGATAAATTGCTGTCAAAGGAACTCAACAAGCAGGGAAAGCCGATCTTTGATGTCCGCACCTGGGAAAGACTTTCTCCATTCTATAATGTTGCCCGGATGATAGACGTAATGACATTTTTCATAAAGATTATGCTCATAGCCATAGTCTTGATAAGTATAATGAATGTTATGATCATGGCTGTTTTTGAACGAATAAGGGAAATCGGGACCATCGTTGCCATAGGAACCATGCCAGAGAAAATTCTATCTTTGTTTTTAATTGAAGGTTTCTCCCTGGGTATATCTGGTGCGGCTGCTGGAAATATACTGGCTATTATTATTGTTTTTGTTATGAACGTTGTAAAAATTACATTCGATTTCGGCAGACAAACTGGCCTGGCACTTTCTCCTAGTTTGAAAGTTGATGACATGCTTTTTATTTCAGCCATAGCTATCATCGCATCCGTGATTGCTGCGCTTCAGCCAGCTTTAAAAGCATCGAGGATGGAACCTGTTGAGGCTCTTAGACATGTGTAAAAATTTTAATGCTTCTGAGTACATTACGCAGGATGTAGAAGTCTTGATATTGAATTTTTTAGAATTGATAGAAAATGGAGGATAACCATGCTTAGAATAGTGATTGTTTTAATTACGTTGGTTCTAATATTTCCGCCTTGTTCTGCAGGAGAAGAAGATGTCATCATCGTAGTAGCATCAGATGGAAAGACTTTAAAAGATTCCGTAAGTCAACTCGCCGCCCGTTGTCCCTACTTTCTTTTTATTGATGGCACGGGAAAGCTACTGGAGGCTGTCGATAATCCCTATGAGGATACAAGAGGCAGTGCTGGAGTTTCGGCGACAAAATGAAAAATGTGCTGAAAACAAAAGAAATTGCCTATTTTGAGTTTCAAGGAATCGTTGAAGAAGCAATAAGAAAGGTTCTGGAGAAAAAAGATAGAATATGAAAAAAATCGCGCTTATCTCTTTGATATCATTTATATTATCACCTGTCTATGCAATCGATGGAACTCAACTGCTCAAGCTAGTGGATAGAAATCTTAATCCGGAATCCTATGAATCCTACAGAAAACTAATGAACATCGAGCCAAACGGCAGAAAAAAAGAGTTTATGCTCTTCACGGTGAAGAAGGGAAAAGATAGAGTAGCCGCGCTTTTTCTATCTCCTGCCAGTGATAAAGGCAGGAGTACGCTCAGACTCGAGGATAACATGTGGTTGTATATCCCCAATGTAGGTAAACCTGTGCGCATCACCAGCCTTCAATCCGTAGTAGGAGGAGTATTTAATAATGCAGACATTCTCCGACTGGATTATGCAGAAGAATATGATGTCGGCAGCGTGGAAGATCTGAGCAAGGAATACCTTTTGCATCTTAAAGCGAAGTCAAATTCAGTTGCCTATGATCAGCTTAAGATGTGGGTGGATAAGGAAAAAAAATTGCCGAGTAAAATTGAATGTCTTACACAGACTTCTATGTTGATCAAAACCATTCATTTTAAGCAGATCAAAGACTTTGGGAGTGGGATTATCAGACCATCAGTCATCGAAACAGACAGCCCATTGCACAAGGGTTACAAGTCAGTCATGATATTTGCCGGAATAAAACAAAGGCAATTCAAGGACGAAGTGTTCACTCTGACCTTTATGCCCAACCTGGAATCATTAAGATAATTGAAATCAATCTGCTTGTGTATCATCATTCTCGGATTATTAGCCTTGACTGCGTCTGCGCAAGAGGAATATACCTTTGATATTTCAGAGGTTGAAAAAAGACCGTTTCAATTTGGCGGCTATTTCGAATTCCGGCCCCTTCTTTTCGGCCTGGATGAGAATGCCAGCTTCTATGTGCTCAGGTTTTATAACCAGGATGAGGGCAAGTCTATAACGGAGTACAATTTTCTAGCCCTTCTGGATGTGAGCTATGAAAAAGGAATAATCGGAGCAAAAATCCGCACAAATACTGACGTAAAGAGCTCTTTTTCAGGCTGGTCGCATAGTACAAAAGTGTACGAAGCTTTCTTTTCGTTAAAGCCGTCTCTTTTTTTCCAAATTGATATAGGGCAGAAAAGAATGAAATGGGGCAAAGGATATGCCTGGAATCCTGTTGCTTTTATTGATAAACACAAAGATCCAAATGATCCAGAACTTGCTTTGGAAGGCTTTACGGTTATTTCCGTGGATTACATTAGAAGTTTTAAAGGGCCATTAAAAACCATCACAGTTACTCCCTTTTTGCTTCCGGTTGTAAATCATATTAACAGCGGATTTGGAGAGCTGAATAATTTGAATTTCGGCGGAAAAATTTATTTCCTTTTTCACGACACCGATATAGACTTCATGTTTTTAGCCGGAGGGAGTGTGCCGGATCGCTTTGGAATCGACTTCTCGCGTAATATCATTTCCAATTTTGAAATACACGGGGAATTTTCTTTCATACCGAATTTCCAGAAACAGTGGCTTGATCACGAGGGAAATCTCCGGGAGAAGCAATATTCAAGTAAAAGCTTCCTGGCGGGCATTCGGTTTCTCAATAAAACCGATACGACTCTTTTTCTGGAATACTACAAGAATGGAGAGGGCTTCACCTCTCAAGAGATGGAGGATTTCTATTTGCTTGTTGAAAATGGCCATAACTCTTTTCTTTTAACAGGTAATGATAGTCTGCTTAGGTTGGCTTCCGGCCCGTTAAGCGAAAATTACAGAAAATTTACTCTGATGAGGGATTATATGTATCTGCGGATAAGCCAGAAAGAGCCATTTAATATTCTTTATTTTACTCCTTCTCTCACCAGCATCATTAATCTCAATGATAAAAGTTACTCCGTGGTCATGGAGCTGCTCTATAAGCCTGTTACTAACCTGGAACTTCGAGTGAAAGGATCAGCCATTTTTGGAAAGCAAGGGAGTGAGTTTGGAGAAAAACAGAATGATTTCCGATTAGAATTCCGGGGTCGGTATTACTTTTAAAATTGAGCCAATACCTGATATTCTGATAAATGGGAAGTATAGGAATTGAAGTGGGTATCGAACTTCTAAATTATTAAAAAGATGAAAACAGATATTAAATCCCATAGGACTAACATTTTATCGAGAATTCATCTCCGGAAAAATTCCAGAACATCTTGCAGGTTCTTGGAAAGGTTCTTGATGGCTTCTTTTGTCATTCCTGCATAGCCGAATCGAATGCAATTTGGGGCCCCGAAAACCGAAGCAGGGATAGCGCTGAATTTTTCAAGTTCAAGGGCCTTTTCGACAATAGCCTTATCGTCAAATTCTATATCTTTGGGCAGTCTAGCTAGTACACTGATTGCACCTGAAGGAAAATCCTTGTCTCTTCCTGCGAGGGTAAATCCTTTTTCCCTTAGAATCGAAATTATGAGATCACAACGGCTCTTGAGCTCTTTTTTTATCTCAGTAATAATTTGAGGTGACCGGCCGTTTTTAAAGTCTTTCACCTCTTCCTTTAAAAGTTTAATCAGCATGTTTTGGCCGAGTGTATTTGGTGAGGAGGAGAAGGATCGAATCATATTTGGCATCCAGGTATTTATGAAAATTTCATCAGTAGATAATACGTAGCCGATCCTTGCACCTGGCATGAGGTATTCTTTAGAGGCAGAACTCACGACAACCGTTCTTTCTGGAGCAAAGGATAACATGGATTGAGGCTCACCCTTGTATCGGATGAAGTTATAAACTTCATCCGAAATAATGATGAGGTTCATTTTTCTGGCAAGTTCAGCTAATTGTACCAATTCTTCCTCTGATAACACATCGCCTGAGGGATTGTTGGGGAAGTTGATAAGAAGAGAGGTTATTTTGTTCTCTTCGATAAATTTCTCTGCCATTTTAAAGTCTGGATTATAGTCTCTGTCGAATAAATCCATAACTACGGGATTTCCACCAGCATTGTGGATGATTCCCTTATAATTGCTCCAGTGGAGAGACATGAGGCCAACATTTTGGTTGTAAGCAAAGAGATGCATCAAGATTGCCAGCCCCTCTGTCGCTCCTGAGACAATTGCTACATGTTTTTTATCCAATCCTTCAGGGGGTATTCCAGGCCTATTTTTGAGCCTGTAAGCAAAAGTCCAGAACTGCCCAACTAGCTCCCGAAGTTCCTCCAGACCGGCAGTGGGTCCGTAATAAACTTCCTTCTCTGGGAAAATTCCAACGATTTGGCCCTGGTCACTTCGAATAAAATCAGATTTCTTAGCGGCAATTTCTTTTGCTTTTGCCGCGATGGCAGGGATAATTGGTTCAGAAGATAGAGTTTCACGGATTCCATCGGGCATGTAGGCCCATGCCCGCTCCAGAAGAGGAGTTTTAAAAGAGGTCTTGCTTAGCATTTTCAACTCTTTCTTTACTTTTTTTCTTAAGTTCTTCCATTCTTGGATTTATTGCATTTTTCACATATGCCTAAAAATTCAATATTGTGATCTAGGATTTTAAAATCATATTTTTTCGCCAGTCTTCCTTCTGTCTTTCTTACGAGTTTTAATTCCTCATCCAAGAATTCACTGTAATCGATAATTTTTCCGCACTCGGTACAAATAAGGTGATGGTGATGTTTCTCTTTTTCGCTAGATTTGAACTCGTAACGGCTCTGCCCATCACCGAGCGTGAGTTTAGTTATAAAGCCCATTCGGGCCAGCAGTTCAAGTGTGCGGTAGATAGTGGTCAATCCCATTCCTGGGTAAGATTTGCAGAGGGAAGCATAGATTTCTTTAACACTCATGTGTTTTGATGATTTGCTCAAAAACTCCAATATGGCTTCCCGGGGCACTGTCCACCGGGAAACATGGCCTTTAAATCTATGTCTCCAATTGTGAGGTCCTGGCATTTTAATTCTCCTTGTTGACAATGATAATCATTATCGATTAATGTATAGGCTAAGCCCTGTTAGTTGTCAAGGGAAACTTTGATTTTGACAATAAAAGTATTGCTAACACAAAAAAAGAAATTCTTCTATATGACGAGGTGTTATTATGCCGAACATAGCTGAAAACTTTGATGGAAAGAAATTTATGTGGGATAAAGGAAACTATTCTACTGAAGCTGAGGCTAAGGAAAAAATGGCTATATATGAAAAAGACGGGTTTGAAACGCAACTTGTTAAAGAAGAAGGCAAATTTCTGGTCTATACTAGGCGGATTGTAACAGAAATAGTGTTAGAAGAAGGAGGTCAACCATTATGAAAGGGTCCGTACTTATAATAGGTGCAGGTCCAGCAGGAATGCGGGCAAGTGCTGAACTATTAAATCAGGGTTTTAAAGTTATTCTTGTTGAGGAAAAACCTACAATCGGCGGCAAGATGGCACAAATTGATAAAATGTTCCCTACAAATGAGTGTTCTACATGTACAATTCTGCCGCGCATGCTTGAACTTACGAGCAATCCCAATATGACAATTGTTGCTTTTGCAGAAATTAAGAGCATTGAGGGAAAAGCAGGGGATTTCAAGGTTAAAGTAATCAAGAAGCCAAGATATGTTGACCCGATGAAGTGTACTGCCTGTACTGATTGTTTTCCTGTTTGTCCTGTTGGAGGCATTCCTATGGAATTTAATTTTGGCAGGGGTGTTTCCAAGGCAATTTCATTTTATTCGCCGTTTCCGCCGAGAAAAGCTTTGATTAACCCTGAAGTATGCACCTATATTCTTGAAGGCAAGTGCGGTGACAAAGAAATCCCGCCGTGCGTTGAGGCCTGTGAGCCGGAAGCAATAGTATTTGACCAGAAACCTGTAGAAGCAGAGTTTAACGTTGGAGCAGTTATTCTAGCCACAGGCTTGGATGAGATGAAAACAAAAGCTTTGGAAGAGTATGGATATGGTAAATTTTCTAATATACTTACCGCACTTGAATATGAAAGGTTGCTTTCGGGACTAGGCCCAACAGGAGGCATTGTAAAGCGCAATGATAAAAAAGAACCACAAGCTGTCGCATGGTATGTGCTTAATAATCCTTCGCCCGTTGGATTTATGACTGCCGTGGCAGAGGCTATGGGAACTATTGAAAGGAACCCCGATGCTTCTATTTCTGTTTTTTACGAAAATTTGAATTTGAATAGAGAAGATTACAATGATTTTTATTCAAAAGCCAAAGAGTCCAAAATCAAATTTATTAAGGCAGACTGTATATCCGTTGCTGAAGGAAAAGACGGGAACGTTGATATTTCTTATGATAAGGAATCTTTCAATGCAGAAATGTTTGTTCTGGTCCCACCTTATGCTCCTAATAAAAGCACACTCAAACTTGCAGAAAAGATAGGTTTGGAACTGGATCAATGGGGATTTTTTGGCAAAAAAACAGCGGGTTTTAATCCAATTCATACGTCAAAAGAAGGAATTTTCGTGTGCGGAAGCGCACAGGAGCCGAGAGGAATAGATGATGCAATAATCCAGGCATGTTCTGCGGCATCACATGCAGCAGCATTATTAGGTTCTTCCCGGGGCAAGGAAATAGTAGCTCCGCCGAAAAAAGATATTTTACCTGTAAACGCGGAAGATGAACCAGCGATTCTCGCTATAATATGCCGCTGCGGTATAAATATAGCTGGACTTCTTGAGATGGATGAACTTATTGAATATACAAAATCGCTACCTCATGTAAAACACGTGGAATTGACCCCATTCGGCTGCGACGGTGTAAAAGTAAGGGAGCTTTTAAAGACAAAAGATTTTAACCGGCTTGTACTAGGCGCGTGCTCGCCAAAAACCCATGAAGACCTTTTCTTTCTTCATACAGAAATGGGAGGCCTTAATCCTTATCTTATGGAAATTGTAAACTTACGCAATCATTGCACATGGGTGCATTCAACAGATAAGAAAAAAGCCACAGAGAAAGCAAAAACACTTATGAGAATGGGAACAAGCCGTGCCATATTGCTTGAGTCTTTAAATGATATTTACGTGCCGGTGACACCGGCTTGCCTTGTAATAGGTGGGACTCCGAGTGGCATTGCCTGTGCCTTAAAACTTGGGCAAGCCGGCCTCAATGTTTATCTGGTTGAAAAGGAAGCAGATCTTGGAAAAATAAAAGAAAACAAAAATAAATTAATGGAGAAAATGATAGAAGAATTAAATAAAAATGAAAAAGTGAAGGTTTTTGCCGAGACTAAAGTAGGAAGAGTAGAAGGTTTTGTCGGAAATTTCAGGGCCGAAATAGTAAAACCAAATGGAAAGGAGAATATAGATATTGGTTCTATTGTTGTTGCAACCGGTATTGATATAAGAGCTGTATCAGACGATGGTGATTTTGAGAAGGATTTACTTCTTCAAAGGGACGAAAAGAATTTCTTTATCGGAATGCTGGGTATTTTAAATCCCCTTGATTTTAATACTGACGGAGTATTTAAATGTGGTTCTGCACGAAAAGCGATGGGCATTCTTGATTCTATTATAGACGGCGAAGGTACTGCATCGTGCGCTGCAGGCGTTATCTCAAAAAAGGAACTGGTTAAGTCTCCTGCAATTTCAATTGTTGTAGATGAGAAGTGTGATGGCTGTGCATACTGCATAGAACCATGTCCTGCCCAAGCCATAACACTTATTGAATACATGCAGGAAGACGGCAGCATAAAAAAGACAGTCGAAGTCAATGAAGCAATCTGCCGCGGATGCGGCGTTTGCATGGCAACATGTCCTAAAAAAGGTATTTTTGTCAGGCATTTTAAGCCTGAATATTTTAAAGAAATGATTAAATCCGTTGCAGGGGTGGCCTAGAATGACAAATGATTATGAGCCATTAATTATAGCATTTTGTTGCAATTGGTGTTCTTATGCAGCTGCAGATTCTGCAGGTACTGCACGAATGCAATATCCGTCAAATATTCATATCATCCGCTGCATGTGCTCGGGAATGGTGCATCCTAATTTCGTAATGGATGCCTTAACTCAAGGTATGGCTGATGGCATTCTTATCTGTGGTTGTCATATTGGCGATTGCCATTATCAGGATGGCAACAAAAGGGCAGAAAAAAGAGCAGAAGCAATTACCCTGATGCTTGAAGATTTTGGACTTGAGGAAGAACGCTTCAGATTAGAATGGATTTCAGCTTCAGAAGGGCCTAAATTCGCCAAAATTGCAGAAGAGATGACAAAAAAACTTAAGGAGCTGGGCCCAAACCCATATAAAAGTTAGTAAGAACTCTTTCATCTATAGAGGAATAAAAATTGTAACTCTTACCATTTTGTGGCGTTTCAGCGAAATTTGGACTCTAAAGGTTTAACCTTAAGAAAATATTTAGCCACATCAGCCAGTCATAAGTTGCCAGTTACATCTAGATTGTCTTCTTCCCTGAGTTGATATATACTGCTAAAAATGAAGCAGGGAACAAAAAAAGAGATGTCAACGCCTCGAATGACCGCAAAAGAAGCCAGGGCCGGTTTGAAGGAAAAGCTTCCGCCGCTCGAGACTTTTCCCAACCAGTTCCCTGATTATGAGATAAAGATGGAATTTTCTGAATTCACTTCAGTCTGTCCCAAAACGGGTCTCCCCGATTTCGGAACAATAGTCATTCGTTATGTGCCCAAGGAGCGTTGCGTGGAGCTTAAATCATTAAAAATGTACATGTTGGCCTACAGAAACCTGGGCATTTTTTATGAGAATGCGGTAAACCGTATTCTGGACGACATTGTAAAAGTCAGCAAGCCTGTGCGTGCCGCTGTTTCAGGTGAGTTCAACCCAAGAGGAGGAATCAAGTCTGTAGTAGAAGCTCATTATCCCCGGTTGAAAAAAGGGTCAAAATAGAGAAAGGCCTTCACTCTCAATTATTTGTTATGCTTTCCGCTTTGAATTTTTATCCTTTTTCGCCTTTTCTCAGTTTAATTTACCCGCTATAATTCTCTGTTTAAATGGAAAAACCTAAAGGATTCGGAGCCACAGACATCTTTATGCTTTTGGCCGTACTGTGCTGGGCCATAAATTTTTCTTTTGTTAAAATAGCACTTCGTGAATTCTCACCCATGGGATTCAACGGAATTCGTTTATTTTTTGCATCCTTAATTTTAATTATTGCGCTTTTCGTGAGAGGAGAAGGTTTTTCTCTCGCCAAATCAGATATACTAAAAATATTATTTCTCGGAATAATAGGAAACACTGCATTCCAGTTACTTTTTATCCATGGATTGAATTGGACAACAGCCTCTAACACATCTGTTATCATGGCTATGACGCCCGTATTCGTGGCACTGTTGAGTGTTTTATTGAAACATGAGAAAATGCACTGGGCAGGATGGCTGGGAATTGTGGTTTCTTTTATCGGTTTCTATTTCATCCTAATAAAACAGGTGGGAACCTTTCATTTTTCGTGGGAAGAGCTGAGGGGAGATTTGATGATTTTAATAGGCAACCTTTTTTGGGCTATTCACACGGTTTTTTCAAAGCCGTTCCTGGAGAAAATCTCTCCCTTGAAATGGACATCCATAACTCTGGCCGCAGGCACAGTTTTTTATCTTCCTTTTGCTGCTTCAGATATCGTTCGGATTCAATGGAGTGAGATCTCTTTTCAAGCCTGGGCTGCGCTTATCTTCTCCGGTCTTTTCGCCATAGCTATTTGCTATGTTATCTGGTATGCCTCTGTAAGGCGGATTGGTAACAGCAAGACAGCAATTTATGGGTATCTTACCCCTATTTTTACCATATTATTCGCTTATCTTCTTATATCCGAGAGGATCACCCTTTTACAAATCGGGGGCGCTCTGATTATTTTTGCTGGTGTTTACTTAACACGCTCCGGCTATCGATTATTTGAAAAGAGAGGATGATTTTAGGTTTAAGAAGTGTCTTTAGAAGTTTTGCCGAGATATTCTTCTGCTACCTCCCCTTTATAATGGTGAATTAATTTTTTTAATAACTTTTCATAGACATCCGGAAACTTTTCAGAAACATCCAGTTCGCATTCTGGGTCATTCGTCAGGTCGTATAAAGATACATCCGCCTTGGGTGCATTCATTCTTACGAGAGGGGTAAAGATTAATTTCCACCTTCTTGTCTGGATTGCTCTTTGTTTTCTTCTTATCAATTCTTCATGAGCTTCTTCTTTGACAGTAATAATCCCCTTTTCATTCCATTCATAAAAGTGTATTCCCTCATCAATCATTTCTTGTAAAGAGATTCCTATTCCTCCAGGAACATCGATAGAAAATCCCGTTTCTAAAAATATGTAATTGTCAAAGTCCTCGTCGTTTTCATCCCTGGTTAAAAGTGGCTTCAGGCTTGACCCCTCGTAATCATAGTCATCTAAGTTTAGACCTAATAAATCCAGGATTGTGGGGAAAATATCAGTCGTACCTACCAATCTATTTATTTCGAAATGAGAATTTTTTCCCGGGAGTTTGAAAGAGAGAAGAATGCGATTCTGGCCTGATACTCTTAAATCAGTTCCGTGACCGTTCAAAGTCTCTCCATGATCAGAGAGCACAATTATTATGGAGTTATCATACAGACCTTTCTTTTTAATGGCAGACATCAATCTTCCCAATTGATCGTCAGCCATCCTCAAGGCACCGTCATATTGATCGAAGAGAGGATTGGACTCTTCGTCGTACATGTAATGATAAGGAGCAGGTGAGATATAAGGCCAGTGAGGAGCACAAAAATGAACGGCCAAGAGAAATTTCTCCTTCTTTTCTACATAGTTTACAAAAGATATCAAGTCGTCTGTAAAGTAGCTGCTATTATAAAGATGATAAACAGCCCTGTTTATATCTAGAAAATTGAATATTTTGTATCCAAGAGGAGAGTTGAAGAAAACATTCGTCAAGCTGAAATCATGAATGCTGCCAAAAACGAAATCTTTGACTCCCTTTATTGGATGTCTCAAATACTGAAATCCATCCTCTTTGAGGATGTTGCTGAATCGCGTTTCGTCAGTAAAATAAGCTGTGAAATATTCTTTTTCCTTTAGAATGTTTGGAAGAGTTACAGATTCCTGGTTGATAAACTTTCTTTTGATGAGATTGTATCTTGCTCCGTTGGACACGGGGTATTGACCGGTCAATATCGAAAACCAGGATGGAAATGTTCTGGCAAGTGGCGTGTAGGAGTTTTTAAAAACAACAAATTCTTTTAATAGACTGTCTAAATATGGCGTGGTGTTGAGCTCGTAACCAAAATACCCTGTGTGTTTTGGGTTTAAGGAGTCAAGACCTATAATGATGATATTAGGTCCCACGTTGTTTTCACCGGCAAAAGCATAATAGAAGTTTTTTAGATAATGATAGGGATTTAAATGGGATAATATAATTAGTCCAAGAAAGCCCCAGATGAGAATTTTCTCTTTTTTCTTTGCACGTTTGAGAGAAAAATAGAGAAGGCAAATAAAATAAATAAAAATAAAAAAGCAAGCAAGAACTTTTAAGACATGATAGTTATTGTGGCTGACGAATATGGAGCCAGATATTATGATGTGTGAGTTGGGATAAAAAACAGAATTGAGGAAATACAATGATAGGATAAAGTAAATATTGATAGAAAAAAATAAATACAGTTTTGAAGATGACGCCAGGTTTGGTTTCCTTTGTGATAGTTCTTTATAAACCAGTATGACAAGGTGGTAGTTTATCAAGGAAAATATTAAATATATTAAAATTTGAGTCAGGATATAGACAATAACATCATACTTTAGAAGGCCAATTATTTCACTGGCCTTTGGGAAAAATGATGAACTGACCTTTCTCGTGGAGTAATCCATGATAAAGGAAAAAATATTATTAGAGAACTCTGCGAAAAAAAGTAAGAGATATAATGAAATCGAATAGATTAGTATTTTTTTATTTGTGAGTTCCTGCTTCATTTATTTCCTGAATACGGTTTAAG
>Ga0307379_10004174_pt1 | contig 20723 bp, 30 predicted proteins | sample UN2MG_FD_202237 | JGI IMG/M metagenome (GOLD analysis project Ga0307379, IMG submission 202237) | Soil microbial communities from Risofladan, Vaasa, Finland - UN-2 | ecosystem: Environmental > Terrestrial > Soil > Coastal area > Acid sulfate soil | place: Finland: Risofladan, Vaasa | collected... | reverse complement strand
GATTCAAAACCGATAGGAAAATGAATGCCTATCTTGGGCTGGTGCCAAGGTTGAGGGCAAGTGGCGATAAGAGTTGGTCAGGATACATCAACAGAGCATCCAGGAAGCTGACTCGGACAATCCTCACACAGTCTTTGATCCAGGTTACCGATGCCTCGCTACGTGGATATCTTGCATCCTCATCTCTTCGGTCGTGAATGTCCAGCACTTCCACCGTGTGTATCAAATCGTCGCCAGTGGGATCCCCGGCGTATTCGCTTCGCATGCCGCCTACCTCGTTTCTTTCTGTCTCGTTTTCGCCGACACCGGGCTCACTCTGTCTCTGTTGCCTGTCCAACACGACATACATGCTATATTTCTCGTGCCAGCCCTTCGGTCTAATGTCCCATCTGCACGAATTCCGCCGGCTTTCACTTGTGCGGTGCGTGGAGATGCTGCTCAAGTGCTCCGATCGCCCCTATGGCTGCCGAATCCGGGGCGTTGCCAGCCGATCTCTGATTTTAATCGTTCCTATCACTTATCTACGCCGGAGCGGTCAAAACCTGACTCATCCTTTTGGCACCACCTTCGGTACGCCTCCCGCACACCTTGACAAAAAACCACGGTTTGGGCATATTTTCACCGGCTTTCAAACCGCGGAAACATTCCACGTGGTGAGTGTAGCTCAGGTGGTTAGAGCGCCAGTCTGTGGAACTGGAAGTCGTGGGTTCAAGCCCCATCACTCACCCGTCAGATATTTGCGCCCGTAGCTCAGCTGGATAGAGCGCCGGACTTCGAATCCGTAGGTCGCAGGTTCGAGTCCTGCCGGGCGCGATGACAACAATTTTGGGCCGTTAGCTCAGCTGGTAGAGCAGCAGACTCTTAATCTGCGGGTCAGAGGTTCGATCCCTCTACGGCTCAATATTGACAACACCCTCCTTTTTTGAGTATAGTACGCGAGAGTGGTGGAATTGGCAGACACGCCAGACTTAGGATCTGGTGCCCATTTGGGTATAAGGGTTCAAATCCCTTCTCTCGCAAAGGTTCATTAGAGCTGGCGTGGCCAACTCCGGGGTGGGAAGCCGGTGTAACAGGCGGGAATAGCTCAGTGGTAGAGCTTCACCTTGCCAAGGTGGATGTCGCGGGTTCAAATCCCGTTTCCCGCTCTTAATACTTGCCAGGCGACCTGGAGCTCAAATCCGGGTCGCCTTTTGTTTATACATCAACCGGAAGGCTCAGGCCGGATGAGGGCAAAAACAACGCGTTACCAGGTGAGATCAGTCCCATAGACCCCGCGGGTCTGAAAAGAGGAGAGGGAGAGTTCCGTGATCAAAAGAAAAAAGATAGAAGAGCTGGACAACTCGAGTGTCAAGCTCACCATCAGCGTAAAGAAGGATTTTATTCAGAAACGGTACGACGAGCTGGTGGCGGAGTACTGTAAAACTGTCCGTATCGATGGGTTTCGCAAGGGAAAAGTCCCGGCGAATGTACTGCTGCGCAAATTCGGCGATGCCATCCTGGGTGAAACGACCGAACGGGTTATACGCAGCAGCCTCGACAAGGTTTTTGAAAAGATCGAGCAGAAACCGATTGCAACCTCGACGCCCGAAATGGATACGAAAAAAGATCTCGAGTTGGGCAAGGACTACACCTACTCGGTGACCTTCGACACCTACCCGAGGATCGAACTTCCCGAGTACAAACGTCAGAGTTTCGAAGAGCTTCAGGTAAAGATAAGCGATGAAGACATGGACCGGGAACTCAAGGCGCTTCAGGAACAGAACTCCATCGTAATCGATAAAAAGGACGATACGGTTCTGACGGGGGATATTGTCAATATCGATTATGCCGAGCTCGACGAAAAGGATGAAGAGATAGCGGCTTCAAAGCGCGAAGGATTCGTCTTCGAAGTGGGAAGCGGCTATAACCTCTACAAGATCGACGCCGAGCTGGTGGGAATGAAAACCGGCGAGGAGAAGATAGTCGCTAAGGATTTCGGGGAGGATTTCGAGTTCAAGGAACTGGCCGGAAGGTCTGTAAAGCTCAAGATTCAACTGATCGCAGTCAAGGAGAAGCAGCTTCCGGAAATCAACGACGAGCTGGCTCAGGATATCAGTGACAAGTACGAAAACCTGGAAGATTTGAAAAAGGATACCTTCGAAAAGCTCGAGGAGCACGCCAAGCAGAAGATCCGGGAGCACAACATCTCCCAGATCCTCGAGAAAATAGCCGATCAGACCACGATTGCCCTTCCAAAATCCATGGTGGAAAGCGAGCTTCAGGATCAGTGGCTTCGCTTCATCTCCCGCCTTGGGGGGGAAGAAAAGCCGGTCCTGCAGCAGTTGGAAGCCGAGGGCAGAAACAAAGAGCAGATTCTCGATGAATGGCGCGCCGGGGCAGAGAAAAAGCTCAAGCTGCAGCTGGTTGTGAACGAAATGGTTAAACAGGAGGGTATTGAGCTCGAGGATAAGGATATCGAGGAACGGATCCGGAAAGAAGCGAACGCTCAAAACATCAGCTTCGAGGAAGCCAAGGAAACGATGAGCCGCAACAACTACCTGGAGTTCCTCAAGCACGACCTGAAGAATGAGAAGCTCTACGATATACTTCTAGACGGCGGGACCCGGGGAAAGGGCAAAAGGGTGAAATTTCTGGACTTGGTACAGGGAAACTATTAAATTACTGAATATGATCGAGAAAGCAAGCAACCTCGTACCTATAGTTATCGAACAAACCGGAAGGGGCGAACGCTCTTATGATATATTTTCCCGGCTCCTCAAAGACCGGATCGTGTTCATCGACGGTGAAATCGTCGATCTGAACGCCGATCTGATAGTAGCTCAGCTGCTGTTTCTGGAGTCCCAAGACCCGGAGAAAGACATCCACCTGTACATCAACTCTCCCGGTGGGACCGTAACGGCCGGACTGGCCATCTATGATACGATCCAGTATATCAAACCGGATGTACAGACCATCTGCCTCGGCCAGGCCGCCTCCTTGGGGGCGCTGCTTCTTACCTGCGGGACCCTGGGAAAACGCTTCGTACTGCCCTCCTCCCGTATCCTGATCCACCAACCATGGGGAGGGGTTGCAGGCCAGGCTGCGGACATCGGGATTCAGGCCCGAGAAATCGTGCGCATCAAAAGGCTCATCATCCAGTATTTTGCCCGCCATACCGAGAAGAGCGAAGACGTGATTGCTCAAGACCTGGAAAGGGATTACTATATGTCTGCCGACGAAGCGGTTGAGTACAAGTTGGTGGATAAGATTCTGGAACGGCCGGAGAACAATGAGCAAACTAGCAAAAAATGAAGGCCTTAAAGTCTGCTCCTTCTGCGGCAAGAGCGCAGACACGGCACGCCGGCTGATCGCCGGACCCGGGGTGTACATCTGCGACGAATGCGTCGTTGTCTGCAAGAAGATCCTAGATGAGGAGGACGAGCTTCTCGCTGCAGAGTTTAAAGAGGATATTCCCACTCCCAAAGAGATCAAGGAGTACCTCGATCTGTACGTGATCGGTCAGGAGCAGGCCAAGAAAGTCCTCTCCGTAGCGGTATACAATCACTACAAACGAATCGCCATGGGGCACAAGCTGGATCCGGATGTGGAGATGGAGAAGTCGAATATCCTGATGATCGGCCCCACCGGTACGGGGAAGACCCTCCTGGCTCGTACCCTGGCCAGCAAGTTGAAAGTTCCCTTCTCCATCGCCGACGCAACTACTCTTACGGAGGCGGGATACGTCGGTGAGGACGTAGAAAACATCCTGCTCAAACTCATCCAGAATGCCGGCAACAACATCGCCGCAGCGGAGAAAGGGATCGTCTACATCGACGAGATCGACAAGATCTCCAGAAAGATGGAAAACGTCTCTATCACGAGAGATGTGTCGGGAGAGGGTGTGCAGCAGGCACTGTTGAAGATCATCGAAGGCACGGTAGCTTCGGTTCCTCCCCAGGGCGGGCGCAAGCACCCCAACCAGGAGATGCTGAAGATCGATACGAAGAATATCCTGTTCATCTGCGGCGGCGCCTTCGTCGGGCTGGACAATATCGTCGACTCCCGAGTATCGAAACATCCGATGGGCTTCGGCGCTGATGTCAAAGCCACCCACGAGCGCGACTTAGTCGAGTTGTACTCCCACCTCCATCCGGACGACCTGATACGCTTCGGCCTGATCCCCGAGTTCGTGGGCCGGATGCCCATCAATGTAACCCTGGAAGAGCTGAGCCTCGATGTGCTCATACGCATCATCACCGAACCCCGCAATGCGATCGTCAAGCAGTACCAGGCTTCGATGAAGCTGGACGATGTTGACCTTGTCTTCGAGGATGAAGCCATCGAAGCCATCGCGAAAAAAGCCAGCAATATCAAAACCGGCGCCCGGGGCTTGAGAGCCATCGTGGAGAAGGTGATGGTAGGCATCATGTATGACATCCCCTCTATCAAGGGAAAGAAACGCGTCGTTGTGACTCCGGAAGTTGTCGAAAAATCTATAGATCCTGAAATCACGCTGGTAGACGAAAAGAAAACTGCATGAAGATCTTTCCCTCAAGGACTGAGCTCTGCCTCGTACCTTTGCGGGATATGGTCATCTTCCCCAACATGGTGGTTCCCTTCTTCGTCGGCCGGAAGAAATCTATCCGTGCGGTTCAAGAGGCCATGGGAAAGGGAAAGGTCCTCTTCCTCGCTACCCAGAAGCAGAACAAGGACGAGGAGCCGAACCAGGAAGATATCTATCCGACAGGAACGGTGGCCCGTATCCTACAGATGCTCAAGCTTCCCGACGGCACGATTCGTCTCCTGGTCGAGGGAAACGAGCGGGCGAACATCGTCCGTTACCTGGAGTCTCAAGCCTACTTCAAGGTTCAAGTCCGGGCCATAGAGGAAAGCCCGGCCTTGGATGCCGGCGTTGACGCCTTGATGCGTACCGTGATCAAGGAGTTTAACCACTACAGTGCCCTGTACAAGAAAATTCCGAAGGAGATCCTGGCGGGAATCGACAAGGTGGAAACCCCGCACAAGCTGGTCAATATGATCAGCTCCAACATCCCGATAAAGGTAGAGAAAAAGATAGAGCTTCTCTCCCAGGTCGATATTCGACAGCGCCTGGAGAACCTGGTCACAACCCTGATCATGGAGACCCAGGTACTGGAGATCGAACAGAAGATCACCTCGAAGGTGCGGAAAAAACTGGAAAAGACCCAAAAGGAGTATTTTCTTCAGGAACAACTCAAGGAAATTCACAAAGAACTGGGCTCGGACAACGAGGACCCCACCGGCGCCAAAGAGCTCGAGATCAAGCTGAAAGACAAGGATTTACCGGAGGAGATATTTCAGAAGTGCGAGAAAGAGCTGAAACGCCTGGCCAGGATGCAGCCGATTTCCCCCGAATCGGCGGTGCTGCGAACCTACCTGGAGTGGATCGTCGATCTTCCCTGGAACGAGAGCACTAAGGAGATCCGGGACATCGAATACGCCCGCAAAATTCTCGACGAGGATCACTACGATCTGAAAAAGGTGAAAGAGAGAGTCCTGGATTTCATAGCCGTACGCCTTTTAAATCGGGACCGGGTCAAGGGTCCCATTCTCTGCTTCGTCGGCCCGCCGGGAACAGGCAAAACCTCTTTGGGCAAATCCGTAGCCCGGGCTCTGGGGCGGAACTTTGTGCGCATCTCCCTCGGAGGCGTGAAGGATGAAGCGGAGATCCGGGGCCACCGCAAGACCTACGTGGGCGCTCTTCCGGGGAAAATTCTCCAGTCGATGCGGAAAGCAGGAAGCCGAAATCCCGTGTTTCTTCTAGACGAGGTGGACAAGATGAGCTCGGATTTTCGAGGTGACCCGGCCTCCGGCCTGCTGGAGGTGCTCGATCCGGAACAGAACTCGACCTTCATGGATCACTACCTGGAAGTACAGTACGACCTATCGCATGTGATGTTCATCACTACGGCCAACTCGGTCCACAACATCCCCTACCCTTTGCAGGACCGCATGGAGATCATCCGCATCCCCGGCTACAGCGAATTCGAAAAGCTAAAGATAGCTCAAGCTTTTCTCATTCCCAAGCAGATCAAGCAAAACGGTCTGGAATGGGCAAAGATCAACTTCCAGGAACCGGCGATCCTCAAGATTATCCGCAGCTACACCATGGAATCCGGTGTCCGCAGCCTGGAGCGACAGATCGCCACGATCCTTCGCAAGATCGCCCGCAAAGCGGTGAAGAAAGGGGTGCTGCTCGAGGAAGAACCGGGGGAGGGATCCCAAGAGGGGGACTCCCAGCGGGCAAAAAACAGCTTTTCCACAACCGTTACCCCCAAACGCGTGGTGGGGTATCTGGGAAACGAATCCTACCAGGAGAAGATACTCGACCCCAAGGAAAAACCGGGATTGGTCTACGGGCTGGCCTGGACCGAGTTGGGAGGCAGGCTCCTGCCTGTGGAAGTCGCCCTGCTGGAGGGCAAGGGCGAGCTTATCCTAACGGGAAGTCTCGGAGAGGTAATGAAGGAGAGTGCCCAGACTTCCCTCTCCTTCTTGCGGGCCAACGCCGATATCCTTGGTATCAAACCGGGTTTCAACAAGAATCGGGATATCCACGTTCACGTACCGGAAGGTTCCATCCCCAAGGACGGACCCTCCGCAGGAATTACCATCACCACAGCCATGCTCTCCGTCCTCCGGGAAACGGCGGTTCAGAAGGGCTTCGCCATGACCGGTGAGATCACGTTGACCGGCAGACTACTTCCCATAGGCGGGATCAAGGAGAAGGTACTTGCGGCTCACCGCAACCGCATGACCGACGTGCTGATGCCGGAGATGAACCGAAAAGACATGGAGGATCTGCCCAGAGAAGTCCGCAGCTCTATAAAGTTCCACTTCGCCGAAACGATCCTCGACGCCCTGCTCATCCTTTTTCCCGAGAGGAAGAGCAAACCTTTCAAGTCTTCCGCCAGAGCTGCTTCGTAAGCGAAGACAGCGAAGATCACTGACCAAGGATACCGATGCTGAGCGCCGGAATCCCCGTTAAAAAAAGCCGGGAATGATCGTCATGGCAGGTTCGCAGGGGTGCCTTCCGGACGTCTAGGCCTCTCGCTTCAGCTCATCGGCGATAGCCTTAGCCCAGGAAGTGACGGCATCCCAGTCTCGTGAGTCGCCGAGCGGTGCGTTTACTTTGTTGATCATCCATTTTTCGACTCCGCTAAGTTTTGCTGTATCCACAGCACCGTTTAAAACAGTGACCCCCCGAGGCGGAATGCGGTCGGCGACAGATTGGAGCGCCTTGGGGAAGCGCCAGCCATTCGTCAATTTTACCGGATCTCCCTTTCCCGTGGGCCCGCTGGAAAACAACCACACCAATCGCTCGGCCAGGACTTTCTCGTTGGCCTTCAAAAACCTCGCCGCTTCCTTGCGCCAGCGGCCTATGTACACCGCGCTGCCTAATACAACCGCACTGTAGGAGTTCAGGTCGCTAACCCGACTCACAGGCAACACGTCGGTTGGAAAACCTGCTTGAACAAGCACTTCTCCAATTTTATCGGCAATCTTCGCCGTCGCACCGTACTTGGTGGCGTAGGCCACCAGAACTTTTTTGCCCATTTCATCCTCCATTTTGCGTGGCAAGCGGTTGTAGCCGCCGCTTATCGCGAAGCTGAGCAGCATCTATGGCGTTTATTTAGCAGTGTGCTCCAAGTAGTCACACGAGCTTTCGCTTTCATTTGGATGCACCTCCATCACAAATCTGGTTCTACCTATCTGAGTGCTGAGTGCTAAGTAGGAAAAAGGCTATATTCCCGCCACTTACTGCCGTCTGTTCTTCAACGTTCAAACAAGAATGCATAACCAATCCCCGCAATCCACTCGCATCATTTCGAGAATGAACGATGATCTATCTTCGTATGGGATTTCGTGCAATGTATAGGCCGACAGAACCAGGTCAAAGAATTTATCCTTGAATGGCAATTGTGCCGCACTACATAAACGTAAATCTGCATGATCGCCCAGTCTCCGCCGCGCTACCCGCAGCATTGCCGGCGATACGTCAACACCATACACATCCAGACCCGTACCGGTTCCGTACCCGATATCCAGTACCTTGATCCCTGGGATCGGGGGCGCAAGTCTCTGTCGTTCCCGCTTCAAGACAACATTGAGCGATCCAATTACAAGATCATATATTGCCGCGGAATTCCTGGACGGATCCTTGCGCATTTTCACCGCCAATCCTGCTCTGCTGACTCGAATGCGTTTGCAGCTCCAGGCCGAAGCGTCCTCATGATGGGGTGGTGTGACTAAAGGATGAACTTGCCTTCCTTATAGATCAGTTTCCCATCGACAGATATTGTTCCTCCATCCCGCATGTCGCACAAGAAGTCCCAGTGGATACCACTTTCGTTCGCTCCCCCCGTTTCAGGGAAGCCGGTTCCTAGGGCAAGGTGGACGGTTCCACCGATCTTCTCGTCGAAGAGCATGTTCTTGGTGAAGACCGAGATCTGGTAATTCGTGCCGACGCCGAACTCGCCGACTCGCCTCGCTCCTTCGTCTGTATCGAGCATTGCCATTAAATGATCTTGGTGTTTTTCGGCCTCCGCCCCAATCACTCGCCCCCCCTCGAGGCGGAGGCGAACTCTGCCGACATCCACGCCTTTGTAGATCGACGGAAAGGAGGATTCCATCCATCCGTTAACGGAGTCTTCCACGGGGCAGGTGAAGATCTCGCCATCCGGCATATTGCACTCACCGTCACCGCTGATGAAGGTCCTGCCTTCAATGGAAAAGACCAGGTCAATGTGAGGGCCGTTTACGGTGACAGTGCGTTTGCCGGCAAGCTTCTCAACCAGCGCGGATTGGCTTTCAGCGATGTGTTTCCAGTTGGCGATCGGATCATCCTGGTCGGCGTATGTGCTGGCAAAAAAGAAATCAGCGAATTCGGTACGGCTCATCTCGGCATCCTGGGCATAAGCCGAAGTCGGTACCGTAGAAATTACCCAGCGTAGAGAGCCTTCTGCAGCCCTCTTGATATAGAGGCTGCGAAGATCGGCGCGAGCGTGAGCGTGAAGACCGATTCTCGAGCTGTCTGACCTGGAGAGACGACGGGTATTGGTCGCGGCCATGATCACGATATCACAGTCCCAAGAGCGGATCATCTGCTCAGCCCACGGCTCGCTATACTCCAGTTGTTCGTCGTTCGCCTCCTCGTAGAGGATCCGATCGAAACCCTCGGTGTTTCGCATTTCGAGATAGGGGACTGGGTATGCCCCAACCCGCAATACTTCTCGAAGAACAGCTTCCATGAGAGGCATGGCTTCCGGTGAGAATGGATACCCGGTAAGTCCCACAAGTTGCCGAGGTTTTACTTTGGTGCTGTATCTTACAAGGATCTCAGCGAGACGATCGAGGCGGGGATCGTCCATCGGCCCTCTCCTTCAGAGACGTCGGCGCTTCATCAAGCCGAGCTGCCGCGACTCAACAAATGGGTACCTAATAGTCTACTCCAGGCAATCGTTTCCCGCCAGCATAGGTTGAAACAATCTGTTCACTTTGACGCGGCTGCTGGATACCGATGGTCACTCTGGCTACCGTTGGTTGCCAGGGTTGTGTAATATAGAAATGTAGCCCATAACGACTGAGTATAACGACTGAGCTCACCTGCATTTTGTAGCGTAGCAGAAAAATGTCAGTTGGAACAATTTGTTATGCCGTCTTTATCAGAGTTTCATAAAAGATTCTCCTTAAAATAGAACTCCAAAGTGTCGATTTATCATTTCCAAATAGTTATATTTTGCATAAAAAATGGAAATATGCTGATAATCTCATATTTATTTATACCTATGTTCTTTAGTATCTTTTTTATCTCATAAGGCCTGTAGGAGGCTCTTACAGATTTTAAAAACCCATTTTGCTTGGGTATCCAATATAGCCACGCTACTCTTTTCAAATCATAAATCATCAATACACCATCATCATTTAGTAATCTCAGTAAATTATTAATCACTTTTTTTGGATTTTTCCAATGGTGTAAAGAAAATGTAGAATAGATTAAGTCATACTTTCCTAGCTTTTGCAAAACACTTTCATCCTCAATATTTGCCGCAATAAATTGTATTTGCGAATTTAGTTTTTTTGTATCAATGCTTTCGTTCGCAACTGAAACCATATCTGACGAAATTTCTACGGCTGTAATATTTACATCTTTATTGTTTTCTGCAATTATTGCTGACAATATTCCAGAACCCGCACCAATTTCTAAGTAACTTCCCTTAATATTGAAAGTATTTAGTTTATTCAAAAATCCTCTAAATCTCATTTTTGATGATTTTTCAGATTCTTCTGCATATTTTCTCGCATTTTTAATACCAGAAAAATATTCTTCTTGGTGACCTTCAACAATTCTTTTAAACATATTCCTTCCTTTCTAAGACAGTCTTTAACTTAGCATAACGAAAAGCTGACTTACACCCTCGTACCGACCGAAGGGATCGAGAGAGCCTCAAGTTAAGCGAAATGTTCGACAGATTCTTATCCTCCGGCTTCGGGTAAAGGTCCCCAACATCAATCTAGACCAGTAGTTCTCCTCGGAATACCGTAATAGCCTTACCACACAGAAGTACCTTGTCTTGGCTTAACCGGCAGCGGATGACTCCTGTTCTTCTAGATGCTTGAAATCCGGTCAGTTCATTTTTCCTCATTTTCTCAGCCCAAAAGGGTGTCAGATAGCAATGCGCTGATCCTGTAACTGGATCCTCATCTATCCCTACAGCGGGAGCAAAGAATCTTGATACAAAATCGTAGTCTTTGGCAGTTGCTATGCTAGTTACAATTATAGCTCGAGCATCAGTTTCGGAAAGTAATCGAAAATTAGGTTGTAGTTCATATACTTCCTGGTCCGATTCAACCTCCACTAGATACAGATTGCCAGTCTGTGTCACATATTTCCCGGTATACTTGGGGTTGATGCCGAGTGCTTTTGATAATTTCGGATCGGTGTCAACTTGTTCGACTTTTCGCGAAGGAAAGACCATTTCTATCCAATCTGCATGTTTTGTTGCTTTAAGAATGCCGCTTTTTGTATGGAAAAGCGCCTGTTCTTCGGTTTTGAGTATCGATTCTTCCCATAAGATGTGTGCGCTTGCTAATGTGGCATGGCCGCAGAGACTGACTTCAGTAGTTGGGGTGAACCATCTCAATTGAAAAGCAGAATTGGCTCTTTCCTTTAATAGGAATGCTGTTTCTGATAGATTCATTTCCGCCGCAATACCCTGCATCCAGCTAACCGGCCGTTCTCTGTCGATTAGGCACACACCGGCTGGATTGCCTTTGAATGGGTTATCGGTGAAAGCGTCAACTTGAAATATATTCATATATTTTGTGTTCATCCTTTTGTGTAAAATGCGTTGATTAACATAAAAATAGCTGCAATCCAATTCGTATAAGCAAATAATTGTTTAAGATGTTTAGGTTTTGTTTTCATTGCAATTTTTCCACCTATTACTCCTCCAAAAACAGTGATAAAAGCGAGTGGTATGGCCCAAGATGGATTAAAATCTCCTTGAATTGCGTGACCCAAAAATCCCAAAAAAGCGGTTGCGATTATTAAGGTAGATGCAGTACCAACAGCTATATGCATTGGAACACCACATGCTAATACCATCAATGGAACTAAAAAAGATCCACCCGATACTCCCACCATACCCGATGCAAAACCTGTCAAAATTGTTACCGGTAATGCAATCCACAGATTTATGCTATGGATTTCACTACCTAATTTTAAATTCAGGATTCCAAAATACCGTTCCTTATTTATATTTTTTTTCTCTAAAACCGGAATGAGCATTATTACCCCTGCTATCACCAGCATAACAGCAAATATTAGTTTCAATGAAAAGCCACTGAACAAATAAGAAAAATAGCCTCCTGCCAATGCAGAAAGAGCTGTAGAAGGCCCAATCAGGGCGGCCAATGACCAAGATACTGATCTATTTTTTTGGAAAATTATCATCGCTGCAACAGATGCAAAAAATAGAATAAACTGACCCGTTGTAGCCGCCTGGTGCATGGGTACATTGGCCATTGCCAAAATTACAACATAGAAATTCCCCCCTCCCTTGCCTACCATGGTCATAGCAATAGCCACAATGAAAATAAGGGATCCTACGATAATCAAATTTGTCATCTAGAAATACCTCATTATTCTTTTCTTTGAATGACTTTAAATACTTTACCAGGCTGTAGTAATGCGTCTGTTAATGTCAAATATCCACCTTCTACTATGCGGACATCCGAAAATACTTTTGACAATAAATAGGCATAGACAATAGCAGACCGTACATTTGTAGGGCAGAAAAGCAAACCTATGGCTAGACGGCGATTGGACCAACTCCTTCCCGTTAACCATTTCATGATCGCTTTCACCGTGCCTGCTGTATTCCGTGATTTCCTCCGTTCTCACAAACTCTTCGCCTGTACCACTCTGTTCATGGCATCCTCGCAAACATTAAAACGACTGGGCTCTGAATCAACTTATTTTGAAGGGAACATCCCCGGGTTCTTCGGTGTGCTGCACACCTGGAGCAGGCAAATGCAATTTCATCCGCATATCCATTACATCCGCCCAGGCGGTGCGTTCTCTTCGAAAGATCACTCCTGGCACCCATCGTCACAAGAATTTTATCTGCCGGTCCGAATCATGTCGAAGATTGTCAAATCACTCTTTTTCAAAGCGATGAACAGAGCTAACCTTCTACACCTGATTCCTTTCGATGCCTGGAAACAGGATTGGAACGTCAACTCCCGGGCGGCAGCAAACGGCGTCCTTGTTCAATCGCGGGTCAGCCGGACATAGGCTGCCGCTCATTCCGGGGACCCGCGTGCGCTGACGACCATTTCCATTAGGGTTCGGATTTCCGACCATTTGCTATCGAAATGCCGATCAGTATCAACGCGGTGAACGAGTACGAGCTTTTGAGCTGGCAAGACCGCCAGAAGATGAACGCCGAGCCCAGTGTGGTAGAAACCGTGCCCCAACCCGGCCTCTTCCGGGATGATCCTCCACAAATAGCCATAGGGGTCGCCTCCGTGGTTTTCTACGGGATAAATTGCCGTGCTTTCCAGGATCCATTCCTCGGGCACTATCTGCTCGCCATTCCATTTACCGTAATCCTGATATAGGAGTCCGAAACGTGCCATGTCGCGTGTGGACATTCGGAAAAAATATGCAGGATGTTCGGACTTGGACCGTTCAAACACGTAAGCGCAATCGGCCGGGGAAAAGTCCACCATACCAATCCGTTTGGCGATGTCCTCGTTGAACGCGCCAAAGATACGTTTGCCGGTTGTCTGTTCGAAGATCGTGCCGAGAGTGTTGAAGTCCCAATTGTTGTAGTAGAAAAACGTTCCGGGAAGGTGGCTGCCCCGTGCCGGCCGTGCGTCGATCATGGTCTGGTGTTCTCCGGCGGCCTCGTGATAGACGCCTGACCGTGATAAAAGCAGATCACGGATCGTGGCCTGTTTTTCGGTAGGGGTGATTGACGGTGGGATGTCGTCGATGTTCAGCTCCTCCAGGGTTGTATCTATGTCGATGACGCCCTTCTCAACGTAGATGCCATACAACGCGCCGAGAAACGGTTTGCGGATCGAATGGCACATGTACTTGTGCGTGGTGTCCCCGAATGAAAATACAACCTGACCGTCGTCCAACACCAACACAGCCGCAGAGCCGATCTCTTTGGCATAGGCCGCCGCAGTGTCAAGCTTTTCTTTCGACCATGAAGGGTTGCGCTGGCTGGATGATCCTGACGTGCTGTGTGAAGGCGAAGACTTGGAACATGTCAACAGGACCGACATAACAGAAACCGACAAAAGTATCAGGGCTCTACGCACCAAGGGTACCTTTCCCCAGGATGTCCATGGCGACTTGTCGGGCCGAATCGGGTACGAAGAGTCTGACCCGCTGAATAAACGTTTGCCCCACCGCCAATCCACCGCAGTCATCAGACCAGATGGCCACGCTGATGCCGTGTTTCTCAAGAAGGTTTTTGGTCAACTCCGCTTGAGGATGATTTGTGAACTCCGCTACCATTGACCAATTGGCTGTTTCATCCGCCATGTGATTTATACATTGAATTAATAAAGCATAATTCAACCGCTTCGGACTGTGCCCACGTGTTTTGAAGATAACCCGACAGATGAAACACAAAGCAAAGCTCGGTAGCCGCGCCGATTCAACCTGCTATCTACTACTTTAATACATCCCGAAACGCCGCTCCGCAACAGTTCTCGCGGTCTATTCCAGCGACATGTTGGAACGGCTTTTCTATTTGTTGTTTAATTATCCCTTCGTTACTACTTACCCAGCAGTTAGTCATGCGGCTATCTTTAGTCCGTATGGTTCATATCCTCTCAGCCGAATGTCCATAGTCACGAGTACGATGTCGTTTCTTATACACTGCCACACAATTAGGCGATCAAAAGGGTCTCTGTGATTCTCAATGAATGGCAGCAGATGGGATGTGACAATATCCTCTTCACTAATGTTGAGGACTTTGAACCCGGATTCCCGGGATGCACTAAGTATTTGCTCAGGCGTGGCGCCTTCGAGCTTGAGCTTGCCGATCGAATACTTCAGCGCAATTTCCCAAAAGCAGATTTTGCTTACATACTTTATCGTTTGGGTGTCTGTAAGAATCTCTGTTATGTGTTTCTTGATTTTTGTAGGATCGATAAGCGACCAAAGTAAGTAATGAGTATCAACAAGGTAGTTCACACGCCCACCACCTCTTCGATAGTCATTTCAAAGTCATCTGCGAATTCGCAATTTGCCTTGTTCTTTAGTAGGCCTAGCTTTACGCCGTTCTTTTTCGCGTATTGGGAGAAGGGAATAATAACCGCGATCTTCGTTTTCTTCTTTCCATAAGAAATCACGATTTGTTCACCATTCTTGATGGCCTCGATCACTTCGGAGAAATGGCTCTTCAATTCACCGACAGGCATAGTTTTCATATTACAAATGTATCGCAACAGATTTTTCTTGTCAAGTTGTCAAGAAAAATTACAAGATAGTTCTCGTCGGCGTTCCAACGCCCCGGATGAGCTGCCGATGCGTCCGGCCGCAGGCCGGTTTGGAACGTATTTCTGCTCTGCTTTTACCCCATATTTTTACTTCCAGCAAAAACCGTGACAACAGCAGAGGTCGTCTCAATCCTAAAGGTTAGGCCGTCATTTGTGACGGTTTGAATTGTCTCTTCTAGTAGCTGGTACACAACTTCCGTGCTTGATTTAACATCACCGGACAGCGTTGGGCATTTATTTCTTCTTTTCTTTTTTCAATTTTCGTTTTTCCTTTGGATTAAGCTGGGCCTTTTTCTGTGTTTCCCTTTTACCTTTATCTTTTTTTCCCTTATCACCCATATCTGTTTCTCCTTGCTTGAAAATGACTTGCGCCAAACTGTGGCAAAACTCCTCATTCCGTCGAAGAGGTTAGCAGATGAGATCGTTTGGCATCACTGCTAAACGTCTCCAACATGCCCAGAACCTAATCGAAGAACCCTTCAGCCGCTTCGGCAGCTGGATTCGAAACAGAATGGTGCAGTTTGTTGGCGGTATCCAGTCTGATGTCGTCACGCTCGCCGATTTCTCGTCCGTCCCCTATCACTACCTGGCATGCAGCCTAACGCTGAGCTGAGTTGCCGCGCCAGGCCAAGGTTCGCTTTCAGTCTACTTCCTCTCGCCTGCACTTTCCAATGGTAGTTCCACAGTCGGGTCCAACGACATGTTAAGCCGTCTTCCGTTCTAATGTAATCCAAGTTGAACAAGTATGGCCTTGCCGACTTTTTCCATATCCACAGTAGAAAGTTTCGCAAGTCTGTTGGACAGCCGAGATTTACTGACCGTTGTGAGCTGGTCTGCCATTGCTTTATGTCTTTCACCTTTGATAAAGACATGAGCTTCGCTTGGATAGAGACGCTCGATATTCGAGGCCAACGGAACAACTTGCACACGATTGAGGAACTGATTGGAGGCATCATTGCTGATGATCACTGCCGGGCGCCTTTTCTTGATCTCCCCACCGATTGCCGTTTCGAAGTTTACCCACCACACCTCACCGCGCTTCATTTGCAACGTCCGTGACGGTGGCCTCTGTCCATTCAGTTGCCTCTGCTTCGCGGGCTTCATCTGAAGCCATTTCGCGGTATCCGGCTTCAAGATCTTTCTGGAGTACATGTGGGCTGACCAGGGATTCGATGAACTCGCTGATTTTGCGTCTGCCGATTACGCGGTGAAGTCCAGCATAGACCTTCTCGTCCACGGTGATAGTCAATTTTTTTTTCATACGTGTAGTATACGTATAGCTGGGGTATTACGTCAAGCGGCTTAACGGGGAACTGAGCGGCTGCGCCGAATCAGTCTTCCCCTTACCTGCTTTAATTCATCAAAACACCCTGTACCAGGATATTTCTCGCGGTCCACTCCAGTGGCAGGTTATGAGGACATTTTGTTATTCTTTCCAATTCTCTATCCTTAAATCTTTGATCTTTTCAAAATGCTTTACGTTGTTCGTCACCAGGATGAAATTATGCGATAGGGCTGTTGCCGCAATTAGGATATCCATATCTTCGATGATGTTTCCTTTTCTTTCCAAATTACTCTTTATCTCACCAAAGACATCCATGATTGATCTATCGATATCTATAACCGGAAACAGCTCTGCAATTCTGTACGTAACCGCCAGATTCTTTTCGATATGCTTCGATTTTTTCGCGCCGTAGACAAGTTCGCCGTGTGTAATTACAGAAATCGATTTGGGAATATTTTGATTTTCTCTGAATTCCTGCTTTACATGTTCATCATTCTTTAAGCTATAGATGATGATGTCGGTATCAATCAAATAGGCCATGTTCTTCCGAAAAACGTTTACTTGTTGAACGGCCCTTTCTTATTTCTGCGACAATTTCTTCCGCCGATCTATCATCCTCCCAGCTGCCGACAAGTCTTAAGAATTCTTCCGTACTATTCTTCTTTTTTAGTATTTGCGGATCCGATAAATACATTTCGATGATATGGATGACTTCTTGGCTGATCGATCGTTTGTTTTGCTGCGAGATCTTTTTCAGGTTTTCATATATTCGGTCATCTATGTCTCTAACCTGCAAAATCGCCATATGTTCTTCCTCCACAGTAATGATATGTACTCACGCATGCTTTGTCAAGCATATTTCATGAATCGATGCCATAATGTAAAGGTGGGCCCTTCTGTGTTCGTTGGTACCTATGCGAAATAATACGACGATTTTGCAATGCAGCTTCTTTGCCATTTGTATAAGTCTTCGGGTCAATATTGCGGCTTCTTGTGTCCTTATAACGCCCCGGATGAGCTGCTTCGCCGAAGCTGAAGGGCAGTGACAGTTTATCCGTATAGAGCCACTGTTACCGGTATCAGTCTCGAAGTCTGCTCCAAAAGTCATGTTATATGCCCTGAATTATCTCTTTCTTATTTTATCCAATTTTCTATAGACAAATTAGGAAAGCGCTCAAAATGCTTCACATTACCTGTTATTAATCTTTCTGCCTTTATAAAAGTGGTGGCAGCTATTAGAAGGTCTGCATCTGGAAGTAATATGTTGTTATTCTTTAAATATGCTTTTAATTCCCCAAATTTTATCATGATGTCAATATCACTATGAATTATGTTTATTGTAATGAGAAATTCTTCAATTAATCGTCTATTTTTTTCCGGTTTTACGGATCTTTCTGCTCCGTAATATAATTCGCCCACGGAAATAAACGATATACCAATATCATCATTGTATTTTTCTCTGGAAGATATGACTTTTTCATTTTTTCTTAATATTTCTATACAGATATCGGTATCGAGCAATATCATAGATCAAATTCTCTGCCGAGAGTCCGGCTATCATAGATATCATTGATTATTTCTTCTGAAGTCCTAGTATCTTCCCATTCCCCTGATAAATTTCTCCAAAGATTGATCTGTGATACTTTTGAAATAATTTTGTTTTCATTTATTTTTTTTTCCATTAATGAAGCCGTGCCTTTTTCAATGATGATTAGTAATTCATTATTAATGCTTCTTCTTTCTAAATCAGAAAGTTTCTTTATAACGGAATAAACATCATCTGGGATATTCCGGATTGTTATATTTACCATAGTTATATATTAGTCGCAAAACAGTTCAATGTCAATATTCTTTAGAATTTATTTGGCATAATGGACATATCGAAATTACGGTGCATATAACGCCCCGGATGAGCTGCCGATGCGTCCGACCGAAGGCCGGGTGGGCACGGATTTTTGCTCTGCTTCTGCTCCATAATTGTACCTCCAGCAAAAACCGTGACAACAGCAGCGGTCTGCCACATCCGGTTGTTTGACCTTTTGTATCTTTCATATACTAGAAAGCGACCTGTCCTACCGATCTTCGGGATCAGAGCAGGTGACAAGATACTCATCCGGGCTTACAATTCTGACATTCTGATAGTGTTTCAGGTCAAGTAAATGAGCATCGCCTGATACAATATAGTTGGCATTTGCTTCTATTGCACATTCAAGAATACGGTTGTCATCGGGATCCTCTTGGACCTGGAATATTCGTTCTGATGGAGCAACGAAATTGCCAACTGCGTAGAGCTCCGAAAGTATGGTTTGAATCATTTCGGAGGGGAAACCGAACGTTGGTCTCTCTAATACTCCCCTCAGTTCATCAATGATATGCGAAGAGAAAAACAACGTAGCTTCTCCGCGAAAAACGGCTTCCAAGATCATCCGAGGCTTTCCTCCAAAGACTACCGCTGAAATCAGGACATTTGTATCTAGAACGACTCTCATTCTTTGTTTGTTCTTGATTTACGATAATCCCTAATCTCAGCGACTATATCTTCCTCGGTAATACTCTTTCTTGCAGCCTGCTTTTCCGAAAACACGAAGATCCGGTTCCACCTTCGTTTTCGCTCTATATAGCTTCTAGCGGCTTCACGAATGAGTTCAGAGCGAGATCGGGACTCTTCGCGAGCAACCTTATCAATCTGTTTGAGCAAATCGTCGTTGAACGAGATATTCACAGTACTGGATCTCATATACTCACCTCCAATACTTCAAATCTACATACAAGGCTTGTATATTGTCAATAGGGCGAATGTTATTGCAATTCCTTCTTTTGATTCAAATATACTTGTCCCTATGGCTTGAGCATCCATGGTTACACCGAGCGGTCGAACGGGCCGGATGAACTGCTGCGCCGAATTTGTTACATCGAATCCGCTTTCGAAATGGCCCATTTCCTTTCAAAGGCATGTTTGCGGTCAGTTCCATCCGCATGTTCTGTGGACCTAATTAGTCCAATTTTCTACTTGTAGGTTTTTAACCCGCTTGAATTCTTTGTCATTATTGGTAACCAATATTAAATTTTTACTTAGGGCATGAGCGGCAATCAGAACGTCAAGCGGTCCAATAGGCTGGCCGTATTTTTCTAAATGAAAACGAATATCCCCGTAAACTTCTGCAGCCATTTCATCATATGCAAGAATCTCAAGAGGAGCCATAAACTGCTCCAAGCGTTGCTGGTTTTCTTTTCGATGAATGCTTTTAGCAACCCCATGTTGGAGTTCAGAAACTGTAATAGTCGATATTCCTACATCGCCCAACTCAAATTGCTTAAATTTCTCAATAATTCCTGCCGGACGTTTGTTCATGATATAAATACAAATATTGGTATCAATTAAATATTTCATCCAGTCCCGCTCTCTCCTGTTGCATTTCAGGTTGATCCCGGTCAGTTATAAAGGGTTCGTCATACTTCATAAGATTTTGTTCCCAAATGTCCCAAATAGATTGATCTTTTGGGATCAAGAGTATTCCTTCTGAAATCTTCTTGATATATACTTCATTTCCCTTAAACCGATAGGCTTTAGGCAATCGAACGGCTTGGCTCCGCCCGTTAATAAATAATTTAGCTTTTTCCATAATATCCTCCACCTAATATCGTAATATATATTACAAAGTATATACCAATTGACATAAAAGTCAAGATATATATCTCAAGGAATATATTAAAAGAAAAAATGAATTATTAAATCCGAGAATCTTTTGCCTCTTGGAAACCAGACAACGACCCGGATGAGCTGTTTGGCGTACATGGCGCTGTTTTTGAGTCAAGCGGTAAGCCCGAACGTCTCCAGCAAAAACCGTGACATAGCCAAATCTACTCAAACGATTTGTTATGTGGAATCTTTATTAATCTTCACTCTTAGTTGTCCTAACGAGCTCATACATTTGTTTAAGTCCGTTGTGCCAGGAATACTTAATAAGTCCATCGTGCTGCAATAATCCGACTACAATTCCTGGCGCAATTTTTACACGCTCGGCGAAATCAGTTATATCAGCTGCAAAAAACCTACCTCGTGCTATGAATTTTTTATATTCAACTGTTGGCACAAGAATTTCACGAGCAAAGTCATTTGCTTCGATTTCACGGTCGGTCTCATCGTCTGAGTCTACATCTATAAAGACGCTCTTCTTCTCGTGCAGAAAGAGGTGACCAATCTCGTGAAACAACGTGAACCAGAAATGGTCGTTGGTTTTATGTCTAATACTCATTGCAATCAGAGCCCTATCAGACGCAAGCCACTCTGTAGCACCACTAATGCGAGTCTTTTGCAGGTCAGGTACGAAAACTAGCACTATTCCGGCTGCTAAACACTCGGCGCGTAATTTAGGCTCGAAAACCTCAGGAATAACGT
>Ga0307379_10004171_pt1 | contig 20739 bp, 26 predicted proteins | sample UN2MG_FD_202237 | JGI IMG/M metagenome (GOLD analysis project Ga0307379, IMG submission 202237) | Soil microbial communities from Risofladan, Vaasa, Finland - UN-2 | ecosystem: Environmental > Terrestrial > Soil > Coastal area > Acid sulfate soil | place: Finland: Risofladan, Vaasa | collected... | reverse complement strand
TTCTTCTTTTGTTAGTGGTCTTCCTGCTATTTCTTCCAGTTCTTCTTTCAAATCGAGACGAAACATGCTTTTTAGCTCTGTTTTCATTTCATCGGTAATTAGAAACGGGGGCTTAATAAAATCAGATGGCATCATTTGCCCATCTCTTCATCTGTGAGCGGTCGTCCTAAAATTTCTTCTAGGTGGGTTTTCATACTAGAATCTATGTCACTCTCACCCCTCCGGGCAGCTTCAGCCATTTCCTTAAGCGGTATGATATCATTTTCCACATCACCCACTTCTATTCCATTGAGACTCATTATGTGGTGTAATTGATATAAACGTTTAAGTTCATCTTGAAATTTTGGCTTAACTTTGTTAAACTTCCTTTGATAGAAGTCTTTCTTATGGGTTGTTTTGGCCTCGGCCATGCTACGTTGATATTTGGTAGCCTCCACTGCGTATGCTGACATACTCCTAGATGTCAGTAAAAACAACAACCTAAAGGAGTCTGCATCTGAAACGGGTATTGGTGGGTTCCTAATAACTAGTTTTTTTAGGGAAAAGAATAACCCTACTATCCAGTTTATTATTATTGTTAACATACTTCACTCTCCTGAAAGGAGACATGATAGCATACTATAGAGAAAAAATCAAGTTAATCTGGTAATCCAACCAGAGTTAAAAACTGTACATTACCGACTGTTTTAATAACGGCTTCCTGTGAACCATCTTCCGAGAAACTCTTAGTTGGGTCAATGTCGGTGCCAGCTAAAATACCCCGGCGTATATTAGATTCATCTTCGAACTGTCCACCAACATTATAAATCCATACCTCTGTATATGTTTCATCTGGTTGACGTTTTTTACTAACTAGGTATGCACCCCTAATGGATCGAACAATACCTTCATATTTGTCGGGTTCCGGTTCTGCCATACTGCCCATTTCATCGTCGTCGTCAAAGCCTTTCACTTCATCTTCATCTTCATCTTCATCTTCACCGTCAACACCGTGCATTTCATCGTCATTACCCATATCGGATATGCCATCACCGCCATCGTCTGGATCAAAATCATCTTCGCCAATCTTTTCACCACCATAATTTAACATGAAGTCATCGTCATCGGGGTCCATTTCATTCTCATCATCGGTATCATTAGCAAGTTGACGCATAAACGCCCACCCAGTTTCGGCATCGAAATCATCCACATCTCCGTCATCATTGAATTCATTACGATCATACGAACGGTTACGGCGAGTTAAATACAAATCGTCTTTTCCGTCATAGTGGCCGCTGAACATATCCTCGGCGCTATTTTGAGTTACAGGGATATTGTCGTCACCGAAGTCCAGATCATCTATATCACGAACCATATCATCGTAATCGTCGTCCCCATCACCTATCTTCCGTACCATATCATCAAAACGACTAGCGTTTACACCGGAGTTACTTCCTTTGAATGAACGAGCTACGGTATTAAGACCTCTACGGGCACCCATTCCTCTGACGAAATCATCCATACCTTCTTCATCATCTTGGCTAAGATCAAGTGACACATCCATTTTACCGGTCTTCCCACTGAAAAAGGGATTAGGTTCAGCGTTTGAACCGGGTTTGTTACCTAGTTCAAATTTCCTATTTTTCAGTAAATCAAAAAGTCTTGTTCGTTTCATAAAGAATTGCCCCTAATATATCTATTATTTATATCAATGTGACTGAACAGCACGATATATAAATAAATCACTCTATTTTACATTACCGTAAATACGACATTTAGTTATAAGTGGCATAGATATTAAGTATAATACACATAAGGGTATCCAATGAGCAAAAAATTTCCATTAGTAGTAGAACCCCACCCAAGTGATTATGAAGGATACGACTTCATTACACTCATTCGATACAACGATGAAAGTTTTCTAAATATAGTAGACAATGTGAGTAAGAAATACATTTATGGTTATGTAATCGACTTGTGTGGCCCTGAACAGTTCGATGAAGAACTGCTAATACGGGTGGCGTATGACTGGTTTTACACCAACGGTGACCGTTATCCTATCTCAATTGAATTTTCAAAGCGTGGTATCCTTGGACAAGCGGAGACTATTCTCCGTGCTTTCCCACTGGATTATGTAACCCGTGTTATAGGCCCCCTACCACATTTTAATATGGGTGGCCCAACTAAAGTTAGGAAACGAAAGAAAAAGGAAATATCCAAGGGTATTGAAATTACTCGAAAGCTTTTGAAGAGAGATATTTGAACGATTCGAGCTGTTGCCATTCCGCCTTTTGTGTTTTATAATGCTTAATTAGTTCTAGACCTCGCTCGGTTAATTCCCCCGCTTCATCGACTATGTTCTCAGACGTAAGAACTTCCTCACCAGTCGGGGTCAATTGGGCGGTTTTGTTTGTATCATTGACAGTGACAAATCCATATTTCACAAGGGATTCCCGGGATGAAACAGTATTTCTAGCACTCGTTGTGCCAGAGTACGCCATTTTAGGTGTAGCCGCTTGGGACATATATGCAATCATCCCAATTTCTGTTTGGTCTAAATTAGGTCTACCCTGTAACAGTTCAGTTAATTTTCTCATATTCTACCTTGCTCTATTAAGTGTAGCTGGAGTACAATCAAGATGGCATATGGAATAGCGTGTGCCTTCCTCATATCCATAGGGTCTCTTTTAGTAAACAGCTCAGTCCTAAAAAAATTAGGGTTCTCAAGGTATTTATGCAAAAGTGGTCTTTTATTTGGACGAATGAGGGCAAACACATCGGCAATTTCTTGAATGGAAGTGGGCTTAACTTTAGATATCACATCGAAGTGTTTACCCAAATGGAAAAGGGTCTTAACAACTTCCTCATCATCTAATAATTTCCAATTAGGTTCCTTTCGTTGAAGGGTACGCATTTCCTCTTTGGATTTGAAGTGTTTCAGTATATGGACGGTCAATAGGTCCATTTTAAAGAATCCGAATTCTTCACTGCGGTCATAGGGAATGGCAGCAAGACCGGTTATAGAGTCAACTGGTATATCCTGAAAGTAATAACCAACCGGGTGGCTCTTCAACTCACCGTCTGTTACCATTGATGCCCGTATAGCCGTACCAAACAACGAATGTAAATCAACATCTGGTGCAATATCAATATCAATATCCATCGAAGTCCTCTAGTGTCTGTTTAATATCTGCTATTATACTTGATTCTTTGATATATTTCAACGCATCAATGTAACTCTGCTCTATAACCATATAATTATTGATGGTTGTTCGGTGTGTGTTTAAAATGCTGATTGCAACTTCCTTGATAGGTTTATCCAAGCCCTCAGCTAATATTTCTAGTAAAGGAAAGGATGTCCCGGCATGGGATAAAAAGTCTACTGCTTGGTTCAAACGCTCCGTGTATAGGGTATGTAGTTCGGGTGGTGGTGATTTTGCCCCTATTTTGCGTTTATACACATCCTCAAGTTGCTTCTGGGCGTATTTCCGGGCTACCTTGATGTCAGTTATGGTATCAAGTATAGGCACCCCCACAGGCTCTACGGGGGGTGGTGATCCTAAAATATTGGCGTCTATTACCTTAAGATCCGGGTCATCGTATACTGTTTTAGGGTGAGATTCTGCTAGTTTATTTAGTAATGCAATGGTTGGTAAACGTGCTGACTCACTTTCTATATTCACCCCGCGTAATTCCTGACGCCATTTACGCCACTCAAGAACACATTTCTCAGACAAGCCAGCATCTGGTAACTGGGTCCAGTCTGACCGTGTTAGCATTATATCTCTAGTAAGTCTTATGTTGTCATCGGGTTTAATCATGTTTATTCCTGTACAGTATTTAAAGCCCCAACGCTATTACGTATTTTTTCATTTTTTCGACTTTTTTGGGATTCCTATCAAAAACCTTTTTCCAAGCATCTGGATTAATATGTATTTCTAACATGATTTGTTCCTCTCGACTCATTACATTCGCAACAAATCCATGGAATTTTGGTGAAAACATTAAAAACCACGGGGATAGTTTTTTGGCTTGAACTACCATAAGCAACGATTTAGGATGAATATGTAAAAATATCTCATTAGCCTCACACTCAAATATACGAGATAATTCGAATATAGTATCCACACTAACAGCCGCTTGTTCTTCTGGTGTCAATAGAGCTTCAAACTGTTTTATGTAATATTCATAAACAATCTTGTTACACCAATCCTTTGGTTGTATTTCTAACTTAACCATACACTCCATAAATCTACGTTTATGCGGTAATGCTTTCTTTGTTGCGAATTTAGAAAAATTAACAAATGATGTGAAATGTCGGGAATCAACAAATTGATCTTTTCCGTATGGTGTGAATCCCTTAATTTCAAACCATGTTTTATAATCATTGAATGCAGATATGCCGTGGGTTGTACGCAGTACGCCATGGCGTCTCATTTCCTCACATTCATGTTTCTTGTAGTAGCTCTCCCTAACAAACTTCTTAAGACAGAACTCACATTCCATATAACTCATTTCAATTCTTTTTTTATAGTTGCCAAAGTATCTGGTTGCTCCCCTAAGTCCATGGCAATGTTTTCCACAAAAGCATAGTCAATAAGGGGGACGTAACTTAATGCCCGCTCCGTGCTGCATTTATAAAAACGTTTCAAAACCCCAACAGTGGTCGTAAATTTTTTGCTGTTTGTGCTCTTTTTAACCCAGTGATACTTCTTCTGCTTACCATCACTCGAAATACATGCCAGTTTGAGTAATAGGTTATGGTGACCCGCCGGTAAATCAAATACCATTGAATTCATGAAGACATTGAGTTGTCGTAACTGAATTGGAGATTTGCACCCACCCATCCATAGCATCAGGGTGTACGGTGAGATACCTTTCCTTTCTTCGGGTGTTAGGCCATTGAAATAAGCTAGGTCAAACGAATCTACCTTTTTAAGTACTTCAAAGATGTCAATTCTATTTGTCATTTACCTTAAATTCCCTCAAAATGTCAACAGTAATGGTCATTATAATGCACACTAGGGACATTGATGATCATTATAGTGGACATTTACGACTTTACTTTTATCTTAGATCTGCAAAACTTACACAACACGTGAGTCCCTTTATGAACAAGGTAATCCCTTGGATGAACACATTCCTTAATCATTTGCTGGCGAACATGTTCTATCTCGTCCATGATAGGTTGCTTTGCCAGTATTACCTTAAGAGCCTCTTCATTGAGAGGTTCCATCTTCTTAAGAAGATCATCCATTCTATTCCTCTTTCGACGCCACGCCAGCCGTTGATTCTTATCAGAAAATTTCGTGATAGAATCGAGTTCTTTTTTAGCTTGGTCTTCGTCTAGTAATTTCCTTCTACCCATTGTCTAACGCCTCTCATTGAATTATTTTTCTAATTTAGATTTCAAATGCTTTTCCCAATACTCAGTCAAAGCTAATGCTATCATCTCACCAATTTTATCTTGTATGGTGGCGGCATCAACGTTATCATACATGTGCATTAAACGCCCCCACCCACGAACCCGAACAAACGCATCAGGGTCATCTGCTACCATTTCACCGTTGGCATCGAATATGTAACCACTATCATCGTACACAAACGGTGGTGTGTACAAATCAAATGCTTCTTGTTCTATTTTTGTAGGATTCATGAATTATCTCCAACTAAAAATGGGCCTGTATAAAAGGCATTACCCCGACTATCACGATATAAGCGTTTTTCAATTTTCGCTAGTCGTTCCTCTATAGTTAATACCCCCAGTGCAATCAAATGCTCGTCTTCAAGGCGTTGCGATGCTACCTCTTCACATTCATCACAACGTCGGGGGAACTTACCATCATGAATTAATACATCTCTGTACATTTTACAGTCGGGGCAATACATTGTACTAGATAATATCATTTTATTTACTCTCCGAAATATTTGATAATCGTATCATACAGGCACTGAAGTTTATTTCAGGGTCTGCTACCTGTGCATGAAAACGTAGATGATCTGCTATAATCACTATACCCTGCTTCCATTTCAATGTGTCATCGAATCCAGTTATCTGATCTAAGTTGTCATACATGAATCGGTAAACTTCGTCCCATTCATCACCAACTATGTTAGATACCAGACTCGCCCTGACATCAAGCCATTTACCTTTGTTAAGCTGTTCAATAATCTCCACCATAACACGGGTTTGGTCGTCAACCGAGTTGGCTTCTCTCAGTGTTCCCTCAAATACATTGTTCTCTAGGTTGTTTATTAACTTACGCATATCAGGGTAAGATTCTTCTACATACTTCATGAGAAGGTCATATCCATTAACCTTAACGTTCTGTGACTGAAGTATCGCAAATACATGCCTAGCCATGTCTTTTTTATCGAAGGACTTGAACTCGAACTCAGTACAACGAGACTTAACCTCATCCAGAATTTTGTGAGGACGGTTGCATGTTAGTATGAATCTAACAGAGTCTGAATACTGTTCCATGATACGGCATAAGGCTTTTTGTGCCTCTACCGTTAAGAAGTCTGCTTCATCCAGAAATACAATCTTAAAGTCACCCAGTGGCATAGATTGACAAAACACCTTAACACTGTTGCGAACCACATCAACACCATTATCGTCGGATGCATTTATTACTTTGAAGTCACCATCCTCGATACCTAGAGCTTTCTGTAGGATAAATGCCATAGTAGTTTTACCACTTCCCTTATGACCTTTAAGTAACAGGTGGGGTATTGATTGTTCTTTGATATACTTGGTAAACTGTTCTTTATGCGTTTCATTCTGGAACACATAATCGTCAATGGAATTTGGGCGAAACTCTTCCACCCATAATTTCTTTAGCATATTTTTATCCTTATCGTACTCTAAGCGGGGATTATACAGTATAGAATTTTAAAAATCAAGTCTTTTGACGCATTGAATCTATTACGTCACTGCGGGGGCTGGATGGTTTCTGTTTTTTTAGATTGGCTATTTCTAAAGAAACCTTATCTACATTCTTAGATACCTTGGCCAGTGTCTTTCCGGTTTCTTCTCTATCTTCTTTCATTTCCTGTAATGTACTGCTAAGTTCATGCATTATATCGTCATTACTATTTCGTTCATCTAATCGTTTTTGTAGTTTATCTATTTGGGCCATACTCTCAACAACACTATCTGGAATTTCAATATCAACCGGTGCTGTATAATCATCTTCTCGTTTTATGATGGCCTTAGCATACCCCACATTGGCGGCATATGTCAAGGCAATAGCCATGGGATCAAAGATAAAAATAACAGCTAAAATGAAATACATCATGGCTTTAGTGGAATCAAGACCTTCAATTGACTTGGATAGTAATAAAACAGCACCAAATTCTGTTTCCTTGTCTATTCGTTCCAATGTAAGTTTAAGTTTCTCATCATCCAATGCCGCTATTTTTTCGGATGCAATATCACGGTCGGCGTCGTAAGTGGCTATAAGCTTCCTACGGTTAGTTCCATGGGTGTCTGGAACTGCTGCTATCTGGGCATCTATATCGGCTACACGGTTCTCTAAGACGGTCTTACGTTCATCTAATAGTCCTAGGCGGGCATCGTTCTGGGAAACTGATAGTATATCCTTCTGGTATGAGCTGGATAAGTAACCATACACACCCATGGATGTAACTGCCATGGCTATTAAAATAAGAATGAGTAATGTTCCCTTCCACATCCAGTTAAGGATTTCTCTAAATTGGTACAACACAGACACAGCAACGACCTTACCCACCTCAATGGATGCAGCCATATATGTAATTTTAATGGAAGGTTCAAACAGTTCACGAAAACCAAGTATCGTAAACAAAGCAGCACCGACAGCGATTGCCAGTGCTGTTATCATAACTATAGTAGGGAAAATATACGCTTTCATTATGATATTTATATGATACCTCTACTGGAGGGGTATATCATTCCCGTGGGAGATTGTCTTTATCATCCCAAACAGCTAATATCTCGGTATCAGAGGTGATCCAATATTCCCGTTCTGTTATTTTAAACATGTTCGTCCAACGTAAATTCTCAACGAGAACTATATCACCCGGGCCGAAAGTCTCAACCTCTGGGCCGATGGCTAATATTCTAATCCATCTAGAAAATTCCACCTGCTTATCGTTATGCTCGACGACTAAGATGCCAGAGCCTGTTGTTCTATTAAAATGGCCGTGTGTAGTATCTTCTAAAAATTCAAAGACCATTTGATTACGTATTGCTTCTAATTCACATGTTACAGCATTCATACAATTTCCTTGTTAGTCTTCAGCCTTACTTCTCTTTGCAATCTTTTTAGTCTTCGGGGCATCAAGAGATGCTTTATCTTCTGCCTTATCAACAACATCGGGTACTGTTACAGGTTCAACGTCGTTTGCTTCTGGAAGAGTTTCTACGCTTGATTCCATTCCTTTCGTACCACTTTTGTTAGGAAAGTCAAAGTCAACGGTTTCTGACTGGGGATCATACGGTTCGGTAACCGCAGCCGCAGCCGCAGCCGCTGCTCGTTTTCTACCAAGTTCAATTTTTGCTCTTGCGTCTTCTTGGTTTAGACGTTGTTCATTAACCAAATCAGCGACATTTCTACGAGGATTACGCCTACGTCGAATGTCGATATACTTTTCACGCAACTCCGCACTATCGGGCTTATCACGATTTTCCATGCTGTTTTTAATACGCATTAAATCGAAATCGACTGTCTCACCCTTTATACTTTGTGTTCTATTCTTATTATTTGCCATGTTATAACCTCATATGTAGTACTTATTATTTATAAAACACCTTTAGCGGAAAAAATCACCAATATCAAGGTCATACGCAACACTATCTACTTGATGTAATCCAATAAGGTATAATATATATGATGCACAAGAACTTCCGCGTCCGGTGCCCCAAATAATATTATTCTCGTTGAATGTATTTACTACATAGATTAGGGTACGTAACATACCAAGCAGGTTTCTTTGTTCCCATATTCTATATTCCATCCGAGTACGATAATATCTGGTTTTTATATCCTCATCAGAGAAATCCATTAATTCAATTTCTTTCTTCAATAACTCAATTATGTAATTGGATAAATCAATAGTTGCGTAACTTTCTGGAATTATCCATTCAGTAGATATTGGATTAGTCTCGACCTTTTGAGATATCTGATCATTGTAGAAACGTTTATTGTAATTTGTAACTTCATCGGAATCTAAATCTTCTTTAGAAACAAACACTTGAGACGCTTTCTTACCATCTAATAAATGATCATACAAAAACTCTAAACTGACAACAGAATCCCCATCACCGTGTATGACTCTGTTGCTCAACTCCGTTTTAAACTCTACTGCATCCATAATTAATCGAAATCACTATCAGTATCATCCGCTTCTTTAGCAAATGACTTAAATCGCTTACCAGACTGAAAAGCACCCGTAGCTTCATCCTTCGACCCCATTCCCGAGTCGTCGGAAATAGGCTTTCTTAAATCTATTTTCGGGGCATTTGAAACTTTCAATTGGGGTTCTCCCAACTGGGTATCCACCGCAACCGGGTAATCATTCCCCCCATCCAGTGAAGAACCCTTTGATGCTTGCCAATCCGAAGTTTGGTGGGTATCGTTCAATGTACGTGATACTCCTACCTGTGCTGGAGTATCAGCATCCGGTTGCACATGCATAATCATGTCAACAATCTTTTCCCATTGTACTTTATTTGGGAACCAATCCTTATCATTAAATTCTTTAGCACCTGTGAGGTACGATTTTAATTCAGATATTGTTATCTTTTTTACTTTCTTAGCTCTAGCCATTTTAATCACCTTTAATACATTAAGTCGCCAACCAAAGTATCTTTCAAATACTTATTATAATTGTCCGTTGGGGCTAGACAAACCCAGCCCGATGGACCCACATGATGGCATAGCATTGTATGTTTATTTAGTGTCGGGCATCTGATGTGAGCCTCTCGGTGATAATCTATCACTTTAACAGGCCCGGGGACTACTTTACCGGTTTTATGTAGATAAACAACTGCTGTAAACCGTGATCGTGTTAAATCAGATATCTCCGCAACATCAAGTTGAGCAGTTTCTTCTGAATAAACCAGAATGTTCCAATTTGTAGGGGCTTCTACTAAATAACCGCCAATAAGGAATTCGAGAGTGGGGGTTGATTGCTCCTCCAACATCTCTAATCCCTGAAGGGTAAAGTCAATCTCACCCTGTAGGGATAGCTGAAGCACCCAAAAATAGTTCGTAAGTGTGGGGGTTTCAATGTTCTCAATTAGAATAGGGAATGAATTTTCATCCGATATTACCATTATTATTATTATTCTCCGTTACTACTTCAACAACGCCATATAATCTACACTACTCGGCTTATATGGATAATTTTTCTTATCATAGTGCTTTTTCCTACGAGAAGCGTGCCGTTTAGAAAATTTAAAATCACTGTGTACATCATACACGGAAACCTTGTCTTTGTCAATAGCTTTCCGCAATCCCCTACCAATACTTTGGATTATTTGTATATAACTCTTACCAGCGTCTATTAAAAACAGGTAAAATATACGTTTGATGTTCAATCCAGTTGATCCAAGCGAATATGTTGTTATGGCTGTTATATCATCATTGTCATCAAATGACTTGTACAGTTCCTTACGTACAGCGGTGGAATCCTTCCCGTAAAAGAATACAGCACCGGGTATAAGTTTCGCTAGGGCTCTACCAAACGCAATGTTAGGCACCAATACCAGTGTATTTTTAACAGGCTTAAATATTAACTTAGCCAAAAAATCCAATCGTTCTGGCCTTCGTTGGATAAACTTCTTCTCTGCTACATAATCCTTAAAGAAATTAGTCTTGAATTTTTTGTAAGTTAGCCCAACTGCCTTATCCGGTTCTTCTCTACAGAATGTTTCGTACTGCTTTTTTACATCCTCGGTAAGTTCATAGCAATATAATTTCAACTCCGCAAGCCAACCACTAGCTATGAGTTCAGACGCTTCGACACACTCTACGACGTGACCCATCGTTATTCTGACAGCCATCTGGTCAATAGGTTCTTCTGGAAGTGTACCAGTGAGTCCCATACGAACCCTACAGTTAGCACCGTGGGTGTTTAGTATCTCTCGTAAAACAGACCCTGATACGCCATGACACTCGTCTACAATGGTCACATGATACTGTCCTATCAAGCCTTTATTGTTCTGTAATGACTGCCATGTACTAACTAAGTGGGCATGATTAATATCCTTGGATGCTCCACCATAGACTCCGATATCAACACCATACAAGTCGAGTTCAGCACGAGTCTGATCAATTAAATCGGAAGTAGGCACAATTATAATGCACTTGTATCCCAAATGTTCTTCGTACAGGTGACAGAGAATAGCAGTCATCAATGTTTTACCAGCACCTGTACCACCCTCGAATATACCACCACCCTCCGCTAGTAATGCATTAACACCACGAACCTGATGTTCACCGAGTACAATATCAAATCCCTTTCGTTTTAAGTAGAGATCATCAATAGGTGGTATAGATAAATCATAATACTTTCTATTATCAATGAGTTTGATCTGCTCTGTTTTATAGGACAACTTCAGATAGTCTAATATCTCGGGGAGGAGTTTGAGATAGGATTCACCATTTTTCTTAAAAAAACGAATCTTACCATCCCACTGACCCAGTTTGAATTTTGCTTGGTGCATATAGCCCTTGGTATACACCGCGAACATGTCTGACAGTTCATTATACTCAGTGGCGGTTAACCCCTGAATTATTATATTGACTTCATCTACTATACGTATAGTAATATGGTTCATAGTAAATCATCTAGTGCCAATATTTCCTTGGCTTTAGTTATATTATTTAAGGCATACCCACGTTGGTTATATGATTCCAAGGTTCCTATAAACTGTTCATGGCATTCTTTCACTTTGAGTAAATTAGTAGTCAACTGGAAAATATAATCATCTGCATCAATTATCGTAGTGATGGAGCGTTCATTTAAATCCCGAGGAACATTGCCCCTAATACTAACAGCTATTTTACCTCGTTCGTGTTTAATCAACGAATCATAGTAATCCATAATAGCTTTAAGCTTCACGGCACACATCCTAAAAAAATGATACTCAGATGGTTGGGTTATCAACGCCTCACCCAATGTCTTAGCCTCTAGCTTAAGTAAATCTCTAGCCACTTTATGAATTATACGGTAATCATTTAATACATCATCGAGGTTTGAATGATCACCCTCTAAATCCGCAAAGCTTTTGGGCTTGAGTGTATGAATCTGCTCTCTAATTTTTTCTAGATCTAACATTTTTCACCTGTGATTTATAAGTAAGTCTAAAACTTTCCTTTTGGTCTTCACTCAATTTAGAGAGATCAAACCCGGATACAAATTCCGAGTAGTTGTGGGGATTCGGGGGAGGCTCTATCACTATATCCGCAGGTGCAGTTGAGGCCATGTACATACCCGCTAACCGTTCGTTGATGCTGGCTGTAGTTGATGCCCTATCCCTCAGAAAGAACATGTATTCTTCTGGCGTCATCATCTGGCGTATAATGGACAGTGATCTTGCCATATCAGCAATCTCTTTAGGTGTTGAGGCATCATCCAGCATATCCCAAGGTATGGTAAAACTAATATCCAAAGTCATGTCTGCATTAGCGAAATTATTAGGTGCTAATTCAGTACCCTTTTCTATTATGGCCCTACCTGTTATCATAATGAACATACTCTCAGGGGCGAATCTAGAAACTCTCTCCCAAGAAATAACAGCTTCCACTTCATATATGTTCCGAAAGGTTTCGTATAACTTATCTTTGTAGATATTTAAAACGGAAGACTCAAATGCCTCATTCTCTTGTAAAAGCGCAAGTATTCCCGTAGCCTTTTCCTTAGTCATTAGTGGCCGCTTCCTCTGCTTTAGCTTGTTTTGCGAGGGCTTTAGCTTTACGTTTCTCATTAGGTGTCTGGGCGACTTCTGTCTCTGTCACGTAATCTTCAAGCAACGCATTAACTTCCATATCCTTGGTATCAACCTTTTTAATTTCCTCAAGGAGCAGATTCATGAAATCTAGGTCAGCTTCAGCTTTCTTCTGTTGAAATTTTCTACCCGTAAATGTCTCTGGTGTATACCACCCACCATTCTTAGAAACAATACCATACTCCACGGCTATTTCTATCAAACCAGAGAACGGGTCAACACCATTATCAAATGGTATTTCTATCTTCACAACCTGCCTCTCACGTGCGAATCTATTTTTGTAAGACTTGGCCTTAAGTGTGAACCCCAAGTGTATCTTGTCTTCTTTGAATTGGAGTTTTTCGAAGATAACTATTTGGCTAAATGCAAATTTCCAAGCTTCGGTTATTACCCACGGGTCTTCATATGCTGCTGTCTTATCCTGCTGTACATATGGTTGTTGTGTGCAGATGATAGTTACGGGTAGCCCGTTTGCGGAGTGTACCCATGTCTTTAGCATTGCTTTGATCTGTTTGCTCTGCTGCCCCTGATCACCTTTGATATTACCCTTCTCCTCTACTCCCTTTTCTTCAGTTGCAGTTAATAACATATTAAGGGAATCAACCACGATCAACGCCGGGGTTTTCTCTCCAGTTTTACGATACATCTTGAGTATATCATTTACCACAGTGGTTGCATCTGGTATGGTATCCACGCCAATGTACTGATAGTTATCACTATCAATATCAACGCCACAGTTTTTCATAAAGGATGTATCTAGAGATGTTTCGGAGTCAACAGCAAATCCAAACCCACCATTATTTATAACGCTTGCTAGGGAACTAGCAGCCACCAAACTCTTACCCGCACTAGAATGTCCTGCAAACATAACAAGGCGTCCCTGTGGCAAGGCACCAACGAAATTACCGGTCATGAGTTTGTTTAGGGCGTAGTTACCAGAGTGTAAAAAATACTCCGGTGGTAGTAGTTCTAAATTTAAGCGGTCATTTTTGGCAAGAGTTTTCTTATAATTCTCCATGAATTTATTTGTCATTATTATTATCCTGTCGTAGTGTTAGAAAAACATGGTGCGGCGTTTCCACCGCACCAGAGTAAATGATCTAGCTAATGATTACTGCTTCAACTGCCGCAGTATGTCATCATCGTCCGTATCATCTTTAATAGACAACGAATCTAACGGATTTACATCATCATCGTCCTCGACCGCTTCAACAGTATCCTTAACTTCAGGCTCAACGGTTTCTTCTGTTTTCCTTGTACGCTGCTGACGATTAATCTTCTCCATCAAATCTTCTTCCGTTTCTACCTTATCCGGCGCACCGGCATCCCCACCGGAACTACGGCCAGCAGTACCATCCAGTTCAGCTCTCAAATAACGCTGAAGATGTTCATCCGCTTCATCATATGAAGGGATTTTTGGCATAAGGGCTGATAGAGGTTCATCAGTTATGTTTGCAACCCACTCAGCAGGTATCGCTGTTGACCTACGCACAAAACCACTCGCTAAATCATACTTACCGTATTCTTTACCGTTCTTACCAGCAGCTATATTCTTCACGATAGCGAAATCTAAACCGTCTGCGAGGTCCCAAAAATCAGGATCATCGGATTCAAGTTTGCCAATCTCTACCTTAAGTTTACTACCTAGTTGGTAGCTGAACTTAAATACTTTAACAGTACCTTCTGCCGTCTCAGCTTCGGCGGCATATTCAAGGCCATCCTTTGTTACCAATCCGCGAAGGACGGCATACATTTCACGATAGAAGTACTTACCTCTCTCTTCTTGTTCGCTTTTATAAAGCTTAGATGACATGTCACAGATAGGGCAGTTCTGATCTTTCCCATTATTCTTCCGACATGGGACACGAATAATTTCATCACCAATGTGAAGAACGTGTTCCATGAAGTTGATATATACAATCAGCTCGTTATCGAGGTCTGGATCTTCCAGAATTCTGATATTGGTTTGACCGTCTTTAGGGAGTTTCCAGTGTGGGTAATAGAACCCAGCGTTTGATCCGCCTTCGTTACTTTCACTACTAATTTTATTCTGTAAATCTTTTAATGATCTTCTAGCCATTTTCTTATTTCCTTTTCTTATTATACTTAGTTTCTTATAGTTCTTAATTACTTAATTACTATGCTCTTTTTACTACTTACTTTAGTTACTTAATTTACTTTTAATTCCGAAGTATTACGTAACAGTTGTGCATTATACGCTTTTCCTTTGAAATTATCAACACTTATTTCAAAATTTATTGAAGAAATCTTTCTTGCCTAATTTCTGTCGTAAGTGACATTAGATGCTTGCATAAACCCGGAAGTCTTTGTGGGTTTAATGGCTTCCTATCCGTCTTCTTAATATAAGTAGGCGGGGCATTGCCAAACAAGCTACCATCGCTATCATTCCATACTGCAAAGCGATAATAAAAGTCAAGACACGTGCAACTTACCTCTACATCAGCCATCGTATAACTCAGTGGTTCGATTGAATAGTCCTGACCATCTTCGGTCTGAAAGGTAAAATAATTACCTCCCATATTGTTCTCTTCGTCTTCTTCTTCCTCATTACCTTTATATATCACATCATAAAAAAACATTTTAGTGTCGTATGTTTTTGCACTTGAACTGGTTGTGGCCCATACACCCACAGCACCCGCTCTAGGTGCTGCTATAAATTTCTTACTTACTATTCGAACACGCCCGGACGTTTGCTGTCTGGGGGTGTCAAACCCACTAGTAGTATTAGTATAGAGCTTGGCTAACGCAGTTTCAGTTAAAAATTCTCTTGGTATTATTATAAAGTCTTTCATAAGTCTATTTATATAATTAGAACACTCCAGCCGGTATTGGTGCATCCTGATATTCGGGGTCGGTGTACCATTCATTACCCTCGGCCTGCTCAGTGAACCTATAGAGCTTCTCATACGCCCGGGGGTCATACTGGGCTATCTCATCCAGCATCCGTAAAACAACGAACACGGCTGAAATACAGTCGTCTGTGGCCCCAGTCTGGGCATTAAAGCCATCTCCCTTCCGTATATAACTCTTCATCTCATTATATAATATCGGAGATAATATGGTCATCTCTCTACGTTCAAACATATTCTTAAATCTGATAGCACAATCACGCTTAGAGGCCGATGTGGTGGTGTATCCAAGTTTATTCTTACCCGGCTCACTCATAAAGTGAGAATACAGTGGAGGGCTCTCATCCTGCATGTACAATGCAATCAACGCCCTACCAACACCATTTGACTCTACACTGAAGTACACATCATTTGAATACTTCTCTAAAAATCCAATCACTTTCTTCAGGTGAGAGTATAACACAACTTCGCTCACAGTGTTAGACCTATATTCCATTATTTGCACCATTGTAGGGAATTCATAAACTTCAATCACCGAATAATCATTACCGTTGCCTGTTGAAGGGTCTACACCCACGAGATATGCCATATCCTGTGAGATTGGTTTGTAAAACTCCTGTTCCTCAATAGTAAATGCGATTTTTACATTGTTGTATCGTTTCTGTTCAACCTGAATAATGCGGGTATCGAACAATGAATTATCAGATGATATGAATTCACATTCATACTCCTGCAACCACTTCCTCACCCCCATCTTATCAATAATACTCTGCTTATACTCCTCATCCCGGCCCGGGGGCTGATCCCAGTATATACGGGACGCGTAGAATCCATTAACATCCCCCTCAGCACCTCTCCACAATGTGGAAAACAGATTGTTGTCACCATTCGGGGTTGATGATATAATACACCCACCGCCTGTGTTACTGCCCATAATACCGTTTTGTGTAAATATACCAGTTTTTGGAACAGTAAAATCATATGTGGCGTCAGTATAAGAATTAACTACACTTCTTATTTTTTCCCATCTAATATAATAATCCCCAAGTTTTTGTAAAAACTTTTTGTTGTAATTAGAAATGGGTAACTTAAATTTATCAATCAACACCAACCAATCATTTATTTTTTTCTTTGTGAGCTTTCTGTCTGGGTTACCATCTAAACACTTATCAAATCTTATTCCATTCTCCCGGTACCATTCTTTACTTTTACCCGATTTCATTAAAATATCATGTAACCGGGGCTTAATCTCTGATACTGGCACATAATATTGTTTAAAAGAATCTTGATTTCGAATATTGATTATTTCTTTTAATTTATTTTGTTTTCTTATTATCCTTATTGGTATAGTTTCTTGAAATTTCGAATACTGTGATAATGGTATGTTCAACCCCCACGAGTCCCTCAATGATTGTAATTTTGTTCCTTGTGGTAATATCCTATCTTTATCTCGTTCAAATATAACTTTAGAATCATTTCTATAAATTCTACTAACAATACCTAGATTATCTAATAATATTTGTAACTCTTGAACTAATTGTTTTGAAGTTGAAGTATAATTAATTGATTTATTTGTTACTGAACCATCTCCATCAAACATACCAGCAATAAAATTACATAAGCTACTTTTATCAAACTTTAAAACTTCGCTAGGTATTATTTTATTATGACATTTACGATCAGCTTCTATCCCTATGTCTGCCCACTCTCTTATCTTCCCCTGAGATGACAATCTTATCTTATATGGGTTTTTATCCTCCCGAAATCCGTTATTAAGATATACGTCCCTAAACTCAACATCACTATTAGAAATCCATATTGTATTGCCTTGATTAATCCAACCTTCTGCTATATACCCCCCTAACATATATGATTCATCAACACCCATATGTGTGTTGCCAAATATATTAGCATTAGTATCTATACGTAAGTAGTCACCAACCTGCAACTCTTCTGTCTTTGTTAATCTACCCCCCGACTCAGTTAATTTCATTAATGGGTGATGGGGGGTTACTGTTAACTCTCTTCCTGTTTCCGTCTGTACTGTCAATGTTTTTGATGCTGGTGAAATATACGTGTGTGATATATCAGTTAGTCCCCCATCAGATAATACTTTTAGTGTCTTATCTGCTGGCATCAATTGTCCTACAATTTTGTCAACAAATAAATCTTTTATCCGTGCAAACCCGGAATTTGTTAACACTATGGTGTCCCCAGCAACACACGATAATGTTGGAAACACGGAGTCCCAAAACTCGTGCTGGATGTGAGGCTTAACAAACGCAAGCTCATCACAGTACAGTAGGGATATAGCAAGACCACGACCAGATGTGCCGGTTGTTGTACGTGCTACAATACGAGAATCATTATCAAATTCTGCCGTATGCTTGTTCCAGTTATCATCTTGAATACCCGGCTTTAACCAATGAGGCAAGCCCTCATACATCATTTGAACTTTTTTAATAATTTCCTTAGCCGACTCAGCGTCTTTGGAAACAACCAGAATTGTCTTTGCGTCATGAAATATAGCAAACCAAACCATATATGCAGTAGATGTCTCTGTTTTACCTGTCTGTCGGGCAGACAATACAATATTGTATCTCTCGTCTTGATATGAACGTACTAATTCTTCCTGATAATCATACAAATCAAATTTTATTCGTCCCAGTTTTGGATGCATGATCCATATGTATTTCCTGATGAAATACGCCGGGTCTACCATACATCGTTTTACCTCTTCGATTTGCTCATAATTGATCTCCATCGACTCATGAGCTTTCTTAAGATTGGGGTTGCCCCTAGGGTTAAATTTCTTTTGCATACTATGCCTCTTACATAGTATTTATACAATATTTTTAGATTGCATCCCTAGTACATTGGCAAATTCATAATTATTTTCCCCGGGGGCCTAACGTGTTGCTTTATTTCATATAGGTTCTCGTCTCGTATCCGGAGACTTGGGTCTAATATTACTATGTCATACGACGACCCCCTGATAATATCGGATTTTATGGAGTTAAGAATTATATATGTTTCATCCTCCACTAGATGTTCAATACATATTTCCTTTTCATGGGGAAACGTGAGGTTTAACATATTAATTCTTAACTCCATAAACTGCCTAGTGAAATGCCCTCTTTCATGTCCATTGAGATGTAATATCACTACGTTCTTACCCTGTATGGCGTAATAGGCTGCTATACAACATAATAGTGTTGTACCTCCTGATCTACGCTTGTGTCTACGTTCAACGTAACCGCGTTTATCCCAATACACATCATTCAGAAAGTCTATTGAACTATCATTTAAACCGGGTGGCTCATTCGATGGCAGAACGACTTGCGTACTTATAAAAGTAAGCAAGTCATTCGGATTATGCTGATACGACTCAATCGGTGAGAGTGAATTCAGACCCATAATAGCTTGCTCTCCATTTTCCATTAATTACATTAATTAATGTTCTAGCTCCATTAGGATAGATGATACAATGGGTATGTAACCAGCTTGAGGGGCCATCAGAGTACTCTAGAGGCACTAAGGAAGATACCCCTACCTGATACGCACCTTCTACTATCCCGGGCGAGTGTGAGTGACCTATGACAGTCTTAGGCCCAATCTTGGAATATGCACCAATACTTCCCCTACCACCATTAATTCCTTGGTCACCGTGAAATCCAATCTCGATGCCACATATAACAAAGCTGGCATCTCGTTTCATGAATGTGGTAGTATCACTTGATGTTAGACCACTTTGATCTAGGGGGTGAGTACACCAATACTCAAACGCCCCAAACGTGTCAAAGCCAGTGGGTGTTATCGCCACATGAGATAATTGATGAAACTTCATGTAGTAATAGAATTTTGCATTCTCTGGATCACTTTTAGGGTCGGACTCTCTTAGCCAACGGTCAAACGCTTCATCATGATTACCTCGTATGATCAAATTAAGGGTATCCGGGCGTGTGTGATTATCAATAAAGTCTGCTGAAATTTGTAACCCTTCCTCGACATTATCTCTACCATAATGGTGCTTACCATAGGCAAGTATATCATTACCCCGGTGGTGATGATTCCTTCTCCAGAAATCTTCTACGTCGTGGTATGCCATTACCTCTGGGTTTAATACATTAGCTATTGAAGTAGGAGAATCGAACATTGCGTATTCTACCGTCTTATCAATAAATTCCGCATGTATATCACCGGGTATGAATCCAGCCGCTCTACCATATCGTGTTCGTCCAGTTGGTGTGTAGTAGTATTCAATATCATAAAACGTACCATCTTCATTACCATCTATACGACGCATATGAAATTCATTATCATCCACTTCAACAATTATCGCACTGATATTATGGTGATGGGCACCCCTATGGCCGGTTTTAGAATCGGTGTAGTTCTCAACAGTACAAGAACCAGTGGTTGCCAGTATCTTAGGCGTCTTTTTACTAGGTGTGGCAACAGTTTTCCACTGTACTTTAGGATGTCCTAATATAGCCGAATCGGTGCCAGTCCTACCATCAAACCCTGATAACGGGGTTGTTTGGGTCGGTTGCATTTTAATTTGACCCAAAATCTGTAACCCTTTACATAATTTGATGTTATTTGCTAGTATGAAAGGGCTTAATGCTTCCCACCACCAATCACCAGCCTTATCAACAGGGGTGAATATGGAAGTGGGGTTTTTATAACGATATGGTATAACCATTAATTCCCCGTTTCGCAATTCACAGTACTTGAGCATCGTAGCTAAGAACCCTTCGTGTACGGGCGTAGCATTCTGGGCGGATGTTATGACATAAACACCTTTGCGGTTTTCACCCTCTATTTTTACAGTCTTAGGACCTTCATCCTTGGCAATAAGTGCGTTGTAGTATTTTTCAAAGGCTTCAAACT
>Ga0307379_10004170_pt1 | contig 20740 bp, 14 predicted proteins | sample UN2MG_FD_202237 | JGI IMG/M metagenome (GOLD analysis project Ga0307379, IMG submission 202237) | Soil microbial communities from Risofladan, Vaasa, Finland - UN-2 | ecosystem: Environmental > Terrestrial > Soil > Coastal area > Acid sulfate soil | place: Finland: Risofladan, Vaasa | collected... | reverse complement strand
ACCGCGCCCACGGTAATTTCCACAGTCCCTGCTGATGCTGCCACGGATGTGGCGATCGACTCGAAACCTGCAGCAACCTTCAGTGAGGCGATGGACCCATTAACGGTAACCACAGCCACATATACCTTAATGCAAGGGACAACGTCCGTTTCAGGCGCTGTAAGCTATGTCGGCTCAGTTGCGACCTTTACACCGGCAGCCGATCTTGCAGCCAACACCGTATATACTGCCACGGTCACCACCGGGGCCAAGGACCTTGCAGGCAATGCACTGGCAAGTGACTATGTATGGACCTTTACGACAGCTGCGGCTGCACCGGCAGGTCAACTGCCAGTACCCCTTGGAACGGCAGAAAGATTCGCGATTCTGTCTCATTCGGCGATCACCAACATTCCGACTTCAGCGATCACCGGAGACGTTGGGATAAGTCCGGGTGCAAGGTCTTCGATAACCGGATTAACGGGACCAGAAGTGATCGGGACAATATTCGCAGCCGATGATGCAGATCCTGTTCCTGCGATGTTAATCGCGGCAAAAACCGACGCGCAAATTGCGTTTGACAATGCAAGAGCCGCTGTACGAGGAACTCCTACACCTCTATCAGGAAATATCAACGGGCTAACACTTGTTCCGGGTCTCTATGAATCAGGAACCTCGATTGAGATATCTCCAGGTGGTTTCCTCTACTTAGACGCCGGGGGCGACGTGAATGCTGTTTTCATCATCCGGAGTGCAACCTCAATTACCACGGAATCCACTAGTGAGGTTGTCTTGACCGGCGGCGCACAGGCTGCGAACATCTATTGGACGGCAGGAAGTGCGATTACTCTTGGAACGAACTCTAAAATGAAGGGAACAATGATAGCTGGAACTTCAATCTCGCTGCAAACCGGCGCGAGGCTGGACGGCAGAGCGTTGATACAAGGCGCAGCAGCCGGACAAATTTCATTGGATCAGAGCACCGTTGTAAAGCCGTAAGGCATGCGGTATGCAGGGTGAAAGCAGGGCAAGTAAAGGGGAGACAGGCAATTCAGCCTGTCTCCCCTTTAAAGAGTCCAAAAAGCAACAACAAACAAAGAAGAATGAAAATGAAAACAATGTATTTTGCAGTTCTGATTCAACACCAAGGTCGAGACGAACAATGGTGTGGTCACGTTATATGGCAAGGCAAAGAACGCAGCCGAAAAGAACATGGCCACCAAACTCGCCAATGACATAAACGGTGTGAAGAGCGTAACGAACCGGATGACCATCGAGTATGCCAAATAGACTTCTGGATCGCTGCTCTTCTGGCGGGTGCGTGGATGCGCCAGCCTGTAACGAGCCAGAGCAACACGGAATGAGAAGAAAATGATTACTTTAATAATTGTGTTGGCCATCATTGTAGTAGTGACGGTCTTTTCGGTACAGAATGCAATACCAGTTGCAATCTCATTTCTCTTCTGGAAATTCGAGGCGTCCCTTGCAATCATTTTATTTCTCTCTGTTTTGGCAGGTGTGATTATAGGAGTTATTGCAGCATCTCGCTTTAGAATGAAGTTGTTTTAGAAAAAATATTCTTTTGATAAATAAAAGTTGTGGTGTTGATTTGAATCATTCAGGGACAGAGACCATTCTAAAGGCTTAGATTGTCGGATTAGACCATGAATCTTTTAAAGGAGGGTTCAGATGAATCTGATGCCCTGCCGGGCTCCATTAAACCATCCTAAGGGAGGACCATATAGCCTTATTTCTCGACCATGTTCATCTTGTTTATCTTCTTCCTGTTGTTCCTGACCAGCATGATAAAGGTGGTCAGGGAGTACGAGCGCGGCGTGCTGTTTCGTCTCGGGCGTCTGCTGCCGGAGCCGAAAGGTCCGGGTTTTCTTAGATGGGCGTTTGACCATATCGTTAACTTTTCTCTGGAGGGGAACATGTTCTCACGTTTTTTCCGATTCACGGCCGCAACTGTGCTTTGCCTGCTGTTCTCATCGAGCGGCGGCCTTCGGGCTGAATACAAGCCTGGGCCATTCTACGTCAATCCGGTGCTTGCGCACTGGATGAATTACAAGGACCCCAATACAATGGATGACGGGCCGTTGTGGGGCGCGCGTTTCGGGCTGAACCTCTGCCCATTTTTCGGGATTGAGGGGTTCGTCCTGCGCGGGCCGACCGAGATCAGCCCGCAAGAGACTGGCGTTACGAAGGTAGGGGCGAGCTACGGCGCTTACGGTGCGGCGGCCCGTATGATGTATCCTGCCGGTCCAGTCATTCCCTTTCTGACCGTGGGCTGGGGACGGGCGACCCTTAAACCGGACCATGCCCTCAGTAGCATCAACGGCAATGCGGCGCAAGTCGAGAGTAGTGAGAAACGGAACCTGGCCATGTTCGGGGCGGGCCTCGAAGTCCCCGTGCACAGAAACATCTCGCTACGCTTTGACGCCATAGATCATTATCTCTCGCGGGATTTCATCGACGGAGATTGGCGCGACTGCAAGACTCACAACTGGGAACTGGGAGGGAGCATCGTCCTTCTTTTCGGGCACCCGGGAGAGAAGACCAGAGCACCGGCCCCGGTTGTGAAGTTTGAACCAAAACCTGAGGAGAAGGTAATTGTCCCTGTGTCTGAAATGTCTGAACCAGAGGTTGTGGAGAAGGTAAAGATCCTTGCGGCTGAGCCTAAGATTATTATCCTTGCGTTTGAGGACGTGCATTTTGATTTCGACAAGGCGACCCTTAAAGAAGAAGCGAAGGTAATACTGAAAAGGAGCGTCCAGATTCTGAAAGACAACCCTAAAACTAAAGTCCGCATAGCAGGGTATACCTCTGCTTCCGGCACTAGAGATTACAACCAAGCGTTGAGTGAAAGAAGGGCAAAAGCTGTCGAAGAATACCTTATTCAAGAAGGCATCGTTACACCGGACAGACTTTCCATAATCGGATATGGTGAGACAAGACCGGCAGAGTATGAAGCAGCACCGAAAAACCTTTACTCAAAAGCAGCAAAGGCTAACATGAGAGTTCTTTTTGAAATCATCGTGAAGTAAGGAAGCCCGAGGGCAAGGGGACAGAAAGGCGTTTTGAATTGATCCGTCCCCTTGTCCTCCTTTAACGGGCATCTGGAGTGCAACCTATCATTTGGACACTGGGGTGCAGGAGTTAAGTGCAGAGCCGGGAGAAAAAGTTAAAACCTCGAACTCAGCCGGTGGCAAGCAGCTCAAAAATGAGTGCAAACGTTTCTGGTTATAGAATGTTTCCAGGAAGAAAGATATCCGGTCTCCGGCTTCCTTCCTGTTGTTCCTGACCAGCATGATAAAGGTGGTCAGGGAGTACGAGCGCGGCGTGATGTTTCGTCTCGGGCGTCTGCTGCCGGAGCTGAAAGGTCCGGGTTTCCTTAGATGGATGTTTGACAATATCGGTAACTTTTCTCTGGAGGGGAGCATGCTCTCACGTTTTTTCCGATTCACGGCCGCGGCTGTGCTTTGCCTGCTGCTCTCATCGAGCGGCGGCCTTCGGGCCGATGGGATAAAAAAAGGAAACTTTGAAGTGAGTCCGTTTTTGGGTTACAATTTTTTCGAAAAGAGACAGAATCTGAAAGACCGTCCTGTATTTAACGGAGGCGGACGGCTTGGCTATAATTTTACGAAGAATTTCGGTATTGAAGGCACCATGGAATATTTCAATAGCCGCGTTGATGACAAATCAAGGACCGGTGCCAAGGAAGGACAGTACAGAAGTCCCATGGATAGAGTGGACCTTACCTTTTATCATATCGATGCGGTCTTTAACTTTATGCCTGATCGTAATTTTAACCCCTTCGTCGTTGCTGGTTTCGGAGGCGCCCACTATAATCCAAAGATATCGAATAAGAGCATTAAAGCATTTAATTTTGGCGTAGGAGCGAAATACTGGGTGGCGGATGATATCGCATTAAGACTTGATCTCAGAGATAATATGGTTACTGAAGTTTTCCAAAATAGAGATATTCAAGAGACTTACCATAATATTAATGCTGCCGTAGGAATAGTACTTGCGTTCGGTGGTAAGCCAAAGTCCGAACCGGCCCCGGTTGTTAAGTTTGAACCGAAACCTGAGGAGAAGGTAATTATCCCTGTAGCTGAAATGTCTGAACCGCAGGTTGTGGAGAAGGTAAAGGTCCTTGCGGCTGAGCCGAAGATTATTATCCTTGCGTTTGAGGACGTGCATTTTGATTTCGACAAGGCGACCCTTAAAGAAGAAGCGAAGGTAATACTGAAAAGGAGCGTCCAGATTCTGAAAGACAACCCTAAGACTAAAGTCCGCATTGCAGGGTATACCTCTGCTTCCGGCACTAGAGATTACAACCAAACGTTGAGTGAAAGAAGGGCAAAAGCTGTCGAAGAATACCTTATTCAAGAAGGTATCGTTACACCGGACAGACTTTCCACAATCGGATATGGTGAGACAAGACCGGCAGAGTATGAAGCAGCGCCGAAAAACCTTTACTCAAAAGCAGCAAAGGCTAACATGAGAGTTCTTTTTGAAATCATCGTGAAGTAAGTGGTATTGCTGTATAAAAATGGACACCTGATTAAGCAGCCTTTTTCATCCGTTCGTATTCGACCGGGGTTTTATATGTCAAAATCGAATGTCGCCTGAGGCTGTTGTAATAGGACTCGATATATTCAAAGATCTCCTTCTCGGCCTGGTTTCTTTTCAGAACGGAGGTTTGGTACACGAGTTCTGTCTTGACCGAGATTCTCCAGCTCAAAACTGATACCGGTAAAGATAGCCTTCTTTTTCGATTCTGAGCGAAATCTTTCGTCCTTCTCAACTTGAAGCAATAGATTACCATTGCTTCTGCGATAAATCATTCGTTATCATCGGGAGTATCAATGATTTTTAGGGTCTGAGCAGGAAAAAAGAGACTATTCTCCTACCGCTCAATCCACAAATTAAGATATTACGCCGTGCAACATCGCAGGCGCTCAATTCGTAACATGATGTCAGCAAATAGCTTCCTGCTGACAGCCACTCCGACCGTCTGAAATGTACTGAGCGTTTTCAATATCTTCCGACTACTCATTTTGGCTCCTTTCTGTGTACTTACAATAATGGACCTTGCTATATTTCAAAGGAACTGAAGGAATATAGCAGAGTCCGGCAGATGGACCATACACGGGGTACTCGCTTCCATCTCCAGACACAGGGCAAGATCGAACGCTATCATCACTACTACCTGCCGGCGAACTTGAGCTCGAGATCGAACGCTTCGTGGATTACTGCAACAATCACCGCTACCAAGAATCTCTCGACAACTTGACTCCGGCTGATGCTTATCACGGCCGGAAAAGACAATGCTTGTTGCTGAGGGATATGATCAAACGGGAAACTCTGAAAATGAGGAAGGCTTTTAACCTAAGGAAAGGAGGGTCAAAAAAATCAGTTGCAATTACTGAGAAGTACACCCTAATTTTCAACACCAACTGTCCAGCATTTTCTGACGACATACAATTTATAGGCTCAAATATAGAATAAGATAATAATTATATTTACATGAATCAATAATTAATAATTATACATTGATCCATTGCTTATTATTATGTATAATCCTTGCTTTTTCCTCTAAATATTTTTTAATTTCTTGCTCAAGTGATTCAGTCCATTGTATAAGAGCCCAAAGGTCTTGTGAAAAAAAGTTCTGGAATTTGCTCCTCCAGGCTAGGATGTGCTATCTTATTTCTCAGATTTTCAGCAATCATCGATCAGGAGCCACCGGCAGTACCCGTGAGCTGAGTCACTTCGGGAGGAGGGGTAATCATGGACGAAAGTTTCAGACCTATACTCAAATATTTTGTCATTCCACAATCCGGCCCCGGGGAAATCAAGCTCGTCATCCTGATGATCCTGCTGTTTTTCGCGCTGTTGTTTCTGGCGGTTTATCTGCAAGCCTGGCTGAAAGGCCGGAAGGAAAGGGCCAATCTGATCAAAGCAGCCAGGAAGCACAATCTTTCCCAAGCGGAGAAAGAGCTGATCATATCTCTGTCCAAAGGCAAAGTCAGGATCAAGCCCGCTAAGGTCTTCGTCTCAATCGGAGAGTTCCATCGCCTGTTCGGCCCCCTGATGCACGAGCTGGTAGAGAAGGCTGAGCATGATCAAACGGCCCGCAAAAAGCTGGATGGCATTTTCGCTCTGCGAAAAAAATTATTCGGCGATGTGGCCTATCATTTCGGCAGTATTACCAGCACTATTCAATTCAGGGTCGGCCAGAAACTCAATCTGCAATTCTCCTTTGAGCGCGTCACAAATGAATTCTCCTCGATGGTGCTGGATGTCGACGCCGCCGCGATAACGGTGGCCAATGCGAATGAGCGCGGGAAGTTCTTCCATTTCGAGTTAGGTCAAAAGTTCAAGGTTTCGTTCAACCGGGTGGATGACGGTTTCTACGAATTCGAGACCACCTCCCTGCGCTCTGTCACCGACCAGAACGAATACTGCCTGCTTCTCGCCCATGCGACCCAGATCCAGCGGCTGCAATCGCGCATGTATTATCGGGTAAAAATGGATGCGCCTTTTACCTTCCGCAGGTTCGCCTGGGATGAAAGTCTGGAGACTCGCTACCATCCTGGGGTGGGAGATCCAGGGAAGAGATACAATGGAGAGATCCTCGATATCGGTGGGGGCGGGATGCTGATCACCACCGGGGAGAATCTGGTGAAAAACGACCTGCTCACTTTCGATCTGACGCTCAATGAGGAAAATACTATTCATGACCTGCTGGCAAAGGTTGTGGAGATCGAGGATAAGGAAGAGCTGGGCACAAAAAGAAAACTGATGCATCTCCAGTTTATGAATATCAAGTCCGGGGAACAGGATCTGATCACCAAATTGATCCACCAGAGCAAGCTCCCGCAGTGAGCTTGAAACCATACCCGCCCTGGTGCCGGATGGGTGGGGAGTGTTGGCCTCGCGCGGGAGGGAGTCGAAGCAAATGGCACGATTGATGAGACGGGCGGTGATGCTTTATCGACGGAGTGCACAAGGAGGACAATTCGATTCATGGTATCCGGGAACTGGCTGAAAAACATGGTTTCACGCCGGTCCAGATGGTACTCCAAAGTGACAAAGAAGGCAGGCCAAGTTTACCTGTTTCTTGATTTTCATTCTCAGTTTGTGACTACTTTTAGAGAGTTTGTGACCATTTTTTCGATGAATATCTTTAATATTTTGTATATTTTGAATATCTTGTTTATTTTAAATATTGCTTTGGCAGGTGGTTATACGGATACGCTTGAAATATATAGAGTTACTAAAATTATGAGAATACGCCTTACAAGCAGGAGGCCAGGGATTTTTTATCTTTTGAGTTTAGTAAACAAAATTGGCGTTCAATTGGTTAGGAGTGCGAGAGAGTTCTAATAATTTCTTCTGGAAAAGATTTTTTTACCTTGCCAATTCTTGCCAGAAAATATGTGAATTGTTGGCATTAATACCAAATATGGCAGTGGGTAGGGAGGTGGCGAATTGCAGCAGCCATGCGACTTTCCCATGAAATAGTTGTATTTGATGACTTCTAGTTATATTGGCCATTTTTGAATGGCATTCAAGAGGCCAGGGGTTCGACCCCCCTCAGCTCCACCAAAAATACAAGGGGTGACGAGGTCATTCTCGAAGCCCCTTTTGTATTTTAATTTATGGACTATTGCCGCTGCTCAGTAGGCTCCTTTAGGGGTTGTAATTCTGTGTAAATTGAAAAAGATTTGGGACGAGACAAACCTCTGAGTTCCTAAAAATTTGGAGGCTCGTCCTTGTAGTTAACCTAAATGTCTTCGCGGTCCGTCAGGGTTCTTCCTAGTCTATAGTTTGCATGGTACGACCTGACCCAGTTTCGGCTTCTACAACCGCAGTGCCGGTCGGAGGCTAACGACATAGCAACTTAGAGATAAGACTACATTGTCGGACTCATTGTTTGATGGTTAATGCGGGTGGGGCATTGTCTCACTCACTTGATTTTGTCTGAAAAATGACAAGTATGTCTCCAAAGAATCTATGCTGAGTAGAGTTAATAGTCTATTAATATTTAAAGAGTTACACAAAATATGAAGTTACGCCTTACAAACAGGATGTCACTGGTTCGAATCCGCCAGCGCCCACCATCTTTAAATCAAGTATTAGAGCGAACTTGCGAGATTTCGCAGGTCCACTCTTTTTTCCAAGTTTGTCGCCCATTCTCAATCTGTGTCCATTTTTCGGGGCAATATCACTCCCGCATCACACCGTGGAGTTTGAAAGAACACGTGGTTGGCGCGTCCGCTTGAGCGAAAGTTAGGCGTCTCTTGACAGTGGACGGAATCGCACTGGGAACTTACTATCGCATTTAGGGCAAGTCACAATGAGTTTCTTATCTGTAGCTGGTACTCGAAGTCCTGCACCGCACGTCCTGCACTTAATAATGTTAAACTTAGTGGAGCGCCTTTGCTTGCATTCCTCAAAGATCATCGTTCCATCACATTCAGGTTCTGGATCTATATAACGAAAGTATGCCAATATTCGAGCCCAGAGATTGCAGCCCCGGAGATGATAATAATCAAAGCTCTGAAGAAATCGAACGCATGGACCTTCGAGGTACGATAACGAATCTTCAATATCTAAGCCCTTACTCTTTGACCAAATGAAATAAGAAAAGGCGATGAGAGGGTATCCCAGATAAGGAAGGCTTTCGTCGCTCCTTGTGACTGGTACACTGATTATGTCTGGTGACTCTTCGGCTGCTCCATTCAGCATAAGTTTCCCAAAACCGAGGAAGACAGCCGCCACATCGGTAAACATCTCACTTTCTAGGTCTGATTCAGCATGGACGTTGGCTACTTTGAGAATGTGGTGGGTGGCCTCATGAGCCAAAATGCGCACTAGCTTACGTGGGGAAGCTAGCTGGCGTACAGCCAACCTGATTTTTAAAGAAATTAAGGAATTAGAGAGAACATCGGCAGCGGCGTCTATTGTCTTTGTATCAAATCGCTGTCCAGTAATAAAATCTAAAGCTGTTATATTTGAGTCGTGTACAATGTCTATGGTTGCTGTACCATCGAGTCCAACATGTTTGCAAAGCGAGATTACTGCGGCAGGTATCCGCTCGTGATTTGCAAACTGGCCATATAAAGTCTTAGTAGGAACCAGACAGCCTTTAGAAGCAATCCAAGATGGCCAGGTTTGCTCTAATTTGGTCAGTGTTTTTGTAACCCAATCTTTATTCATGAACTGCCACCTTGATTCGGCCTAACAATAATTAGATTGATCCGCATAACATTCAGAATTTTGGTTTTCTGTACGCATAACACGCAATTGGAGCGATTACCAAAGACGCGCTAAGCCCTTTATCTTCAGTCAGCTAGTGTTCTGCAGTAGAGAATAGAACCGTTATCTACCCGCTTGAAACGTTTTTAAGATATTATCTGTATTTTCTCAAACGGTCAAGAAAAAAAAGCCCCACCCGATTACCAGATGAGGCTATTCCATTACCAGCCTTATCGTTAATTTTATCCCACAATAATCCCTCATTGTGACTGCGCCATACCTCAATCATCAGAAATTACTTGGGCGTCGATATCAGCCGGATTAACGCTCCGCGCATCAGCAAGCATGCGGTTAATCACATCCGAGCCAATCTAGCTCTGTACGGACTGAGCGTTCACTTGCTTTAAATAGGGAAGCTGCAGCTGGAAATATGCAAATATTGACCGCAAAAAATCAGAATGGTTTTTGGGTCAAAGCTATTGACAAAAAACTTATTTATCTATATATTATAACGTTTTATCGGACTGTCCTCGCATTTAACGAGGAGACAGAAAAAGATGAATTTTACTTTTTAAGAGGAGAGTTTTTGTGTAATGAGAAGGCAGTTGAAGTTCCCTGCCTTAGGAAAGTGTCTGAAACGAAAGGTCAATTTGTAAACTGCTCCAAATGTGACGATAAAAAAGTTTGGGTACTTGGAGAGACAGCGATTCAAGGCATGTTGTGTCTAGCTTGCATCCGGAAATCTGAGGAATAGGTCATTTCATACAGACATCTTTTAACATGATAGGGAAAAAGCCAAAGGGCGCTTTGAGCTTAAGGTCTTTGCTCAGCGCCCTTTACTTTTTTAGTGAAGGCTGAAAGGCCAGGTTATTCATTAATCTGGAGACTATCTTCCAAGCTGACAATCCCCCCTGAACAGTGCTAATAAAGAAGAGGCTATTCAAAGGATTTTACAGGTTGTGTGAGAGAAGGAGCGAAATTGAAGAATTAACTTGTTAATCCTGGCCGAAAAAGTAACTTAATTGGCAACAAACCATCTCTTCAGCGGGAAACATAAACGATTAGCCTGAAAAGAATTTTGTTCCTGAGTGGTCACTTTCTCGTGAGAGGTATTGATGGACGAGCGGAAATTATCGAGGCGGCATTTTTTAGTAATGAGCGCTTATGGGGCATCAGCTTTGGGATTAATTGGTATTTTTTCCGGATGTTCAAGATCAGAGCGTAAGCCGGATATCATTTTTATCATGGCCGATGATCTTGGATACGGCGATCTCGGCTGCTACGGAGCAACACAGATTCCCACCCCGAATATCGACAGGCTGGCTGGGGAAGGCGTACTTTTCACGGATGCCCATGCGCCTGCTGCGCTTTGCACCCCGACCCGTTATGCTGTATTGACCGGCCGGTATTGCTGGCGCTCGCGGCTGAAAAAAGGGGTGCTCCAGGGATATGATCCGCTGCTGATCGAGCCGGGCCGAATGACTGTGGCCTCGATGTTGAAAGAGGAAGGTTATCTGACGGCCTGTATTGGCAAATGGCATCTGGGATTCGGGAATCAACAGGAAGTCGACTACAGCAAGCCGCTGCGCCCCGGTCCTTTGGATGTCGGTTTCGATTATTTCTTCGGCATACCTGCCTCACTGGATATGCCGCCTTATTGTTTTATCGAGAACGACCGGACAGTGGGCACCTTGAGTGTTGAAAAAAATCCCTATCACACACTGCAGCGCAAAGGACTGATGACACCGGGATGGAAAGATGAAGAAGTAGGCCCGACATTTGCGCGCCGGGCCATTGATTTTATCGAGAAAAATGTAAAGGATAATCCCGAGCGGCCATTTTTTCTGTATTTTCCTTACCAGGCGCCGCACACCCCTTGTACACCGCCTGATTTCATCAGAGGCCGCAGCCAGGCCGGAGTCCGGGGCGACATGGTAACCGAGCTGGACTGGACTGTGGGGCAAATCCTTGATACGCTGGACAAGTGCAATCTCAGTGACAAAACGCTGATTATCGTGACCAGCGATAACGGCGCTCTGACAACCGGCCTGGCTGCCTGGGCTGGCGATCCTCCCGAGAAATACGATATTGACCATCATGGCCACAGTCCTAATGGCTCATTACGCGGGCAAAAAGCCGATATCTGGGATGGCGGCCACCGTGAGCCGTTTATCGCCCGGTGGCCTGGGCGAATAAAACCCGGCACGACCTGTGATGAAATTATCTGTCTGACCGATCTCATGGCGACCTGCGCTGCGATTGCCGGAAAGAAACTGCCGGCCAATGCCGCGGAGGACAGCTATAATATCCTGCCGGCACTGTTGGGTGAGAGACGGGACCGGCCGATCCGGGAGGCGGTTGTGCATCATTCCGGATCAGGGATGTTTTCTGTTCGCCAGGGAGAATGGAAGCTGGTTCTCGGTCTTGGCTCCGGTGGTTTCAGTATTCCGGCAAGAGTCGAGCCCCAGCCGGGTGAGCCCCGGGGACAACTTTATAATATAAAAACAGATCCTGCCGAAAAGATCAACTTGTGGGAGCGACATCCTGAAATCGTGGATCGCCTGAAAAAGCTGCTGGAAAGGTATATCAGGCAAGGACGCAGCACTCCGGGAGCGGCACAGCCAAATGAAGGAGAGATCAGTATCTGAGATGAGATGTCGATAATCAGCAGCTTTAGCCTGAATCATTAATAGACTCTCATCTCCTTGTGCGGACACAACGAAGCATGAGATTCCCCCGCTGGCTTAAGCTGAAACGGCAAAGGGGTAAACCAGGCACAGAGGGGCAAAGGCACAAAGGGGCAAAAGGACAAAGGAGCAAAGCTTATAATGCAGCTTATCCTGTAAATAATGTAAAGAATGGCTTTACTTCTTTTGGTCTCAAAAGAAGTTTATTATTATATTTTACGAGAAAATTCCCTCTTGCAAGGGTGGGGCGCGCGAAGCGGACAGGGTATGTCTTTTTGATTTTCATTTTTCGTTGTGTCCGCATACGGACATTAGGGTTTGCAATGTTAATGGTTTCACCGGAAAGAGCTGCCTGAAATGCGGTAAACCAGGGCCTTTATAAAGCGTGTCTCAGGCTTAATCGACCAATCAGAGCAAGATTTATCTTGTCCGGTATTATTTATCGATTAGTTTGAAAATCGTGAAATCCTGTTTGCGAATAATCCTGGTCAGAGAGCTGGGAGCAAACTTCTCCGCTGGCGCTGGCGATATAACTTAAGTTCGAGAGCAAAGAGTGCAGTTTTCTGAAAAGTAAAACAACACCTAATTCGAATAGCAGGAGTGAAATAGTGACAAAACGTCAACAACAACTACGGATTCGAACGTTAGCTGTTCATGCTGGCGAAAAACCGGATCCCTGCACAAAGGCTTCGTCTCCAAACCTGGTGATGTCCACAACGTTTAAAGCAGAGGGGGATTCCTCTTTTTCGGTCGAGGTTTTGCAAGATGACGCTCCTTACTTTTACACGCGATGGAAAAACCCGACTGTCGAACAGCTTGAAATAAAGCTCGCAGCCCTTGAGGGCACTGAATCCTGCATAGCTTTCTCCAGCGGCATGGCGGCGATAACAGCCTTGCTGCTTTACCACTTGTCTCTTGGAGATCACTTGATAATTAGCGATATCGCCTATGCCGGTACCGCAGAAATCACCAATGACCTGATCCCGCATCTGGGTATCAAGGTGACCAAGGTCAATCTGTCCGACCTCGATGAACTCAAGAGGGCTATAACTCCTGACACCAGATTAGTCTTTGCCGAGACGCCATGCAATCCAATCCTCCGTCTTACAGATATTGCGGCAGTGGCCGGGATCGCTCGCGCAGCCGGCGCCAGGCTGGCAGTAGACTCCACTTTCGCTACTCCAATAGCTACGCGGCCTATCGATCTTGGAGCTGATTATGTAGTCCATTCCTTAACCAAATATCTCTGTGGTCACGGAGACGCTGTGGGTGGGGCAGTCCTTGGTGCGGCAAAAGAACTTGCAGATATGCGAAAAAAAATTGTCATTCGGACCGGCGGCATATTGAGTCCTTTCAACGCCTGGCTCATAATGAGAGGTCTTGCTACGCTCCCCCTCCGGATGGAGGCTCACGAAAGAGGCGCCCTGCAAGTTGCCGCTTTTCTCGAGCAGCATCCGAAGGTCGTAAAGGTGATATACCCAGGGCTTGTCTCTCACCCCCAGCATGATCTGGCGAAGCGACAGATGAATAATTTCTCCGGGATGCTCACTTTTCAGGTCAGCGACGGCCCCGGGGCGGCAAGAATCTTTTCTGAAAAATTAAAAATCATTCATTATGCCGTATCGCTCGGCCATCACAGGAGCCTTATTTTTTACTTGCCCACTGAAAACATGCTTGAGACGTCATTTAAACTGAGCGCTTCTCAACTAGAGTCTTATCGACAGTTTGCCGCTGAGGGTATCTTCAGGTTATCGGTCGGAATCGAGGATCCGGAGGATTTGTGTCATGATTTGGAGCAAGCACTGGCGGCTGTGTAACGAGTCGCCTTTGGCTGGGAGACTGATCGTGTTAAAAAGCCAAGGTCATAAAAAGCCGATAATCCGTTCGACTGCTGCGCGATTTAAAGGACTGTCCAATTTGTAAGGTGCTTTCTCCAGTCAGGACTCCGATCAAAGTCGAAAAAGGAGCCCCTCAGGGTAGAGCATTAAATTCAAAGGGCTTGGAAAAGGAATTCCAAGCCCTTTGGATTTTCTCAGGATATATCATTCCACATCGGGAGGCGGCCAGGAAGTCGGATTGCAGAATAACAATCTGTTTTCTACACTGCCGCTGGATACTCCTTGAAAAAAAAGCAGAAAATCGGGATGTCTGTTCAGCCGACTTTCAGGAAAATCTGACGTTTGTACATCCAGTATACCATATACCAGAACACTGCCAGTACCAGCACCGACTGGATTATTGTACCGAGGTTGCCCAGAGGTGTGAGTATTCCGCTCGTGAAAACCCAGAGCCAGGACCAGATATCGCCGCGCAGAAAGCTGACAAGCATGTAGATGGTGATCGAATTCATGCCCACTACCATGAAAATAAAGCACCACTTGCGCTTGCCCAGAACCTCGATTACCCAGTAGAATACGGCCAGCAGAAGAGAGCCCCAGCCGGCGCTGTAGATTGTCCAGGAAGGGGTCCAGATCCTTTTTATCACCGGAACTACCGGATTGAGCAGGACTCCGATCACAATCCCGGCAATTCCGGCCAGAGCCAGGAACGCAACCTTCGGTATTTCGCCGATTTCCTTGCGGAGAAGCTCTCCGGCCATGACACCGAAAATGACTGTCGCAATCGAGCCGAAAGCGTTAAAGCCGGCATACCCTCCGGGAGATAAGCTTCCGAAGACCCATAGCTCGACTGCCGAATGGAAGTTGACGTTTTTAGCCCATGGACCTGCTGGCCCTACTCCGGGCCAGAATTGAAACAGGGCCCAGTCAGTTAACAGGATCAGGGAAGCGACAAGAAATTGGACTTTTATTCCCCTGCCCAGCACGAAGAAAGCGAAGAAATAAGCCACGGCAATCTGTTGAAGGACAGTTGTCATGTCGAATACCAGCTCGTTTCTGAATATGCAAACCCGTCCTACCCCGAGCAGGAGCAGTATTAGAGAACGTTTCCAGACATGCTTGAAAATCTGTCCCCTCTTCTCTCCCCGTTCCTGCCTTACGGCAAAGGCAAAAGGCATGGCCACTCCGACAATGAAAATAAAAGAGGGCTGGATCAGGTCCCAAAGCACGCAGCCTTGCCAGGCGACATGGTCGACCTGGTGGGCCAGCCATTTCCAGCCGGGATTGTCCGCCAGAACGCCCAGCCCGAAACCCGCCGAGACCATGAGAAACATCGTCAGTCCACGGTACGCATCCAGGGAAAGAAGGCGCTTTTGTTTTGTGAGAACAGGGCTCATTGAATCGTGTCTCCTCGCTCAGATAATGGTTAGAGAACTTGAAGGTCCACGATGAGTTCGCTCGTGAACGCGTGAACATCCTGCTCAACCGGAAAAATAAGAAAAACTTGCCATAAAGCATATTATTTAAAGCCTGTACGGCAACTTTGCAAGCTAATTATTAATCTCTTCGGGTTTGATCGAAAAGAATTCCTCAAAGCTCTGCTGCGGGGTAGTCTGCTGCTGATGCCAGGCGTAAGGGCACGGCATGCGTGCCCGCTGCGGGTGGGGGGAAAGTGTGGCATCAAATTCATAAATCGAGTTCTGAACAGATACCCCGCAGCTTGCTGCGGGGTAGTTCATTAAAAGATAATTACTACTCAGGTCATAAAATTGTTTGCATCTATCCGTAAAGGAAATTTTTATTCTTCTTTTGGTGGCAAAAGAAGCAAAACCATTTCTTTTTAAACAAAAAGAAACAAAAGTTAATCCTGGCAATTATGTCCTTTACTCCGCTTCGCCAAGCTCGCCTACGCGCAGGAAGCCTGCGCAAAGGCCTGCCTGGGCATTGTACATCTAGTATGGCGATGATGGAAATTACTTGTCTTCTACACGCTCCAGAAACAGGGTCCTCAGACTTCAGGGCTTCTTATAGTCTTTAGTTTCACCCTGGATGGCTTTATCATCCCAGGTAGTTGTACTAAAACCTCTTTTCGGCAGTTGTAGAAGCTTTTCTCCCGGGGTATTTCAACCGTTGTCAGGTAAATCATTAGCCGGCGCCTTAAATGTAAGAATCGACATCTGGTAAATCATTCCTGTTTACTCAACCTATATTAATATCCAAGGCTAAAGCATATAAAAACAATATAAATGGAAACTATTTAATGCTCCCTGTAGTAAGAGCATAACGGCTCGAGAGATATTCAAGATAGCACCGGATGGATCGGAGGCACTTTGGGGCGGCGAGTTTTTGAGTAGAGGATATTTCTTTAAAATTTTCCTTTCAACATTTTAGAAACCGGATTATAAAGATGTAGTCAATCACAGTTGAACTGTATGAACTATGGACTGCACTCTTTGTCCGGATTATAAGCTGCACTCCAGATCGATTGAATTATACCGGGCATTTTGATATAATCCCTGCGTGATCAGCCGGAGAGTCTCTGTGACTCCCTATGACAATCCGATATCAGGAGTCCTGAAATGCTCAAACGTAAGCTTTTTCTTTGCCTTTCGGTCCTGGTTGTTTTCTTTGCAACGACAATCTCCTTTTCACAAGCTCCATCTTCTGCAGGCTCCACATACCGGGGTGATATAAACGATGATGGCCGGGTCAACATCCTTGACCTTCTATCATTACTCAGGATAATCTCCTCAGGCGAGACCGGCTCGGACAGGCAGCGCGTGATCGCCAATGTGGATAAATCAGAGGACGGCCGGGTAAATATTTTCGACCTGCTCGCCATGCTTAAAATTCTCTCCGGGCTCCGGGAGCCGGACCTGATTATCTGGGGCCCGCCGGCGATCTCCTCGATCTCCCCGGCGCATGCCCTGCCTGGGGATACAGTAGAGATCATCCTCGAGAATATGACTCAGGGAGCCGGGATCAGGGTTCTATTGAATGGGATTGAAATAGCGCCCCTGGAGTCCGGGCCGGAGTATGCGAAACTAGTGCTGCCAGAGGGATTTATCGGCGGAGCGGTTTCTTTGGTCGTAGACGGGGATACCACTGGATCGCGCTTTGTCAACCTTCTCAACACCAACCCGCCCGTTATCGCCGGCTGCCAGATATTCCCGGCGGACAACCCCTGGAACCAGCCTGTCGAGGGTTTCCCGGTGCACCCCAACTCGGATAATTATATCGAAAAGATAGGCCAATTCGACCCTCTGCACCCTGATGTAAGCTCGAACCCCGTTAGCGGCATACCCTATACAGTGGTAGGCGGAGACCAGCCCAGGGTGCCGGTTAAATTCAATTATTGGGATGAGAGCGATCCCGGGCCGTATCCGATCCCTGAAAATGCGCCTATCGAAGGTGGCCCATCCTCGACCGGAGACCGTCACATACTCGTGCTCGACAGTGCCAATTGCACGCTTTACGAGACTTTCAGCATGAACTACGAAGTCTCAGGCTGGAAAGGGGGCTCGGGCGCAATTTTCGACCTGGCCTCCAATGCTCTGCGGCCCGATACGTGGACTTCCGCCGATGCCGCCGGGCTGTCGATTCTCGCCGGGCTGGTGCGCTATGATGAGGTGGCTGCCGGTGAGGTGAACCACGCTATCCGTTTCACAGTGGAAGTCACTCAGTGCTCTTATGTTTACCCCGCCACCCATTTCGCCTCGAGATCCGATGACCCCAATCTTCCGCCCATGGGCCTCAGATTCAGGCTCAAGGCTGACTATGATATTTCGCGTTTTACAGGGCAGGCGCGCATTATCGCCCGGGCGCTGCAAAAATACGGGATAATTTTAGCGGACAACGGCGGCGACTGGTATATTTCCGGTGCGGGAAACTCCCGCTGGAATAACAATGAACTGGAGCAGTTAAAATCCCTGCATGGATATAACTTCGAGGTAGTGGATGTGAGCGCTATGGCGGTTAGCGGGAAAGAGGAGCGGTATAACATCCGGCCGGCGGTAGAAGTTACGGCGCCGGCCGAGGGTGCCAGTTTCAGTCCCGGAGCAGATTTCAAAATCACAGCCGAGGCTTACGATAATGACGGCTCCGTGGCGCTGGTGGAGTTCTTCCAGGACGATACGAAGCTCGGCGAGGACGACACCTCACCCTACGAGTTCACTTGGTCCTCTGTGCCGGCAGGGACATATTCGATTACCGCACGGGCCGTGGACAACGGCGGTGCTGTGAATACCTCTTGCCATGTCACCATAACTGTAGGGTCCGGGATCTGACATACAGCCCATTAACAGCGGGCACACCCTGACCTCGCTCGTAACGGTATATCCGAGGAATTGCTTAAGGTTCAGTCCTGGGATTGGAGTATCTTGTCGGAAATCCCGAAAATATGAAATGTTTTTCGGAATTGTTTGAGCTTGTAAATGCTATCATCAAAAGTCTTTTTTATTTATCGGAGGTCGAATTGGACAGGTTAAGGCTCGGGATAGTGGGTTATGGTGATGCTGCGGTTAGTTTTGCTACGGCCGCTCATTTTTTAAAGGACTGGGCTCCGGTCGCTGTGGGCGGCAGGAACATGGATAAGGCTGCTGCTTTTGCGAAAAAGTACGAAATAGAAGCGCGAACAGTGGAGCAAATCGCGGAGTCCGACGATCTAGATCTCGTGGCAATCGCCACTCCGCCGGGAATCCACTGCCAGGATACCCTGACCTGTATCGCCGGCGGCAAGCACGTGCTGGTGGAGAAACCATTTGCCTTGACCCTGGAAGACTGCGACCGGATGATAGAGGCGGCCCGGGATGCGGGAGTGCAGTTGATGGTCGGCCAGACCCTTCGCTATTACTCCGGAGCCATGCGCATCCGCGAGCTGATAGTCTCCGGGGAGTTCGGCAGTCTGCTGATGATCGAGGATTCACAGATTTTCAACTATTTCGGTTCCAAGCGCACCGGGTGGCAGCTCGATCCATCCCTGTCCGGGGGCGGGGTGGTGATGAACCCGGTGATACATTTCACAGACAGGTTTCGCTATTTCGCAGGCTCAGAGGTCAGCGCAGTGCGCGCCATACTCGGCGCTGCAAAGGAAGGCTTTGAGATCGAGGGCCATCTTCAGGTATTCTACGAATTCGAAAAACGGGCCCTGAGCGCGGTTCTTACGCTCTACGGCTATGGCCAGGCATTCCTGGACCGCACCAGGATTTTTCTTGAAAAAGGAGTGCTGCAGTACGATTTTACCGACCATAAAATAGAGGTATACTCCGGCGGCGACAGGCTCCGTATCGAGCGTCCCGACCCAATGCCCTATGGCCCGGGAAGGCTTATTACGGGATATATCCGGCAGTTCGTTGAATTCGCGGACACTGTCCGTAACGGCGCCCCGAACCGAAGCGATGGCTCTAACGGCCGCGCCAATGTGGCTGTCTGCCTGGCCATTCTTGAATCAGCCGAAAATGGCGTGGTGGTTCGCCCCATGATATAATGTGTCGAAATCGTTTAAGTAACAAACTCTCATGTCCATGCCTGCCCGGCTGGATGTACAAAGCCCATACGGACCTCTATCGCACACCGCGTTTTTTATCTTGCGGCAGTGGTCAGCAGGAGTTTTAAGCCCGCCTCAGGAAAGGCTGATGAGAGTTATGCCCTGTAACCATAATTATCTGAAAGGAGAGAAGTGAAATGAAAATCTTCAGGATGTTTTTAATTGTTACAATAGCAGTGCTTTTTTCCTTTGCAGCCGCGGAAATTAAAGCCAGCGATCAGAGCACTCCCGCGATCATCCCGCTGCCAGTGGATCTGCAGATGGGCGAGGGGCAATTCCAACTGAATCCGGCCAGTACTATTTGTGCCGATAGCTGTTTTTTAAAGGAAGCGGAATACCTTGCCCGGCAATTAAGGACTGCGACAGGATATCAATTGGAGATCAAAGTGATTCCTCCAGCGGGTCCTGATCGATCAAACGGCAACACGATCCTTCTCGCCTCTGACCCATCCCTGCAGTTGGGGGATGAGGGATACAGCCTGACAGCCACCCCGGGCCAGGTCGTTATCCGGGCCGGAGCTGCGGCGGGCGCATTCTACGGTATCCAGACCCTGCTGCAGTTGTTTCCTCCTGCAATTTTGAGCAAAACCAGGGTAACGGACACCGGCTGGGTAGTGCCGGAGGTCCGGATCAAGGACAGCCCCCGTTTTGGCTGGCGTGCTTACCTGCTCGATGAAGCGCGCTGGTTCAAGGGCGCTGAAACAGTAAAGAGTCTGCTGGACCAGATGGCCCTGCACAAGATGAATGTCTTCCAGTGGCACCTGACAGACGATCAGGGGTGGCGCATCGAGATCAAGCGCTATCCCAAGCTGACAGAGATTGGCTCCAGGCGAAAAGACACCCAGATCGGCGGCTGGGACAGCAAGGAGAGAACCGGCAAGCCCCATGCAGGCTTTTATACCCAGGAGCAGATCAGGGAGATCGTGCAGTACGCTGCTGATCGCCATATCACGATCGTTCCGGAAATAGAGATGCCCGGTCACGCCAGCGCTGCAATCGCCGCTTACCCGGAGATAGGCACCAGCGGGCGGGTTATCGAAGTGGCGGTGACATTCGGTAAGAAGTACGACACTTTTAATGTGGCGGATGAAAGGGTCTATACCTTCCTGGAGAACATTCTCCAGGAGGTGATGGATCTTTTCCCGTCCAGGGTCATTCATCTCGGCGGCGATGAAGTCAGGTTCGATCACTGGCTGGCGTCTTCCCAGGTCAAAGAACTGATGCAGAGTAAGAATCTGTCCGGCCCGGCGCAGGTGCAGCTCTATTTTACAAACCGTATGTCACAGTTCCTGGAGAGAGAAGGCCACCGCATGATGGGATGGAATGAAATCCTCGGGGACGATCTGCATGGCTTTATCAAGAGTTCCGGCGGCAAGGAAGTGACGGCTGAGTCTGATGGCAGGGAGCTGGCCCAAAAC
>Ga0307379_10004167_pt1 | contig 20753 bp, 19 predicted proteins | sample UN2MG_FD_202237 | JGI IMG/M metagenome (GOLD analysis project Ga0307379, IMG submission 202237) | Soil microbial communities from Risofladan, Vaasa, Finland - UN-2 | ecosystem: Environmental > Terrestrial > Soil > Coastal area > Acid sulfate soil | place: Finland: Risofladan, Vaasa | collected... | reverse complement strand
TTGTTAGCGCCCACGCTACTCCGCTTCGGCTTTCCGTCAACGCTGGCGTTTGGTTCTTCGGCAATACGCGAATCGACACCGGAGCGAAGGATACGTTTGAAGTATGGTATCGAACTGGTGGTGGCGCGTGGACTTCAAGCTCGTCGCTGACTCTATTCTCAGATGTGTTCGACGGAGGTACGTCGAAGGTCTACGAGACGTACCAGAACGGTACTAGTCTCGCAGCTCTTGGCGTATCTAAATACGGCGTCTACTGGGTATATGTCTGCCCAGAGGGTGAGATATACGTCGTTCTCGGTACGGCTTCGTACAACACAATCGGCGCGGCACAGGCTGCGACGGTCCCCGCATCTCTGCCTCCGTACTGCGTGGACTGGTCGAGGCTCGCTGGCAGAATAATCATTCAGAAAACAGCCGCAGCGTTCTACTCTGTGGAGTCCGCGTTCAGTACATCCTTCGCTCTTTCCAGTGCCGTTGACCACATGTCGCTGTCTAACCTCACTGCCGCTGACGCGCATCCTGCGACGGCGATCAGCAACACAGCCGCTGGCGACATCGTGGCGACCACGGTGCAGGCCGCGATAGATGAACTCGATTCGGAGAAGAGCGCGATAGGTCACCTTCACGCAGGGGTCTACGATGCAGCCGGAGAGGCAACCGGAGCGGTCGCAGATCACGAAGACGCGTACGATCACAGCAAGCTGCACGATCAGGTTACAGTCGCAGGGAACGGTCTGACGTTGTTCGGTCAGCAGGTCACGCTGAACGTCGGCGCTGAGATTGACCACGTTGCGTCTGGTCTGCATACACATACGGCTTCAGAAATCAGCGGTCTGTCTACCAGTGGCACGGTAGACCGCTCAATCAACGGCTTCCGCATCAGTGCCGAGTCTGGCGTAGCGGTATCGACCACCGACCAGACCGCGAAGACTACCGTCCACATGACGCCGGCGAGCGGCAGCGCGACCGAGGAAGCGCAGATCAGTCTGCTTGGGACCGACGATACGACTTGGGCAACGCACAGCACGGCGCAGCTTTCGCTTGGGACCACGACGACGCGCAACGGCACGACTGCGAACGGTTCGCCCATCATCACTACCCTTGCGACAACGCTTGACCTTGTGGTCGGTCAGGAGGTCACGGGCACTGGCATCGGAGTCGGCGCGGTAATCTTCAGTATCGACAGCGCCACGCAGGTTACGCTCGACGTCAACAGCACAGCCGACGCGACGAACAGCCTCACGTTCAAATGCCCTGCTGGCGCGAACTACGATGTGCTTTGCGTGGACATTGGCGGGACGCCTACGTTCTGCTTCGGGCCAGTCTGGACCAGCGACACGGTTCGCGCCACGGCGATGACCGTTAAGGACGGCGTGAAAGTTCTCTCCGGTGCATACGCAATCGGAGGCGTGAGCTATGCCCAGGGTCGTTGCCGCAGAGTCGGTGGTGTGGCGATCACGGCGACAGAGGGGCAGACGGAGTGGTGCTTGGGTGGTACTGCCAACGCATCGCTATTGATAGAATCCGAAAACAATAAGCAATACATCCCGATCATGCAGACTCCTGGTTTCGTTGACGACGACACCAATACCGTTCTTTCAATTACCGACACGTCGCCTGCGGCAGTGAACGGCGGGACGGGCGCATATGTGAAATGGTTCAGTTCAAAGCAGGACGTTAGTTTTGGATTGTTTGCAACGCTCTTAAGCTCCGATGCGGCAGGGACAACAATTGCGGCAATTGGGCTGGATGCGGTACAGTTAAATGCTCGATGCTCGGTGAAGGGAACCACACTAACGAGCGCATACTGTGCATTCGCTGCGAAGAATTTAGTGGGTAGGCACTACGTGTGTGTGATTGCGTATCGAGCCAACAACAATGGCTCGTGGTACGCCGATACGTTTTTAGCTGGGCAGCCCGTAGAGACAGTTGCATCCGCACTAATCGGGGGCTTATGGTTATGAAGACGATTCGGCGTGACGAGATAATGGACGTATCCAAAGCACTTGCGGCACTCGCCGCAGCAGGCATCAAGGTGATTACGGCGCGGTCATCTATGTTTGATGGATCACAGGTACTTGCGTCGAGATGCGAAATCCTAATCAGTGACGAGTCAGACCAAGCCTCCGCACACGCGATCATCGACTCATTCGATCCAGTGCAGGCGCAGGCCGAGATCGAGGCGGAAGAGAAAGCGCGTGCAGAGAAAGCCGCCGCGCTGGAAAAGCTGGCCGACTGGATGCAGAAGAACCCAGCCGAGGCGACGAAGCTACTTGAGGCGACGGCAAAACTGGCGGTGATCGAAACGAAGGTGGCCGCGATTGAGGCGAAAGTGGTAGCAGTGGAACCCAAGGTGATTCCTAAATGAGCCTGACAAACGTCGTGACCGTCGAAGCAGTTGACGAGCAAGCCAAGCGCGTGCTTCAGGAATTCCTGTCGATGTATTTTGATGGGAGCACGCATTGGTGTGGATCATCGACCGCGAAGACCGTTCCGTCAGTGAGCCTGGTATTCGGCAAGATCGAAGTCCAGTCGGTCAGGTCGCTGCCGGTCATCGGGATCGTGAAAGCCCAGCGAGCGACTGAGCGGAAGTGGGGACGGTCTACCGGTGAGAATGTCAAGCAGGACGCCGACTGGACATTCACCGTGTGGGTAGCCCGTCAACACGCGGCGACTGTTGATGGTGTAATCTGTCGTGGTGCCCGTCTTGCTGACGTAATCTCCGACCGCCTGGGTGCCTTGTTGACCGTCTGTCGATTCCAATTCACGAACAGCGGGCTGAAGATACTTCGGACGACCGGTGCGGTACCGCTGGATGACAAGGGAATGGACGCGTTCATTCGATCGAGGACGGTCCGCATCCGCACAGAATTCACTGCATTGTTTGGCTCGCAGGCGACGTTGGAATTGTCAGGGACGTACGCACTGGTTTAGGGGTTTGACCGATGGCTGATTCGACGCGAGACATTCTGCTGAAGATCGCAGCGACCGCTGAGTTCAAGGAACTCCGTGCGCTGAACGCTGAGTTGAAGGAATCTATCAACACGGTGGCGCGGTTGCGTTCGATGCTGAAGGGCGATGTCGGCGGGACGGGATTGCGTGGTGCTGCTGCCGGTGCGGTCGAAGCCAGCAAGGCGCAACGGAAATTCAAAGAAGAAGTTGAGGGTGTCAACGCTTCGCTGACCAAGCAGGCTGGTGAGATTCGCGCCGCCGGCAGATTGGTGAAGACGCAGACGACTACGAAGATAACCCGAAGCGGGACCGAATCATTTGTCGCAGAGACCTATGATCCGGGTGGTGGGCTTGAGAAAGAGATCAGGACTCGCGGAAACTTGGTCACCGCTATCAGGGATACTGATTCGGCACGTCGTCGCGAAGGCGAAGAGCTAAAGAAGCAGAAGGCGCTTGGCCGGCAGTGGAATGCGGAGATTGAGTCTGGCGCGACGGGTCGTGTCAGGCAATTGAACCTTGAACGCAGCCAGCAACTTGCGGCGCGAAAGAAAGAACTCCAGGAGCAGAAGAAACTCGGTCGTCAATGGGCTACCGAGATCGAGTCCGGCGCAACGGGCAAAGTCAGGCAGGCGAATCTTGAGCGCAGTCAACAGCTTGAAGCCCGCAAGAAAGCACTTCAGGAACAGAAGAAACTCGGTCGTCAATGGGCTACCGAGATCGAGTCCGGCACAACGGGCAAAGTCAGGCAGGCGAATCTTGAGCGCAGTCAACAGCTTGAAGCCCGCAAGAAAGCACTTCAGGAACAGAAGAAACTCGGTCGCCAATGGGCCGCAGAGATAGAGGCGCAAGAGGCCAGTAGGGTACGTCAGGCCAATTTTGAGCGCAAACACGAAAAAGGGATTCAGGCCAGCACCGAGCGGCAACAAACCCTTGAGCGCCAACGTGCTCAGGCAATTCAAAGAACCGCCCAGTTCCAAGCGAACGAAGAGCGCAAGAATGAGTTGAGCAAACGGAGGCAGCAACAGAAGCAACTCGTTCTCGACCAGGGCAAGGAGACGTTCAACAAGCAGCGTGCTCAAAAAGGCGCGGTCGTTACCCCCGTTGATATCTACAACCAAAAGACCGGCCAGGTCGAGCGGATGCTTCAGTTGACGAATAAGCTGACCGGCGCTCAGTTCCGGCTCAACACGGCGACGGGCAAGGTGACCGGCGGATTCCGCGACCTCGCGTCCATGCAAGAACGCACTGGCGACACGCTGGGTAAGATCATCGGAAAGGTCGCCATCTGGTCCGTGGCTACCGGTGCCGTATTCGGGACGATCAGGGCTATCCGCAACGCGATCACCGGTTTTGCCGAGATCGAGAAGGGCATGATCGCCGTAGCCCGCGTGACCGAGAACTTCGGGCAGGGGATGACGGGGATCGGCAGCGGCGCGAAGGTGTTGACCAGTGACATCCTCGACCTGTCCGTCCAGTACGGTCAGAACGCCAAAGAGGCGATGAATGCCGCCGTAATCTACGGGCGACTCGGAATGAGCCAGCGCGAGATTGCGGATGCGATGCAATACACGATGGCGACCGCGAATATCTCTGGCTACGGGATGGAAGAGTCAGCCAAGGGTATCGCGTCGATGGTTCAGCAGTTCCAGATGGGCGCGAAGGATATTCCTGGGCTGGTGGACAAGCTGTCGTACGTGGACCGCTTGAGTGCCGCGACGATGGGCGATTTGATGAAAGCCGGTTCCCGTGCTGCCGGCGTGTGGCATGAGGCTGGCGGCTCGGTCGAAGAGTTCGCGGCATTGATCGGTGTGGTCGCACAGCGTACTGGCCGGTCGGGCGCTGAGATCGGCAACGCGTTCAAGACCATGTTGAACAGGTTGGGTATGGCCGAGACGCAGAAGAAGTTGTTCGACATGGCGCAGGTTAGTATTCGCGATTCCAAGGGTAATTTCAAAGACCCCATGCAGATTCTTCGCGAACTGCGCAGCAAGACCGAGTCCGTGACCAGCGGCGTTGCCCGTGAGATCGAGGGCAAGACCGCCGGTTCGCGTCAGGTCAACTTCCTGATTAACGCGTTGAAGGGGTTGCCGGAAATCGAGAAGCAGATCGAAGCGCAGGCAAACGCGGCAGGCGCGGCGATGCAGCAGAACATGATGTATATGGAGGGCATGGCGACGAAGGCGGATCAACTTGCCGAAGCGTGGGGCCGATTCACGTACGCTCTTATGAATTCTGGCACCGGCAAATCTATGAAGTGGTGGCTTGACTCGATTCGGGAGATCCTTGACGTACTCCCGAAGGACGAGCGTGATAAGGAAGAAAGCGCCCGCAAATACAGGCCGAAAGCCGATGACAAGTACGGATATTTTGAGCCGTTTTCTGATAGATACAATGACGAGACATTCCAGGAAGACAGGGATGTTAAAAACGGTGAGCGCGTAAATGAACTTCTCGATCTCAGGATAAAGAAAGAGAAGGAACGCAAACTCCTAGTCGAAAAGATATACCAACGCCCGTACAACGAAAAGACGGATTTTGATACGTTCAAGCCCTACCAACAGCGTGTTGATGAAGACAACGCACGAAAGCGGGCTGACGCGTTCAAGAAGCTGAGAGAAAGCACTGACAAGCAGAAGATGGTTAGCGGCCTGAAAACGCCAGAGCCGACCATCAAGAGCATGGAGTATTTGCCGACCATCTCTTTTGAAAAGATTCAAGAAGACAGCTACATGGTGCAGCTTCAACAACTGGAAGACAAGCTGCACGACATCGAACTGAAGTCCAAGATCGAAATGCGCATCACCGACGAGTTCGCGATCACCCCGCTTGAGGCGACGGAAAAGAAACTCAAGATCATCGACGCGGCGCTGAAGAAACTTCGTTCGGCACAGGGCGAATTCCCTGCGCTCAAAGACGTGTCTGTGGAAAAAGAGAAAGACGGCATCAAACGTCTTGAGGATGCGCGAACCACTCTAACCGAGGGCATGCCAGAGGATGACATCAAGCAGCGGGCGAAGGAAGACATGAAGAAGATGGTCGCCGCCCGCGAGTCGAAGGAGTTCCTTGCCGGTCGAATCGCCCGGTCTCCGCTTAGCGGAAAAGAAGAGACGGCGGGTCTTCGTGAATCTCTGGCGCTGCTCGCCCAGAACAGGGAGAGCGTCAAGGGGTACAAGCAGGAGTTGATGACCCTCTCGGTCAGCACGGCAGGCCGCGAGATGACCAGCGACGAGAAGGCTAGGGAGTTGAATCTTCAGAAGGAGATCCATGAGCTTGAGATGCGCGATGCCGCTCTGGTGGGGCGTGTGGATCGCGAGCGCGTAGAGGCCATGTTGAAGGTCAAAGAGGCCGCGCAACAGACGTACGAGACGACGCGCAAGGCGATGGGCCAGCTTTCCGATGTGGATATGGCTCGTGCTAGGATCACCGCCGGCAGGTTCAAGCGCGGCGAGTTGAAGCAGTTCGGCGAAGAGGCGTGGAACATGCCCGCCGAGATGCGCAAACAGTTTACCAGCACGGAAGAACTATTCCCCGGTATGCGGATCATGCCCGAGATGAACAGCACGCCGCAGGACTGGTTCACCCGCGCCGAACGCAAGGGGCCGAATGGAGAGCGAGCGTTCCAGCCGTTCGCGCCGGTCTACGACGAGGCCACCAAGGGGCTGACCCTGTCGATGGACATCGGTGATGCCGAGAACAAGATCGACGCGCTTGGCAATTCACTGATCGCCTACCTGAGCACGAACATCGGCCAGTTGTGGGATGAACTGATCGCACGGACGGATGCAGCGGCCAGACCGCCGAAGACCAAGCAGGTTCAAGGGACGGTGAGGTAAACAAATGGGTACCAGCGTTGCGACGTTGACATACGGGTCGTACTCGTTCACCCCGATCCCCCAGGTCGGCTGGAAAGATGACACCCAGCGGACGGGCAAGTTCGGGACCGGTCCGGGTGTACTTCAGCGGACGGTTACGCTGGTCGGGCGGGTCACCGGAAACGATCTGAACGCGGTGCAGACAAAGTTCCATGCGCTCAGGGCGGCGTTGGAGTTGGATGGCAAGACGCTGGTCTACAACGACGGTACGTCAACGCGTATCAACTCCACCGGCCATGTGACTTCGTTCGACACGCCGTCCGAGTGGGGCCAGTACGAGCAGACGTACACGATCACGCTGACGATGGTCCCGTTGTCGGTGACCCGCGTGTCCCCGATCGCCGTTTCCTACGGGTCTTTCGTGTTTGCGACCGCGGCGGCGAACAATCCTTGGCCGACGATCGCACGCAACTTCACGGTCGAACGCGAAACACCAGACGGTACGCGTGGGATCACACGCGCAAAGGTGACTCTGACTGGGTGGTTCGAGGAAGGATCTCAGTCGGCTGCAGAGATAAAGATTGCGGCGCTCGTGGCTGCTGTGGGAACCGATGATCTAACTCTTACCTACGGCACGTGGTCGCAAGCCTGCAAATTCGAGTCGTTGGATGTTCCAGAGGACATCCTTGACCGCGTCGTCCCCTACACCGTGGTCTTCACGTACAACGTGGGCACCGCTGGGGCTGGCACGGGGGTCACCAAGTTCTCGTCATCCCGCGAGATCAGTCGGGTGGTCAACCGGAACCGAAAGCACTTCGTCCCCTTCCAGAATCACGCGACTGTGCAGAACCTGCTGGAATCGTCGCAGATGATTACGGCATCAGGATTCGCCATTGCGGACACGCTGGCACATGCACGGTCTGCCGCCGTCGATGAGCTTGCGCTGATGCTCCCCGCTGGCGGGTACGAGGAAGAGGGCAGCACGATCAGGGAGACACCGCGGGAGTTCCGCGTGGACTGGAACGTGTCGCATTTCTACGCATCGCCTGTGTTGCGCGGCGGTGTCTACGGAGGATAGGTCGATGGGTAACCCGGTACCGAGTTTCACGAAGAATACAGACGCGGCGCTCGCCACGATCGCCTTCCCGTCGTCCCCGCGTGGGGTAATCACGGACCTGCCGGACGCCAATTCGTTCCCGCTCCACATCTGGAACGACAATGGCGGCGGATCGGCGGCGTCCATGCAGACGGTCAAGATCGGCGTCCGCGATGTCAGCGGGACCAGCTTGGACCTGGTCATCACGGGCACCGCGCTGAACGGGTACCTGCCGATGATCGAGTGCCGAAGCTATGGCGCTCAGGGGTGTTCGGATGACGCGCAGTCGGCTTGGACCCCGATCGGCGGGGCTACGATGTTGGACGTTGGCGACATCCCTGCGAACGCACGCAGGGCGTTGTACCTTCGGATGAACGTACCGGCGGACGCGCCGGCTGTCAACGCTGGGCAGTTCAAGCTCTTCGTTGACTACACGTTCGCGTAGGGACGGACCGGAACAACGGGGCAGGAGGTCGTACCGATGGTCAAGGTCTACCTGATGGCGCCGTACGAAGCGTACCACCAAGTACGCGATGCCGCCGAGAGGTTCAGGGCGGCAGGAGTGGAGGTTGTGTCGCACTGGCACGACAAGCCATACCGTCCGTATGGCGCGGCGACCGACGAGTTGCTGGTCAAGGAAGCCGAGACAGATGAACGCGAGATGCAGGACGCCACACACGGTATCGCGTTCCAGATTTACGAGTCCAAGGCATCACGTGGAGGCTGGCACACCGAGTTCGGGTACATGATGGGCCAGTGCAAGGAAATGTGCGTGGTCGGTTCGCGCCGGAACGTCTACCACTTCGCCGCTGGGATCTCAGCCGTTCCCCACGTCGAGGATGCGATCGACTGGGCGAAGCGGGTTGTGCCCAACATGGAGTCTACTCAGGCGCTGGGTGTCCCCGGAAACAAGCCTGCGGTCGAAGAGAAGCACGAGAATATTCTGGAAGAGGCGAACCGCCTGGTCAATGGCGACCGGAACAAACACTACGGTCCACCGAGGGAAGATGGTGCCCGCGTTTCCGGCATGATGAATGCGCTTGGGTACCGTGGTCCGAATGGTCGGGAGCTTCAGCCGCACGATTGGGCTGTGTTCCTGATGGCCGTCAAGTTGAGCCGGATCGTGGTGACCCCAACGAAGCGGGACCACTGGACTGACTCCGCTGGGTATGCCCAGTGCGGTTGGTCATCGGTTGGAGGGGATTGCTAATGGTTACCTCCACCAAACCCACGAAGCTGGTCAAGGCCGATGTGGTTGCGCAGCACATCAAGCGGTTCCCGAAGGCGGCGTCCAAGACGCTCGCCCGTATCGCGTACAGGGACAATCCCGAACTGTGGCCTAACCTCGAAGCGTGCAGGACTGCGTTCCGGTACGTCAGGGGAGCGCACGGGGCAAAGAATAGACCCCTAGCGGCCAATCGCGGTCTTGCCCGAGTGCAGCAGGCCCCCGGCGACCCGTTCGGGCGCATCCCCGTCCCCATCGTTGACGGATGGCACGCCGTCTCATTCCGCGGCCCGATGAATGCGCTGATCCTGTGCGACCTGCACATCCCGTACCACAACGCGAAGTTCATCGACACGGCGGTCAAGCAGGGCAAGCACTACGGTTGCGACTACATCCTGCTGAACGGCGACATCATGGACTGCTATGCCACGAGCCACTGGCAGACCGATCCTCGCGAACGCAACTTCAAGCGCGAGCGGGACAAGACGTGCGAGTTTATGACCTACCTGCGTGCTCAGTTCCCGAAAGCGCGGATCGTCTACAAGCTGGGCAACCACGAAGAGCGGTACGAGTCGTACATGATATGCAAGGCCCCCGAGATGCTGGGCATGCCCGAGTTCGACTTTGCCGAACTGCTGCACTTCGACGAACTGGGGATCGAATGCGTTCGGGACAAGATGCCGATCAGGCTTGGCAAGCTGAATGTCATCCACGGTCATGAGTACCGGTTCGCGATCCAGAATCCGGTCGGCCCCGCCCGCGGCCTGTTCATGCGCGGCAAGGTGAATGCGTTGTGCGGACACTTCCACCGATCGTCGTCTCACTCTGAGAAGTCGATGGAGGACAAGGTGGTCACGTGCTGGTCGGTCGGTGCCGGATGCGGGATGCACCCTGATTACATGCCGCTCAACTCGTGGAATCTGGGGATGGCCCGCGTCGAGGTCAATTGCGCGGGGGCCTTCCGGGTGAACAACCTGCGGTACGTTGACGGGGAGATGTACGAGTAATCATGGCGACCCTCGAACTGTCCGGCACGTACGTCATCCCGACCCGCTACGAGTTGGACGGGACGTACGTCATTACCGCACCCGCGCTGTCCGCGCCGCTGAACGTGTTTACGCGCAACTGCGGGAACGGTTCGATGGACGTGCAATGGGCTGCGCCGGCTACCGGTGCCCCAGGATGGTACGAGGTCTGGATCTCGACGAGCGCGGGCGGGACCTACGTTCGCGCCGTCGAGAAGGCTTACCTGAAGTGGGCGAGAATCCCCGCCCTGAAGATGGGCAGTGTCGTCTACACGAAGGTCAGGGCTGTGGACAAGGCGGGGGTTGCCGGCGCCTGGTCTGATGTCGCCCGTGACGCATCGTGTGTCGCTGCTGTGATGAACCTTACCTGTGCCGGTCTGGTCGGCGACGTGGTACCCGATGGTGCCCGATTCGCCGCGCTGCAGAACGGTGCGTTGGTGGTCTTTGAAGTGCCTACTGGTGGCACCTTGGCATAGAGGAGCGTTGAAATGGACCCTGTTGGAATCCCCAATCTGTGGAAGGACGAATCGGCGAAGGTGCCGGTGTTGCTGCGGTCTACGGCGGGCGTGGCGCAGGCTGGCATTCTGCGGACCGCGGTTACCGCGAAGTACGCGTGTGGAAACGATACGGCGCTGCAGTCGTTCGCCCCTGACGCCGACCAGTGGACCGAGCTTGGCGAAGGGCATTACATGATGACCTTCCCGTCCACGGTGCCCGACGCTGAAGGACCGTTCGCATACCAGGTGACTACGACGGCGACCGGAAACGATACGTTCGTCGGGATGTCCCGTGTTGAACTTCGGACCGAAGACCGAGTTTGGGACGAGGCTACGAGCGGACATGCGGTTGCGGGTTCGGCGGGTAAGGCTGTAGCCGATGCTGGGGCGGTTAAGTACACGGCGATGGCGGCAATCCGGTACAACCACAGCGGTACCGCCGCCTGCGTCCTGGCCTGGCTGCACGCCAATGGAGTGATCGTCACGGCCCCCACGTCCGCCCGAGTGATCGCATACGACGAAGACGACAACGTGGTCATCGACGTTACGGACAGTGCGCCTGACAGCTACGGATTCTTCCTCTCGCTTGTCAACCCGCTGACGTTGACCGCGCTGAAGGCCCATCGTGTTCGGGTCATCATCGTCAATGCGGGCGTCACCTACGAGTCTGGCGAAGCGTTCATTACGTTCAACTAGGAGCGCAGCGTGTCGAACCTGGTGTTTGGGCTTAGGTCTGGAAGGCTGGTCTGCTGCGGGCGATGGCGCCGCGCTACTACCCCGTGGGGTATGCGCGGCGCCGTCCCCGTAATCCTTGGCGATGCGGTGCTGTCGTCCGGTGCGCTGACGGTTGCGGCGACGGCTATCCGTGTCGGCGCCGAGTACAAGGACATCCCCGCCGGATCGTTCTTGTGGACCAGCAAAGACGGTGTGTTCTCGCTCTCCAATGCGACGGCGGCGAGCGGTGGCGAACTGTACGACAACGGGCTAGGCGAGGGTACCACAATCGAGGCGGTGATGGACCAGTACCCGCCCGCGTGCACGGCGTACGTGACGGACGAGGCAACAGGAAGCTGAACCAATGGCTGATCCACAGATTCGTAGCGGTAACGTCATCATCGAGCGTGCCGAGTTCACCAAGTCGCATGGGTGCGCCCCTTCGCGTGCATCCATCCAGACGGTGATCCAGGCAGGCTACAACATTGACAGCATTCTCTGGCTTATCATCGGTACATCCCAGTGGATGGGCCGGTGCACGGACGTTCGCGACCTGAAGAACGAATCAACGGGGCAGACCACTCAGGTCACCGCGGTTGACTTCAGGGACGATCTTTTCAGCGTGACCGTCTTCGGCCAGATCAACATGCTGGACCGCGAGACGGGGAAAATCTATTCGATCATCGAAGGGGTGCCCAATCCGGACAGCGAGTATTCGGGCAGCGGATCGACGGTAGGTATCGCTGGGTTGAAGGGCCAGTTCAGCCAGCAGTTGCGCGAGGACATCACGGCGTTCAGGACGAAGCTGCGCAACGACCTGACATTGTTCAGGGCAACGATCGACGAATACGGCGGCGACTCCAGCCAGATGACCTACACCTCGTTGGTGCCCGAGGTCTTCAGATCGGCGGACCCCAACGGCTTCATCCTCCAGACGCCCTACTACGGTCGGATACCGGTCGGCACGATCATACAATGGCTGGCCGGCGTGTGCGGATTCAGCGTGGAGTATTCAGACGAGAGTCAGGAGCGGATCAGCCAGTCCGATTCGTCGTCATGGGAGAGCGCACGCTGGAACGTGTTCAACCTTGACTGGATGACCGGCACGAAGGTTGCCAACGCGTTGACCCAGGTGCTCGACGCGCTGGGGCTTCAGGTCACCATGCGGATGGACTGGACCCGAACGCTCTACATTACGCGCATCGGCGAGATCCAGTATCCGGGGCTTGCGTGGGAAGGTGCGTACGCGACCGACACAGAGGACGGGGACGCGCTGCAGGACGACGCGGATACCGGCGTCTGGATCGTCGGAGACCGAGACCTGTACGAGTTTACCGATCTTCCGTACGAACCAGACTGGAACCAGAACTGGAATGAAGTCTTCTGGGACCTTGGAGGACTGAAGGAACTGGCGGACACCCTTTCGATTGACCTGCGTACCGCCCGACTGCGTGACTTCCCAGAGGACTATCAGGAGTGGGCAGGCGAGTATGAGAAGCACCTGAACGGCAGCAAGATCAACGACATGCTGGCGACCGAGTACCTGAAGACCGTGCCCTACCGGCTCTACCGAGTCAAGGGAATGGACAAGGTGCTGACGTTGCCGGAAGAGTATTCAGGCGAGACCACGCCGCGAGAGATACCCATTTCGACGCCGCTACTGAGCGACCCGAACAAGCAGGCGATCCTGAAGTCACATTGGGTTGACGAGGAACAGTTGGCCACCCTGTACGTCCAGCGCGTCACCGAGTTGAGCGAGCAGGAGAAGGGCTGGACGCTGATCGAATCAACCGGACAAATCTGGTTCGATGACCCGCGGTTCCAGTACGCCGCGACCGTTGACGGCAAGATGTTCGATGAACTTCTGCCCGAGGACATCCTGCCCGAAGACGGTACGATAACGGTCGTCTTCTACGGGCCTGTCTACCGGACATTCTTCGGCACGAACAAGCGGGTTGGAAGCCAGAGCGTTTCAGGATTGCGCCGCGGGTACATCCTTGCCGACTCAGAAGACGAGATCGCCAACGCCACCGAGTACGTACCGGATGGCGAACGGTCGGCGGACACGACCGCTGACGACATCGCCGCCGCGTACCTAGCCCGCCCGCGCATCGTTCGGTCAGGGTCGGAGACATTCATCGGGACCGCAGGCCACGAGGTTACCGGCGAGATCCAGCGAACGACCGTCAGCGTTGACGAGTCCAGCGGAATCCGCGAGACGGTGCAGTACGCCAATGATGAACCGTCACCGGCATACGATCCGCAGATTGAGCTACGGCGCCGCCTATCCGAGCGTGACCTGAAGAAGATGACGGCGCGTATGTCGTCTGACCGGCGCGACAATAAGCTCAAGGCGCTCTACGCTGCCGCCGACAAGGTTGACCCGAACCAGAGGATGAGCGGGAAAGAACAGCGGGCCAAGTGGGCGATGATGGTATCAAAGACTACAATGGCAGAGTGCTCGAACGCCGAACGGGGCACAGCGAACGGTACGTTCGCTGCTGGAGAACCGGTCATTGCCGAGGCAGATCCGTCGTCCACGAAGGAGCGTTCGTATAGGACCATTGCGTACGCAACGGTCGAAGAGAATGACGCTCATGTTGTTGGAGTCGCTACGCATGGCGGCGACGGGCACTTGGTTGTTGCCACGAGCGGCTGTTATCCCGCGTACGTCAAGGGACCGGTCACCCGTGGCGATGCGCTGAAGTTCTCCAAAACCGACTGGTGTTTCATAAAGGGTGACACCGGTATCGTTCTGGCCGAGGAAGACTACGAAGGTACTGCAGCGGTACGTAAGATGGTTCGGATCGGTGGTGGTGCTGGTGCGGGTGGAGGTCAGTACAAGGTGTCCACGGTCCAGGGGGACTATGTCTCTTGTTATTCATGGGACGGGACAACTCTAGGCACTGAATTAGTGCTGATAGCGAAGCCTTATCTTTTAAGAAAATCGCTTACGGCGCGAGACGGGAAAACCTATTCTGCGTACACAACAGATGGACAGCAGAGAACTGCAACAAAGGGAGCAACTACAGAAACGCAGGTCATCGTTCAGAAATATCTTCTGAATGACATAATTTACGTAAAACAGCCTAACGGGGGAACCAGTGTTTTAGATCCGCAGGGGGTTCCGATTACGCTGGTGGATGTAAATAACGACGCAAGAATGTGGGGAAAGAAGACTCCATGAGCGTACTGGACGCCTTTGATCAGAGTCCGCTTGATGCGTTCAAAGTCATGGACGAAGATACTCCTGACGCGCGATGGTGCGACAAAATATGGGGGCAGCACAACAACGGTTTATATTCATCCCTTGGACTATACTACTACGGAGGTACATACTATCCTACTGTTGGAGTCGTGTCTGGAGATTTCGGCAATGACATTCGTCTTGGGCAAATATCGGTAAGTTCTGCGAGTTGGAGCGTGTGGAGGACAATGGTTAGCTACTTAATACCTGATGGAAACGCTATAACATCAGCCAAAATTATGTTTCCAGTTGAAATGGTCGATCATCAGGGTGGAGCATATCCGTGGAACGGTGGCTGGGCCGTCAGGTTCTACAGGGCGAACTCTAATATTCATCCGCTCGACGTGACCGATTGGGGCGTACTCGACACCCTTGAGGGTTCGGTGAATGTAGACGACTTGGGTACGGCTATTCTGGAAATGACGGTTGACCATACGGCCCTGGTCCCTGGCGACCGAGTTTGCTACATGCTCGCAAGCAGCAAGGACATCGCGAGAATTGCACCATCAATACCATCGTCAGAAATTCAGGGAGGATTCAACCACACGTGGATGGAGATAACTCGGGAACCAGATCCGGAGTAATCATTTGTTCGATATTATGTAGGAAAAGTACGTACTAATTATCCGCTGTTTATCCTTGTCCATGAGATTGAATTCGCGGACGGTTATAGACTTGATTGTCGCGGTCTTGATCTGCGATGCGAGACCTCTGATTTCAGCGCGGATGTCTGGTTGTTCTCCAACGTATGAGATGTGAAGTTCCGCGCTGTTCAGGATGAATCCCATAGGGTCATTACGAATGTCCCCCTCTGGATAATTCTTCACGACCGAAGGTTGGCCTGATCTACCCACTCTTACTTTCTTTGTCGCTGGTTCCGCAGATACCGCATACCCACACAAAAGAACGACCGCAATCAGAGCCAACCGCATATATCCCCCCTAACTGGCCACGGACATTATCGCCCGGTACCCCATCTCTTCGCGAGACTCGCGCACGATCTTCGCAAGCTCCGCATCTGTCGAAAGCGCGACCAGCTTCTCCGCACGGCGAAGGAACTCGTCGGCCTGCACCTTCCTGCCATTGTCCAGCGCCACGCCAGAACAGTAGAGCAGCGCCTGGATCTGACCGTCTACATCTTCGGCGCGTTCAAGCCAAACCAGCGCCAGCCTGAAAAGTAAGATCGCTCCATCATCCCCCTGACCAGCAAGTTCAGAACCTCCATCCATCAAAGCCTTGCACGTCTCCTCACCAATTTGAACATCCGCAAAAACTTCCGTCATCGTAGGAGACCTCCGCACAGTTGTCTACTAAATGTTACCCCGTGGCTCTACACGAGTCACGCCCTTTGTTCTACTTTTTTCCTCGCTTCAAAAACGGCCTTCAGTATTGTTCCATTGGGTACCTCCCAGTATCCGCGGGCATCCCGTTTGGCGAGTCCGGTCTGGGCCACAAACTCGGTCATCGCCTTGTCAATGGACTTGTTCATGTGGCGCCCCCAGTGCATCAGGCGCGAGATGTGTTTGCCCTTGAACCTCCCCTTTCCGGCAATCATCGGGATCACCCCTGCGTAGTCGCTGCAAACACGGACACCCTTGCCCAGTGGAGCAGCCAGCCATCTCGTGTACCCCGCGTATGCGCGTGCCACGTCTTCGGGCGTGACATCCGGCGACCTTGCCAACATCCGTTCTATCGTGCTGACGTACCTGCTGTCGATCGTGTACCCGTGGTGACTGCGCGGCGTGGTCTCGATCCACTTGTAGAGCACGATGCCGCACTGGAACAGGTCTCGCAACACCACGCATGTCCCGATCCTGTGCCACTCGTTCGGGCGAGCGACCAGCTTCTTGAGTATGGCCTTCGCCTGGTCGCCGTGTTTCCCGTCAACGATTCCGGCGAGTTTTGTGAGGTCGGGTTCCATCTGATCAAGCCGCCTCTTCTGAGCCATTCGCCCACTCGTTCCAATCGCCGTCCGTCTGGCATACCCGTTCGGCCATCCGCAGGTACCTGCTCGTGATGGTCATATTGGAGTGCCCCATCGCGTGCTGCGTGGCGAGGATGTCATGCCGGTCGCCAGCCATCGACCGGTAGTAGGTCATCGCACAGTACAGGTGCCTGAGCGAATGCGGCGAAATTTCGATCACCGGTTCTACGTGTTTGCCGGCCTCCGAGATCACCCGGTGCGCAGTCGAGTACGCGATGTCGAACACGGGCTTGTCCGCGGCGGTCGTGTGCTTCTGCAGGTAGGTCTGCATCCATGCGGCGGCGTTCGGAGTGATCGGTATGGTCCCCGCGTACTTGCCCTTGCAGCCCATCTCGTGATCGACCACGATGAAGTCGCGGACCTTGGCCTTCGCCATTTCGGCCAACGTAAAGACCTGCGGTTCACCATCCCCCCCGTGGATCGGCGCCGCAGACAGCTTCAGATGGTGGGGCTTCAGGGTCAGCGCCGCGTCGATGCGCAGCCCGCTGCCAGCCAGAAGCTCGAACAGGGCGATGCGTTCAAGGTGCCCCTGCGCGTGGAACCAGCGGCGTATGGCGAAGAACTGTTCGGCGGTCGGTACGTCGGTGGGTTCCTGCGTCTTGACCCGGATCACCATGTCAGTCGGGTAGGGGTTCTTGCAGAGCCTACTCTGGACGACCAGCATGTCGTACATCCGCTTCAGTGCGGAGAAGTGTCTGGCGATGGACGATGCGGCCAGACGCAGGGCCAGATGTTGACGGTATTCCAATAGGTCGTTTCGTTCGGCGACCAGCACGGGCGAGATGTCAACCTGCTTGCGCACGGCCATCCACTCCGCGTACTTCTCGACGGACTCGCAGTATGCTTCCATCGTATTCTGCGAGACGCCGCGAATGGCCGCGAGTTCACGTCTGAACCAGGCCATCAGGTCTTCGGTCTTCATTCGATTCCCCTTTCTTGCTACGGAATCTACACTACGGCAACACGATGTCAACAGTTTGTTTCTAAGATTTCAGCACGGCGTCTGCGGTCATACACCCCTGTTCTTCCAGTCCCAGCACGAATGCCAGCGCCATAGACTCGCAGAGTTCGCGGTCCGTGTAACTGGTCGGGTCGAGTTCTTCGGAGCGATCGAGGATGTGGGCGGCGATCCTGTTGCTCGTCGGCACTCGGTCGCACACATGTTGGACGATGAAGAACTTGCGGTTCTTGCGGACCACCTGAACCTCGTACACGGTGGACGGCATTGGTCGCGTGTCGAGGACTTCCCATGAGCGGATGACCATGTAATGTTCCTTTCACTTTTGTTTGGTTGCATGACGCGCGAAGAACGATCCCAGTTTCACGGTCTGAGGGGGTATATATACTCCCTCAGATTTGGTAGCCTTCTTGCTGAACGCTGCCGACAGTACGGACACGAACGGACTCCGGACTTCCTTGGGTTCCGGTTCTACCAGTTTAGACCATGCCGCCTTGGCCTCACGTCGGTCAAGGCTGTTCGCCAGCGCGGACAGTATGTCGTCATCCTTGCCGCCGTTCATCAGCGCACGCAGGGCACGGGTATCGAACGTACCTTCCAGCGCCTGCGATGCAGCTTCCTTTTCGCCCATCAGGGCCAGCGCCTGTTCCTGGATCGTCCCCTTGTAGTACAGGAAGATCACCTTGCAGTCCTTCGTCTGGATGGGCCGACGAGCACGGGCAGACGCCTGCCTGAGCACGTGCGTCGAGTAGCCCGTCTGGTACCAGATCAGCGTCGGGAACTGGATCAGGTCGAGACCGGTCATCACCTTGCGCGGCTGGACGATCAGCACGTCGATGTTCCGCTCGTTCTTCTCGATCCATTCTTCCCGTTTGATCGGCGCCAGTGAGGGGGGCAGGATCACGGACCTGATCCCCTGCGACTGGAGCATGAGTTGCAGCTTGCCCTGTGCGTCACGTTTCTGCGTGTAGGTTACGAACACCGTGCACTTCCGGCCCAGCGCCAGTTCACGGCGGATGACCGCGAGCAGCTTGGCGTCCTTGGTGTCCAGATGGTTGACTCCCAAGTCTTTGGGGGTAGCGACCACCTTGTCCCCGAACCCGTCGCCCTCGTCATCGTACTTGGCGGGGACCGTGATCGGCTCCCAGCCCCAAGGGCGATCGAGGTAGGCGTCGAGGATCTGGACGCGCATGCCGGCCAGCATCGGCGGGGCCTTGCGACCGTGCCCACCATCAGCGATGGCATCCTTCAACTGGCCGTCCAGCGACCGGTATGCTCGTGCCAGTTCTGCGCCAGGTTCCACGGGCACCAATTCGCGTTCCAGTCTGGGTAGTGCCGGACCCAGTTCTTCCAGCGACATGAAGACCGCCCTGTCCAGCAGGAAGTGGTTGAACAGGTGGGGCGAGATCCCCGGCTTGGGCGTTGCGTCGGCGCGGAAGTCCTTCTTGCGCCCCTGCCTGCCGCGCCGGATGCGCCCGCGGTAGTCGTCCGCCGCGCTGCGTTCGACCTTGTACTCGGTCACCCCGTACCGGTGGGTGAAGTTCTGCGTGTTCCGTGCGATCGGGCCGATCCGCGACTGGCGGAACGCGGCGAGGTCAAATCCACGGGCACGCATCAGGTCGGGACAGAGCCGCCACAGGGTAGCGTGCAGATCGGACGCCTTGCCACCGATCAGCGTACCGGTCAACGCGATGGTATACCGGCAGGCCGCGGCCAACGTTCCGAACGTGTTGCCCTGGCAGGTCGTGGCGCTCGCCAGTTCATGCACCTCGTCCGCGATGAAGAAGTCGAACCAGTTCTTCATCTTCCGCTGGATGTACCGGTCCACGTGCGGACGCTCGCCGATGCCGGCCCTGTCCGTGCGCTTCCACGTCGTCAGCTTCTCGCCGCAACATTTGCAGACCTCGTAGTTCTTGGCCCGCAGGTAGTCGTCCAGCCGGTACGGAACATCGTCGCCGTCCACGTTGATCGTCAACTCGGTGGAGCAGCGCGGGCACATGGCGACATCGACGATGCGGTCAACCAGCCACCCGTTCTCGTAGAGGTGCCCCCACTTGTTGGGCACCCGATTCGCCCGCAGGTTCATGTCCCCCTTCTTGGCAAACTCACGTTCGGCGATGTGGATAGCAACCTGTTTGCGCTTGCCGGCGGCGATGGGGGCCTCCATCTCGCAGCCCAGTTTCGCCGCTTCCTTGCCGATGACCGCGATCGCCGGACCGTTGTGGCGCTCGGCCTCTGCCCTGAACTTCATCAGGTCGCCGACCAGCTTGACCGGACGGGCGTACACGTTGGGGATCAGCAGCCGTGCTTCACGTACCCATTTGTTCACCAGATGTCCGGGGCACATGACGATGGCCTTGAAGTTCTGGCCGCGAGACACAACCCAAGATGTACCAAGGGACATCGGCGACTTGCCAGCCCCGCACTCGCATACGAACAACACGCTGGAATGGTTCTTCAGCCCCTGCACCGCGCCCGCGATCTTTTCCTTCTGCGAGGGAAAGAATTGGAATCTCTTTCCCTGCATCTTTGACCGGTGCAGTTCGATGCGCTCAAGGTCCGGCGCCGCGTCAACCCCCGGACGATGGAGCGGGACCAGCTTGCGTTCAGCGGTACCGGCGAGTGCCTTGCCGTAGCGGGCGAGGAAATCCTGAAGATCACGTGCGAGCGGTTCAGTGGTCAAAGTTAGCTCCGTGCGCTCACTTTTGATCGGTTCTGCGATGGCGGTCATGGGGTCTCCTAAGCGTCTGGATCTGCCTTGCAGTCATTGCAGATTTGGCTTCCAATCCCGAAGTACGGACAGACGGGACACGGGTCATCCTGATCGAACTTGTCTTGCGTTGACACTGGGCTTGGCAGATCGTCCTCAATGTCCTCCGTGATGTTCAGCGTGATGCCCGCATTCGGAGCGCCAGCACGCAGCGCCGCGATGAACGCATCCCATTCGGCGGGCTTGAAGATCAGCCTGCCCGCCTGTTCCTCGCCCGCCCACATCGTCACGTAGATGTCATCGAATCGGTAGCCCATCGCTTTGATCTTGAGGATCATCGTAGTCCATGCTCCTTGACGTATTGGCTCACCAGTTCATCGAACCGCACGTCCGCATCGGCGGTGTAGCAGTGCGCCCGAAGACCGGCAGGCCAGCCGAATCCAAAGCAGGGGGCCACCACGCCAGCGCCAACGAGACGACCGGCAAGTGCTGGACCCCAAGACTCCATCGACGGGCACGTGCATCGTTCGCGG
>Ga0307379_10004166_pt1 | contig 20762 bp, 12 predicted proteins | sample UN2MG_FD_202237 | JGI IMG/M metagenome (GOLD analysis project Ga0307379, IMG submission 202237) | Soil microbial communities from Risofladan, Vaasa, Finland - UN-2 | ecosystem: Environmental > Terrestrial > Soil > Coastal area > Acid sulfate soil | place: Finland: Risofladan, Vaasa | collected... | reverse complement strand
GGCTCTGTGTCGTCCACGGCTTTGACCGTGAGTTCGACGGGCTCGACCATCTCGAAACCGTAGACCTCGACGACATGCTCTATGAGTATGAGGACGCCGCCCACATGGAGGACGAAGACATCCTCGCCTACACCGAAGACGGAATCAGATAACCCCTCTCCACTAAACAACAACAACACAAAACAAAATAAACATATGACAGTAAAAGAACTAATCAAGCACCTAGAAGGCTACAACCCCAACGACGTAATCGCTTACGACCTATGGTCAGTGGACGATGTGCTGCATGAGGGCAACCATGACCACCCTGAAGTAACTCGTGCACAAGCCGAGGAAGTCCTCGGTCGCATGGAACGCTATAAGGATGCCTCGATAGGTATGAACTGGGACGTCCTCAACTACCACCTCGATGAGGTGATGAGTGAATCCAAACCCTGAATCCTGTATCCGGAACGAAGGATACTGCGTAGCTTACCGCATGGTTGGAGCACCAAAAGAAAATAATTGACAAACTGAACTAACTGAATTACAACTACCAAACACATGAGCAACAACACCAACGCAAGCAACCCCGTCAAGCCCTCCGATCTCCTTGATCTGGCTGACATCGCCCTCGCCACCAACCGCTTCCTCTTCATCGTGGGATCGGGGGGTGCGGGTAAGACCTCCATCGTCTGCCACGACATCGCCCCTGCCATGGGACGGGAGGTCTACTACGTCAACCTCAACGGGCAAGGCCCGCAAGAGGTCATCGGCTACGGCATACCGCAAGCCAACGGCGACATGAAGTTCGCCGCCCCTGACATCTGGCCGACCGAGGCACGCGTCGGAGACAGCCCCGTGCTGCTCTTCTTGGATGAGTGTAACGACTACGACCCCGCTGTCCGTGCACTGCTCCGCTCCCTGTATCCGGCATCCGGTTCCCGGTATGTCGGACCGCACAAGCTGGGCACCAACGTGTTCGTGGTCTGCGCCACCAACCGCAGACAGGACGGCACACGCTCCGCCGTGGAGGACGCCCCGTTCACGGAGCGGACTTGCAAGGTGACACTTGAGCCCGACCTCGGGGACTGGCTGGACTGGTTCGACTCCCGCTCCGCCCTTGTCGATGCGGGTTCCCATGTCCCCGCCTTCCTCCGCTTCGGCACCACGGCGGGTGATGGGTTCGATCACTTCAACCCTCCCATCCCCATGCCCTACGACGGCACCCCCCACCCATGCCCCCGCACATGGGAAGCCGTCGCCTTGGCTGAGCCGTTCCGCACCACCAAGATGGAGGCGTTCCGCAAGTTCGTGAGGGGTAGTGTCGGCGACCGCGCCGCCTCCGCCTACTTCGCCTTCCTGCACCACGTTGACAACCTGCCGGACATCGCGTCCCTCAAGGCTGACCCCGAAGGGTTTGCCATGCCTGCCGATGCCGCCGCGCAGTTCGCCCTCGTCTCGGCGTGCCTTGCCACCGCCACCCGTGGTGTCAAAGACCCCGCCGTCCTCGTCCACACCGGAGGGTATGACTGGCTGGTGTCCCTCCTGCTGCGTTGCCGTGGGAACATCCGCGAGTTCGGTGCCCGCTCCGCCACCCGTCGGGGAATCCCGCTCGACGAACACGCCAAGTCCAACGACCTCATCCTCGTCGGATCATGAGTCCCTATCCAACAACTCCACAAAACGAACAAGAACATGAACACCAAAGAAAACAACAAGCGCACCGCGCAATCCCTAGTCCTGTGCCACTTCAGCACAACCGCCCCCGCCCTGACCACCCTTAACCGGAGTGCCTCAGCGCGTGTCGTCCAGTCCGCCAAAGCCAGCAAGGATGCGGCTCGCGTTTACAACACCATCCTCACCAGCAGGGGCACAGCCATTGGCAAAGCGGTATCCCTGCTTCAGGGGACGGGTGTGAAGATCCGCCACCTCGGTCTGCCATGCCCGATGGGTGGCATCTACCTCCGCCTCCGTGACGTGTCGAAGGCGCACAACATCTACGACGACGCCCTCTTGGAGCTCGACGACATCCGCGCCGAGATCCTCGAAACCTACCCGCAGCTCATGGCTGACCTGCGTGTCCGGCTCGGGGAGTTCATCCGCGAGATCGAGATTCCAGCGGCGAGCAACGTCGCCTCCCGCTTCACGATGTCCATGCACATCGTCAACCGTCCTGCCCCCGTGGACAACGGTGTGCTTGCCGGACTCAGCGACGAGGTAGCCAACAGGGTTCGCGCCGAAAGCCAAGGACGCATCGACGACATGCTCCGCGCTGCCCATGCCGGACCGCTTGCCGACCTGAAGGATGTGCTCACCGAGTTCATCGACAAGATGCGCAACGCCGAGCGCTTGCACCTCTCGCAGTTCGACAAGCTGCGTGACGAAGCCCGCCGCCTCAAAGACCTCAACGTCCTAGGCATCCCCGAGATCGACGAGGTGGTGCGCATGGTAGGCGAAGCCGCCGCCCTGCCCACCGCCGGACTCGACCAGACGGAGCGGGTGAAGATCGCCGTCAAGGCTGAGAAGGCATCGGCGCGGGCATCCGCTACGCTTGCCGACCTCGGACTGTAATTCATAAACACCACAAACCAAATAGCACGAACATGAAAACGAACAACACCACCATAGACCCCACATCGTATGACTACCACCACCCGCTATCCGTCGCCATGCGTCTGGTATCGCGGCACTGGTTCCTCGCCTACTCGAAGCTCATGTCCATGACATGGGAGTGGAGCGACCGCATCCCCTACGGGGCGACCGACGGCCGCACCCTCTACCTCAACCGCAACGGGCTCAACAAGCTCTGCTCCCGTGACAACGGGGCAGGACTGCTTGCCTTCCTGCTGGTTCACGAAGCCCTGCATGGGTTGCTTGGGCACGGCTGGCGCTGCGCCCCGATGAAGGACAAGTCCACTGCCAACATCGCAGCGGACTACATCATCAACGCCATGATCCACCAGCGCAACCTTGAGCTCAAGCGCACCGTGTTCCCACTCATCGAGGGTGTCTACTTGGACGAGGCCATCTCCGGCGACAAGTCCGTGGAGTATCTCTACCGTGAGCTGACCAAGCCACAACCCCCATCCCCTGACCAACAACCACAACCCCAAGACAATAATGAAAAACAAGACAAAGAAGATAGCGAAGAAGACCCCGGCCAAGAAGGTGATCAAGACCCAGAGGACGATAAGGACCCACACGGAAGCGACTCCGACGAAAGTGACGACGGAGCTGATGATGGTGATGCCGAAGGGGACGACAATGGAGGAAGCGCAGGCGATGGCGGAGTTCCTCCATGCGGAGATGAAAGCGAGGATGGTTCCGATAGCTTGGGCTCGGAGGAAGGAGATGGGGGAGAGCCAGACCTGAAAGGTTTCCCCGGCACCGGAGCCGAGGACGCCCTTGCCCCCGAGCTTGGCGAAGATGACGAGGACATGAACGACGCCATCCGCAAGATGGAGGAGGACAACGACCGCATCCTCATCGCCGACGAGATCGACCGCCGCACCTCCGGCACCACCGGACACACCGGAGCCCGCATCGGGGAGCACCGCAAGCACACCGCCAAGCTGGACTGGTGCCTGCTCCTCCGTGAGTGGCTCACCAAGCACTCGCGCCGTGGCTGGGACTCGCCGTTCAATCCCGCTGTCCACTCCTCCACGGGGCTGGTCTGCGCCGGACGCAGGACACGCAGCGCCGGGGACATCGTGCTTGTGCTCGACACCTCCGGCTCCGTCGGTGCTCTGACCTACTCCAAGTTCTTGGCGCAGGCTCAGTCCATCCTCGACGACCTCAAGCCTGACCGCTTGATCCTCCTCTCGGTATCCCATACCGTATGTGATACCGTGATCCTTGAACCCGGTGACATGGTTCCGGACAAGCTCAAGGGTGGCGGCGGCACTGCGTTCCAACCCGCGTTCGACTGGGTGGAAGCCTACGACATCGACCCTGATGTGATGGTCTACCTCACCGACGGTATGTCCCATGATCGCAGCTCGCTGCGTCCCGTGGACTATCCGCTGCTGTGGATCAGCACCTATGTCCCCGCGAAGGACTACCCCATCGGGGATGTGATCGAGGCGACGGATGACACGGCGCTGTAAGCCTTAACCAAATAGAAAACAAATACGATAATGGACTCCAAACAATTCATCAAACTCTGCGACCGCAAGCCGGATGGTGAGCAGATAGCTGAATGGATCGACGCCCTGACACGCGGCGACCATACGGAAGCCTCGCTCTTCAGCGGTTGCCTGCATTACGAAGCCGGAAGTAACAAGCGAGGACATAGCCCGCACCGAGCGGTGTTTGGTTCGGCGGGCGCACTGCACTACCTCGACAGCCAAGGGACACGTAGACTGCTTGGGCTCTGGTCTAGCCCCCACAGGGAGTGGGCAGTGACCCGCGAAGTTCACGACTACGTGGCCTTGGGTTCGATGGCGCTGCTGGGTAGGGGCGGACACTCAATAGTCCTAGGGAGACTAGGCTACGAACTAATGCACCGGACGCAACCGCTAGATGCAGGGGAGGCTACCGCCCTAGCAATCAGCGAGATAGTGCTATGGGGAAAATCAAAATTCCCCAATTCTACCCACAAGGAGTTCGTCGCTAAGCACATGGCGCTTGAGGTGCTCAACCCTTCCTACGCCAGCAACACTGGTTCTTGGCTTGACAAGCTGTATCCGGGTAGGGATAAGACCAAGGCCGCGCTGTCCTTAATGAGGGATTACACTACCTCCGATGAATGGCTACGGATCGTCCGACTCTACGATGAATCCGGTGGCCTGCCTCCGGGAACGCTGTGCGATGCGCTGAATCTGATGGATAGATTCCGCTCCGAATAATTACAATCTCCATGAACAAACCAACAACAGAACAAAAATAGTATGAGTAACAGTAACACAACACAAGGTAGGGTCTACCACGACATCGACGCAGGGCATACCCTAGTCAGTGTCTCGGTGGAACAGGGCAAGCACGGCAAGATCATCACGACATTCGTGAACAGCCTGTCAGTGCGATCATCCTCACTAGAGATGCAACGAATCATGGACGGCTACGTCCTCGCCGTGGTCGCAGCGTGCAGATTCCCGGAAGGGTTTGACACGTCGGCGTTCGACGCCGATCTACGCAAAACGATCCTAGCCAATCTCCAATAAATAGAAACATGAGAACAAGAACGAAACCAAAACCGAAACCACAACCCGACCCCACGAACATGAACCAACTACACACCGTCCCTAAGGTGGACGCAAACTGCGACCACACGCTGACACACGACTGCCCTTGCAAACCCCGCGTGGAAGCCGACTCATCCCCTGCCATCATCTCTCACAACCGGAAGGACAATGGTCCCGACGAGTGGGTGATCCGTTACGTGAAAGGAGGTGTGGCATGATACGTGAAGACCTGCCACCGATCGTCGGCCTCATCGGACGTGACCCCTACATCACATACAGTGTGGTCGTAGCCATCCACAACCGAGGCGTCCGTATGCGGAACCGAGCCCTGCTCATCGACCGCATCGTCCGGAAGTTCCGGGCAGCAGTCGGAAGAATCACCAACCGTAATAAGAAACAGAACAAACCAAACAAGTAAGACAACCAGTATGAACACACCAAACACACCACTACCAACCGTCCCGCAGATTGCGGAGATGCTCGCCGAACACATCCGTAAGGACAACGATGCTCCACGTTTCATCGTGGAGTCGATCTTCCCCCTCATCAAGATGGAGTTCTCCTCCGTCTCCGAGGCGCTCGCCGCACCCGGTATGCTAAGGGATATGGAGAGCGACTTCATCGCCATCGCCGCTATGGTCAGCTCCACCCGACGCAAGGTCTTGGAGCTCGCCAAAGTGATCGGCTCAGCCAACAGCGACATCTCGATTGCTTCACTAGAAGAGGCTTACAGTCGATGGGTCGGGCTGCTCGGCGAGTTTGCTTTTGAACTCGACAGGGTGCTAGACATCACGGACGGGAGGGATTCATGAGCACTCCGCAATCATTACCCAAGAAGACATCACGCAGCACCAGTAGGACGCTCACCGAAAGGAAGCACCTTGCCTTTGCCCAGCGGAGTGAACACATCAACTGGTTCCACAGCCTCGACCTCGCTTCCATGAAGCGTCTACGCAAGGCATGGGGTCAAGCGAGAGGAGGGAAGCCATGATCACTTTCCTTTGTTTCGTAATAGCGATCGTATACGGTCCGCTGCCTGTGTTGGGGTTCATCTACCTAGCCATCACTACTCAGCGGGAAAACCGTAGCCGCCATCGGTAACCCAGTAGCGATCCTGCTTCCGCCTGACGGATTGCAGGATCATATCTACCTTCTCGCGTGGGTCCTGTTCGCCTCCCCTCTCTGCATTGAGGTAGGCTTTCCGGACCCACGCTTCGTTGGGTCTCCAAGCGATGCGGTATCCGTCCCGTGCCGAGACCAGCGTGTCGTCGCTGAACTTGAAGAACTTCGCCGAGGTGCCAAGCGACCTGTCCGTTGAACCCATCTGCTTCATGGCGTGCATGAACAGGGACATGCGGCGCTGCGTCTGGTTGAGTGCGTCCTGATGTCTGTCCACCAGCTTGTCGATGTCGCCCTGATCCATGTTCCGGGAACCGGAAGCCTTGCCGATGATGCCGACCGCTTCGTCCAGCGAAGCCTTGAGGTTGCGGAAGCCCCTGCTCTCGATGTCAGCGAGGGTCTCGGTGCGCGTGCGCACTCCGAGGAACTCCCCGATGACCATCTCCTTGGTGTTCTGCTGACCCGAGCGGAATGCTTCGTAGCCCTTCTTCGCCACCTGTGGGGTGGCTGCGCCCTTGGCGTAGTGCATCATCATCCTTCCGAACTTCATGCCCGTCGAATCCGTTTCCAGATAGATCGGCTGACCGAAATCATCTCGGTTGGTAAGGGTCTCCTTCAGGGCGGTGGCTGCAATCTGCGCTCCCAGTATTTCATTACCTATGTAAGACGCTAAGCGGGAAGCGTCCACGCCCTTCCCTGTCTGAATCCCTTCAGCAACAATCGAAACCATATCGGTTAGCTGCGAGTGTGGCAGGACGTAGGTCATGTCCACGTATTGCAGCTTACCTCCGGGCAGCATCTGCGCGAAGAGGGAGTGGCCGCGCTGCCATACAGGTAAGGCCTCCCGTAGGGCGGCAAGCTCGTCTGTTGAGAGCTTACGGACCTTGCCGTCCTTGTCGACTACTTCGTCATCTTCCTCGTCCTCTCCGGCCAAGGCGCGGAAGATCACGGTGGCAATGGTGCCGATCACGGTGCCCCCAGCGGCCAGCGTGGCGGTGAACCCAGCTAGGCGACGGACACCACGTTGCGCCATGAGGCCGCCCTCCTTGATCTCGTCGAGGGCAAGCGGGATGGTTTTCGTCATGGTGCGGAAGATCTCTGATTTGAACCGGGCGAACGGAACGAACACGGCCGCAAGAGGGTTACGCTGGAAGGACTTCACAGCGTCAACCACTTGAGTATGACCCGGCATGGTGGCCTTGACTTTCTTGGCGGCGAGAACCTCGCGATCGGCGGCCGTCATGGTGTCTCCGTAGTGGCGCTCGATCACGTCAAGCTCGAAGTCGAACATGTTGACTTTACCAAACGCGTCGATGGCCGAGTCCAGTGCGCCGAGGAAATCCACGCCTGTGTTGAATTTGTCGCCTACAATGTCCCGCAGACCTTTGAAGTAACCCTTCTGCGCCATGCGCTTGAGCACACCACCCGCGTCTTTGGTGGCGCGTGCTTCCTCAAGGTCGGCGATGATCTCCTGCATGTCGTTCTCGGGAGTGGCGACAAAGCCCCGCAGGAGGTCGGACACAACCCGTCCTTGGGACTGGTCATTGATGACGTTGAGTTCAATGAGGCGTAGTATCCGCTCGCGTCTAGCCTCGTCGGTAGGTAGCCGTTGGAACGAACCCCTGAATGTATCGACAAAGCTGGCGCGTGTTTGAGCGCTGAACGGATTGACGAGCACACCTTGAGCGGCGCTGAGTATTGGAACACCTAGGGAGTTGCGAACCCAGTAGCCCACACCCAACTTCGTGCTGGTTAGGATGGCAATACCGGATGCACGGGACACGCCGTTCCATACCTTGTTGATCATCTGTGTGGAGTTGGAGTCGAACCCTGAGCGACCAGCCCCGAATGTTTCGTGAAGGACACCCGCCACGTTCTTGGCGAAGTAAAGTCCTGCAAGAGGACCCACCGTGTTTACCATATTGGGGGCGTAGACCATCTCGTATCCTTCCTGCGGGCGGCGGGAAGCCAGTCCGGTTGCCAACGCTGTGCTGGCAAACTCGTCACGGAATTTCTGGTTCGCACTCATCAGTCCAACCCGATGCAGTGTGTTGATCCCGTTGAACAGGGGATCGTCGTGCTCGCCGAGGAGTTGGAGGAACGATGCGTCGATATCGCTTTTGGGTTTTAAGCGATTAAGGTCTTTGCGAATACCATCCGAAACCTTGAGGTCAACGCTAGCGTTCAAGTCGGCTAGGGTTTCAAGGTAGTCGTCGAGCTTGGCTAGGACACGAGCGTCGATCTCCGCATCCGTCACCGTGATACCGCGAGCGGTTTCGGCAGCAACTTCCTGCATGACTTCTTCGAGGTAGGACTCTGCGGCTGTTGCGCGGAGTAAGTCGAAGTCAACCTCCTTACCGTCGATGACACCCTTGCCCCCGATGCGGGCGAGCTTCGACCAGCCTTCGGTGGTGAAGAACTTGAAGGTGCGGGTGAGGTAGACGTCGTTGGATTCGTCGAACCCTACGTCCGCCTTGTATTTGTTGAGGTCGGCGCGGAAGACGCGAGCCTTGGCGACGAGGTCTCCAAACCCAGCGGCTTCAATGGAGTCTTCAGCAGCACGCTGGCGGGCGCGGAATGCGTCACCGAACTCGCGGCGCTTGGACGCTTTGAGGATCTCGCGCTCTTCTTCGATGAGCTTATCGCGTTTGCCTTGTGATAGGTTAGAGTCGAGCCCTTTCGCAAACGTCAGGAGTTGGTCCTCGATGGCTTTGAGGTCAGCGCGTTTCAACGGAGGAGCCGTGGAGCCAATGATGTCGCGGATGGAATCCATGCTAACACCGCCTGCAATCGCTGCGTCCCGCATCTTATCGAAGTCGCGGCGGAAGTTGAGGGTCTCAGCGACCAAACGCTGGAGGTTACCACTGCGCACATCCATGATTCGGCGAAGTTTTTCAGGCAGGTTGTAGAGGCGGAGCTTCTCCGTCATCTTGTCGAGCGTCCCTGCCTTGTGGGAGGCAACGGCTACCGAATAGGACACGCGGTCGTCGACGGGGTCGTTGCCGCTGAGCACAGAGGCAAGCGCATCTATGTCAGAGTCCGTGCCAGCGGGCCCTACGTCGAGTGATTCCACCCCATCCACCGCGAGGTTCCGAAGGAGGCGCTGCCCCTTGGAGATGGCCGCCGCTGTGGCGGGTGTCGGGTTGGCTTGGAAGAGGCGGGTGAGCTCCCCGATGAACGCCTTGAGGGCGCGGGAGATGGGGCCAAGCAAGGTGGGGTTGGCGCGGAGTGTGGTAACGTCCTGCTCGGATGTCGAGCCGAACACGCCACGGGTGAGTTCCATCCGATACCACTCGGCGGCAAGCATCACGTCGGACAGGTCTCCGGACTTACGATCCGCAGCGATGCGGTCGGCGAGTGCTTGTCCGGTTAGTGTTGTTGCAGAATAGTAATCCTCGGCGATCTCCGCGAGACGGGATTCCCCCAGCTCCTTGGCGATGTCGGCAAGGTCTTTCGTGGAGACTACCCTGTCGGCGGCGATGTGCGCCAGCTCGTGGTTGAGGAGACTACGTAACACCATGCGTGCGCGGTCGGCCGAAAGCCCCGCGATGCGGCGGGCAAGGAAGGTGGGGTTCACCCTCACGGATGTCTCGCCGAAGCGGACGGATGCTTCCCCGCGCATGTCCATGTCCTCCTCCAGCGTCACGCCGGGAGGAAGCATGGATTCGATCTCGGATACCGGGTCAAGGGCTAGGTCGCCGCTTCCGGTTTCCGAGCCGGGGGAGAAGAAGTTGCTGGGGCTGAAGATGGTGACATACTGTCTGATACGCCCAGCGCCTAGGTCGCGAAGCACGTCCTTACCTGTGTTCTCCCCGGCCGCACGAAGCGCAGCTTTCTGCCTACCGGACAACTCGCCAACGGCTTCCACATAGATGGTGTCAAACTGGCCGACTATGCGGGCGTAGCCTAAGCCCATGGCGATTTCATATGTCTCAACCAGATTGGCGTCATAGATGGTTACCCAGCCACGCTCTGCCACGATGCGGGCGATGTCCTCGGGATGCCTCTCTTCCAGCAAAGGAAGGATGCTTTCCCGATGAGTTCCTAGCGCGTTGCCTTCCTCCCCTTCCACGGGAAAGAACGAACCGTCTCTGTAAAGCCATCCGTCCTTATCTGGTATGTCGTTGTTTGATGTAAGGGCGATACCCAGTATCGCATCCTGAAGTTCTTCCGCGTAAATATCCTGATCGCTAGTCTTCCTCCCACGGGCAAAGCGGATGTCTCCATCAAACCCATCAGTAAGCGCGGCGATGTCCTCTGCCGTGGCTTCCCCAAAGTATTTATCGTTTAGCGATTCCCGAACCTCAGCCACCATGTCGGCGTCGATTACTCGGGTATCCACCTCTTCGTTGGCGAAGTAGACAGTGAACTGAGTTGACCCATCACCTAAAACTTTTTCGTCAATCCGGTATTGGGGTTGCTTAGTGGAGAACTGAACCCCTTGCATCTCACCGTTCAACTGCTTCCGGATCGCGGCGAACGCGGCAACCTCGGAGAGACCATCCGCCATCGCCATGCCCCTGCGGGTGGCGGCACGCTTGGCGCTGAGGCTGAACGTGGTCGGGGAGGAGATCATCTTGGTGAAGTCGAGCACCTCCATGACAGCGTCGGACATTGCCTTGTCCCTTGCGACTCCGAAGAACTCAAGGATGGTGTCGATGATGCGGGCAAGGAGTGAGCGTTGCGCTGGCGGTGTGGCAGCGGTGACAAGCGACTGGAACGATGGGTCGGTGAGCGTGTAGGCTAGGAACTCGATGTCGTCGTTGAGCGCATCCGTGAACTGGTTGGTGTCCATGCCCATGGAGCGGGCGCGGGCTGCTGTGAGTGTGCGAAGCTGGGTAATGCGTGCCATGGCGGCGCGTTGCTTGGCGTTCAGCGGACCGAGCATCCCGTTCATGGTGATAGCGTGGAGATACTCGTGGAGGATCACATCGGCAACGCCCCGTCCGTTGTGTCCGGAAAGGTTGAGGACGACGAGGTTCGACTCGCGCATGAACGCTCCGGCAAAGCGCGGATCGTTCAGGTCGCCAATCAAAAACTTGACATTCCGGATAAGGTCGCTCCGGCTCAGCAACACCTTCGCCACGAGCTTGTGGCTCCGGGTTCCGGTTTTGGCGATCTGTTCCAGCGCAGCGATGACGGAAGCGGGGGAGTTGGATACCAGCCCCAGCTCCGCGATCTCTGCGTTGTTGAGTTCCCGCGCCATCTCGGCGGTGGCACGCACGTCGTTGGTGCGGCTGAACTTGAGGAAGACGGGGGACTCTCCCGTGATAGAGGGGAGTTCGGCGCGTGGTCCTTCGTTGGTGCGTGCCTTGTCCGCTTCGCGGAGCGATCGGTAGTAGGCAATGATCTCCTTGTCGGTCTCGGGTTTGGTCTCAACTACACCGTCCTTGCGGGGAAGTGCCTTGTACGCGGATTCAAGCTCAGGACTGAGTTGATACGGGGGTTTGGTAACACCCAGCATCTCGGCAACCGTGCCGATGTTCTTGGAGGCTGTGACCTCGGTTGCCCTCTTGGCGGCGCGGACTACCTTCGCTTCGTCCGCTTTCTTCTGCGCCTCTAGCGCAGCGCGTTCCTGCTCTACGGCAGCGGCACGGGCTTCCCAATCAGGGGACGTGTCCCATGCAAGGGGGGCGGGCGGTGGTGTGTTGCGGGTAACGACGGCGCGTTGGATGAACTCCTCCCATGAGGTATCCATTCCGTTGCGGCCATCAAAGAGTTCGGGATCGGTTACGAGTTGCGCGTAGGCTCCGGTGGTTTCCGGTGCGGTGATATTGATTCCCTGCTTGCGGGCGATGTAGTCTGCGACCTTACTTGTTTTGGCAGCTAACTGAACACGGTATTCGGCGGCCGCTTTCCGGCTCTCGTTGGCGCGGTTCAGGACTTTCACCTCCCACGGCAGCAATGTGATCTCCGGACGCATTGCGAGCACATCGGGATGGGCGGCGGCAAGACGTGCGAGCTGAACGTAGGCGGCTTCGGTGGACACGGGTTCCGCGTCGAGTTCGGGGTTGTCCCGTTTCGCCATCCGGTAGACCGACATCGAACGCTCTTCCTCGGTGGCGAGCTCAGCCATAAGTGGGCTGAGGATCGCTCCGCCCGGACGAGCAGGGGCAAGCCAGCCCATGTCAGCAAGAAGGGCGGCGATTCTACGCCCTTTCGGAGAGGTCCTTAGGGCGATCTCAAGCTGGGAGTTCCCGCCAGCGGAGTCGAACGTCATCTTGTTGGTGAGATCGAGGATGGTCTCGGGCGCAGTATCGGGTGCGAGGTTGAGTTTAGTGGCTCCGTTAATTACTTCCACGAGTAGTTGCTTAAGCTCGTCATCCGTGCGGATCGCAGCGGCAAGAAGATCGGTCTTGGTCTGCTCCCACGGCACGGCTCCTGCGATGATGTCGAGGTCTCCGGTTGTGCCTACTAGCCCCATCAAGGCATCGGCGGCGTCACCAAAGTTGTCGAACTTCTCGTCAATGGAAGTCGTCTTCATCCTTCGATCCTGCTCACCCTTTCTCGTCTCGGCCAAAACCGTGTTGAGGCTGTGCTTGTAGACGAGATACATGAAGTTCTTCGTGGTGCCGAGAGCGAACTCGCCTTTGTCATCGAGCTTGGAGTGGATGAACTTGCCGAAGTTGAACAGCACCATCCCAGCGTCCTCCCCCTTGATGAAGGGGTAGTTCTTTTTGATCAGTCTGGCAGCCTGTGTGGGCTTGGGGTGGGTCATGTCAGGCATCACCATTGCGGCGAGGACCTTGTTGGTGACAGTCCGTGCCTCGACGCTGTTGATGTCATTTTCCCCGAGGGCTTTCTGGATCGCCATGGCTAGGCCATACTCCTTCAACTGGAGCATGTAATGGGCTTGTGCTACGAGCATGGTCATCTCGGCGTTAGGAACGCTGAGTGCCTTCTGGCGGGTGAGCAGGTCGCCGTAGGTGTTAAGAACCTGCGTGTCCTTTTGACCGTCATCATCCCTTTCAGGATCGAAGCGTCGGTAAATGCTTGACCCCTCCGCCATCATGTCGGCGACGTGATCGGCATATGCTACGCCAACTCGTTTGGCAGGAGTGGGTGCAGCACCCCCAAGAAGCTCAGGGCGTGGCTCTGCAAAGATGCTGGCGCGGTTGTAGAAATGCTTGATCTTGGTGGGCGTGTAGTCCGTGGTTCCACTCGCGGTGATGTCACCTGCCCCACGGACTCCTTTGTCATTCTCGAAGCGGCGGACGACGGTGACTTCACCAGTGCGTTTGTTGTAGTCAATGGAAGGGTTGGGCTTGAACGATGGGTCTTCGCGAAGCGCCTTCGGGATGAAGACCTTCTTACCCAAGTTGAGTTGCTGTGCTGTCACCCTTGGATCATTTGTAAAGAAACCGGATACGGCGTTACCCTCCGCGTCGTTGATCATCGGGAGTGGAATCAAGGCGTTACCTGAACTGTCCATGTTACCAACCACGAATGGGCTCATGCGGGTAGGCGTCCCTTCTGGAACCGGGACGAGAGGGTAGCGCTCGGTCACGGCGGCGAGCAGACGCTTCTTCGTATCAACCTGATAGGAGTCGTTCCCCTTACGACCGAATGCGAGTGAGATACCCTCGACGTTGCGTGGTTCAAAGCCATATTCTACAAGGTTGGAAACCAGATAACCACCTTCGACCCAAGACTCAAACAGATCGGACTCAACCTGCGAACGGAATCCACCGTAGGTAGGGTGGGTGACTGGGTAATCAATCACCTCCGGCTTGCGGGCGGCTTTCTTCGCCGCTTTCTTCGTCTCGACTTTCTTGCCCGCCATGGCTCCAGCCTTCCCAAGTGTGGCGGCAATGAGTTGCTCCAGACTGGAACGCTCTTCAGGTTCCTTCTCGTCGGCGACCTCGTCGGCTTCAGGCTCTTCGGCTACCGGGTTCTCCTTGGCTTCGATCGCAGCGGCAAGGCGTTTATCCTCCGCTTCGATACGAGCTACCATTTGCTCACGGACTTTTTTCAGGTTGTTGAGTCTGTTCAGGACTTTGGATGGAGGCTTCCCTCCGTAAGCGGTGATGTCGGCTTCGATGTCCTCGATCTGGATACCAAGCTCCCTTACGGTAAGTTGGCTACCCTCGCCTGTCTTGAACAGAATGCGGTTGGTGAGATCCATGCGCCGGAGAATCAGATCGAGGATGCGCTTGTCAGGGTCCTGCTCCTCAACGGGGGGAGTTTTGTCCGAAGTTTTGTCCGCCTTTTTCCCTTGTGGTTGCTTGGTTTTCGGGGTCTCAGGGGGTGTTTCCTGTCCGGGTTTTTGTCCGATTGGTTCGGGCGTTTCGTCAACGGTAACGATCTCGCCGGAGGGGACGTCAAACATTCCGCTCTCAACGAGCTCTAGGGAGGCTTGCAAGGCAGAGACCTCATTGGATACTCGAACGCGATCAGCGAGCTCCGCCTCATTCGTCGTCTCAGGAAGCCCTTCCAGATACGAAAAGACGTTCGCCACATCGAGCCGCGCCTGTGCGAACGCTTCCGGGCCGAACTCCTTGGCTTTATTCGCGTAGTCTTTGAACTTTTTGGAACGATTGCTCGTGAGGTTTTTATTGGAGTAGACCAGACGGATGAGAGAGTCATTCTCCAGAACTCCAGTAAACATGTAAGCCACCTTGTCCTGCAACGAGGTTCTTTGCGCAGAAGGTTGCGCAGATTCCACCTCAGGGGTGGTGGTTTGCGCAGGAGGTTGCTCAGCCGCAGGCTCCGCTACCTTGAGCGTAGCCTCAAACCCACCCTCTACCGGAACAATGTCGTAGGATTCCGGATCGAGTTTGAGTCTCTTGAGTGAGGCGCGGGCGGTGGTCTCGTTGGCGAAAGGCTCCCCGTTTCCTTTGCGGATGGGTGCAGCGGCTTCTGGTTCAGTAGCAGCTTCTGGAGCGGCTTCTGTGGCGACCTCAGGGGTAACCTCAGGGGCGGCTTCCACGCCTGCCAGCGAGGAAGCAAGCTCGCGGTTCTTAACGAGGCGCTGCTGTGCGTTAAACGCGTTGTGTTCTCGTCCTACCTGCGCCTGCTGCTCAGGACTCCGTCCGTAAATGTCAACCTCAAAATAGGCGGCGGGGTCCTCAGAGAAAATCTGAGCATCGGCGGCGGTGTCTCCACCCCTTGCCTTGAACTCCCCCATGACCTTGGCGCGAAACTCCTCCGTGCCCATGGTTCCATCTGGGTCGATGGCGGTGGCGATGGCGGTGGCAATGACACTAGCGGATTCTGGGTCAACTCCGCCGCTTGTCAGGATCTTCTCTGCCATCCGCGCACGACCCGTTGTGGTTACACGGGCAACAGTCTTCGGCGCAGCGGGAGCCTGTGTCACTTCCGGGGTTCCGGATTCCGGGAACAGGTCGCCTACCTCCTCCACCGGATCGGATTCGGTGTCGGGCATGGTGAGCTTATAGTATTTGAGGACATCTTGAATAATGTCAGGGTCGGTGATGGTGTGCATCCGACTAGACTCTTGGTTTCCATCTACCTTGAAGATGCGCACACGCAGGTAGGGATCACCTTCTGAAGGACGCCACATCTCCACGGTGGATCTATCAGGCGAAAGGGCATAGCGATCCTTCTTGCCGGGGTTCGGGTTCACGAACGGGGTTCCGGCAGGGAACTTGCCCCTGTCCTGCTTGAGGACGGAGAGACGCTTGCGGTTCAGGGAGACACCGGACTTCTTAAGCGGGAGCTGGGCGCTGCCCACCTCGAAGAACTCGTTGCCGTCCACCGCTTCGTCAAGTTGGAGAACTACGACGCCGTCAACCATTTGCAGGGTTCCGGAGAAGCCCTCCATGGAAGCACGCTCGCCGACAAAGTCCCCGATCATCTCGGTGGGTGTTGGCGGGGCGGTGGGGTCGGCGGGAGGGGTGTCCCCTGCGTCAAAGGGTTCGGACTCCGTGTTGGGTGCAAGGGTCGTCTTGGCACGCTCGGCGGCGGCTTCGGTCTTTGTCAGCTCCTCGGCGCGGCGTTGCATCGACTTCTCCCGTCCCGCGTTGATCTCACGCTCAACCACAGCGGCCGTCGCCGAACTGTCGGTGGCGCGGAGGGTTTTGGCAATGCGACCGTAGAGATCCATGCGTGCGCTCTCAGCGGCTTCGAGATCCGACATGGTGGGCTTCCCTACCAGTTGGCTCACAGACGGGGACGCGCCACCGAGCACGCCGCCAATCATGGCCGCCTCGAAGATCTGGGATAGCTGATCGGAAAGTGGGGTATCCTTCTTGAGTGCCGCATCCTCGATCTTGATCTGAATGGCTGTGTCAAGGGCTTCCTCGAAACCTTCGTCAACGGCTCCCTTGAATACGGTGCGGACGTAGTTCTTGTAGGCACCGCCGACGTTGGCTCGAAGGGCTTTATTGAACTCGCCGGGCACTGACTTGCCTGCAAAGTTCACGTCGTCATAAAGAGCTTTGGCCTGTTTGTAGGTAAGCTGGCTCAGCTTGGCCGGACTCATGGTCGCAAAGGCGTCGTCCCCTCTGGTCAGCATACGAGTGCCGATGCTTTCCACACCGCCCCTGCCTAGGGCGACCATTGCGGTTACAATGACAGCGGTGCTGAGGCCGGAGGTGATGGCATACCCGACTGCGTTCTTGTGCTTCTCCTCGTGACTCATTGTCTCGGGGAGCTGGGCATAGATCGAACCGTAGGACGATCCCGCCGAGCGGACGAAGCTGGTGCTAAAGAGCGCGGCGGCGGCCTCCGTCTTGGTGAGTCCCTTGGCAAGCTCCGCACCCACGGAACGGAAAGCGGTAGGGACGGTGGCTTCTGCTCCTGCTGTGGTCGCTAGGCGTAACGCTGCGGCTGTCTCCTTGGCGACGAGGCTGGATACGGCATTCTTGGTTGCGCCCCGAATGACGGCGTTGGTGCCAGCCTTGGTGAGTGCCTTCAGGCCAAGAGCTACCCCGCCTGTTCCTGCTGTGGCGAGGATGTCAGTGGCTACCTGCGGCACGACATTAATCACTTTGGCAACAAAACCAAAACGGTCGCCAAACATGGACATGTATTCCTCCCGGTCGGAGAGTTCCTTGTTCAGGGTGCCAAGCATCTTAGCCGAACCCTCGTCCCCTGCTAGGGCTCCAACTCCGTATATCTGGTTAAACACCGAATTAAACGAGAGCTGTCCAAACTGTTGGACGCGTTCAGTGAAAGCACTGTAATTGTCGGGGTCGCTGACCCAATCTTCGACAAACTGCGCCTCGGTCTTGCCTGCTGCCTTGGCGGCGGCGTAAGCACCGACGGCCTCCATGTTCTCTCTGAGGATCAGACGACGCATGGCAGGGGCGTTTTCTTCCAGTTGGGCGAGGCGTTGGTCGCTGGCCTGCTTCTTCTGCCCCTCTGTGAACCCGCCGCTCTCAAGCGCCTTCTCGAAGAGCACCTTGTTGGGGACAAGGGCGTTGTCCACAATCACGTTACCTAAACTGTCGGCCTCGATGCCCGTCTCGGGCTTATCCGCTTTGTAGTAGGTTCCCCCCGAGCGTAGCAGGTAGTCCTTGGTGAAGCGTTCGATCTGATCCTCGGTGTATCCTTTCTCGCGGAACACGTCGAGGTTGCGAACCATAGCGTCAGCACTGGCAGGTGTTTTGGTCTCAGGTTTTTCTACCCCGAACAGCGACCCCACCATGTCCGGAAGCACAGCCAAAGGAGTGAGCAAGGCTTTACCAGCCTCAAAAGTAACATCCCCCGCATCCATGGCTCCGACCTCCTTGGAGCGACGCATTTTTTGTGCGCTAAACTTGAGCGATTCAGCGAGATCTTCGTCCTCCTCGGCAAGCGACTTCATCGTGTTGGCAAAGGTGTTGAACATCATGTCGTCGGCGATCGTGCCGCGACCGGATGCGTTGGGGCTGGCGAGGTGGCCTACCTGTCCGAGATCGGTTGTGGTGATGGCTCCGGAAGCAAGCAACGAGTCGAGCTTGCCTGTAACGGTTTCCCGGTTGGTGTTGGCTCCGGCATAGACCTGCCTGCCGCCCTCTTCGTCAACAGCCACAACTTGAACATCGCCCCGGTCAACGGCGGCGATGCGGGCGTCTCTGACGAGCGACTTGTCCTGCGTGATGGTATCAACCAGACCCAAGAGATCGGGATCGGATTCAAGAAGCTGCGGTTGGGTTTCCTTGATGGCGAGGTAGCGGCGCAAGGCGTTGGCTTGGTCTTCGGCCATGCTCTCCTTACTGCCCCCACGGACAAGATGATCGAGAACAAACTGCGCGTCGGCGTCTTTGCTTGTGGTGCGCGTGCCGTAGATGTCGTTGATCTTTTGGGTGGCGGTCTCTTCGTCATCCTCTTCGGTAATGACCCCAAGCTCCGCGGATAGGTTGGCGACTCCGTTGAAAATCTCCTGCTCGGTGTCGGCGGTGATACTCCCTTCGTTCTTGAAGTAGCTGGAACGAACGTAGTCCGTGTAGTCCCTGAGCTTGGTTGCGTTGTCTGCGGTGGGGGTGGATGCGCTCCAGTCCTTGAACGGTTTGATTTCCAGCATAGTGGTATTCAGTTTATGTTGTTGTGTGATTACTTAGTCGTAAAAAGTGACGTGGCGCTCGCCTTGGCGGCCGCCTCGGCGGTGTTGGGTAGTCTCTTGCCGATACGGTATTCCCCGCCGATCCGCTGGGCAAGTTTAAGTTTGGTCGCGGCATCCGCTCCGGTAGCGATCTTGCGCTCTTCCGGTGTTCCGAACATTTCGAGGGTTCCCTCGACCACAGCGGCGCTGTAATCGTTGTCGAAGAGCTTAGGGTTGCGCTTGGTCTTGTCGATCGGATCATCGGCAAGAAGGTCAGCATTCTTGAGATCGGAAACAAGGCTATCGGCGCGTTTCTCAATTTCATCACGACGGCGCTTGGCCTCTGAACGTCTATCCCTATCGCCGACTTGCTGGAGCTGTGTGTATTGGAGACCCTCAGTGAACACGCCGAAAGGAAGTTCGGTGTCCGCCTCAAGGGGAGTTCCAGTTTGTGCCTCGTAAGCCTTCAGGTAGTCGTTGCTGCCTCCGGCTGAGATGAATGCGCCTGCGGTGGTCTTGGGCTTTGTGGGGTCTACAATACCACCTACCGCAGCACGGTAGGCAGCGGCGGCTCCGGGGCTCTCGCCGATCAGTCCGGCATACTGGATACCAAGACGACCAACGGCTCGCTGCTGATCTTGTGCGGAGAGGCTAGGGTCGAGGGCTGTCTCTAGGGCGGATTGGAGAGGTGCCATGTCCTGCAAGTTGCGTCGCTCACGCGCAGACTTCTCCCGCTCCCGTTCAAGGGTGAACAAGGAAGACTTGTATTGGAGGTCGCGTGCGCGGAGTTGGAGATCCTTATCGGCCTGCTCATTTAGGGCAGTAGAAAATTGACTAGAAAGGGACGCAGCAAACTCGGGCGTCAGATTACGGTCTTTCATTACACGCTGAAAGAACTGCTTCTTGAGAGGGACGATGTCCGCCTCATAGGTAAAGTTCGAGCCAGCACTATCTTGAGGGGCGCTTGTAGTGGGGGGTTCCATAAGATGGGTTATCGAGTGGTGGATTCCACTTTACGTCGGGCGTTACGCCGTTCGTCTGCTTCTACTTTAAGGCGGGCGCTACGAAGTTCCTCTGCGGTTAGGAATTTTCTTTGGCCGGGATCACGGAACAAATAATTACTGGCATCAGTAAATTTGCGATCAGCCGCTCTTGCTACGTCCTCAGTTCCACGAGCTAGTGCTGCCGCACCTGCGTCCGTAGCGTCGCGGGCGTCCTGAACTTTGCGACCAAGGAATACCCCGCCTGCAATAAGGTCACCCTTGAGTGTTCTATCAGTGTTAGTGGTTGCGCCATTAGTTGTAGGAGACCCCTTTGGTTTCTTAGAATCCTCGTAGCGTTTTGTGGCAGCATCCGACAAGGCGAGGAGATCAGCCAGAGTAGGTTCCTCTTTCTTGGACTCCTTCATCTTGGCTTCCTCGCGGAGTCTTTCGGCGGTGATTGCATCAGCAGATTTAGGTTTCGGAGTGGTAGGAGCTGCGGCGTCTGTGCCCGCCTTGTTGCGAGCCGTCTCACGTAGGCTATCTGCTTCCTGTTTGTCCAAGGCTGCAACATCCTTCCAGTCTATCTTCATCGGGGCTCTACCCTCAGCAACGCGTCGCTTGTTAATTTCATCAAGGGCTCTTCCGCGAGTCATGGAGGTTCCACCTTCAGACATTTGACGGATCTCGTTGATAACTAAAGCGCGGGAGCGGTCCATCTCAGTGCCACCGACATCGGCTGTGCTATCCTTAGCCAGTAAACTAGCTCGATCAGCGGTTGTGTAAGCGCCTACGAGTTCGGGCCTCCGTGAGGACTTCATCAGATCGACAGTGCTGCTTTGGGTAGCAGAAGATACGCCAGCCGTAGGAGGTGCGCCCAGTGCAGGAGGGGCAGGAGGTGCAGTGGGGGCGGGACCTACACGACCAAGAGCTTGGTTAAAACCAGCAGACGTGACCCCCAGATTACGAGCCTCTTCTCGCATCTTCGCAGCTTCAGAAGCCCCAGCACCT
>Ga0307379_10004165_pt1 | contig 20763 bp, 16 predicted proteins | sample UN2MG_FD_202237 | JGI IMG/M metagenome (GOLD analysis project Ga0307379, IMG submission 202237) | Soil microbial communities from Risofladan, Vaasa, Finland - UN-2 | ecosystem: Environmental > Terrestrial > Soil > Coastal area > Acid sulfate soil | place: Finland: Risofladan, Vaasa | collected... | reverse complement strand
ACTCCACCACCGACATCCCCGCCGCCGCGCTCACGCTGGTGCGGTTCTACGCGCACGAGTCGTGCGGCAAGTGCGTGCCGTGTCGTGAGGGGGGCACGTGGTTGTATCGGTTGGTGCAGCGCATCGTCGACGGGTACGGCACCGATGCCGATCTCGACACGATCCGCCAGGTCGGCGAGTCGATCTGTCCGGGCGACATGCCCCACGCATCGAGCGAGCGACTCGGTCTCGACGCCGTGCCGTTCCCGTACAAGATGACCACGATCTGTTTCGTGGGCCCGTCGGCCTACGTGCCGATCCACTCGGCGCTGACACTGTTCCCCGAGGAGTTCGAGGCGTTGGTGACCAAGCGGGCCGAGCGTCGCCACATCCCGGTGATGTCAGGAGTGGCCGAATGAGCGACGAAACGACCGACACGCCCACGCCGGACGCCGACGTGATCACCGACGAGGTGGTGGCCGACGTCGAGGTGGCACACGAGGAACTCGCCGAATCCGCCGAGGACGTCGAGGTCGAACCGGAACCAGATCCGAACCTCGTCACGCTCAACCTCAACGGTCGTGACGTGGCGGCGCGCAAGGGTGACATGGTGATCGCCGCGGCGCTGGAGGCCGACGAGTACGTGCCGCACTTCTGTTATCACCCGCGCATGTCGCCGGTCGGCATGTGCCGTCAGTGCATGGTCGAGGTCGAGGGCCCTCGCGGCCCGATGATGGTGGTGTCGTGCATGACGCCGGTGGTCGACGGCCAGGTCGTGCGCACCGACACCCCGCAGGTCAAGCGGGCCCAGGAGGGCATGCTCGAGCTGTTGCTCGCCAACCATCCGCTCGACTGTCCCGTGTGCGACAAGGGCGGAGAGTGCCCGTTGCAGGACCAGGCGTTCAGCCACGGCCCGGGCGAGTCGCGCTACGTCGAGGAGAAGCGCCACTACGAGAAGCCGATCCCGATCAGCGACCTGGTCTATCTCGACCGTGAGCGCTGCATCCTCTGCGATCGATGCACCCGCTTCGCCGACGAGGTCGCCGGCGACAAGCTGATCCACTTCATCAGCCGCGGCAACGACACCCAGGTGATGACGTTCCCGGACGAGCCGTTCGTGTCGTACTTCTCGGGCAACACCGTGCAGATCTGCCCGGTCGGCGCCCTCACCGCGAAGCCTTACCGCTTCAAGGCGCGCCCGTGGGACCTCGGCCAGCGAGAGTCGACCTGCACGACGTGCTCGGTCGGCTGCCGCACCGTCATCCAGTCGAGCCGCGACGAACTGCTGCGGTATCAGGGTGTCGACTCCGATCCGGTCAACTGGGGTTGGCTGTGCGACCGAGGTCGCTTCAACTTCGAGGCGGTCAACTCCGATCATCGCCTGGCCGCACCGATGATCAACACCGACACCGGTCTCGTGTCCGCCACCTGGAACACGGCGCTGCGTGCGGCGGCATCGCTCGTCACCGAGGCGCTCGACGACGGCGGCCCGACCAGTATCGGTCTGCTCGGCGGCGCACGAGGCTCGAACGAGGATGCGTTCGCCTGGGCGCAGCTCGCCGATTCGATCGGGATCTCGCATCGAGATGCGCAGCTCGGCGACGGCTTGCCGGCCGAGATCCTCGGCCTCGATCGTGCGACGATCGACGACGCGGCGAATGCCTCCACGGTGATCCTGCTCGGGCCGGACCTGAAAGAAGAGCTCCCGGTGCTCTACCTGCGCCTGCGTGATGCGGCGGAGAAGAAGCGCACGCGCATCATCGAGTTCTCCACGTTCGAAACCGGGATGTCGCCGTATGCGTGGGCGTCGTTGCGTTACGAGCCGGGGGCACAACAGGCTGCGGTCGCAACGGCACTTGCCGATCCGGACATCGCCGATCAGATCGCCAGCGGCGACGTCGTCGTGGTGGCCGGCCGCCCGAACCTCGCCGAGTCGGCCGAGGCCACGGTCGCCGCGTTGCGCACGGTCCTCGAGGGCTGTCCTGGAGCCACCGTGCTGCCGGCGCTTCGCCGCGGCAACGTCGTCGGCGCCCTGTCCGTCGGACTGGCTCCCGCCGACGCCGACCACGACGGGCTGGCCACGTTGCGGGCGGCTGCCGAAGGCCGGCTCGAACTGCTGGTGCTGCTCGGTGCCGACCCACTCAACGACTGCCCCGACGCCGACCTCGCGCGGCGCGCCATCGCCGGAGCGCGACGCATCCTCGCCATCGACACGTTCCCGTCGGAATCGACGCAGCACGCCGACGTCGTGCTCGCTGCATCGGCGTACGGCGAGAAGGCCGGCACCACCACCAATCTCGAAGGCCGAGTCACCACCCTCGGCCAGCAGGTCACCGCCACCGGTACGAGCCGGCCCGACTGGATGATCGCCGTCGAACTCGGGCTGATGATCGGTGATGCGTCGCTCGGTGCCGACCATCCACTGCGTGGTGTGTCGACCGTCGACGACGTCACGTCGTTGATCGCCGCCACGGTGCCCGGCTTCTCCGCTGCCACGCTCGAGGCGCTTCGCCACGAGCCCAATGGGGTGCTCAGCACACCGGAACTGTCAGCGCTGCCCGACGTGTCTTTCTCCACACCGGGTCGGAACAGCTATGACTATCGGTTGGTGGTGAGTCGCAAGTTGTACGACCGGGCAGTCGGAACCCAGATGTCGCGTTCGCTCGTGAACCTGGCACCCGGCTCGGCAGTGCACGTGCACCCGCTCGACCTCGACAGTCTCGGCGTGTCCGAGGGCGACGACGTCAAGGTCGTCAGCGCCAAAGCCGCCAGCATCTTGCCGGTCGCCTCGAACAACCGCGTGCCGCGCGGCGTGGTGTGGTCACCGTTCAACCAGGGCGGCGGCACGATCGAGGACATCGTCGACGGCGCCGCTGCCACCACCGACGTCAGGATCGAGCGCGTCTGATGTTGGCGATCGATCCGTTGCTCGACGGCGGCCTGCTGTGGACGCCACTGCTGATCATCATCGCGAAGGTGCTGCTCGTCTTCGTCCTCGGTCTCGTGTCGACGATGTTGATGATCTGGTACGAGCGCAAGGTCGTCTCGGGGATGCACAACCGCATCGGCCCGAACAAGGCCGGCCCCTGGGGCATCTTGCAGAGCCTCGCCGACGGCATCAAGGCGTTCTTCAAAGAAGACCTGCTGCCCACACGCGCCGATCGCATCGTGTTCCGACTCGCTCCGTTCCTGTCGTTCGTTCCGGGGTTCCTCATCTGGTCGGTCATCCCGCTCGGCGGCGATTTCTCCGATGGCCAGGACGGCACGGTCGAGATCTTCGGTGAGACGACCCTGGTCCAACTCGCCGACCCGCCGATCGGGATCCTGCTCGTTCTGGCGCTGTCGTCGATTGCCGTCTACGGCATCATGCTCGCCGGCTGGGCGAGCGGCTCGAAGTACCCGCTGCTCGGGTCGGTGCGGGCCTCGGCGCAGATGATCTCGTACGAGGCGGCCCTCGGGCTCAGCCTCGCCGCCGTCCTGCTCTCGTCGGGCACGCTCTCGACGAACGGCATCGTGGTGGGCCAGAACAGCTTCGTCGACTGGAACGTGATCTCGACCGGGATCGTCCCCTTCGTGATCTTCCTGATCGCTGCGACCGCCGAACTCAACCGGCCGCCGTTCGACCTGGTCGAGGCCGAACAGGAACTCGTCGGCGGGTTCAACACCGAGTACTCCGGCATCCGCTTCGCACTGTTCTTCCTCGCCGAGTTCATGGGTGTGGTGACGATGAGCGCGGTGATGGTCACGTTGTTCTTCGGCGGCCCGCAGGCGCTGTTCGACATCCCGCTGATCCCGGGCGCCATCGAGGGCACGCTGTGGTTCTTCGTCAAGCTGATGGGGTTCTTGTACCTCTACGTGTGGCTCCGCGCCACGCTGCCACGATTGCGCTACGACCAGCTGATGGACTTCGGCTGGAAGATTCTGATCCCGATCGCGCTCGGCTGGTTCCTGTTGCTCGCCGCGCTGCGTGAGTTCTCGCCCGATGGTGAGTTCGGCGACAGCCTCCGCGTGGTGTTGATCTCGTTCGCCGTCGCTGTCGTCGCCGTCGGAATGTTCGGCGCCGCACTGCGCGTGAGTGCTCGCAATCGCAGCGACGCGTTCGATGCCGAGAACCCGACCGACGACACACCCGCTCACAGCACCCAGAAGGGAGCGAACGTCTGATGGGATACCTCGAAGGTTTCGGCGTCACGATCCGCCAGCACCGCATCTTCGGCGGCAAGCGCGTCACCACCGAGTACTCGGGCGGTCGCCGCGCGAAGAAGCGCCACGACGATGCCCGCACCGTCGAGCACGACGAGAAGCTGCCCCGCCCCGAACGCCTCCACGGCCGCCACGTGCTCAACAGGTACGAGGACGGCATGGAGAAGTGCATCGGCTGCGAGCTGTGCGCCGGGGTGTGCCCCGCCGATTGCATCCACGTACGCGGCGCCGACAACGATCCCGTGAACCCGACATCACCGGGTGAGCGATTCGGCTGGATCTACGAGATCAACTACCTGCGCTGCATCCACTGCGACATGTGTGTCGAGGCGTGCCCCACCGAGGCGATCACCGAATCGAAGCTGTTCGAGTTCTCGTTCACCAGCCGCCAGGACGCCATCTACACCAAGGCCGAACTCCTCGTCGACGACGAGGGCATGCCGAAGAAGCTGCCGTGGGAGGACTGGCGCGAGGGCGACGATCTCCTCACGAGCGGTTGGATGCGAGCCACGTCGCCGTCGGGAGACGCCACGTTCGAGGGGCAGGTCGGCTGGAGCGGCGAACTCGGCTACGGCGTGCGCGAACCCGAGCCGACCCAGGACGTCCGCGACGCCTCCAAGACCGTTCGGGTGGTCGAGCGGTGAACGACGCCACCTTCCTCGAGTACGTCGTCTTCTTCTCGGCGGCAGTCATGATCCTCGGTGGCGCCATCGGCGTCATCACCCTGAAGAACCCCGTGCACGCCGCCCTCGGGCTGGTGCTCACCCTGTTCGGTGTCGCCGTCCAATTCGTTGCGATGGAGGCGAACTTTCTCGCTGCGGTACAGGTCATCGTGTACGCCGGCGCAATCGTGGTGCTCTTCTTGTTCGTGATCATGTTGCTCGGCGTCGACGAGTCGATCGATCTGTCGATCGAGCCGATCCCGATCCAACGGCCACTGGCCGCGGTGATGGGCGTCGGGCTCGTCGGACTGCTCGGCGCGGCGATCGTGCGGGCGCAAGACGCGCTGGTGATCAACCCGGGCAGCGGCATCGACACCGCCCAGACGACCGCCAACAACGACGCCAACATCCAACAGCTCGCCGCGAACCTCTACGGCGATCACGTGTTCGCGTTCCAGCTCACGTCGGTGCTGCTGATCGTCGCCGTCGTCGGCACCGTGCTGCTGACGCGCAAGTGGCCACGCAACACCCCCTCCACCGAGAGCAGCGACGCATGATCGCGGCGATCGGTACCACCTCGTACCTGCTGCTCGCAGCGGCGCTGTTCGCCATCGGCGCGTTCGGGCTGCTCGTGCGCCGCAACCCGCTGATCATGTTCATGTGCATCGAGCTGATGCTGAACGCCGCAAACCTGACCTTCGTGGCGCTCGCCGCCCAACTGGGCGACATCAACGGCCAGACCGCCGTGTTCTTCGTGATGGTGGTCGCCGCCGCCGAAGTCGTCGTGGGCCTCGGCATTCTCGTATCGATTCTGCGCCGCCGCCCCGGCGCGACCGCCGACGACCTCGCGGAATTGAAGGGCTGACACCATGGCTGACCTCGTGTGGTTGATCCCTGCCTTCCCGCTGGCCGGATTCCTCCTGATCCTGCTGTTCGGGCGTCGCCTCGGCGACCCGAAATCCGGCTACCTCGCCACGGCGATGGTGTTCGCATCGTTCGCCGTCGCCGCTGCCATCTACTTCGATCTGCTCAGCCAACCCGAAGAGGAGCGCCAGACGGTCGTCACGCTGTTCTCCTGGGTACCGGTCGGCACGCTCCAGGTCGACCTCGCGTTCCTCGTCGACCCGTTGTCGATCGCGATGTGCCTGTTCGTCACGTTCATCGCCGGATGGATCCACATGTTCGCCGTCGGCTACATGCACGGCGACCCGAAGTTCTCCAAGTTCTTCCTCTACCTCAACCTGTTCGTCTTCTCGATGACGCTGCTCGTCCTCGGCGAGAACCTCCTGGTGACGTTCCTCGGCTGGGAGGGTGTCGGCACCTGTTCGTATCTGTTGATCGCCTTCTGGCACACCCGTGAATCGGCAGCAACCGCCGGCAAGAAGGCCTTCGTCACCAACCGTGTCGGTGACTGGGGTGTCATGTTGGCGATGTTCCTGTCGTTCTCGGCGGTCGGCTCGTTGTCGTACACCGTGCTCAACGAGAGCGCGGAGACCGGCGAGCTCGCCGCCTCGACCGCCTCGGCGATCGCGCTCCTGCTGCTGATCGGTGCGGCCGGCAAGAGCGCGCAGCTGCCGCTCTACATCTGGCTGCCCGACGCGATGGAGGGCCCGACGCCCGTGTCGGCGCTGATCCACGCGGCCACGATGGTGACCGGCGGCGTGTTCCTGCTGACACGCATCAACCCCGTGATCGCCGCGTCGTACGACTGGGTGCCGACCACGATTGCGTGGGTCGGTGCGATCACGGCGCTGTTCGCCGCAACGATCGCACTCGCACAGAACGACATCAAGAAGGTGCTCGCATACTCGACGGTGTCGCAGATCGGCTACATGATGCTCGCTGTCGGCACGGGCGGCTACGTGGCGGCGATCTTCCACATGGTGACCCACGCGGGCTTCAAGGCGCTGTTGTTCCTCGGTGCCGGATCGGTGATCCACGGCATGCACGAAGAGCAGGACATGCGCTTCATGGGTGCTCTGCGCAAGTTCATGCCGATCACCGCGGCAACGTTCATCGTCGGATGGCTGGCGATCGCCGGAGTGCCGCCGTTCTCGGGCTTCTGGTCGAAGGACGAGATCCTGCTGTTCTCGCTCGCCGAGAGCCCGGCGCTGTATGCGGTCGGGATCATCACGGCGATTCTCACGGCGTTCTACATGACCCGTCAGGTCATCATGGTGTTCTTCGGCGAGGCGCGTTGGACGAGCCTCGCCAACGCCGACGAGGCCCCCGAGGTCGCCGAGGGCGAACCGCCGGTCGAGACCCACAACGCACACGGCGAGTTCAAGCCACACGAGTCGCCGCCGATCATGTGGATCCCGCTCGTCGCGCTCGCTGGTGTTGCTGCCCTCGGCGGTTTGATCAACGTTCCCAAGTTGTTCGGCATCCCCAGTGGCGCCGCGTACAAGCTCGAGGAGTGGTTGCACCCGGTCATCGAGTTCGGCGAAGCCGACATCAGCGGCACCTGGGCCTACGACAACAAATACGTCCTCGTCGCCATCGCGGTGGCCGCAGCCCTCATCGGTGTCGCGCTCGCCTGGCTCGTGTACGAGCGCAAGCGGATCAAGCCGTGGGAGCCGTCGCTGTTCGCGAACGCGTGGTACTACGACGCGGCGGTGTCCTGGTTCATGGGCAAGCCGGGCCGTGAAGGCTTCCAGGCGGTGACCGACTTCGACGCGAAGATCGTCGACGGCGCCGTGAACGGTGTCGGTGTCGCCGTCAAGGCGACGGCGACGGAGGCCCGCAAGGGTCAGACCGGTTACGTGCGCCAATACGCGGGCATCATCGGCATCGGCGTGGTGCTGCTGCTCGGGTGGTTCGTGGTGATTCGAGGGATCCTGTGATGTTGGCCGCCGAAACGGGACCGATCGGGTTCCCGATCCTCACCGCACTGATCCTCGTACCTGTGCTCGGTTCGCTGCTCGTGGCAGTCCTGCCGAAGTCGCGCCCAGAGCTCCCCAAGGTGGTCGCGCTCATGGCGAGCGTCGGCACCTTCGCGATGTCGATCTGGCTGATGGCGTCGTTCGAGACCGGCGACGCCGGATTCCAGTTCGTGTCGAAGCACACGTGGATCGAAGCGTGGGGCATCTCGTGGCATCTCGGCGTCGACGGCATCTCGCTGTTCCTCGTCGTGCTCACCGGGTTGTTGTTCCCGCTGGCCATCGTCGGCATCGATCCGCACCACGACGAGAAGCCGTACCTCGCCTGGCTGCTCCTGCTCCAAGCCGGTGTGATGGGCAGCTTCCTCAGCCTCGACCTGTTCGTCTTCTTCATCTTCTTCGAGATCGTCCTCGTGCCGATGTACTTCCTCATCGCCGGATGGGGCTACGAGAAGCGGGTCTACGCGGCAACCAAGTTCTTCCTGTTCACGATGCTCGGCTCGGCGTTCATGCTGGTCGGGCTGATCGCAACGGTGGCCATCGCCAGCAAGGACCTCGGCTACACCACCTTCGATCTCGTCGAGATCGCCGAAGGTGCGAGCTTCGCTGCGTCCACGGGACGTTGGCTGTTCTTCGCGTTCGCGATCGCCTTCGCCGTGAAGGTTCCGCTGGTGCCGCTGCACACGTGGCTGCCCGATGCCCACACCCAGGCGCCGACGGCCGGCTCGGTCGTGCTCGCCGGCGTGATGCTCAAGTTGGGCACCTACGGCATGCTGCGCTTCGGTGTGTACCTGTTTCCCGAGGCGTCGTTCTGGAGCCGCCCGCTCTGGCTCACCCTCGCGGTGGTCGGCATCATCTACGGCGCGATCGCCGCCACCATGCAGACCGACCTGAAGCGCCTCGTGGCCTACTCGTCGGTGGCGCACATGGGATTCATCGTGCTCGGCACGTTCGCGTTCACGACGCAGTCGATGTCGGGCGGCGTGATCCAGATGATCAACCACGGTGTGTCGACCGGTGCACTGTTCCTGCTCGTCGGCATGATCTACGAGCGTCGCCACACCCGCTCGATCGCCGAACTCAACGGCATTCAGAAGGTCGCCCCGATCTTTGCCGCCGGGTTCATGGTCGTGATGTTGTCGTCGATCGGCGTGCCGGGCCTGAACGGGTTCGTCGGCGAGTTCCTGATCCTGACGGGTTCGTTCCTCACCGCTCGCTGGTGGACGGTGGTCGCCGCCTTCGGCGTGATCCTCGCCGCGCTGTACCTGCTGTGGGCCTACCAACGGGTGTTCCACGGCGAACCCGACGAGGAGAACCAGAAGTTCTCGGAACTGAAGGTGAAGGAAGGCCTCGTCCTGCTGCCGTTCCTCGGATTGATCGTGTTCATGGGTGTCTACCCGAAGCCAGTGCTCGATCGGATCGAGCCGAGCATCGACGCGTTGATCACGCGGGTCGAGGCCAACACCGACTACGTCGAGCCCGAACCGACCATCCAGATCGGCGAGCACGACTCGGATGAACCCGCCGACGGCGACGAACCCGCCGACGAGGAAGGGGACGAGTGATGCTGCAGCAACTCGACACCTTCGTCGGCCCCGAGGTCAACTGGTTTGCCCTGTCGCCGATGCTCACGTTGCTCGGCGGTGCGCTGGTGCTGATGCTGGCCGGCGCGTTGACGCCGACTTGGCCCAAGGGCCTGTACGCGTTCGCCACGGCCACGATCGCCGGAGCGGCAGGCGTGCTGGCGATGGTCCAATGGGACGACATCACCGACAACGGCACGACGACACTCGTCGGCGGAGCGATCGCCTACGACACGCTGTCGATGTTCCTCACGATCACGATCTGCATCGGCGTGATCCTCGTGTCGATGATCAGCGACGAGTACCTGCGCGGCACCCCCAACGACGGCCCCGAGGTCTACGCCCTGTACCTGGTGGCGGCGATCGGTGGCATCGTGATGGCATCGGCGAACGACCTGATCGTGCTGTTCCTCGGTCTCGAAACGCTGTCGCTCGCCTTGTACGTGCTGGCGGCGAGCAACCGTCGCAGCAGCGAGAGCGCCGAGTCGGGCATCAAGTACTTCGTCCTCGGCGGCTTTGCCTCGGCGTTCTTCCTGTACGGAATCGCGCTCGTCTACGGCGCCACGGGCAGTACCAACATCAGCGAGATGGTCGCCGCGCTCCAGAACGGCGTCGACCCGTTCGGCAACGAATCGCTGGCGCTCGCCGGCATCGCACTGCTGATCGTCGGGCTCGGGTTCAAGGTGGCCGCCGTTCCGTTCCACGTGTGGGCACCCGACGTCTATCAGGGTGCACCGACCCCCGTCACCGCGCTGATGGCATCGGTTGGCAAGGCCGCAGCGTTCGCAGCGATGCTGCGTGTGCTGGTGATCGCACTGCCGTTCTATCGCGACGACTGGCGCCCGATCATCTGGACGCTTGCACTGGTCACGCTGCTCGTCGGCTCGATCCTCGCCGTGGTCCAGAACAACGTCAAGCGGATGCTCGCCTACTCGTCGATCAGCCACGCCGGATTCATTCTGGTGGGCGTCGAAGCGGCCGCGCACGGCGCGGGCGATGCCGACCCGGGCCCTGGCATGCCGGCCGTGGTGCTCTACCTGATCCTGTACTCGGTCCTGGTGATCGGATCGTTCGCCGTCGTCACCGTCGTGTCCCGCAACTCGGGCGGCGACACCAGCCTCGACTCGTTCAAGGGGCTCGCTCGTCGTCGCCCGATGCTTGCGCTGGCGTTCACCGTGTTCCTGCTGGCCCAGGCCGGCGTGCCGTTCACCAGCGGGTTCATCGCCAAGTTCGGCGTGATCCAGGCGGCCGTCGAGGTCGACAGCTATGCGATCGCAATCATCGCGATGGTCGCTGCCGTCGTCGCGGCGTTCCTGTATCTGCGGATCATGATCACGATGTGGACCGCCGACCCGGCCGACGGTGCCGAGCCGCTCGTCATTCCGTTCTCGGTCGGTCTCGCGATCGTGGCAGCGGTGGCGTTCACGCTGATCGTGGGCATCATCCCCGGCTGGCTGATCGACGCCGCCGACACCGTCACCGCCTACGCCCGCTGACCCTCGGTCCGGCCCCGCCAGCCACAGCGTCCGCGATGAGCGAAACCGCCGTATGTGGTGGGTTGGCTCATCGGTGAGGTGCGGCCTGGGTTCGCGATGAGCGAAACCGCCGTATGTGATGGGTTGGCTCATCGGTGAGGTGAGCGCGCTGAGTGTGGTGCGATCAGTCGGCGAGGGCGAGGAGCGCGGTGTTGACGATCGAGCCGGCGTCGATGCCGGTGAGTTCGTGCAGGTCGGCAATCGTGCCGGACTCGCCGAAGCGGTCGACCCCGAGCGTGTACTGGCGGGCGCCGACCGCCGATCCGACCCATGCCAGGCTGTGACTGGCCGCGTCGTGCACGCTCACGATCGGTCGGTCGCGTTCGGTGGGCGGGATGAGACGGTCGAGGTCGATCGTGCCGGACAGCGCGCGAGCCGCTGATGCCGCAGTGGCGAAGCGGGTCCGCCAGTTGCGGTAGATCCGGTCTGGGCTCGTCAGGTGCACGACGGTCACGGCGACGCCCTCGTTGTCCAACACCGCTGCGGCGGCGAGCGCCTCCGGCGCCATCACCCCGGTGGTGACGATCGTGACGCCGGGACGGTCGTCACCCGGGGCTCCGTCGAGCAGGCGGTAGCCGCCGGCGAGCACCTGGCGCCGCAGTTCGTCGTTGCCGAGGCGCTCGAGAGCCGCCGCGAACGGCGCTTGGTCGACCGGTCGGGTCGACAGCCGCAGGTAGCTGCTCGTGCCATCCGGCCGCGACAGCCGGTCGAGTGCGTCGCAGAGCAGCCAGTCGACCTCGGTGGCGTACGCCGGCTCGCTGTAGGTCAGGTTGGGTAGCTCCGCGCCGACCGACGCCGTGATCGTCGACTGGTGCGCACCGCCCTCGGGAGCGAGGGTGACACCGGCCGGCGTACCGGCGACGACGAACTTGGCGTCGTTGTAGATGCCGTAGATGAACGCATCGAGACCGCGCAACACGAACGGGTCGTACACGGCCCCCACCGGGAGGAGGTGGTGGCCGTGGTGGTCATGGCTCAAGCCGAGTTGGCCGAGGAGCATGAACAGGTTCATTTCGCTGATGCCGAGTTCGATGTGCTGGCCGGTCGGCGACGGCGCCCATTTCAGTAGTCGGTCCGCCCCACCGTGATCGTCGCGTTCGGTCGGCGAGTAGACACCGCGCTTGTTGATGAACCCTCCGAGGTTGGTGGAGATCGACACGTCGGGCGCGGTCGTGACGATCCGGTCGCCGACTCCGTCGACGTCGGCCAGGCTTGCGAGGACCCGCCCGAAGGTCTCTTGGGTCGAGGTCGAACCCGTCGTGACCAGGTTTCGCGCCGCTGCCGGGACGGGAACCAACGGACGCGGCGGCGTCGGCTCGTTGTTGATCGCTCCTCCGACGCGTTCGCAGCAGCGTCCGGCGGCCGAGTCGGGGTCGAAGCGGTCCCATTCGGTGTCGACATCGAGCCCGCTCAGCTCGCGCAGGTCATCGATCTGTTCGGGGCTCAAGAGGGCAGCATGGTTCATGGGGTCGCCGGCGATCGGCAAGCCGTGCCCTTTGATGGTGTAGGCGAACACCACCGACGGGCGGTCGGTCACTGCGTCGCATGCGCGGAACGTGTCGAGCAGCACGCCGAGGTCGTGGCCGCCGAGATCGGTGATCAGCTGGTGCAACGCTCTGTCGTCGAGGCGGTCGGCCCGTTCGCGGACCACGGGATCGGCTCCGACGAGAAACTTCTCGCGTGCCGCCGTCGGGTCGAGCGAGAACAGGTGCTGGTATGCCTCGTTCGGCATCGCGTCGATGTGGGCTTCGAGCGCGTCGCCTCCCGGTTCGGCGAACGCGGCAGTCAGGCGTCGTCCGTACTTCGCCTCGGCGACGTGCCAGCCGGCGTCGGCGAAGAACCGCTGCAATCTGATCGCGGCGATGTCGGGGATCACGCGGTCGAGGCTCTGGCGGTTCAGGTCGACGATCATCGTGAAGTTGCCGAGGCCCTGGGTGGCAGGGTCGGCGATCGCCTCCCAGATGTTGCCCTCGTCGAGCTCGGCGTCGCCGACGAGCGCGAAGAATCGGGCGTCGGGGAGATGACGGTCGAGATGCGAATCGAGGTAGCGGCGGGTGAGTGCCGAGAACAACGGCGCGACCGCACCGAGGCCGACCGAGCCGGTCGAGAAGTCGGCGACGTCGGGATCCTTGGTGCGCGACGGGTACGCCTGCAGCCCGCCTCGCTGTCGCAGCGTGGTCAGGTACGACCGGTCGAGTTCGCCGGTGAGGTACTTGATGGCGTGGTACACCGGCGACGCGTGGGGTTTGACCGCCACCTTGTCGTCGCCGGTCAGGTGCCCGAACCACAGCGCGGTCATGATCGACACCATCGACGCGCTCGATGCCTGGTGTCCGCCGACTTTGACGTCGTGGTCACCCGCTGTCGGGCGACGGTTGGCGTGGTCGATGATGCGCGTCGCCAGCCACAGCACTCGCTGCTCGATCGTGCGCAACACGTCGAGGTCCGCGCTGCCCGTCGTTGCCTGGTCGACCCCGCCGCCATCTGCTCGCATCGCACTGAGTCGACCACGATTCGTACCGCGGTGTCTACACGTTTGCGTCGACGCTTCGGTGGGAGGGGCCACCGGAACCCCGACGCAAACGGATGGTGTGCGGGTGTCGGCTTGCAGTTTTGGGCGGACGACGGCAGGCTGGCCATCCGTGAAGTGGCCGACATGGAGTCAGGCGGCGGTCGCCGCGATGATCTCTGGTCTCGTCGCGCTGGCGCTTCGGCGCACGCGCCCGACTCGCATCGGCGACGTGGTCGGCCCGGCGGCGCTCGAGTTCGCATTCGTCGCATCGCTGTACTCGATCTGGCGGATGGCGAAGAACCTGCCGCTGACTCGGGCCGAGGGAGCGATCGACCGGGCGTACGACATCGTGACCGTGCAGGACTTCTTCCGGCTGCCGAGCGAACTGTCGTTGCAGCGCTTCGTTCTCGACCACGACTGGCTCGCCTGGTTCTCGGCGTACTACTACGCCATTGCGCACGTCCCCGGCATCGTGATCTTCCTGATCTGGCTGTACGCCCGCCACCGTGACGTCTATCCCCACTGGCGCAATGCGCTGGCGATCCTCACGGCATTCTGTCTGTTCATTCGCTTCGTCAAGGTCGCGCCCCCTCGATACCTGACCGAACTCGGTTATGTCGACGTGTCGGTGATCTATGGGATCGACGTGTACGGCGAGGCGGGCACCGGTGTGTCGTCGCAGTTCGCGGCGATGCCGTCACTGCACGTGGCCTGGGCTGCCGTCGTTGCATTCGGGGCGCTCGCTGCGAGCACGAGCCGGTGGCGTTGGATCGGGATGGTGCATCTCGTGATGACGATGTTGGTGATCGCCGCCACAGGGCACCACTGGTGGCTCGACGGGATCGTGGCTCTGGCGCTGCTGTGGGTGTCGCTGCAACTCGACACGCTGGGCCGGCGAGCGGCCGCTGCGGTTCGATCGGCGCGGGTGGGCGAAGTCCGCGCGTTCGATGCTGCCCCGGTCGGAGATCTGCAGCCGGTGCTGGTGGAGGGAGAACCGACGTGAGTGCTCATCCCGATGTGATCGCCGACCTCGAGCGCCTCGGAGTCGTGTACGAGGTGATGGACTGCGATCCGGATCTCGCCGACACAGCGCAGTTCTGCGAGGCCTACGGCGTGGCGTTGGAGGAGTCCGCCAACGCGATTCTCGTCGCGTCGAAGAAGCCCGAAGGTCACCACGCCGTCTGCGTGGCACTCGCCCACACTCGACTCGACGTGAACGGCGCCGTGCGACGCAAGCTCGGTGTCCGCAAGCTGAGCTTCGCACCGGCGGATGTCACCCGCGAACTCACCGGGCAGGAGATCGGTGGTGTGACCATCTTCGGTCTGCCCGCCGGTCTGCCTGTGTGGCTCGATTCACGGGTGCTCGACTGTGAACGCATCGTGGTGGGTGCCGGCTCCCGTGCGGCGAAGATTCGCCTCGACCCGTCGCAGCTCGTCGATCTCGACCGCTACGAGTTCGTCGACGATCTCGCCAACGTCTCCGCCGAGCCCTGAGTGGCGGCCGCGCACCAGGACGGATCGGTCGTGTTCGCCGTCGACGCCCGGACAACCGATCTCACGGCGGGAGATCGAGTGCTCGCCGGGGCCGTTCGCAGGCGCGGCATCGGTGTGCGACCGGTGGTGTGGGGCACGCCGTGCGAGCCGACCGATCTGATCGTGATTCGCTCGACCTGGGACTACGTCGAGCGGCCTGACGAGTTCCGGTCGTGGCTCGACGCACTTGATGAGGCCGGGAACACGGTCGTCAACTCGACGGTGCTTCTGCGGTGGAACATGCACAAGGGCTATCTCGCCGACATGGCAGCCCGCGGGGTCGCGGTTGTGCCGACCGCGATGGTTCGCTCAGGATCGGCCACGACGCTCGGCGAGCTGATGGAGGAGCAGCGTTGGGCGCACGTCGTGGTCAAGCCGGCCATCGGTGCGTCGGCCCGTCAGACCTTCCAGTTCGATCGCGGCGGACTGGAGGCTGGTGAAGCACTCGTTCGTCGACTGGTCGACAGGGAAGATGTGCTGGTGCAGCCGTTCCTTCGCTCGATCGCTACCGATGGTGAGGCGTCGGTGGTCGTGATCGAGGGCGAGGCCACTCACACCGTGTTGAAGCGCCCGGCACCGGGCGACTGGCGAGTGCAGAGCGAGTTCGGCGGATCGGCCACTGCGGTGCCGGTCTCAGCGCAGCATGAACAAGCGGTCGCCGAAGCGCTCGCGACGCTCGATCACACGCCCGCGTACGCCCGGGTCGACCTCGTGACGATCGATGCCGAGCTCCATCTGATGGAACTCGAGCTGATCGAGCCCGAGTTGTTCTTCGAGTTGGCTCCGGACGCCGCCGACCGCCTCGCCGGCCACCTTGCCGACCGCCTCGTCTCTGGCTGAGAGCACGCACCGAATCAACGGCCTCGACCCGCCCGACCTCAGGGTTCCATCACCACCCAGCCGCGGCGCTGGAGTTCTGCGGCAAGTTGCTCGTCGGAGAACTTCTCCAGCGGTGCGTCACGCTGCGCCCGCGGCGCGGGTTTCGGGCTGACCGGCGGGCGCGAGGCGGGTGCCGGTGCGGGATCCGTCGCCTCGTGGGCCGCTTCGTGGAGTGCAGCGATGTACTCGTCGGCCTCGTCGCGGGTGAACTTGCCGCTGGCCTGGCGCTGGGTGAATCCCATTGGCCCGCGGGCGTCGCGGAAGTCCGAGTGACCCGCTGCTTCGAGCAACTCGGTCAGTTCGCGCATCTGGCTGTGTGACGCGGGCGGACCCGACGCTTGTCCGAAGGCCATCCGCTCAGTCTCGCGCCTGCCGGCAGGCTTCGGTGCCGATCGTCGTGCATCGCGAACAGCGGATGCAGCGATCGTCGAGTGCGACGCTGGGCGTCACGCCAGCAGGGCCTCGCAGCCCGTCCCGGCCAGGATGGTGTCGACTCGAGAGCGGTCGTCGTCGCTGAGCGCGGCGTAGCCCTCGCGGATCCACTGCAGACACTTGCCCTGATACTTGAACGGTGCCTGACGGTAGGTGCCACCCTCGAGCGCACAGACCACCTCGTCGGCGCCGGACATCAGCGCCTGTGCGTTGGCGATCATGAACGGCGCGTAGGTGTGGCCGATCTCGTGCAGCAGGCGGGTGGTGGCGGGCGGCAACGCGTCGAGCGGCGACCAGCCGGTGTCGCCGTCGACCGGGAGCCACGACAGGTCATCCATGCGATCGACCCAGTGGATCACCTTCGGTGCCCGTGTGGCGGCGAGCGCCATCGGGGTGGGGTCCCACTTCGCGAGCTGGGTGAGCTGGCCGAAGATGCCGAAGTCGCCGCGGCCGGGGCGGTCACCGAGCAGGAAGTCGTGGGTCGAGTACAGCTGGGTGAGGATGTCGAGCAGGCGTTCGTAGGTGCCCTCGATGATCGGCTGATTCTCCTCGGTCGAGCCGACCATCGCCCGCCGTCCGACCTGGCGGGCGGTGACGAACTCCTGGGCTCGGTGCAGTTGATCGCTGTTGGCCTGCAGGGTGCGCCCCAACGGGAGCAGGCGGCCGGCCTTGTCGATGTCGGCCGGATACACCCAGCGGTAGTGGTACATCGCCTTGGTGACCCACTCGTCGCCGTAGTCCTCGATCAGCGCGTCGATGAACGCGGTCGCCGGGTCGACGGGCACGAGGCTGCGGCCGGAGAACTCGTCTTCGAGGCGCATGATCTGCGGGGACGAGTCGACCGTCGCCTCGCCGTGGCTGCCGTCGGCGTTCGGGTAGACGATCACCGGGATGATCGCCACGGGCGGCGCAGGGATGTCGTCCCACTTCGAGTCGCGCAGCACCCACCGGAACGGGATCTGGCGATAGCGGAGCACACCGCGCATCTTCAACGTGTACGGCGAGCCGTACTGGCCGGCGAGGACGAGCGGATGGTCGCTCACGACAACGGTTCAGTGTGCATCGAGCAGATGAAGCCGGCGGCCGGGTCGGCTCGCCCTTCCAACAGGTCGCGGTAGGTGGCTTCGATGCCATCCGCTCCCTGCCGGTACTCGACGTGCAACCAGCCGGCGCTGTGGTCGACCAGGCCGGCGTACGCCTGCTGGATTCGTGACTGGACCTCGTCGGCTCCCCACTCCTCGACCCGTTTGGCGAACTGCGCGGGAGCGAAGAAGAACTCAGGGGTCGGGCCCGGCAGGTCGGCGACGTCGGTGCGCTCCTCCCAGTGCGTGATACCAACGCCGATCGAGAACGCCAGCTCCTTGCCCATGTGGTGGTGGATCGCCGCAAGGACCTCGCTGCTGCCGGCCATGTCGACGACGCCGGTTCGTGTGGTCGCGTCGATCTGATCGATCTGGTCGTAGGTGAGCACTTGGTCGTAGAGGCCGAGGCCCTCGACGAAGGCGAGGTTGCGCTGCGAGGTGAGCCCGATTGCGGTGATGTCGTCGCGGGCGGCAAGGCACGAGGCGAGCGAGATCGAGGTCTTCGACGAGGCGCTCGTGACGATCGTTGCGCTGGCGCCGTCGAACTCGCGGTCGCCGAGTTGGTCGTCGACGAGGAACGACGTCATGAACATCCCGTAGAGCAGGAGGTATTCGTTCGTGCGGTCGAGGTCGAACGCGTCGTCGACCGAGATGTCGCGGAAGTCGGTGTAGGTGACGGCGTGGCCGGCTCGGTGGGCGCCGATGTCGCGGAACCCGTGCGGCCCGCGCCGTTCGGCCGTGACGACCGACTCGGATCCCATCGGGTAGAAGCCGAAGTACCGGCCGCCCACCTCGATGTCGGGGTGGGCCGACTCGACGATCGAACCGATGCCGATCACCGGGATGCGTCCCCATGGCTGCTCGGTGGGGAAGAACCCCCAGTAATTGAGCATGTCGCCCGCCACCGCGTACGTGATGTTGTTGGTGGTGAACGCGAAGCGTTCGACCGCCAATCGCACCTGGCCGGGCGCGAGCGGTGTCTCGGGCGGCTCGGCGATGCGGGTGGTTCGGAAATCTGTTCGGTCCACTTCGAAGATCATGCGGCGACGGTAGCCGAGGGCCTCGAAACCCCGAGATCCAGGCCCCGCTCAGGTGGTGTCGATGGCTCGGAGTACGTCGTCGACGGTGCGCGATGCCGGTGGTTCGCCGGTGCGGGCCATCTCGGCGGCGAGATCTTGGAGGGCGTAGTTGGCCGGGGTCGCGACGCCGTGGAGTCGGCCGAGCAGCACGATCTCGCCCGTGAGGTAGTCGGTCTCGATCGTGCCGGTGCCGCGGCGCAGGCTCTGCCACGACGATCCGCCGGCGCGGCGTGTGTCGTCGCCGACCGGCTGGATCTTCAGCGCATCGCCGCGGCGGGCCAGGTCGTCCTCGGTGCTGACCACCGTGATCCCTGCCGCGGCGAGCACCGCCTCGCCCTCGGTCCGCACCATCTCGCCGAGGCGGGCATCCCGGCCGCACACCGCTTCGACGGCGTTGCCGAGGTTCATCAGCAGTTTGCGGTACTTCCAGCTCATGATGTCGTCACGCGGGATCGAGCCGAACGTGGCCGCTTCGAGCGTGGCGCCGAGCTGGACGCTGAGGTCGTCGATGCCGTGCGGGTAACGGCCGACGTCGAGGAGTCCGGAGCTCGGCGCGGTCCAGACGCGCACGACGCCGGGGGCGAGATGGTCGGCGGGGAGCATCACGACCATGCCGTAGACGTTGGGGAACAGGCGCAGCGCCTGGCGTTCGTTGTCGACGCCGTTCTGCATGCACACGATCGGCTGGTTGGCGACGCCGGCGGCCCGAAGGTCGTTGAGCACGCCGACGGTGTCCTGGCCCTTGACGCCGAGCATGAACACGTCGTCGTCGGTGATGTCGATCTCGCCGACCGACGTGGCCACCGGCAGCTCGACGATCCTCGTGCCGGTGGGCGACTCGTAGCGAAGTCCCGACTTGCGCATCACCCGGGCGTGCTCGCCGCGGGCGACGGCGACGACCGGCGTGCCCGCGATCGCAAGGTTGGCGGCGACGACTCCGCCGACCGCTCCGGCACCGACGACGATGATCCGCATGGGGCCGAGGCTACGAGGTGGATGACACCAACCTCTGGCGACGCCGAATGACACGGCCGGTCGGGCGGGTCCGGTGTCCAGGTGCGAGAGTGGAGTGTGGCCGTCAGTGACAGCATGCGAGTGGCCCGCCGGCTTGGCTGGCTCGATCCGAGGCAGATCGCAGCGAACACGGCTGCGCTGACGCGCTGGGGCCCGAGCCTCGCCGCGCTCTACATGGCCGCTGCTGTCCGGCATCGCTCGCGGGCGGCGATCGTCGACCATCGTGGGTCGGTGACGTTCGGCGAGCTCGACCGCACCTCGTCGGCGCTGGCGCAGGGGTTTCGGGCGCTCGGCCTCGACGGGGGCGACCACCTCGGGGTGCTGTGTGCCAACCATCGCGACTTCGTCGAGGTGTCGATCGCGGCAGCGAAGGCGGGTCTGGTGTGCGTGTACCTGAACACCGGGTTCGCCGCGCCGCAGCTGGGCGAGGTCCTCGCCCGGGAGGGCGTGCGCGCGGTGGTGGTCGACAGCGACCTGCGGGCGGTCGTCGAGAACTCGGGCTTCGACGGGCACGTCGTGGTCGCCGACGGCGACCCCGGGTCGCACCGGTCTGTGGGCGACGTCCGCGCGCTCGGTTCGTCGAGGCCTTTGCTGCCGAGCCGCCCGATCGCTCCGGTTCTGTTGACGTCGGGGACGACGGGCACTCCGAAGGGTGCGCGTCGTACGGGACGGCCCGCTGGGCTGTCGTCGGCGATCGGGGTGCTCGAACGGATTCCGTACCGGGCCGGTGACGTGGCCGTGATCCCCACCCCGCTGTTCCATGCGTGGGGGCTCGCTCAGCTGACGATCACGGCAGCGACGGCATCGACCGCCGTGCTGGTTCGCCGATTCGACGTCGGCGCGACGCTCGACGCGGTCGAGGCCGAGCGGGCGCAGGTGCTCGCTGTCGTGCCGGTGATGCTGCAGCGGATCCTGGCTGCCGACACGAACGATCGCGACCTGTCGTCGCTGCAGATCGTCGCTTGCAGCGGCTCGGCGCTGCCGGCTGCCGTGGCGACGAAGTGGATGGACCGATTCGGTGACAACCTGTACAACCTCTACGGCTCGACCGAGGTCGGCCAGGCGACGCTCGCGACCCCGGAGGATCTGCGCGCCGCACCGGGAACCGCGGGTCGGGTCATCCCCGGCACGGTGGTCGAGGTGGTCGACGAGCGTGGCGACCCCCTGGCGGCGGGGGAGGTCGGGCTGATCGTGGTGGGCAGCGACAGCCAGTTCACCGAATACACCGGTGGTGGCACGAAGGATCGGATCCGCGGGCTGATGTCGTCGGGCGACGTGGGATTCTTCGACGACGAAGGCCGGCTGTTCGTGACCGGGCGTGCCGACGACATGATCGTCAGCGGCGGCGAGAACGTCTTCCCGCTCGAGGTCGAGGAGGTGCTGCTGGCACA
>Ga0307379_10004164_pt1 | contig 20763 bp, 16 predicted proteins | sample UN2MG_FD_202237 | JGI IMG/M metagenome (GOLD analysis project Ga0307379, IMG submission 202237) | Soil microbial communities from Risofladan, Vaasa, Finland - UN-2 | ecosystem: Environmental > Terrestrial > Soil > Coastal area > Acid sulfate soil | place: Finland: Risofladan, Vaasa | collected... | reverse complement strand
CGGCCACGACCTCACGGGGCCGATCGATGCGAACACCCCGCGTTGCCGCAGCCTCTTGCCGGGGCGCCTCAGGCGTGGGCCGGCGCTGACCGAACTCGGGCTCCAGCTTGGAGGGCATCTCGGCATCCTCGGACTTTCGACCCCGACCGACACTGGCAAGGCGCTCCAAAAAGCCCACTTTGCGCTTCTGCTCGGCAAGACCGACTTCCGGCGCCTCGCCGGAATGGGCCTTGATGGCCTTCTGCGCCACCATGGGAAGCTCCTCCACATTGGGCATGCGCCGGACCGGCCGCTTGATGGCGGCAGGCGGAGCCGGCTGGAAGTTCCTCTGCGGCTGGACCGGCGGCTGCGCCGGGCCCCGCGGCAGGGCAATCCCGGTCACCTGGGCCGGCCGCTTTTCGATCGTGACATTGCCGGGCGCCCGCCACACGGGCTGTTCCGGGGCGGCGTCGTTGGCTGGCACCACAAGGCTCTCATCGAGATCGACAGGCGCCTCTTCCGGGCCAGCGCTCGGCATGGTGGCAAGTCCCGCCAGGCGCTGCGTCAGCCCGCTTCTATTTTCGGGTTGCGCCTGCGCGGGCGCATTCACCGCCAGCAGGATCTCGGCGGGGGGTGTGCCGATGCCGGTCGCGACAACCGAGACGCGGATCATGCCGTCGAGCTGGTCGTCATAGGTCGCACCGACGATGATGTTGGCGTCCTCATCGGATTCGGCGCGGATGCGGCTCGCCGCCTCGTCCACCTCATACAGCGTGAGGTCGCTGCCGCCGGTGATCGACACCAGAAGGCCGCTTGCGCCCTTCATGCAGACATCGTCGAGCAGCGGATTGGAGATCGCCGCCTCGGCCGCGTCAATGGCGCGCCGGTCGCCGCTCGCCTCGCCCGTACCCATCATCGCCTTGCCCATCCCGGCCATGATGGTGCGGACATCGGCGAAGTCGAGATTGATCAAGCCTTCCTTCACCATCAAATCGGTGATGCAGCCCACGCCGGAGCGCAACACATCGTCGGCCATGCCGAAGGCATCGGTGAAGGTGGTCTTCTCGTTGGCGATCCGGAACAGATTCTGGTTCGGAATGATGAGGAGCGTATCGACGTATTTCGACAACTCTTCGATACCGGCCTCGGCCGCGCGATAACGCCGCGAGCCCTCGAACTGGAACGGCTTGGTCACGACGCCGACGGTGAGGATACCTTCCTCACGGCTGGCCCGCGCGATGACGGGCGCCGCCCCCGTGCCGGTGCCGCCGCCCATGCCGGCGGTGATGAACGTCATGTGGCAGCCGACGAGATGCGCCTTGATGTCGGCCATGGCCTCCTCGGCCGCGGCCGCCCCGATCTCGGGCTTCGAGCCGGCCCCGAGACCTTCGGTCACGTTGGTGCCCATCTGAATGCGGCGCTCGGCAAGCGAGCTCAGGAGGGCTTGCGCGTCGGTATTGGCGACGACGAACTCCACCCCCTTCAGGCCACGCTCGATCATGTTGTTGACGGCATTGCCGCCGGCGCCGCCCACACCGAACACGGTAATGCGCGGCTTGAGTTCGGTCAGATCCGGCACTTTGAGATTGATTGTCATGGCGGCTTCCAATCCTTGCGAATTGTCCCTTGCTTGGCTCAAGGCGCACCCCGCGTGCGCGCCATCGAGCTCGTGTCCGTTAAAAATTCTCCATGATCCACTCGCCAACTTTGGCGAAGTAGCCTGTCCCCGTACGCAAGAACCGTTGCTCGGTGCGGGCACCGAGTTTTTCGTCGCCGCGCGCCCAATGCAGGAGCAGACCCGTCGCGGCGGAGAAATCCGGTGCGACCGCTGCTGGCGGCAAACCCGTCATGACGCGCGGGCGGCCAAGCCGGGCCGGGCGTCCAAACATGTTCGAGGCAAGCTCCGGCAGACCCGTGAGCTGGCTGGCCCCGCCGGTCAGCACCAAATTCTGGGCGACCTCGGCGGGGAAACCGCTGTCTGCGAGACGGCGGCGCATGAGATCGAGGATTTCCTCGACACGCGGCCGGATGATGCAGGCGAGCTGTGCCTTGGTGATTTGATTGAGGCTTCCTTGCGCCATACCGCTCACGCAAGGGTAGGTGATGATCTCGCGCTCGTCGGAAAGGGTGGCGAAAGCGCTGCCGTGCAACGTCTTCAAGCGCTCCGCGTGTTCGATGGGCGCGCCGAGCGTGCGGGCGATGTCGGTGGTGACGCCATTGCCGCCAAGCGCGATCGCATCGGCATGAATGAAATGACCGTCGACGATGACGGAGAGCGTCGTGGTGCCGGCGCCGAAATCGATGCAGGCGACACCGAGCTTGGCTTCGTCCTGCGTGACGACCGAAAGCGCGCTGGAATAGGGCGCGGCGACCAGGCTCGCCACCCCGAGATGGCAGCGCTCGATGCATAGCATCAGGTTGCGCATGGCCACTTCGTCGGCAGTCACGGTGTGAAGATCGACAGAGAGACGCTCGCCGCACATGCCGTGAGGCTCGCTGATGCCGCCGTCGTTCTCGTCGAGGCGATAACCCGTCGGCAGCGTGTGCAGGACCATCCGCTTGTCGCGGGCCGCGTATTGCCGGCCACCGGCGAGCAGACGTTGAACGTCGTCATCGCGCACGGTCCCGGACGGCAGGGCCACGCTTGCCGAGAAGCTGTCGCTCTTGATCCGGCCCGCGGTCACCGAGACATGCACGTCCTCGACGGTCACGCCAGCCATACGCTCAGCCGCGTCGACCGCGGTGCGAATGCACTGCTCGGCGCTATCGAGATGGGTCACCATGCCCGCTTTCAGGCCCTCGGCCCGGGTGTGATCGAAACCCAGGACCTGGAACTGAACGGTCTCGCCCTTCCCCTCGAACCAATCGGGGGTGGCTGTGGTCTTCCCGATGAGGCAGCAGACCTTGCTCGTACCGATGTCCAATGCGGTCACGATACGCTGGCGCTTACCTCTGATGGTCGAGCTGTATGTCATCCCCCTAATTCCGAACCTTGTCCTTATGTTCTGCCTTTGGGCGTGGCGCCGGTCGCCGCCGTGGGCACATCGGCGGGCGCGGGCGCATTCAGCGGTAATTCCGCCGTCTCGCGCATGCGTATGGTGACGCGATCGAGCAGGCGCAGGTCGATCGCCGCGAAATCCTTCTCGAACACCCCGCGCTCCTCCTCGAGCTTGGTCAGGGACTTGAGCGCGACATCGAGATTGTCGTCGGGCAGCATGATTTCCGTGCCCGTCCGCAGCTTGAGTGTCCAGCGCCGGTCACCGACACGAAGCGCCGCGAGCATCTTCTGTTTCAGCGCGTCATAAGATTTCAGCACGGCGTAGAGTGCGGCGGCGTTCTTGCCGGCACCCTCGCCGACCACGAGCGGCAGCGTCGGATAGGCTTGCGGCAGAGCGGGCGCGAGCACCACGCCCTGCTCGTCGACCGCATAAGTCTTGCCCTTGTTTTGCCAGACGGCGTAGGGGCTCCGCTCCTCGATGACCACTTGGAGGGTCGAGGGCAGAAGGCGCATGACTTGCGCCTGGCGAATCCACGGCACGGCCTCGAGCCGCGCCTGCGCGGCGTCGGTGTCGAAGTTGAGCATCATCGTATGCGGGCCGGCGCCGAGCGCCGTGGTGATGGCGCTGTCGGTGGCGTTCTGCTGCCCTTCGACGGTCACCCGATTGACCCCAAAACCGACGGCAACGGCCAGATGCTCGACGCCGGTAACGCCAGCATCGAACAGACGGCCGGTCTGGCCGCCGATAATGGCGCCATAGACGACGGCACTGCCGAGAAAGATGACGGAGAGGAGCAGCCATTTGCCCCTAGTGCGGTCGCGGCTGGCGCGACCAAGGCGAATGGCTCTGGGCTTGCGCCGAACGAGATCGCGCGTGCCGGTCAGGACCGGGAGACGGCGTTCTTGCGGCACCGCGATGCCACGCGCCAACAGGGCCTCTTGCGACCCCCGTCTCCTAGAGTAACCCTCTGACGGGCCTAGCGATTGCACGACGCATCCTCCACGATCCAGCGGACCAGCTCGCCGAACGAGCGCCCGCCATAGGCTGCAAGCTCGGGCACTAGTGACGTGGACGTCATGCCAGGCTGGGTATTGACCTCAAGGCAGATCAGTTCCCCCGTACCTTCTGGCCGGTCGTCGAAACGGAAGTCGGTACGACTGACCCCACGGCAGCCCAGTGCCCTATGAGCCGCTAGGGACAGCTTCTGTACCAATTGGTAAACATTTGGTTTAAGCGGCGCCGGGAGCACATGAATTGAGCCCCCTGGGGCGTATTTAGATTCGTAATCGTAGAAGGTCAGATCCCCCGTCGGCCGGATTTCGATGACCCCCAGCGCCTCCTCGCCCATGACCGCGCAGGTGAGCTCCCGGCCCGGGATGAAGCGCTCCACCATGAGCTCCTCGCCAAGGGCCCAATCGGCCGAATTCAGCTCCTGCGGCGGATGTTCCTGGTCCTCACGCACGATATAGACGCCGACGGAGGAGCCTTCGGCGGGCGGCTTGATGACATAAGGCGGGGCAAGCACATGGCCCTTGGCCGCCTCGGCGCGGCTCACCACCCGGCTTTCGGCCACCGGGACTCCCGCCTCCCGAAGCGCCGCCTTGGCGCGCTCCTTGTGCATGGCGAGCGCCGAGGCGAGCACGCCGGAATGGGTGTATGGGATGGCCATGGTCTCCAGCAGCCCCTGGATGCAGCCATCCTCGCCCCAGCGGCCATGCAGCGCGTTGAAGCAGACATCCGGCGCGATCTTGGCCAGACGTTCAGCCACGTCACGGCCGACATCGAGCTTGGTGACCTTATAGCCTTCGCCCTCCAGGGCTTTGGCGCAGGCCGCGCCGGAGTTCAGCGACACCTCCCGCTCGGCGGATAGGCCGCCCATCAGCACGGCGACGTGCGTTTGCGTGTCCGTCATCGAAAAGCCCCCCGTCGGTTGGTGTCGTGCCTGAGCCGCCCCGGACCGTGACCCGGCCTTGACGGTGCAAATCATGCTCTGCGGTGGTTACTGGATTACCCGTATTCGCGGGGAATGACACGGGGGAGCGGCATAAAGACTCAATAGTGGCGATCAGGGCTTGCCGAGGCGCTTGATTTCCCATTCGAGCTCGACGCCGCTCGTCTCCTTCACCCGCGCCCGCACGGTCTCGCCGAGCGTCTCGATGTCAGCGGCGCTGGCATTGCCTTCGTTGATGAGAAAGTTGCAGTGCAACTCCGACACCTTGGCGTCGCCCACCGAAAGCCCACGGCAACCGGCCGCGTCGATGAGCTGCCACGACTTGTTGCCCGGCGGGTTCTTAAAGGTCGAGCCGCCGGTGCGGCTCTTGATGGGCTGCACGTCCTCGCGGTAGGCGGCGATCTCGTCCATCTCGGCCAGAATCTTTTGCGGGTCTCCCGGGATGCCCTGAAACAGAGCCTCGGTGAAGATGAGATCGTCGGGCGCGCCGCAATGGCGATAGGCGTAGTGGAAGTCGGCCACGGGGAGCACATGGATGTTGCCCTGACGGTCCACGGCGCGCGCCTCGACCAGCACCTCGCAGGTCTCCGTGCCGTGCGCCCCGCCATTCATGCGCAGCGCCCCGCCGATGCCGCCGGGAATGCCGCGATAGAAGGTGAGCCCGGCAATGCCGGCATCGGCGGCCGCGCGCGCCACTTTCACATCGGGGACGGCGGTGCCGACACGCAAGCGCGCGCCGTCTTCCACCTTAATCTCGCCGAAGCCGCGCCCTAAGCGAATGACCACGCCTTCGATGCCGCCGTCGCGCACCAGCAGGTTCGAGCCGAGCCCGATCATGGTGACCGGAATATCTTGCGGCAGATGCTTCAAGGCATAAGCGAGGTCCGCCTCGTCGGCCGGCGAATAGAGCACTTCCGCCGGACCGCCCACGCGAAACCAAGTGTAGTCCTTCAGAGGGGCCTCGGCCGCGAGGCGTCCCCGGAGGTCGGGCAGGCGCGCGGTCAGCTTGGCGAGAAGGTCCGCGCCGTTCACGCGGCGCCCCCGTGGCTCTCGAGCCGCGAAGGCAATGCGTTGATCCAATCGGTGATGGTGCCGGCGCCCAAGCCCACGACGAGGTCGCCCTCCTTGGCGATGGTCGCGACGGTCGCCGTCAACGACTCCGCGTCATCCACGGTCAAGACATGCGGGTGGCCGTGGCGGCGGAGACTTGAGGCCAGTTCGTCGCGGTCGATGCCGGGGATCGGCGCCTCGCCCGCCGAATAGACCGGCGTCACCACGACGATATCGGCGTCGTCGAGACAGGCGGAGAACTCGTTGAACAGCGCCTGCAGGCGCGTGTAACGGTGCGGCTGCATCACCGCGATAATGCGTCCGTTGCCGGCCATGCGCGCACCGCGCAGCACGGCGGCGATTTCCACGGGATGGTGCGCGTAGTCGTCATAGACGGCGACGCCCCGCCACTCGCCCGCCCTGGTGAAGCGCCGCTTCACGCCGGAGAAGGCAGCGAGCGTGGTGCGGATCACGTCGTCGGCGACCCCCGCTTCGGTGGCGACGGCGAGCGCACCGAGCGCATTCAGCGCGTTGTAGTGGCCGAGCGTGGGCAGCATCAGATCGGCGAGCTTGCGTCCACCGCCGGAGACGGCCGGTCCGAGATCGGCGTCGAAGGTGATGCTGTTGTGGTCCGGGCGCAAATTGGACAGTCTGATATCGGCTTCACGGGCCACGCCATAGGTGATGGTGCGCCGTCCATTGGCGGCGCCGCCGAGCTGCGCCAGCAGCCCGCGCACCACTGGATGGTCGATGCAGGCGATCACCACGCCGTAGAAGGGAATGGAATCGATGAACTGCTCGAAGGCGTCGTAGAGCGCCTCTTCGGACTCCCAGAAGTCCATGTGCTCGGGATCGATATTGGTGACGACGCCGATTTGGGTGGGAAGCTTCACGAACGTCCCGTCGGACTCATCGGCTTCGACCACCATCCATTCGCCCTGACCGATGCGCGCATTGGTGCCCCAGGCATTGATGATGCCGCCGGTGATGACCGTGGGGTCGAGCCCGCCGCCATGCAACAGATCGGCGATGATCGAGGTGGTCGTGGTCTTGCCGTGCGTGCCGGTGACCGAGACCGTGGTGCAAGGGCGCATCAGCTCGGCCAGCATCTCGGCACGGCGGATAATGGGAATGGCGCGTTCGTTGGCGGCCTCGAACTCAGGGTTGCCCGCCTTCACCGCGCTGGAGATGACGACATAAGACGCCCCCTCGACGTTGCCGGGATCGTGGCCGATGAGACAGGTGATGCCCCGGTCGCGCAGGCGGGCGAGATTGGTGCCGTCCTTCAGGTCGCTGCCTCGTACCCGATAGCCGCGCGTATGCATCACCTCGGCGATGGCGCTCATGCCAATGCCGCCAATGCCCACGATGTGGAACAGGCCTGTCGTCTCAGGCGGGGGTAAATGCATAAAGACGCCTACTCTTCCGGCCCCGCCATACCCTCAACGAGGTCGGCGAGCTTCTTCACCGCATCGACATTCGCCATGGCTCTGGACTTCGCCGCCGCCTTGGTCAGGATGTCCGGCGCGCCAAACAGGCGCTCCAACTCCTCGGACAAGGTCTCCGGCGTGATGTCGGACTGGCTCATGCACCAGCCGCCGCCGCCTTGCTCGAGATGCCTTGCGTTCTCGAGCTGATCGTTGTCAAGGGCATGCGGCAGGGGCACCAGGAGCGCGGGCCGGCCGATCGCCGTCAGTTCGGCCACGGTCGAGGCGCCGGCGCGGGAGATCACCAGATGCGCGTTGGCGATGCGCTCCGGGAGATCGCGGAAGAAGGGCGCGAGATGGGCGGCGATGTCGGCCTCCTTATAGGCCGCGCGCACGCTTGAGAGATCCTCCGGGCGAACTTGCTGCACGACCGTGAGCCGCCAGCGCAAGGGCGAGGGCATCTTCCCCAAGGCCGCCGGCACCATCTCGGAGAAGAAATGCGCGCCTTGGCTGCCGCCGAACACAAGCACGAGCAGCCGCCCGGCCGCCTCCGGCGCCGCATAGGGGACATTGCGATAGGAGGCCACCGCGTCGCGGACGGGATTGCCGGTGACTTGGGATCGCTTCTCGGCGCTGCGGCGCAGATATTTGGTGGAGGGAAACGAGAGCGCAACGGCGTCGGCGAAGCGGGACAACAGACGGTTGGCGCGGCCCATGACCGCGTTCTGCTCGTGAATAATGGTCGGGATGGCGAGCGATCGCGCCGCCATGATGGGCGGCAGCGTCGGGTAGCCGCCGAAGCCGACGACGACATGGGGCTGCACCATCTCCAGGAGACGCCGCGCCCGCAAGAACCCCTTGCCGAGGCGGCCGAGCGTCTTCATTACGGCGAGCGGCTTGCGGCTGGTGAATGTCGCCGAGGGAACCCTGTACACGGCGCGTGCGGGGAAGTCGGCGCCATATTGCTCGGCGCGCTCGTCCGTGGCGAGCTCCACGGCGAAACCGCGCCGGGAAAGCTCCTGCGCCAGAGCCGTGGCGGGAAACAGGTGCCCTCCCGTTCCGCCAGCAGCAAGAAGTATGGTTTGCGTCAAGCCGTCTGTCCCCTCGCCCCTGCTGCGTCTGTCTCGTGGTCGGCGTGCGTGTCGCGATGTTTCAGCTGTCCCGCCGAGGGCCGCTTGCGGGTGAGCCCCAGCGCGAAGCCCATGGTGAGCGCCATGGCAAGAAGCGACGAGCCGCCATAAGAGATGAATGGCAAGGTCATGCCCTTGGCCGGAAGCAGACCGACATTCACGGCCATATTGATCAGAGTTTGCAGGCCAAACAGCATGATGAGCCCCGCCACCGCGTGCCGGATGAACCCGTCAGGCTGTTGTGACGCCTTAGACAGACCACGCAGCACGATGAAAGCAAACAGAGTCAGCAAAAACAGGCAGGCAATCAAGCCATACTCTTCGGCCGCCACGGCAAAGATAAAGTCGGTGTGGGAGTCCGGAAGGACGTCTTTCACGGTCCCCTCGCCCGGGCCCCGCCCAAACCAGCCGCCATGGAGGAAGGAATCGAGCGACCGGTCCGACTGGTAGGTGTCGCCGGAGGCGGGATCGAGAAAACGATCAATGCGCGAGGCGACGTGGGGCAAAAGGACATAGGCCGCCACGAGGCCGGCGACGCCGAGCGCCGAGAGGGCCCCAATCCAGAGCATGTTGATTCCAGCCATATAGAACAGCGCGCCCCAAACGAGGCTGACGAGAAGCGTCTGACCGAAATCGGGCTGCAAAACGAGCAGCAACGCGAAGACAGCGTAAATAAGAATGGCGAGTTCGAGGCCCGGCACGTCTTTCCGCTTCTGGCTCTCGTTGAACAGCCAGGCGGTGAGAACGATGAAGGCCGGCTTCACGAACTCCGACGGCTGAAGCGAGAACGGCCCGAGCTGAAGCCAGCGCTTGGCGCCCTTCACTTCGGGACCGAGAAACAGAATGGCGATCATCAGGGCAATGCCGACCAGGAAGATGACGAGGCTCGCGCGCCTGATCTGCTTCGGAGCGAGGGTGGACGCGGCGAACATGATGGCGACAGCCGGCAGGAGCAGCGCCGCGTGACGCCGCACGAAATAGAACGGCTCAAGATTGTATTTCTCTGCGATCGCCGGGCTCGCCGCAAGGGAGAGCACGAGTCCTGCGCCCATAAGCAGCAGGAGGCCGAAGAACATCAGGCGGTCGACGGTGAACCACCAGTCGGAAAGGACGCTCTTGTCGGCGCGGGTAATCCTCATGCCGCCCTGCCCTGTTGCGTCACGCTCATCGCGCCGTCGAGGCGCATGACCAGCTCACGGAACGCGTCGCCGCGCTTGGCGAAGTTGTCGAATTGATCAAATGAGGCACACGCCGGCGACAATAGCACAACGGGCTCGGGCGCATCCGAGCGCGCCGCATCGGCCGCCGCCGCCGCTACGGCGCGGTCCAGCGTCTCGCAGGTGACGTGCGGAACCGCATCACCGAGCTGGCGGGCGAAGTCTTCCGCCGCCTCGCCGATCAAATACGCGCGCGCGATTTTGGGATGGAACGGCTCTAACCCTGAGAGCCCGCCCTCCTTGGCGCGCCCGCCGACGATCCAATAGATGTCATCGAAGCTGCCCAGCGCCTTGCCCGCGGCATCCGCGTTGGTCGCCTTGGAGTCGTTGACGAAGAGCACGGCGCCGGCGCGGGCCACCTGCTCCATGCGGTGGGCCAGGCCGGCGAAACTCTTGAGCCCGTCTTGGAGGGCGACCGCATCCACGCCTTGCGAGCGGGCAAGCGCGTAGGCGGCCGCCGCGTTTTGCCAATTATGCGCGCCACGCAAGGAGCCAATGCCCGCAAGATCGGCGCGGCCGACCTCGTGGCCGCCTTCCATTTCAAGCAGCACACCGTCCCCGGCCCACACGCCCGTCTGCACCGGGGCGCCGACGGCGATGCGCTTGACCGCGAAGGGCCCATGCAAGGTCTCGGCGATGGCACGGCACAGCTCGTCGTCAACGCCGATGACGGCGGTGGCGTCCGCGCCGAGCTGCGCGAAGACTTGCGCCTTCACGCGGGCATAGTCGGCCAACGTGCCGTGCCGGTCGAGATGATCGGGGGTGATGTTGAGAAGGGCTGCCGCGTCGGGTGTGAGCGAAGGCGTCAGATCGATCTGGTAGGACGAAAGTTCCAGGACATAGGTGAGGCCCGGCTCGAAGGGCTCCAGATCAAGCACCGCTTTGCCGATATTGCCGCCGAGCGCGACGGGCTTGCCTGCGGTGCTCAACAGATGCGCGGTGAGCGCGGTGGTGGTCGATTTGCCATTGGTGCCGGTGATGACGACGACCTTGCTGCCAGGGCCGGTCTTGCTGGCCGCGCTGGTCTTGGCGCGCTCGCGGAAGAACAGCTCCACATCGCCGATCACCTCCACGCCCGCCGCGTGCGCTTTGAGGACGCTCCAATGGGGTTCGGGATGGGTCAGCGGGATGCCCGGCGCGAGCACGAGCGCCGCGAGTTGCGTGAAGTCGGCGGCCGGCAGGTCACGCACGGCAAAACCTGCGGCTTCGGCCTCGTCGCGAGCCTTCAGCTTGTCGTCCCATACGACGACGCGCGCGCCGCCGGCGGCAAGCGCGCGCGCGGTCGCAAGCCCGCTCAATCCGGCGCCCACAACCGCAACGTCGCAATCGGCGAAGATCGTCACGGGAATCATGATGGATGGAAACTTAGCGCAATTTCAGGGTTGCGAGGCCGGCCAGTGCAAGCACCACGGCAATAATCCAGAATCGGATGACCACCGTGGATTCCGGCCAGCCCTTCTGCTCGAAGTGATGATGCAGCGGCGCCATGCGGAACACCCGCTTGCCGAACATCTTGAACGAGGCGACCTGGACGATCACCGAGACGGCCTCCAGCACGAACAGTCCACCGACGATCGCCAGCACCAGCTCGTGCTTGGTGGCCACGGCGATGGTGCCGAGCGCCCCGCCGAGCGCGAGCGAGCCGGTGTCCCCCATGAAGATGAGGGCGGGCGGCGCGTTGAACCACAGGAAACCGAGGCCGGCCCCCACCAGCGCGCCGCAGACGATAGCGAGCTCACCCGTTCCGATGACGAAATGGATCTGGAGATAGTCGGCGAACAGCGCGTTGCCCACGAGATAGGAGATAAAGCCGAACGTGGCGGCGGCGATCATCACCGGCACAATTGCCAAACCGTCGAGGCCGTCGGTCAGGTTCACCGCGTTGCCCGCGCCGACGATGATGAAGGTGCCGAAAATCACGAAGGCCCACATGCCCCAGGGGATCATCAGGCCCTTGAAAAAGGGGATGGCGAGGGAGGTCGAGAACGGCTCCTGCCCGACCGAGGCGATCATGTAGGTCGCTATGAGCGCGGCGATCGTTTCGATGACGATCTTGATGCGCCCGCGGAACCCGTCCGCCGATTGCCGGGTCACCTTGAGATAATCGTCGTAGAGCCCAACCGCGCCATAGACGAGGGTCAGCAGCAGCACGACCCAGACATATGGGTTGGTGAGATTGCCCCAGAGCAGCACCGAGACGGTGACGCCGGACAGGATCATCAAGCCGCCCATGGTGGGCGTGCCCTGCTTCTGCAGCAGATGGCGCTCGGGGCCCTCTTTTCGGATCGGCTGGCCCTTGCCTTGACGCACGCGCAGCGAGCGGATCACACGCGGGCCGAACAGGAAGACGAACAGCAGCGCCGTGATCACCGCGCCGCCGGTGCGGAAGGTGATGTAGCGAAAGATATTGAGAACGGCGATGTGCGGCGCCAGTTCGGCCAACCAATAGAGCATCGCCTCTCCCCCTTTTCAGCGGCCCCTAGGCCGACATGCTTTCCGCCTCGAAGCGGCGCCTCAGCGCCTCGACGAGAGGGGCCATGCGGCTGCCGAGAGACCCCTTGATCATGATGATGTCCCCGGGGCCAACCCCCGCGAGCAGCTGTGGTTCAAGCTCCCCGGAAGACTTGGCATACGCCCCCTGGCGCCCCGCCGGCAAAGCTTGAAATAGCGAGGCCATGAGTTCGCCGCAGGCAAAGACAACATCTACCCCGGCCTCGTCAACGTCTTGCGCGAGCTCCTGGTGCAGCTTTGGCCCCTCCGGCCCCAATTCCAGCATGTCCCCAAGCACCGCAACCCGCCGCTTATAGGCGCTCCGCGGGGCAAGCCCCAAAGTAGATAGGGCCGCCCGCATGGAGGCCGGATTGGCATTATAGGACTCATCGACGATGGTCACCGGGCCCTCTTTGGTCTCGATAACCCGGCGCTGGCCCCGGCCGGCCTGGGGCTGCACCTCACCCAGGGCCGCTGCGGCAGGTGCGAGATCGGCGCCGGCCAACTTCACCGCCGCCAGCACGGCAAGCGCGTTCTGCACCAGATGGCGGCCCGGCGCGCCGAGGCGGAAGGTGACGGTGTCGCCGAGGATATCGGCCGTGGCCTTTGAGCCATCAGGGGTGAGGTTCGCCGAAAGCAGCTTGGCGTCGGTGTCGGCGTTCTCTCCAAACGAGACGATCTTGGCGCCGGCATCGCGCGCATGGGCGGCGAGCCGATCGAAATGCGGGATGTCGCGGTTGATGACCGCCGTGCCGCCGGCCTCCAGCCCGCCAAAGATCTCCGCCTTGGCGTCGGCGATCTCCTCGATCGAGCCGAAGAAGCCGAGATGGACCGGCGCCACAGTGGTGACGATGGCGATATGGGGCCGCACGAGCCGCGTCAGCACGTCGATCTCGCCGGCGTGATTCATGCCGATTTCGAATACCCCGAAGGCAACGTCTCTCGGCATGTTGGCAAGCGTGAGCGGGACGCCCCAATGGTTGTTGAAGGACTTGGACGAGGCATGCACCGACCCGCTGGCGCCAAGGGCAAGGCGCAACGCCTCCTTGGTGCCGGTCTTGCCGACGCTGCCGGTGACGGCGATCACTTTGGTGCTCTCCGCCCGCGCCCGCCCGGCCCGGCCGAGATCGTTGAGGGCATCGAAGGTATCGGCCACGCGCATCAGCCGCGTCTCGTCGCCCGCCGGAAACGCGGTCTCCACCACGGCGCAGGCGGCGCCCGCCTCAAGGGCGGCAGGGACAAAGGCGTGGCCGTCGCGGTTGTCCCCGCGAATGGCGATGAAGCCATCGCCGGGCGCGAGGCTGCGGCTGTCGATGGAGAAGCCTGAGACCGGCGCGTCCTCGGCGCCACCGCAAGCACCGCGTGTGGCACTCGCAATTTCTCTTATCGTCCAGAGCGGCTCAGCCAAGTTTTGCCTCTTCGGTGAGCGCGGCGGCCACCGCGTCATGGTCGGAGAATGGAATGACCGTCGTGCCGACCGTCTGGCCGGTCTCGTGGCCCTTGCCGGCGACGAGCAAGACGTCCCCCTTCTTTAGCATGGCGACCGCCTCGGCAATGGCTTGCGCGCGATCGCCGATCTCGACCGCACCCGGCGCCGCCGCCAGGATCTCGCGGCGGATCGCGGCCGGCTCCTCGCTGCGCGGATTGTCATCGGTGACGATGGCGGCATCCGATCCGGCGACAGCGGCTGCGCCCATTTGCGGCCGCTTGCCCTTGTCGCGGTCGCCGCCGCAGCCGAACACGACGAGAAGCCGGTTCGCCACGTAAGGCCGCAAGGCTTGAAGCGCCTTGGCGAGCGCGTCCGGCGTGTGCGCGTAGTCGACGAAGATCGGGGCGCCGCCTGGCGCCGTGCCCGCCAGATCGAGCCGCCCGCGCGCGCCTTGTAAGGTCGCAAGACGCGGCAGCACATCCTGGGCGCTGGCGCCGGTGGCCATGGCAAGGCCCGCGGCGACAAGCGCATTGGCGGCCTGAAAGCCGCCGACGAGCGGCAAGCGCACGTCATAGCGCTTGCCGTCATGTTCGATGCCGAGCACTTGCGCGAAGCCGTCGACGCCGATCGAGACGAGCCGCAAGGTCTCGCCGTCGCGGCCGACCGTGACGAGAGTCAGTCCGCGTGACTTCGCTTCGTCCACCACACGCGCGCTTGCCTCGCTGTCCATGTCGACGACGGCGCACGCCCCCGGCGGCAGCAGATCGCGGAACAGGCGAAGCTTCTGCGCGAAATAGTCCTCGAAGCTTGCGTGATAATCCAAATGATCGCGCGAGAGATTGGTGAAGGCACCCGCCGCCAGCACCACGCCGTCGAGGCGGCGCTGCTGCAGACCATGACTGGAGGCTTCGAGCGCCAGATGCGTGACGCCGTCGCGCGCAAGCCCCGCGAGAATGGCGTGAAGCTCGATGGGCTCCGGCGTGGTGTGCCGCAAAGTTTGCGTACCGCTGGGACTGATCACGCCAATCGTGCCGAGGCTCGCGGCTTGAAAGCCCTCTTCCGCCCAAAGCTGGCGCAGGAAAGACGCGACCGAAGTCTTGCCGTTGGTGCCGGTGACCGCCACCGCCGTCTTGGGCTGCGCGCCAAAGAAGCGCGCGGCGATGAGCGCAAGCCGCCGCCGCGGGTCCGGGTCGGTCATGACCGGCACGCCGATCTCCGTCTGCATCCCTTCAGGAACGAGGATCGCGGCGGCGCCGCGCGACAGCGCATCGGCAATGAAGCGGCCGCCGTCAGTGTTCACGCCAGGCAGAGCCGCGAAGAGATAGCCGGGCGCGACCTGCCGACTATCCACGGCGAGACCCGTAATCGGCACGGCGGCCAAGCTCGCGGGCAGTTCCGCTTCCGGCCCGATCAGCTCTCCGAGAGTCATGTTCGATTGCCCGCAACTGCCCCTCGATAACTTCAAGGGCGTGGCCGAGCCCCACAAAGGGGAAAGTCTTCTAATAGGAGGCGGAAACCTTGGCGTCAAACCGGCTGCCATCGTCGTCGAGCTTCGGGTTCACGCCGAGGATGGGGCCGATGCGCGCGACGATCTTGCCGACGGTCGGCGCGGCGTTCCAGCCGGCCGTGGCGTAGCCTTTGGTGGCGGCGACGCGCTGCGGCTCGTCCAGCATGACGAGCACGAGATATTGGGGATCGTCCGTCGGGAAGGCCGCGAGGAAGCTGTTGAGCAGCGCCGAGCTCGAGTACCGGCCGTGGACTACCTTCTCCGCCGTGCCGGTCTTGCCGCCCACACGATAGCCCTCGGCGTCGGCCTTCTTGCCTGTGCCCTTCACCACGTTCATGCGCATGAGCTTGAGCATGGCGGCACTCGTCGCGGGCTTCAGCACGCGCTCGGACGATTGCATAGCCTCCTCGCGCGAGCGCGGCAGGAAGGTCGGCTGCACGGCGATGCCGCCATTGACGAGCGGCAGCGTGGCGGTGGCCATCTGAAGCGGCGTGACCGAAAGCCCATGTCCGAAGGCGATGGTCATGGTGTTCAGCTTCTTCCAATGCTTCGGCACGATCGGCGCCGCGCTCGGCCCAAGCTCGGTGGTGACCGGCTCCAATAGGCCAAGCTTCTTGAGGAAGGCGCGGTGACGGTTGACGCCCATATGCAGCGCCATCTTGGCGGTAGCGACGTTGGACGAATAGATGAAGGCTTCCGTCACGGTGAGCGGCCGGTGCTTGCCGTGAAAATCGCTGATGGTGAAGCCGCCATAATGAATCCCGCTCGTGGCGTCATAGGTGGTGTTGAGGTTAGCGAGGCCAAGGTCGAGCACACCCGCCACGGTGAATACCTTGAACACGGAGCCCATCTCGTAGACGCCGAAACCGATGCGGTTGATTCTGTCCTTGTCGAGGGCCTGCTCGCGATGGTTCGGATCGTAATCGGGGAGCGAGGCAAGCCCGACCACTTCGCCGGAGTGAACGTCCATGACGATGCCGGCCGCGGCTTTCGCCTTGTAAGCCGCCATCGCATTTTTCAGTTCTTCGCGCAGCACGTGCTGCACGCCGACGTCGAGCGATAATGCCACGGTCTCCCCGCCAGACTCGGTCTGCGGATTCATCATGGTCAGCTGAGGATTGCCGTCGACGAATTTCTCCATGCCGGCGAGGCCGCGATTGTCGACATCCACAAGCCCCACTATGTGGTTCGCAGTGGCGCCCACGGGATAGACGCGGCGATATTCCTCAATGAAGTCGAGACCAGGGAGGCCCAGTTCGTGGATTTCGCCTTGCTGCTTCGGCGTCAACTCGCGCGCGATGCGGACGAAGCGGCCGCCGGCCACGAGCCGTTTGCGCAAGTTTAGCGGATTGACGTCGGTGAGGACGCTCGCCACCTGCTCGACGAGTTCGTCCGTGTCGATGACACGCTTTGGGTCGGCGTAAAGTGTGGCGCCACGAATGTCGGTGGCAAGCAGCCGCCCATTGCGGTCGAGAATGTCCGGACGGTGGACGGTGGTGGAGATGTCATAGACACCGCCCGCGCTCTTTTCGGTGCCGGCGAAACCGAGAGCGATGAGGCGCCCGCCGACCAGGACGAAGGCGAGCGCGAAGCCGAGGCAAGCCAGCCGGAAGCGATACCGGCAGCGGGCATGGTAGGCGCGCGCGGCACGCGCCTCGGCAGGATCGGATTTGTCGGTCGCACGCAAAATCTATCCTGTCCGCGCTAGTTGGCCGGGGTTTTTAGTGCGGCAGCCTTGGTTGAGGCTATCGCGGCGCGCTGGAGCTCACGGTCGGTGACCTCGTCGAGGATCACGAGCTGCCGTGGCCGCGCAGGCGCAAGATTGAGATATTTCTTGGCGAGCCGCTCAATGCGCTCCGGCCGGTTGAGCAGGCTCCATTCGGCGCGCGCGACCGCGAGCGTGTCACGCTCCGCCTCGATTTCGTTTTGTAGGACGACAATGCGCTCATCGAGCGCGCGGGCCTCGTACTTCACCTGATAGATGACGTAGGCCAGGGCAACGAGGCCGAGCACGAGACAGATATTGACGAAACGCAACATGATACCAACGCGTGACCTGGACCTACGCGCTCCCCCTACTCACAACTTCATGCCCCTAACCGCGTAGTCCCGGCACACTGAGTGCGGCGAGATCCAGCGGATGAGCCGGCGCTTCCGTGCGCCTCCCCGCCCTCAGCCGCGCCGAGCGGGCCCGCGGATTGCCTCGAATTTCATCGTTACTGGGTTCTAAAGGACGACGGTTAATAAGCTGAAAGCTTGGCGCAAATTCTTCGTCGCCCGTATCGGGCAAATGCCGCGATCCCTTGGGCCCGGCAGAGCTGCGGCTGGCAAAGAAGCGCTTGGCGATGCGGTCCTCCAGCGAATGGAAGGTGACGACGACGAGCCGCCCCCCCGCTTTGAGCAGCCGCTCGGCGGCGCAAAGCCCCTCGGCCAACTCGTCCAGCTCGGCATTAAGATAAAGACGCAAGGCCTGGAAGGTCCGGGTGGCGGGGTGCTTGGTCTCGTCGCGCTTGCGGCCGAGAACGCCGACGACGATGTCGGCAAGCTCTCCGGTCCGCGTGATCGGCACTTCGGCGCGGCGCGCCACAATGGCCTTGGCGATGGCGCGCGATCGCCGCTCCTCGCCGAAAACATAAATGATATCCGCAAGTTCCGCCTCGCCGAGGGTGTTGACGAGGTCGGCGGCCGTCGGGCCTTCGGGGCCCATGCGCATGTCGAGGGGGCCGTCCTTGGCGAAAGAGAAGCCGCGCTCGGCCTGATCGAGCTGCATGGAGGAAACGCCGAGATCGAGCACGGCCCCGTCGATCGCGGTGAAGCCTTCGCTGCCCGCGAGCGCTTCCATCTCGCTATAACGCCCGAGCATGGCGATGAGACGTGCGGGATAGTGTTCAGAGAGTTCGCCGCCGATGCGGAAGGCTTCCGCGTCGCGATCGATGGCGATGACCCGGCAATCGGCCGCGTCGAGGATGGCTCTTGTGTAACCGCCGGCGCCGAACGTGCCGTCGACGATGATTTCGCCGTCCTTAGGCGCGAGCCCCGCCAAGACCTCGGAGAGCATCACGGGAATGTGGCGAGTCAGTCCGCCATCGGCAGCCATGCTGCCGCGACCCGCCATCATTCCCGTGCTCCCTCTGGCCCGCCGCTTCCGCGACGCCCCGCGCCGAGTAACTTGCGAAGATCGCGCACTTTGTTGCGTGCCTCCGCGAGATGAGTTTCGAAGCGCTTCGGCTCCCAAAGCTGAAATTTTTCGCCCAGGCCGACAAAAGTGATGTGGCTGGTGATCCCCGCGTGCTCGCGCAAACGCTCGGAGAGAATCGTACGGCCATCTTGATCGATGGAGAGGACTTCGCTGGTGCCGAACAGCGCAGTCGCGAGCTGATCGCGCTCATCGGAGTAAGGCGCGAGATCTTCGACCAGATGATTGATCTTATCGATGAGACGCTGGCCACCGGCGTCGAGCGCGGGCGCGTCAAGAGACGGATAGCAGTAGATGCCGTCGAGCCCGTCCTTGGCGAGGACGGTGCGAAATGATGCGGGAACGGAGACGCGACCTTTGGTGTCGATCTTGTTGGTGAATGTCGAGACAAACTGGTCCATCTCCCCCTCACGCGCTTCGAAGCCGACGGACTACTGGACAAACAAACAGCGCTTCGGCGCAGCCGCCCGTTTCGAGAAAAATGGGTGGAGGAAATGGCGCTGGATCCCCCCGTGGCCTCTAAGGAAGCAGCAGCCTGTTTCCTCCACCCCACTCACCGAACGGGCATTAGTGGGATAGCATGGGATCCTATGGGCGTCAATGGAAAGTACCGGGCAAATGCTACGTTCTGTGGGAAAGCGGCGCCCTAGCACGCGGATCCTTCCGCGTGTCGAAGGCCGATTGCCGCTTGCGCACGAAGCACGGTACAAAGACGCGGAGGGTTAACGCCCAGGGCCAACTGATTCGGTTCGAACATGGCCTCATGTTTTGCGTATTTGGGGCGCCTATTGGCAGCCTGGACGAAGGCCACGAACTTGGCGGCAATGGCAGGGAAACGCTCGAGACGTGCAATCGGCCTTGCCGCCGCGGCACTTTTTTGGCTGTCCGTTTCCGGGCTGTCCGCCAACGCCACGGAAGGCATGCCCGGGTTTGCGCGGCTCGGACCGCCGGACGCCCCCGTCAAACTCTTCTACGAGGAGAAGGGCCAAGGCTCGCCCGTCCTTCTCATCCACGGTTTCGGCGCCAGCACCTACACGTGGCGGCGCATCGCGCCGGCCCTCGCCGAGACCCATCGGGTCATTGCCGTCGACCTCAAGGGCTTCGGTCAATCCGACAAGCCGTTCGACGAGCGCTACTCGATCGTCGATCAGGCCGAGCTCCTCAAGCAGCTAATCGCGGAGAACGACCTGCGGGATCTCACCCTTGTGGGGCATTCCTTCGGCGGCGGCGTGGCGCTGCTGCTCGCGCTTGACGACGACCCGCGTCTCAAGGGGCGCATCTCGAAGCTGGTGCTGCTCGATACGATCGCCTACGCGCAAGACATCCCTGTCGCCTTCCGCATGCTCAACATGCCGGTGGTCTCGCATCTCGGCGTGCGCATGTTGCCGCCCGCGGTGCAGGCGCGCCTCGCGCTGAGGATCGCCTATTTGGACAACAGCAAGATCGAAGACGAAGAGGTGGAGATGTACGCGGCCCCCTTGCGGACTGCCGCCGGCAAGCACGCCATCATTCACAGCGCGCGGCAAATCATGCCGGAAGGGCTGGAGGAGATCTCCGAGCGCTACAAGACCATCACGATGCCGACGCTCATCGGCTGGTGCGATCACGACCGCATCGTGCCGCTCGACGTGGGATTGAAACTCCGCCGCACCCTACCGAACGCCCATCTTAAGATCATCGATGACTGCGGGCACATGCCCCAGGAAGAGCAGCCCGAGGCGACGCTGGAGCTGATCCAGAGCTTTCTCGCCGATTAGCCTCGCGGCCCTGACCTCCACATTCCTGTCATAAGCGCGGCTTATCGCCTGCATAGGCAAATACGATTTGCACTTATTCTAAAGTGAACGCATTCTCGCGCGTTCCCGCGCGCAGTTCAGCCCTCACGAGTTCCCGATCGGAGATAACAATGGACCAAAAAGTCGATAAAGCGGGCGGTTGCCCCGTGGCTCACGGCGCCACCAGCATGAGCATGCGGTCGAACCGCGACTGGTGGCCGAACCAGTTGAACCTCAAAATTCTCAGCCAGAATTCGTCCAAGTCCGACCCCATGGGCAAGGACTTCAACTACGCCGAAGAATTCAAAACGCTCGATCTGAAGGCGATCAAGGAAGACCTCTACGCCCTGATGACCGACAGCCAGATGTGGTGGCCGGCCGATTACGGCCATTATGGCGGACTCTTCATTCGCATGGCATGGCACAGCGCCGGCACCTACCGCACGGCCGACGGCCGCGGCGGCGGCGGATCGGGCACGCAGCGTTTCGCGCCGCTGAATAGCTGGCCCGACAACGGCAACCTCGACAAGGCCCGCCGGCTGCTGTGGCCGATCAAGCAGAAATACGGCGACAAGATTTCCTGGGCCGACCTGTTCATCCTGGCCGGCACCTG
>Ga0307379_10004159_pt1 | contig 20774 bp, 16 predicted proteins | sample UN2MG_FD_202237 | JGI IMG/M metagenome (GOLD analysis project Ga0307379, IMG submission 202237) | Soil microbial communities from Risofladan, Vaasa, Finland - UN-2 | ecosystem: Environmental > Terrestrial > Soil > Coastal area > Acid sulfate soil | place: Finland: Risofladan, Vaasa | collected... | reverse complement strand
TAAGCGAGATCGACGATCCTGGAGGGCCGGGTCGGTGATGGGGTAATTGTCGGCGTCGCCGTCGGCGTTGCCGTATCTGTTTGGGTTGGCGCCAGCGTCTGGGTTGGTGTGGCGGTATCGGTAGGCTCTGGGATGGGCGTATTGCTGGGCAAGGGCGTCGCTGTGTGTGTTGGTTCCGCGGTGGGACTCAGCATCAGTGTCGGCGTAGGAGTCGGCGTTGGGGTTAATGTTGGTGGGTTAAAAGAATCCAGCTGGGTGGTGCGAATGACGGTCATTGATGTGGCCACTTCCCGTTGCAAATCAGTGGCCATATACTCCTGGATTTCAATCACTTTGGAGTAGGGAATAGCATTGGGACTGCGAACAACCAAATCCAATTCGAGTATGTCATCAACTTCATTGATTTCTATGGAGTTCAGAATACCGCCAGTTATCTCGGTCACACCGGTCTCGGCCAGCTGGCGAATATGGGCTTGAAAAGCGGATTCCTGGCCAAGACGATAGGTTGTATAGGCGACGATGGATATCACCAGGATCAAGCCGATGATGGCCAGACGAGCGCTGCGCGAGCGCACCGCCCGGCGATCTTTTTGTGACGAAGTAGGACGGAAGCCCAAGAATAGAAACATCACGGCTGCGGACGAGGCGATAGCTACAAAGTTGGTCAGGAAGAGCAATAACGCGCCGCCAAACTCCGGGAAGAAGCCATTGGAAAGGCTGATTCCGGCCGAGGCCAGGGGCGGCACCAGGGCGGCGGCAATAGCCACCCCGGGCAAGGCGGCCGTGGCTTCGGAGCGACACAAGGCATAGGCCACCGCCATGCCTGAAAGCAGAGCAACACCCACATCCAGCAGCGATGGCTGGGTTCGGGTTAACACTTGGGCAGTCATCGGATCTTTCAATGGGACGAGTCCAGCCAGAATACCCATGAGCAAAGCCAACAATGCGCCACGGCTGGCTGCGCCAAGAGCCAGGCGCAAGAAGCGCGTATCCCCCTGAACCATTGCCAGGCCACTTCCGGCGATGGGCGACATTAGCGGCGCCACCAGCATCGCCCCAATCACAACGGCCGCGCTATTAGCCAAGAGGCCCAGGGCGGCTATCGCTGCTGCCAGGCCTGTAAGCACGTAAAAATCAAGGTCTGGCCGGGCGTCGCGACGAATGCGAACATAGGCCTGGGTCCGTTTTTTCAAGTTGAGGCGAAAGGGCTGGATTGCCCAACCTGCCTGGCGGCTCAAACTACCCAGCCGGCTTATGGGCTCTCTAACGACGACGACAGGTCTGTGGCTCTGGCTGATGACCGTATCAGGTATGTTACCAAATAGGGTCTTGTCTAGTTGGCTTTCCCGGCTGGCCCCGATCATGACGATATCAATACCATCGCCTGCTTCGCCGACGATGCCTCCGCCTACTGAAGCGGAACTGATCAACTCGCTCTCAATATGGTCCTCGGCGTCAATATAAGCTAATGTTTGGCGCAGGCGCGACCGGCCTAAGGCTTCCTCGTTTGAACCCAGATGTTCCAAGGCAACGTACAGGGCTCTCACGGTTACATGATTTTGGGCTAAGGGGAGTAAGAAGCCTAAAGCATAGGCGCTATTAGGACCCCCAGAGGTAGGCACGAGGATGCCCGCGATCGGCCGCTGGCCGGTGGCCGATTCAGCCGCTTCCGCTCCTTCGAACAATGGATTGTAGAGTTCACCCCGTACGACAGCCACGGCACAACTTATCCGATTAAGACTTTGCCAGCCAGGTGTTTCCGACGAGGTCAGTAACAAGTCAATATTGGCCAGATGGACCAGTTGCCTGGCAGCGTTACGGTAAACATTATCCTGGACAATAGCCGTGTAGACAGGATCTTCCTGGCGGCACAGCTTTCTTGCTCGGGAGAGCGTTTCACTGGCTTTGGCCAGGTAACCGGGATCCGTAGTGGGGACAATGATCGCCGCCACCACCTCACCATTATTTGCCCGGGCTAGCGAAAGAGCTAACTGCCAGGAGATCCCAAATTTCTCCCCTGGCGACAGCAATACTAAGGCTCTCCAGGCCTTATCCTCAGGTAATCCACCCTCTATGATTTTCATTCGAGCAAAGTATAGACCGATTGAAGCGAATTGAAAAAAAATAGCCACAACCCACTCTTGGATAATTTCAAACAGCGGATATATTATGCAGATGTTTGTTGGATCAACTCTTTGGCGTTCGGCCGCTCACGAGCGTCCTTTTTTTGCAACAGGCCATTGTAAAAGTGGCTCGGAGTAATTATGCGTTGGACAAATAATCGATGGAATCTAGAGTCCCGAAAGCACGCGCTAACGTCTATTGGATTAATGCTGGCATTCTGGCTACCCCTTATGGCTATAGTCAGTTGCAGCGAACCGGATCCCACACCACCCCCGGCCGAAGATCTTATCGCCTCGGCCAGTGAACGAATGGCCGGACTAGAGGGATTTCATTTTGCGATTAACATGTCCGGCTTGCCGGTTTTTCTCGATGGCGATGAGACTCTGGCCCTCGGAAAAGCGGAAGGGTTTTATACGAAACCGGACCAGGCGATGGGGGCTGTTTCAATCCAGGCCCCAGGATTGGTAACCAACGTCGACGTGATCAGTATTGGCCAACAACAATGGTTGACCAATATTTTATCCGGATCGTGGATGGAGATGCCCGCGGAATGGGGATTCAATCCGGCCGTGCTCTTTGATGCCAACGACGGATTTCTGGCGGTTTTAACAGCCGATCTCCGCGATCCTGTGGTGGTAGGCCGGGAAAAAGTTGACGGCGGACCTGACGCCGAGCTTTATATCATTGAAGGTACCTTGGCCGGCGAGCGTCTGGCTGAGTTAACGTTAGGGTTATTGGGACCGGATGACCTGGACGTTCGTCTCTGGGTTCATCCCGAGGACCATGCTCTTTACCGGGTCATCGTAACCAATCCGACCGGCAGCAGCGAAGAAAACGGATCGCTCTGGCAGTTGGACTTCGACGAACTTGGCAAAAGTGTGACCATCGAACCTCCTCTATAAAGGTGAAGAAACAATGCCCCTGGCCACACCTTTTCACGATCGAACAGCGGTCTTAAACGACAACCTTGAATGGCGAAACTGGTCAGGCTATTTTGCTGCCGGTACTTACGAACCGAATCATGAGCGCGAATATTGGGCTATTCGCAACGCCGCCGCCCTGATCGATATCTCTCCGTTATTCAAGTATGACCTGACCGGGCCCGACGCTCTGAAATTGGTCAATAAGGTGATCACGCGGAACGTCTCGAAATGCATCGACGGGCAAATAATATATACACCCTGGTGCGATAAAACCGGGCACATCATAGACGATGGCACAGTCTGGCGTATTTCCAAACAGCATTTCCGCATAACCGCGGCCGATCCCAATTTGCGCTGGTTTCAGGACAACGGCTTTGGCCTGCGGGCTGTGGTCAAGGATATATCGACTAATTTGGCCGCCCTCGCGCTTCAGGGACCTCTGGCCGGTCAGATCCTGCGGGAGTTGGTACCGAATACAAAAGTCGCTTCCCTGGAATATTACCACCTGCTTACGACGAAGGAGCCTGGCTTTCCATTGACCATAACCCGGACCGGCTTTACAGGGGACCTGGGCTACGAATTATGGGTATCGCCCGAGTTTGCCCTCAGCCTATGGGATTCGTTGATCGTCAAGGGTCATCGCTATGGCTTATTACCGGCCGGCATGGTTGCCCTGGATATTGCCCGCATCGAGGCCGGTCTTTTGCTCATCGAAGTAGATTATATTTCTTCTAAAAGAGCCCTGACCGAGGCGCGATTATCTTCGCCCTTCGAGGCCGGGCTGGGCTGGACTGTCGCCTTCGACAAGGGGCCGTTCAACGGTCGCAAGGCCCTGGCGGCCGAAAGGGAAGCCGGCCCAAAGTGGGACCTGGTTGGCCTGGAGATCGACTGGCCCGCTTTGGAACAGCTCTTCGCTGCTCATGATTTGCCGCCCCTGGTCGCCGGTCGAAGCTCCCGGGTAGCCGTGCCGGTCTATAACCAGATCGGCCGGCAGATCGGCCAGATAACCAGTAGCACATTTTCACCGATACTCAAGCGGTACATCGCTCTGGCCACGGTTGAGAAAGCCTACGCCAAACCCGGCATTAAATTACAGGTTGAGCTGACGGTCGAATACATGCGCCAGACATGCCCGGCCGAGGTGGTCCAGAGACCTTTCTACAATCCGGCCCATAAAAAAGGATAGTCCCAATGGCCGATCAATATGACGGAATCATAATCGGCGGCGGCCATAACGGCCTGATAAACGCCGCATATCTGGCGCGAGCCGGCAAGCGGGTCCTGGTTTTGGAACAGCGCTACCTGGTTGGTGGGGCTACGGTTACTGAGCAAATCCATCCTGGATTTAATTATTCGGTCATGTCCTATGTGGTAAGCCTGCTGCGGCCAGAGGTCATTCGCGATCTGAACCTGCCCCAACACGGCTTGCGGATCCTTCCCCTGGAAAGTACGCTCAGCCCACTGCCCAGTGGCGACCATCTCTACCGCGACGGCGACCATCACCGAACCATGCGCGATATCGCTCGATTCTCAGCCCGAGACGCCGAGGCGTATGAGGAATACGCCCACCAGATGTTCTTCATGGCCAAGGCCGTTAAATACATTTTGGGCATCATCCCCCCCGATCCAAAATCCAACCGTTTCCGGGACCTGGCCGGCCTGTTAGGTCTGGCCCGTCACGCCCTGGGATTAAGTGAATCGAACCTGTACATGTTGTCCAAGCTCATGACCATGAGCGCGGCCGATTTCGTCGAACGCTGGTTTGAATCAGAACCCCTGAAGGCAACCTTATCGGCCAGTGGCATTATCGGCACCTACATGGGACCACGTTCTCCCGGTACGGCCTACGTGCTTTTGCACCATTACATGGGTGAAATTGACGGCCAATTTAGGGCGTGGGGCTTTGCCAAAGGGGGCACCGGGGCAATCGCCGACGCCATTGCCGGCGCGGCGGTTTCCTTCGGGGCGAAAATCCGGCTCAATGCCCGGGTAGCCGAAGTCCTGGTCAAGGATGGTCAGGCCGGCGGCGTCGTTCTCGAAAATGGCGAGGAGATCCATTCCAAGATAGTCGTTTCCAGCCTGGACCCAAAATTGACCTTCCTCCAACTAGTCGATAAGCGTTGGCTTCCTGAAGAGCTGTTATCCGCGATCAGAAAATTTAATATCCGGGGTTCGTCAGCCAAGGTCAATTTATCTTTGGATGCTGCTCCCGACCTGGCCTGCCGGCCGGGTTTCGGCCGCCATCTGGCCGGGGCGATCTCCATCAGCCCCAATATCGATTACATAGAAAAAGCTTATGACGATGCCAAATACGGCGATTATTCACGCCGGCCATATATTGACATAATCATTCCCTCCATGATTGATCCGGGTATGGCCCCACCCGGCAAGCATGTGATGTCCTGTTTTGTCCAATATGCCCCATACAGGTTAAGGGAAGGGACGTGGGAGGAGAAGCGCGAGGCCTTGGGTGACGCTGTCATCGACACCCTGGCCGAATATATACCGAATATTAAGGATATTATCCTCCATCGGCAGGTGGTGACGCCTGAGGATATCGAGGGTATGACGGGCCTTTCCCAGGGTAATATATTCCAGGGTGAATTGACGTTATCCCAACTGTTTTTCATGCGCCCGGCCGCTGGTTATGCCCAGTATCGAACACCGATTAAAAATTACTATCAATGTGGCTCGGGAACCCATCCAGGCGGCGGCATCACCGGCGCCCCTGGCCGCCTGGCTGCCGGCGAAATATTAAGAGACGGATTATAGAATGGCTGGAAGAAGAGAAAAAATATGCAGGAGAAGCTGGATCCAAGCCTATGAAAAGTTCTTATGACGTCATTATCATCGGGGCCGGGCACAATGGCCTGGTCACGGCCACTTATCTGGCCAAGGCCGGCTTGTCTGTGTTGATCCTTGAGAGGCGTGAGATCCTAGGGGGATTGGCGGCTACCGAAGAGTTATTTTCGGCTTATCATTTTAATATTGGCGCGGCCGGGGCCAGTATGTTCTCGCCAAAAATTATCAAAGATCTGTCCTTAGAGAAAAGCGGCTTGCGTTTCATCGAAAGCCAGGTCGCGGTCTTCGCCCCCCACCCGGAAGGGGCGGCGATAACCTTATGGCGCGATAACCAGCGCACGATTGCTGCGCTCGCCACCCTCTCCCCGGCCGACGCTGAACGTTACCAGGCCTACCTGGACGAACAACAAGCGCTGGTCAAGGCCCTAGGCACAGCCTTGAGCCGGACACCACCCGACCTGGGCCAGCTATCGGCCGGGGAAATATTACCCTGGTTGAAAGTTGGCTGGAAGCTACGACGATCTGGCCAGCCAGATATGATGGAATTTCTACGGGTGTTGCCGCTACCGGTAAAGGATTACCTCGATGGTTGGTTCGCCAGCAGTGCCCTGAAAGGGGTTTTAGCCGTCCCATCCGTCTTCGGGGGGATGGTCGGACCATACGCCGCCGGGACGACCTTGATGATGCTCTACCATCAATTAGGCGGACATAATGGTGGCTATCGCACAGCACGATTTGTTCAGGGCGGCGTAGGGCAACTTTCCCAGGTGTTGGCCGCGCTGGCTCGCGGTTATGGCGCTGAAATTGAGGTCGGCGCTCGCGTCGAATCGATCATCATGGATGATGAACGAGCCCACGGCGTCATCCTGGCCAATGGGGATGCAGTGGCTGCCCAGATGGTTGTCTCTAATGCTGACCCCCGGAACACATTTTTTAACCTGGTCGGCGGCGTCCATCTCGAAGCCACTTTTATGCGCGAAATAGCCAATATTCGGTATCATGGAGCGACGGCCAGCGTTAACCTGGCTCTGAGCGATTTGCCGGCCTTCACCGGGGCAACCGGCCCAGAGCAGCTTACCGGCTATATCGCCATTGCTCCCAGTATGGATTACATCGAGCGGGCCCACGATGCGGCCAAGTACGGCCGGATCTCGCCTGAGCTAGTGCTGGAAGCGAACATACCCAGCCTTCTTGAACCGACATTGGCCCCCGAGGGACATCACGTTATGTCAATTTCAGTTCAGTACGCCCCTTATAAACTAGCCGAAAGCAATTGGGATGACCAGCGTGAGAAGTTAGGCGATCAGGTGGTGGAGACTTTGGCCCGTTACGCCCCCGATCTACCAGATCTGGTTGTCCAACGTCACATATCGACCCCCTTGGATTGGGAGCGGGATTTTAGCCTGACCGAGGGGCAGATCTACCATGGCCAGATGGGTCTGGACCAACTCCTGTTTATGCGACCGGTGCCGGGTTATGCCAACTACCGGACTCCCTTTGAAGGGCTTTATCTCTGTGGCGCTGGCACCCATCCCGGAGGAGGCATCAGCGGCCTACCCGGCTACAATGCCGCCCAGGCCGTGCTGAAAGATTGGAAATAGCCAGGCAAAAGGGTGCTAATGGCGTTGTTGGCGGGGTTAATTAGGATTACAGCATACAGATTTTTCCATAAGACGCCGGCTTTGTCCGTAAACGGCGAGTGCATCACATAGCGGCCGGCTATTTTGACTTGTCCCCAGGCCGGCTCATTTTCAATGTTTGGGCGAGTCCCGAATTACTGTACAGGCCGTCCAGGTCAGTCACACGGACCTAATCCTCTAATGGCGCTGATCGGGCTATGCCCATCTGTTTAGCCGTTAGACGGCTGGATAATATTACTTCACGTAGGTATATATCATGGGGAAAGTTGGTCGGACCGATCCATTCGGGCCACCCGCAACAGCGAGGTCTGGGAGCCTTCAGAGGCTTCGATGTAAGCTTCACCAGATCGCGCCGCATCAGGGGCGACCATCAAATAGGCAAGTATCCAGGTAACGTGTATTCAGCCAAAACTGCTATCCCACGAATATCTGCGTTTAATAATCCTGCTGATGATCCTCAACCCGCAAGGGCTTGAAGCAGCAACAGCGCGGCCATACCAGCGATGATGGTCGCCACGGTACTCCTGCTGCGCCAGGCCACCAGGGCGGCGATGATGCCAGCTATAAGGCGTTCATTGCCAAGCGAGACATCCAGGGTTCCTCCGGGCAGAAAGAGTTCGGGGAAGATGAGGGCCGTCAAAACGGCCGGTGGAACGAAGCGCAGCCCGCGCTTGACCCGAGTCGGGATCTGCTGCCGGCCAAATAGATAGATAAACGAGAGGCGCGTCCCGAAGGTTAAGAGCCCCACGACCAGCATGGTCAACCAGACCGTCATCCAGGTCCCTCCCTATCGGCCTGCCTCTCCCGTCCTGTCACTCTCATCGACGGCCATTTCTCCTCAACCACCATACCGACCACGATTCCGATCAGCGCTGCCAGGACCAGGCCCAGGCGAAAGGGTAGCTGGAAGGCGATCACAGAGATGGTGCCGGCCGAAAATGCCGAGGCAAGCCCGGCCCGGTCCTCCAAGTTGGGCACGACCAGGGCAATGAAGGTCAGGGCGATGAAAAAATCCAGGGGCAGTTCTGAGGGGATAACCGAACCAACCAGGATTCCGGCGGCGGTGCTGATCTGCCAGGTAGTCCACAAGGCCAGACCGGAACCGAGCAAGTAAAAATGTTTGTACTTCAACTCACCGGGCTCGCGATAGTGATTGATACTCACGGCGTAAGCTTCATCGGTCAACAAATAGGCCAGGCCATATTTCCATCCTTCGCTCAAATGCTTAACATAAGTTGACATCGAGGCACTATACAAAGCATGTCGCAGGTTAACCAGGAAAGCGGTGATGATAATGACCACGACCGGTGTATTGATGGCAAACAGCTGGGCCATGATGAACTGGGAGGAGCCGGCGAAAACCACGGTCGACATAGCCTGGGCCTGCAGCGCGGTAAGCCCGGCATCCAAAGCCAGGATGCCATAAATCAACCCAAAAGGGACGACCCCCACCAGGATTGGCAGTTCTGCCTTAACTCCGGACCAAAATTGTGCGCGCGCGGCTGGCATAGGCGACAATTCTACGAGGCCAGGGCTGGTAAAACAATAGCTCGGGGCAATCAGGTGTGATGGTGGCGTCGTCGGATAGACTTCCCATCTTAGATTGAAGCGACGGGGTGAGAGTGCGACTTACGCATCGCGGGGCTGTCTTCAGCCCTTTGATCTACCACCCAAATCGTGTTGTTGGCTTTTTCGTAACCCAGAAGGGGCTAATCATCCTCGGTGTCCTCGTGGTCCTCGTTGTCATCGGGGTCATCGTTGTCATCGGGGTCCTCGGAGTCATCGGTGTCATCGTGGTCCTCGTTGTCATCGGGGTCATCGGGGTCATCGTTGTCATCGGGGTCCTCGGAGTCCTCGAGATCATCGGGACCGTCCGAGTTATCGTCGCCATCAGAGCTGTCATCCACAGTCGGGACAGGCGGCGGGGTCGGCGATGACGTGGGAGTAGGGGTCGGGCTTGATGTCGGCGTGGCGGCTTCAACCCGTGGTCGCACGCTGACCTGGGTTGGTCGAGGGGTAGTCTGGCTAGGATTGATTATTTCCTCGCTGTCATCAGGTACCACGATGCCGGTTAGAGCGATGATGATCCGGCCGAACAGCTGACCATCCTCGGTGTAGCCCATCACGCGGGCTAACTCGCCGAGCTGAGGCCTGCCTTCCAGCCGAGTCTCACCGTCAAGGAGAACGGTTAACCCAGCCACAATGATTTGATCGGCCGAAATCTCTTCGACGGCTCCTTCAAATTCCACCTCGGCCGAGCGCCCCAGTCTAAGCAGCGTTTCCACCTCCGCAATGCGTTCGGCCTGGTATCGGCCGGACAATTGCAGGATCGCCGAAGAATCTTCTGTTAGCGACATCCGAGCCGATTCTAAAGCTATTTTAGGACCGTAAAGAAAGTCACCGGGTAAGGCTTCGCGGGCCACGACTGCGCCACCGAAAAGAAGCAAGAATAGCGCCATAGTGGCAAAAGATAGGGTACGGAACAGTCGCCGCCAGCCTACGGCCGGGGTCTTGGCGAGCAGCAGGTCGGCTTGCGTACCGGCTGCTTGAGCCAGGAAGGCCTGGCGCGATGCCTGTTTGGCTGACACATACGGCCGGGAAGCCAGCTGAGAAAGACTATCGACTATCGCCAAGGTGGCCGCGATCTGTGCGCCTTCCTCAGGGTAACCGGATACGATATCAGCGGGCGCGTCACCGCGCTCTACCCGGTCGAGGATTTCCACCAGCAATTCTTCAGTTAAATTGCTCATTGCCCGACCTCCATGCCGGACAGCTTTCGACCCAGGCTTGCGATGGCCCGGGCCTGCAACATTTTGATTGAAGCTTCGCTCTTGTTCATATTTTTAGCCACATCACGGATCGCCATGCCATAACCGAAGCGCATTGCTAACACATGCTGTTGATCATCGGTTAATTCGGCCATAGCCTGGTGAAGAAGCTGCTTTTCCAAATCTGCCTGCAATTTATCATCAATATCGATCCCTTTTGCGGCAATCGTTTCACTCAATGGCACCAGTTGAGCCCGGCTCGCCCGGCGGTAATATTCTTTTACCACTCTGGAAGCTGTACCAAAAAGCCAGCCCTGAATGGTATTTTGCGGCGCATTACGCTCATTAAGAGAACTCAAGAAACGGGTAAAGACTTCGCTCGTGAGGTCCTCGACGGTCTGGGCATTGCCCACACGAAAAGAAACGTAGCGGAAGATGGCATCGTAGTAAAGATCATGTATCTGGCCCAACGCTTCTTGGTCAAAGGCGCGCGCTCGGCCTAGTAGCGCGAGTTCATCCTGCACTAGTTACTGTTCCTCCGGGTGATTGGCCGCGGCCAGATTCTTATGGATAAGCATACTCCTGATTATGCTCCCATGGCGCACCCAGAGCAACAAGGCTCATCTTATTAATCCAGAATCAAAAGAACGTCAGGCGATTGCTGGTCGTGGCAAATCTGTTTATTCGCCACGACCAGCATGATCAGGGCTGGGATAAAGATTCGGTCATTGTTTCACTCAGGAATAGCAGTTCCAAACCTCGGTCTCAGTGTCTTAATCGTCGTCGTCATGGTCGCTATCATCACCACCATGGTTGTGATCATCGTCCGAATCGTCGTCGCTGTGGTGGCCACCATTCTCACCATGGTCATCATCATCGTCCGAACCACCGTCATTTAGGTGGTCACTGTCATCATCACCAGAGTCGCCGTCGTCCCCGCTATCATCGCCATCACCATTCTCGTCGTCGTCACAATCGACATCGTCGTCACCGCCATCATCAGAATCGTCACTATCATCTGAATCATCATCAATGTCGGTCTCGTCATCATCACAATCATCGAGGTCATCATCATCAGGATCGTCGATGTCATCATCATCAGGATCGTCGATGTCATCATCATCAGGATCGTCGATGTCATCATCATCAGGATCGTCGATGTCATTGTCATCAGGATCGTCGATGCCATCATCATCAGGATCGTCGATGTCATCATCATCAGGATCGTCGATGTCATCATCACCAGGATCGTCGAGACCATCAGTAAATATGTCCTGACCAGCTAATTGAAGATCGGAAGAATTGTCTGGTGCCTGTGAAAGGTTGCCAATTCTGCTTGATTGGCTGCCTGAAAGCCTCGAAGACCCTTCTGAGACTAATATTTTTGCCAGTGCTCCATGATCGCTCAGATCCTTCCCAGCAGGCGCGCTTCCCTGCTGCTCATCTTGCCCATTTTCGCCTGATTGTTTTTCGACTTGATCGTATCCGACCAGGCTATCTGATGGAAGGCTATCCTCAGCTCCAGCGCGGCAACCGGCTGCGAACAGGGCCACAACCAGAAACATAGCCAATATAGACATTTTTTTCATTTGGGACCTTCTCATAACTTCTCCTTTTGCTCTTCTCAATGCATTTCCTATACAGTAAGTGCCCTTTGGAGGAGAAAAGTAACGGCCTGGTGGCCAGAGTGGGGGTTTTTGTTGAGTTGCTATGTCTGGCTCGACAAGTCGAACAGAATACTTCGAGGATACTTCATACCCGCGAAGCATTATTTTAGCTCGGGAGTGCTGCAGTCGACCTCCATCAAGTCAATGGTGAAGGCGATCCCTATTAGTTGTTTTGGCTCCTAAGCCAGAATCCCATCAGCTGGCTTCATTCGTCTCCTCTATCGAACCGGCAATGTACATACCAACCAACCAGGCCACCAGGACGGCTAGAAAAATCTGGCCAACTACCAACTCCAGGGAGGTCAGTGAGCGGGCATAGGGGGAAACGGCCGTTACGTCCCCATAGCCGGCCGTTGTGATGGTTACCACACTGTAGAAAAATAACGTGGCAAATACGCCTGAGGTTGAATAGACTGCCGACCAGGTAGACGATATCGGCGTATCAAAGGATCCTGGCCAGTTCACTTCAACCATTGAATAACCAATTGTCCACACCAGGGCGATGAGAATATAGACTGATATCACACCGCTAATCGAATGGACAGTAATATGATGGCCCTTTAGGACATCCTGGAGGATAGAGATAATCGCGATTAAAATGAATAGTGAAAGAAGAATGAAATAAACATTATATACAACTATCGGCGTTGACACGTCGAGTCCTTTTATGGAGGCTAATAACAAGGGCGGGAAAACCAATATCAAGCCTATCAATACCCACCGCCGATGACGTCCGGCAACCAAGACGGCCATCAAAACGACAATAGAAAAAATGACGTCCAGACCGCCAAAAGGGATCACTTCGCCCAGGGGAATCAGAGCGGTAAATAATAGCAAGACAATCATTAACAAGGTAAATTGCCAATTTAGTCCAAGGTCAATTCTCGAATGCCATTGCAACCTCGATTGATCCTGTTTCGGAATCGCTTCACCGGATTCGTTATTCATCGCGGTCTTCTGCTCCGATTGGTTTTGCACGGTCTTCCCTTGGTCCTGTCTACTGGCCATCCTTCACCACTTTATCCTACTTCACGAAAATGCGCCTCTAATAACGGCAAGTTTACTTCCCGTAAGGCCAGTTGCACCCGGTCGTCGAGGGGCAGATCTCGTTTCTGATATATGTTTGTTTGCAGGTCCAGGTCAGGGATCAGGATAACATCACGCCGGCCACGTTTCTCGACAAGGAAACCCTCACCTTGCCAATCTGGATTTTGGAGGAGATATACCAATGTCCAATGTTCATTGGAACGCCGTTCGGCCCATCGAACAGAGCTGCTAATTGCCCCGGTCGCACCCATCCGCTCTATCAGTTCCTGGCCATCCAATAACTGGGTACCTGCCAAATGGGCTCTTAGTTGTTGGTGGACAACCAGGTCCAAGTAACGACGCAATGGGCTGGTGGCCTGGACGTAAATGTCCATTCCCAATCCGGTATGGGGTCCGGGGTTAGCGGATTGTTGGCTAGGCCTCATTGTCCGGCGTAGAGCGAACATTTCGCTGAGGCTGGTCGCCTGTTCAGCAATCGCCTCAACTGGCGCCTCCTGGCTTGTAAAGGGGATAGTGATGCCCTTATCTACAGCATATTGCCCAACCGCTGCCCCGGTAAGCAGCATCATTTCACGCACCAGGTCGCGACTTTGATGTCGGGCCAACTGTTTGATAACCACCTGGCCATCAACGACTCTGATCTTGACCTCGGGCAGATCGATATTTATCGCCCCGTTTGCGGTCCGGCGGGCTTCGTATTGCCGTGCGATGTGGTGCAGAGAGCGTAACGGTTCTTCCTCAAGCAGCCCCTCCGCTTCGGTATAAGACAGACGTCGCACCTTAATCCAACTGGGTACGATCTCCAGCTCAAATACCTCTCCCTCAGCATTCAATTCCAGCCCGAATGATAGCGCGGGTGAGACCTCCTGCAAGCCCAGGCCAAGCTGTTCCGTGACCGCCCTGGGAAGCATCGTAACCGTCCCTTCTGGCAGATAAAGATTGGCTCCCCGGGATCTCGCCATCAGATCTAACGGCGACCCGGCCGGAACCAGGGCACCCACGTCGGCGATGTGCACCCACAGCTTATTCCCTTCCAGAGAGATGGCGTCATCGGGATCTTGGGTGCCGGCGTCATCAATAGCCAGGCAAAACAGATGCGTCAGATCGCGCCGTTCTTCCTCAGGGAGGGGCGATATAGTCAGTCCAGAATCTACGGTGGCCACGCCGGCTCGAAGTGGATATGGATTTTTTGTAACGTCCCAATAGCCGATATCCAGAAGTAAGGCATGGGCGTTTTCCTGGGTCGCCGTCCGGCCCAGGACATCCAAAACGTGGCTGCCTTTGCGCTGTCCTAGGGCGAAAGCGGCCACATCTTCGAGATAGGCGTTGTCGTCAGGGTAGAAAGTCCCGGCGGCCAGGCGATCGACAAATTCAGTCCAGGCTTTTGCGGCCGCTTCTTTGGCCTGGCGAGCAGCTTGTTCGTTGGCCACTTCCTCGGCCGTATGGGCTCGAATCTCCTCCGGTTGGCCGCTGAAATAGAGGCCATCGGCCGTGGCCTGCCATACAGTCCAGGCGGTCGTCGGGGTATATTCACCGAAGGCTAGCTCGGCCAAGTCGGCAATATGGGTAACTTCTCCGGCCAAAAGTTCCCAGGCCGTGCCCAGTTCGCCAGTCGCCTGGCCTAAACCTTTTAAGCTCTCAACCGGTCCGGGGTGCAGGAGTTGAACATCTTTAAGCCGGACGCTCAGACTCTGACCGTCAGCCGTCCTTATCTCGATCTTCTTAGGGCCCACCCGGGTGATCCGGCTCGGCTGGTTTTTGTAGAGCACGAGGCTATTCGGCCGCAATGGTGTCTCAGGCGTCATGAGCGTAATTTTACTGTAAATCTTTTGACAGGCACCTTGACAGTCTCTGAGGGCCATGCTACCATTTTCCCAACTTGAATAATTAAAAGACGAAGATCCGGATTAGTAATCACCAGAGCGAGTCCCAGAGAATTGGTCGGAATGCTGAAAGACCAGTGTCGGCGCAGGTGATGAATGGACCGGGGAGTTGCTTTTGCGAACGGCATAATCTGTCCAAGTAGCTAAAGACGGAAAGCCACCGTTATCAGGGTAAAGGTTTCGTGGGTATCGTTGGTTATGGTCAGGGATGACTGCCGAACCGAATAGAGTGGGGTAGGTAAAAGTTTGTAGCGCCGTCACTGGCGTTTTTGTTTGTTACCTATCTAAGCAGGGTGGCACCGCGGGAGAACTTTCGCTCTCGTCCCCGAAAGAGTCATTTTGATATTCTTTCAGGAACGAGGGCGTTTTGTATTTTTGGCGAGAGAACACCGGTTCTTGCCAGGCTAATAGCGGCCGGGAATGCCGGCAAACTTAACCGGCGAAAGGAGTAAGTAATGGATACCATTCAGAAAGCTGGTAGACGGGCCATTTACCAACCGGATTTGCCAACATTCCAGCAACTAGCGGCTGGTGAGGCCAACCTGGTCCCAATATACCGCTCATTCCCGGCCGATCTGGAAACCCCGGTAACTGTTTATATCAAACTGATGGAGTCGTACGGCCCATCTTTTCTATTAGAATCAGTTGAAGGCGGCGAGCAAGTGGGGCGTTATTCCTTCGTCGGCGTCGACCCTAGAGGCGTCATCTCCCTGCACGGGAATGAGATAACGCGTTTGACTTTTGAAGCCGACGGGCGACCAGTCCAGGAAAGGCGCGAGCTGGCCGTCGGAGAAGATATCCTGGATATCCTCAAGGAGGAGTTGGGGCAGTTCCGGGCTGCTGACGTACCTGGTCTTCCCCGTTTTGTCGGTGGCGCTGTTGGCTATCTTGGGTACGATGTTGTCCGTTTCTTTGAACGACTGCCGGAAACGGCCGGACGGGTTCTGGATAATCCCGACGCAGTTTTTCTCCTGGCCGATATATTGGTCGTATTTGACCATGCCCGCCACCAACTTATGATATTGGCCAATGCCTTCCTGGACGGTGCTGAGGACGTGGCCTCGGCCTACGTTGAAGCAATCCAACGGATTGAGCGGGTTAGCGAACGACTGCTCCGGCCTCTGCCGGCCATACCTCGCCGCACAGGCCATCGTTTTGGCAACGGCCGCGCCGCGTCCACCCTGGTCTCCAACAAGGATCAAGAGACCTTTAAAGAGATGGTCAAGAGTGCCAAGGAATATATCGTGGCGGGCGACATCTTCCAGGTTGTGCTAAGCCAGCGCTTACAGCAAAAAACAGACGCCCATCCGTTTGCCATCTACCGGGCACTGCGCATGCTCAATCCCTCACCGTATATGTTTTACTTTGACTTTGGGCAATACGACTTTCAGGTTATTGGCGCTTCGCCGGAGATGCACGTCCGCCTGGAAGATGGCCTGGCCCACGTGCGGCCGATTGCCGGGACGAGGTGGCGCGGCAAGAGTGAGGCCGAGGATGACGCCTTGGAAGCCGAACTATTGGCCGATGAAAAGGAGTGCGCCGAACATGTCATGCTGGTCGATTTGGGCCGCAACGATATCGGCCGGGTCAGTGAATATGGCTCGGTTGTGGTCCGCGACTTGATGGTCGTGGAACGTTACAGTCATGTCATGCACATCGTCAGCCATGTCGAAGGGCAGATGAGACCAGAACTGGACGCCTTTGACCTGATGCGGGCCACCTTTCCGGCGGGCACGGTCAGCGGCGCGCCTAAGGTTCGGGCCATGGAGATTATCGAGGAACTCGAGGGCGAACGCCGGGGCTTGTATGCCGGCGCCGTTGGCTATTTCAGTCACGATGGGAGCATGGACACTTGTATCGCCATCCGCACTATGCTGGTAGACAAAGATACCGTATATGTGCAGGCGGGAGCGGGCATTGTGGCCGATAGCGATCCAACCCGTGAACATCAGGAGTGTTTGAATAAAGCCATGGCCCTCACCGTGGCCATCGAACATGCCGAGCAAGGCTTAATATAGGCTGGGATTATGAACAACATTCAACCAATCCGACTCCCAGGCTTAAGGACCGGCATACAGAGGTCTTCGAGCCAGCATTGTCAACCGGCAAATACCGTTGGATATTTGTCCGTTTAAGGAGTAGTGAAATATTGTGGAGAAAAAAAGATTATTAACCGGCGACCGGCCGACAGGACTTTTGCATCTGGGCCACTACGTGGGCAGTATCAGTAACCGGGTGAAACTACAGGATGAATATGAATGCTATTTCATCATCGCCGATTTACACACGTTGACCACCCAAAACGAACGCACGGATATCGACGCCATTCGGATCAATGCGGTAGAGATGGTAATCGATTATTTATCGTGTGGGATCGATCCCGCGAAGAGTACAATATACTTACAAAGCGCCATCCCGGCCGTTTATGAGATTAACCTGATTTTTGAGATGTTGGTGACAGTGCCGCGTCTTAGCCGATTGCCCTCCCTGAAGGACATGGCCCGGGCGGCTGATTTGAGTGAGATGCCCTTTGGCTTGTTGGGCTATCCGGTATTACAGGCGGCCGATATCGTAACTCCACGGGCGCACCTGGTGCCGGTCGGTAAAGATAATGAATCCCATGTAGAAATCACTCGAGAACTGGTCCGCCGCTTCAATCATCTATATGGGGAGACCTTACCGGTGCCCGAAGTTTTGATAGGCGATGTGCCGACGCTGGTCGGTACAGATGGCCAGGCCAAGATGAGTAAAAGCCTGGGTAACGCCATTTTATTGAGCGATGATAATAGAACCGTGACCAAGAAGGTCCATACCATGTACACCGATCCTAATCGCATCCGAGCCGATATCCCGGGCACAGTCGAAGGAAACCCGGTATTCGCCTATCATGATGTATTTAATCCCAACAAAGTAGAGGTCGAAGATCTCAAAGAGCGCTATCGTCAAGGTAAAGTTGGGGATGTTGAAGTTAAGGAAAAACTGGTCCTTGCGCTAAATAATTTCCTGGATCCGATTCGTGAAAAAAGGGCCCTAATTGAAGCAGACCGGGGCCTGCCCGAACAGGTGCTTTACGAGGGAACGCTGCGTACGGCTGAAATTGCCGACCAGACGGCATCTTTAATGAAGAAGGCCATGGGATTAACCGGGGTTTGGAATAAAATAAGCCGAAAAGGTCGTGATCGAATTAAAAAGTCAGAAAAGGTGGGCTGATTTATGATCGTAATGATCGACAACTACGATTCATTCACCTATAACCTGGTACAATATTTCGGTGAATTGGGGTCCGAGATCACCGTTTTCCGAAACGACCAGGTAACAGTTGAGGAAATCCAACAATTAGCACCAGATCAAATTGTGATCAGCCCTGGGCCAGGCAATCCCGATGATAGCGGCATATCCAACGAGATAATCCGCCGTCTAGGACCTACGATACCGTTACTTGGCGTCTGTTTAGGCCACCAATGTATCGGCTATGTTTTCGGTGGTGAGGTCAACCAGGCGCCTCGGCTCATGCACGGCAGGGTTTCGTCCGTCTACCATAACGGCCGGGGCGTTTTTAACGGTGTGCCAAGTCCATTCAAGGCAACCCGGTACCACTCGCTTATTGTCGATGAATCTGTACCCGAAGATTTAGAGGTAACGGCCTTTACCCGGGATGGTGAGGTAATGGGATTAGCCCATAAAGATTTCCCCATTGTTGGGGTTCAGTTTCATCCCGAGAGTATCCTAACAGAACATGGAAAAAGGATACTTCAAAATTTCCTGGAACACCGGTAGGCGAAGCTTGCCGGCCATCCACAAGATTCAGTAATAAGATAATGGAGCATTTGCATGACCTTAACGCACGGATTCGAATTGATAAGACAAGAAACAATCGCCGAATTGAATAATGAGGCGCGGCTCTACCGGCATGTAAAGTCGGGCGCAGAATTGCTCTCTTTGATTAATGATGATGAGAACAAGGTGTTTGGCATTACCTTTAGAACGCCGCCAGCCAACTCGACCGGCGTCGCCCATATCATGGAACATGCTGTCCTGGGCGGTTCTCGAAAGTACCGAGTAAAAGAACCATTTGTAGAATTGTTGAAAGGCTCTTTGAATACTTTCCTGAATGCTTTTACAGCCGCTGATTGGACTACCTATCCGGTTGCCAGCCAAAACCTGCAGGATTTCTATAACCTGGTTGACGTTTACCTGGATTCTGTCTTTTATCCCTTGATTACACCCTACCATCTTGACCAGGAAGGTTGGCACTACGAATTGGAGGACCTGGATGATACCTTGACCTACAAGGGCGTGGTCTATAACGAAATGAAAGGGGCATTTTCATCTCCTGAAAGCCTGTTCAGCCGTTATAACCAACGTTCGCTGTTTGAAGACCATATCTATGGCAACGAGTCTGGAGGTGATCCGGCCGAGATCCCCAATTTGACTTACGAGATGTTCAAGGAGTTTCACCAGGATTATTACCATCCTGGCAACAGCCGGATTGTAATCTATGGCGACGACGACCCCGAAGTACGATTGCGTTTGTTGAATGCCTACTTAAAAGAGTTCGAGGTCCGGCCAGTCGACTCGGCCATCCCCCTGGCAAAACGATTCTCTGATCCCAAGCATTTTACCTTTCCCTATAGCGTTGATGATGAAGGCGCCAGTGAGCACAAAGGTCGCGTTCAGGTTAACTGGCTGCTGCCAGAAAACAATGATCCTGATTTAACGATGGCTCTGAGCATTTTATCATACGCCCTGGTTAGCACACCGGCTTCGCCTTTGCGCAAAGCGCTGATCGATTCCGGCCTAGGTGAAGAGCTCACGGGCGGCGGTTTAATGAACAATCTGCGAGAACTGGTCTTCAGCGTAGGGCTTAAAGGGATTGACTGCCGGCAGGCCAGCGACGTCGAAACTCTTATCCTGGAAACCCTGACCACCCTGGCCGAGCAGGGTCTGGAGCCGGAAATGATTGAGGCGGCCGTGAACAGTATCGAGTTCCAACTGCGCGAAAATAATACTGGGCGTTTTCCGCGGGGACTCAGTCTGATGCTCCGAGCCATGACCACCTGGATTCATGACGGCGATCCCCTGGCTATGCTGGCCTATGAAGCGTCTTTGAACACGGGTAAAGATCGCCTGGCGACCGACCTCGCCTACCCCCAGGAATTGATCCGGGCACATCTCTTGGACAACCCGCACCGAACCACCGTACTCCTGGAACCTGACGGTGAATTAGCCCAACGCATCAGCGAAGAAGAACAGGCCCGTCTCGATGATGCGCGTGAAGCCATGCAGCAAAGCGATCTGCAAGCCATTGTCGACAACACCAGGGCTTTGAGACTTGTGCAAGAAACACCTGATCCGGCCGAAGCCCTGGCCTCCATTCCCACCCTCACAATGAACGATCTGGATAAGCAGAGCCGGGTCATCCCTATCATTGTGGAACAGGTCCATTCGGGCGAACTACTCTTCCACGACCTCTTTACTAATGGCATCGTTTATCTGGACGCCGGCCTGAATCTTGACCAGCTCCCGGCAAAATTGTTGCCTTATGTCAACTTGATTGGCAGCGCTTTCACCGGCATGGGTACAACATCTGAAGATTATGTCAAATTATCCCAACGGATCAGCACGAAGACCGGAGGCGTCTGGCATTCGACCATCATCTCCACCAAGGCCGATAGATCCGGAGCCACGGCCTGGCTCCTTCTACGAGGCAAAGCCACAATCTCCCAGAGCCAGGCGCTGCTGGACATCTTCCGAGATGTCTTGCTGACCCTCAGGCTGGATGACAGAGAGCGTTTTCGGCAGATCGTGCTGGAGGCCAAAGCTGGCGAAGAAGCCGGGCTGGTCAATATGGGCCATGTGGTCGTTAGAAATCGGATGGCCTCGACATTGAATGAAGCGGGCTGGATCAGTGAGAAGATTA
>Ga0307379_10004156_pt1 | contig 20781 bp, 16 predicted proteins | sample UN2MG_FD_202237 | JGI IMG/M metagenome (GOLD analysis project Ga0307379, IMG submission 202237) | Soil microbial communities from Risofladan, Vaasa, Finland - UN-2 | ecosystem: Environmental > Terrestrial > Soil > Coastal area > Acid sulfate soil | place: Finland: Risofladan, Vaasa | collected... | reverse complement strand
TCATGTATGGCCCGGGCCAGCCGGTGCAGGCCGATAGCGTCAGCCCGAGACACCCGATCGCTGCGAGCCCGATGCGTCGCCTGAGGCACGGTGCAATCCAACCGACGGATTTTCCTTGAGGTGATTTTAACGGGCAGATTGCCTTTCGCTACTGTTACCGCTGACTGCTCGAATCAGCGCCGAAATGAGGCGATCCCATGCGCCTGTGGTGGTGTGTGACGAGCGTTCAGTCCCTTCACGTCGATTTGCCGCAGTTCGATGCGGAACTTCTCTTCCATTTCCCACTCCTTTTGCTTGTCTATCACGGACAGGGTTTGAATTTGCTCTTCCTGGGCTTGTTGGGTTTTCCGAAGACAGGGCCTTCCTGCACCTCCTTGGTCGTCGTGTAGCAAACCCCGAATTCATGGAGCGCCCTTCCTCGTGCCAGCAGTCTAACGGTGAAATCGAAGTACTCGAATTCACGCCATTCATCGCCAAAAATGCCCCGGTTCCCAATGAATAGAAACTGGGTGTATCTGCACACGACTGGCCCGTCTGGCTTGTCGGTGCATTTTGCTCCGAAACGCTCAAGGCTGCGGAGGACTTCGGCGATGGGACGTCCGGGCGCGTAACGCGCGAGCAATCGCCGTCGGACCGCTCCCCGTATCTCATCGAGGCGGTCGTGCCAAATGGCTTGGTCAATCGGGTTGTCGGAAAGATGGCGCACGCTCATGTATGGCCCGGGCCAGCCGGTGCAGGCCGATAGCGTCAGCCCGAGACACCCGATCGCTGCGAGCCCGATGCGTCGCCTGAGGCACGGTGCAATCCAACCGACGGATTTTCCTTGAGGTGATTTCAACGGGCAGATTGCCTTTCGCTACTGTTACCGCTGACTGCTCGAATCAGCGCCGAAATGAGGCGATCCCATGCGCCTGTGGTGGTGTGTGACGTCGCGGGCCGGCGCTTCCGGCGAGCACTCAACCGGTAGTGGATCAGATCAGAATTGCAATTACAAGATGAACCAATTCCGAACATTGGCGGTTTTTCCCGAACCCCTTACGAACATCGCGCCGTATCGCGGTCGGTGTTCATCACGGCGGCGGTCGCATTGCCGGCATCCTGCCATGCACCCTCCGCATGGCCCCCGGGATTCGGTGTCCTTGCGATTGCCTGAAACAGCGATTGCCGTTACCGTTCGGGGGACTTAATTCTTTGTACAGGCGCGATCTTCGCGCCCCTGACTTATTGCGCGATCAAAGCGCATAGATCACAGCCGCCAGCCCTCAAAGGAGGGGCTTTCCCATGGAACGTTCGTTTGCCAAGGAAGTCGAATCGCTGAAGCTCGGCGCGGGCGAGACCTTCGAGGGCGAGGGTATCCTCGCCGTCACCAAGGCCGCCCTGCAGGCCGGCGTCTCCTATGTCGGCGGCTATCAGGGCTCGCCGGTCAGCCATCTCGTTGACGTGCTCTCCGAGGCCAAGGAGATCATGGACGAATACGGCGTGCATCTGGAGATCTGCGCCAACGAGGCCGGCGCGGCCGCCATGTTGGGCGCCTCGATCAACTATCCAATCCGCGGCCTGGTCACCTGGAAATCGGTGGTCGGCACCAACGTCGCCTCCGATGCGCTTTCCAACCTCGGCTCGGTCGGGGTGATCGGCGGCGCCGTGGCGGTTATCGGCGAGGACTATGGCGAGGGCGCCTCAATCATTCAGGAGCGCAGCCACGCGTTTGCCATGAAGTCGTCGATCTGGCTGATGGACCCGCGCCCCAACCTCACCAGCATGGTCGACACGGTGGAGAAGGCCTTCGAGCTTTCAGAAGCCTCCAACGCGCCCGTGATGGTGATGCTGCGCATACTCGCCTGCCACGTCCAGGGCCGCTTCATTGCGCGCGACAACGCGATGCCGAAATATTCCCGGCGCAACAAGTTGACGGTACCCGATCACAACCTGATGCGGATCGCGCTGCCGCCCAACACCTACGCGCAGGAAAAGCAGAAGTTCGAGCACCGCATGCCGGCGGCCAGGCGCTTCATCGTCGAACATGGCTTGAACGAGACTTTCGACGGCGACATGGACGACGTTGGCATCATCACCCAGGGCGGGCTCTACAACACCGTCATCCGCGCCCTCGACCGGGTCGGCTTGGCCGATCTTTATGGCACCTCGCGGGTGCCGATCCACGTGCTCAACGTCACCTATCCGCTGGTCGACGAGCAGCTTGCCGCCTTCTGCGCCGGCAAGAAACATGTCCTGGTCGTCGAGGAGGGCCATCCCGACTATATCGAGGACCATATCAACTCGGCGCTGCGCAAGGCCGATATCCAGACCGTAATCCACGGCAAGAACGTGTTGCCGATGGCGGGGCAGTACACCGCCGAGGTCGTGCAGACGGGCGTCGCCAAGTTCGTCGAGACCGTGAAACCCGAAGGCGCCGATACCGCGCGCGCCGGCGCGGTGCCGGAGGAGATGTTCACGATCAAGGGCAAGGCGGTCGCGCATCTGGGCGCGCCGGTGCCGCCGCGTCCGCCGACCTTCTGCACGGGCTGTCCCGAGCGCCCGGTCTTCAGCGCCATCAAGTTGATGGAGCGCGAGTTGGGGCCGACGCATATATCGTGCGACATCGGCTGCCATACGTTTTCCGCCCTGGCGCCCTTCAACCTCGGCAACACCGTGCTCGGCTATGGGCTTGGTCTTGCAAGCTCAACCGGCATCGCGCCCAGTTTCGACAAGCGCGTGATCTCGGTGATGGGCGATGGCGGCTTCTGGCACAACGGCATGACAACGGGGGTGGCATCGTCGGTCTTCAACAAGGACGACTCGGTCCTGATCATAATGAAGAACGGCTACACCTCGGCGACCGGCTGGCAGTTCCTGCCGTCGAGCCCCAACAAGGGCAACTTCGAGGATTCGCGCATGTCGATCGAGCGCACGCTGCGCACGCTCGGTATCAAATGGCAGCGCAAGGTGCGCACCTACGACGTTGCCAAGATGGTGAAAACCTTGAAAGAGGCGATGACCACGGTGCAGGGCGGCCTCAAGGTCATCATCGCCGAAAGCGAGTGCATGCTTGCCAAGCAGCGCCGGGTCAAGGCCGAGCGCGCCGAGCGCCTGAAGGCCGGCAAGCGCGACGTGCGCCCGCGTTTCGGCATCGACGACGATGTCTGCACGGGCGACCATTCCTGCATCCGCTTGTCGGGCTGTCCCTCGCTCACCATCAAGCCCTCGACCGACATGCTGCGCACCGACCCCAAGGCGCATGTCGATCAGGGATGTGTCGGTTGCGGGTTGTGCGGCGAGATCGCGCATGCGGCGATCCTTTGTCCCTCCTTCTACAAGGCCGAAATCGTCTCCAACCCTTCGAAATTCGAGCTCTGGCTAACCGGTTTCCGCCAGAAGGTGATCGCTGGCTGGCTGACGCCCGAGGCGGTTAGCTTGAACGGCGCTCACGGCGCCAAAGCGGTGGAGCCTGCCGACGCCCAGAAGGCGGCCTAAGCGCATGGCGGCCCGCAAGACCAAGACCCCCAACACAGAAGTGCCGGTCAAGATCATGATCGCCGCGATGGGCGGCGAGGGCGGCGGTGTGCTGACGAGCTGGCTGGTCGAGGCCGCGCGTGCAGCGGATCTGCCGGTTCAGGCAACCTCGGTGCCCGGTGTTGCCCAGCGCACGGGCGCCACGACCTACTACATCGAGATCGTGCCGACGCCTTATTCCAAGCTCGCCGGCAAGCAGCCGATCCTCGATCTCTATCCCGCGCCCGGTGACATCGATCTGATGATCGCCACCGAGCTTTTGGAAACCGGCCGCGTGATCGAGAAGGGCTTCGTCAATCCAGCGCGCACCACGCTGATTGCCTCAACCCATCGGGTCTACTCGCTCGCCGAGAAAATGGACATGGGCGACGGCCGTTATGAAGGCGAGAAGGTGCTGGAGGCCGCCAAGAAGATCGCCAAGCGCAGCATCCTTTTCGACATGGACCGCGCAGCGCAGGACGCCGGCAGCATCATCAACTCTGTGATCCTCGGCGCGGTCGCGGGCTCGGGCATCCTGCCGATCACCCCGGAGGCGTTCGAGCAAGGCATCAAGGACGCCGGCAAGGCGGTCAAATCCAACCTCGCCGGGTTCGCTGCCGGCCGCGCGTATGCGGAAGGGAAAGTTGTCGAGGCGCGGCCCAAGGCGACCGTCGCCGCCGCCAAATCCAAGCCGCCCAAGCTCGACGGTGCCGCCAAGGCGCTGCGGGCGCGCATCGAGCGCGACTACAAGAAAGCCGTGCAGCCGATGGTGATGGAGGCTGCCGGGCGCTGTCTCGATTTCCAGGACGAGGCTTACGCCGCGCTCTACCTCGACCGCCTCGATACGGTGCGCGGGAGCAAGGGCGCCGATGACGGCGTGGTGCTGGAGACGGCGCGGCATCTCGGCCTCCGCATGGCCTATGAGGACGTGATCCGGGTCGCCCAATTCAAGACGCGCGCCTCGCGCTTCCAGCGGGTGCGCGGCGAGGTCGGCGCGACGCCCGACCAGCTCGTGCGCGTCACCGAGTTCCTGAAGCCGGGGCCGGAGGAATTCGCCCAAGTCCTGCCTCGCTTCATCGGCGGCCCGCTCTCGCGCTGGGCGGACCGAAATCCCGACAAGGCGCGCAAGCTTCATTTCGGCATGCATGTGCGCTCGGACACGATCTTCGGTTTCATGCGCATGCGCATGATGGCCGGGGCCAGGCGCTTCCGCCGCATGGGCTATCGCTATGGCGAGGAGCAGACGGCGATCGAGCACTGGCTCGATCTGGTGCGGCGCGCGGCGGCGAAGGACAAGAAGCTGGCGCGCGAGGTCATCGAATGCGCGCGCCTCATCAAGGGTTACGGCGACACCCACAAGCGCGGCACCGCCAACTTTGCTCGCATCACCGAACGCCTGATCGTGCCGGCGATCGAAGGCGGCCCAGTAGTCGCCGCCGACATCGCCAAGGCCCGCGCGGCGGCACTCGCCGATCCCGAGGGCAATGCACTCGACAACTCTTTCGCGGAGATTTCAGGCGAGGGCGCGGGCAAAGGGGCCCAGGCCGCGGAATAATTGCGGAATAATTGCGGGGTCGCTGCGGCTCGGCGGGCCTTCGTCTGCGGAAAGCACAAGCGTTGGCATGCCGGCAGGTTCAGTCCTGGTGTTTAGTTCGTCGCATAGGTGCGCTCTTCCCGTTTCATCCCTGGTCGATGCCCCGCATCGGTGGAGCCCAGGCGCGCTGATCGCAAACAATTGTTTGCCGGGCGTGCTTGGCGCGCGCTAGGCTTTGGCGGGCTCGCAAAAGGGCTGAAGACCCTTCGGCGAACCCTCCACGAGCACCACAAAAGGGGAGGACCACCCATGACCAGGCACATTATCGCCGCCACCGCCGCGACAGCGATCGCGATCGCGCTTGCCGGCTCTGCGGCCCAGGCTCAGATGGCTGGCCAGAAAGACGTCGTCGACCGCTCCAAGGCGCTGGTCCCGGCCCCGCCCTGGCCCAAGGGCGACGAGCGCGGGATGGCCAACGGCATCGGGCCGGGCACCTGGATGCGCTGCGGCTACCACCTCAACAACCCGAAATCGAAATCCTACGAAGTGAGCCACGTGCGCTCGAACACCATGCCGCTCTCGCCCTTCGGGGCGCCGCTCAAATACCAGTTCAACCCGACAGTTGTGCTGCCTTTTTCCAAGCACGCCTTCAACGGTGAGAAGGTGGTGACCGGCGAGCCCGGCGCCCAGGGCACCCAAATGGACGCGCTCGGTCACTTTGCCTATCTCGACGAGCCGTGGTTGAAGAAGGGCAAGCCGCCCTCGGGTAAAGCCAAGTATTATAATGGCTTCACCCAGAAGGACGTGAAGCCCGAGGCCGCTTCGCCTCTGCTGAAGCTGGGCATTGACAAGGTGCCGCCGATCGTCACCACCGCGGTGCTGCTCGACGCCAAGGCCTTCGTCGGCAAGGGCACGGCGCTGAAGGACGGCGCGGTCGTCACTTCCGCCCACATCGAGGGCATGCTCAAGGCCCAGGGGCTTGGCTGGCGCGGCATCCTGCCGGGCGACGTGGTTTACATCTATACCGGCTGGTCTGAGCAATGGAAGGACCCCGACGTGAAGAAGACCTACTACACGATGGGCCCGGGGCTCGCTTACGACGGCGCCAAGTATCTGCAGGCCAAGCGCGCCGTCCTGGTCGCCCTCGACAATCCGTTCACTGACCCGGTGGCCAAGGGCATGCTGCAAGGCAAGGCCCCGCCCGCGCCGGGCACGCCCAAGGGGCTGCCCTTTGCGATCCACCACCACAACCTGACGCAGTCGGGCATCCACCAGATCCAGAACGCCAACCTCGCCGCGATGGTGCGCGACAAGGTGTGGACCTCGTGCACCATCATCCTGCCGCTGCGCTCCAAGGGTGGCTCCGGCTCACCGGTGCGGCCCGTGGCCATCGGCGCGCCCGGACAGAGCTAACGGACTAGCCGCGCGCGTCTCTGACGACCGTGGGGGCGGGTTTGAAACCCGCCCCTGCGACCACCTTTACCGAACAGGCTGCCTCATTGATTGAGGCAGACTTTTTTTTGGCGTCATTGTGGTTGCCGAAGGCGACCATCTGAGCGATCTCGCCTACGAGTTCGATCCGGAAGCCTTCCTTGTGCGGCCGCACGACCACCTGCTCGATAAGGCTCCGCAGGATGTCGAGCGCCTCATCGTGGGTCCGGGGATCGGCCAAGGCGCCATGGAGGTCCTCGACCTTGCGGCGATAGAGCTCAGCAAGGTTGGGATGAAGGCGCGGCGCTGGAGCCGGAGCCTCTGAGAGTTGTTTTTCGAGCTTGGTCTTTTGCTCTTCGAGGGCTTCGAGCCTGGCCAAGAGACCGGGCGTGCGGAGACCGTCGGCGATTGCATCGATCAGACCGTCATGTTTGCGCGTGACTTGGTCCAGCTCACGTTGCTTGAGGGTGCGCTCCTGGTCCTGCCGGTCGCGCTGGCGGTTGATCTCAGCATGGAACTCTTCGATGAACGCTTTGACCAACTCGGGCTGCATGAGCCGGTCCTTCAAGCCGTCGAGGATGAGGGTCTCAAGCGACCGGCGGCGGATGCTGCGGCGGTTGGAGCAGATGCCCTTGCCGCGAGCAGCCCCGCAGGCCAGGTAGTCGCGGACCACGGCCGCGTAGTTGGCGCCGCACTCACCACAGCGGACGAGCCCACTCAAGAGATGTCGGGGCCGGCGATTGAGCCAGAACTTGCGGGCATGCCCCTTGGCAACACCAGCGCTTGCTTTGATCGACTGGCATCGGGCCTGAACGCGCTCCCAGAGGTCCTGATCCACGATACGAAGATGGGGAACCTCCTCGATGATCCATTCGCTCTCAGGATTGAGGCGGGGAACGCGCTTACCGCTGGTCGGGTCCTTCACATGGCTCTGCTTGTTCCAGATGATCCGGCCGATATAGGTCTCGTTGTAGAGGATGCCGGAGCGTCTGGCCTGGTAACCACGGATGGTAGTGTCGGACCAATGCCGGCCACCTGGTCCCGGAATGCCTTCCTGGTTCAGGTCGCGCGCAATCGCTCGGGGCGAGCGGCCGGCAGAAAAGGCCTCGAAGATGCGCTGCACGGTCGCTGCTTCGGCCTCGTCGATGCGGCGCTTGCCCCGCACGGGCTCGCCGTTGGCATCGAGTTCGCGCACGACCTTGTAGCCATAGGCGATGCCCCCAGCCATTCGGCCTGCGCGGACACGGCCTTCCATACCGCGCTTGGTCTTCTGGGCAAGATCCTTCAGGTAGAGCGCATTCATCGTGCCCTTGAGGCCGACATGCAGCTCGCTGATCTCGCCCTCGGACAGCGTCACGATGCGCACGTTGCAGAATGAGAGCTGCTTGAACAGCGCCGCCACGTCCTCCTGGTCGCGTGAGAGCCGATCCAGCGCTTCTGCGATCACGACGTCGAACTCACCCGCACGCGCATCCTCGAGCAGCTTCTGATAGCCGGGTCGAAGGCGGCTTGCACCACTCATGGCGTGGTCGGTGTAGGCGTGGAGGTAAGTCCAGCCCTCATGCTCGATGCGCTTCCGGCAAATCCGAATCTGATCCTCGATCGAGGCATCACGCTGGTTCTGCGAGCTGTAGCGGGCGTAGATGACAGTGCGCATGGTCTCGGTCCTTTGCGCTCAGTCCTTCGCATTAGCACACGAGCGGAATTCTTTGCGCAAAGCGAGGATCACGTCCTGGTGCCGCTTTGATGCCTCGACAGTCTCCGCTTGGATGTAGAACCGCTCGGTCATCGACGGATCGGAGTGCCCGAGCAGGTCGGAAGCGATCCGGACGTTCCTGGGATCTTCGATCGCTATCGTCGTCGCGGCAATGTCGCGGAATAGATGCGGATTGATGCTGTGCCCGAAGGCCGCTTTCGTGTGGATGCAGATCCGCTCGTAGAGCGCCTCCTCGGTCATGGGGCGACCCTTCATCGACGCCCATAGACCATCATGGTGGTCGGATCCAGTGGTGTTCGGGCGATGGATCGCGAGATACCGGTCAGTGGCCGGTGTGAGGCTGTCGGGCAGCATCGTATCGTAGCGCTCGTGGGCCTTGGTCTCATGCGCCTCGAACACGAGGCGGTAGCCGAACTCGTCACGGATCAGATGCTGTCCGATCCGGATCATCGCGAGGTTGCGGCGGCGGATGGGCCGCGCGATCAAGAGCGCGATGATCAGGCCGTCGCGGTAAAGGAGTGCCGCTTCTCGCGGTTCCCGATCGGCGAAATGCTCCGCCTTGTCTATGAGCGAGCTTGCGAGCTCAACGAGTGCTACGGCACTGACCATCCGCGGCCGCTTGTTCGGTGGAACAACCAAGCGCTTCAGACGTGTGGCGAGCTCATGCAACCATGCCCAGCGCCGGTCCGGCGCCATCACCCTGGCAGCATCGTAAAGATGCTTGATGTAATCGTGCGTCCCGCAGGGCGTCATTGAAGCCTGTAACGCTTCGATGTAGTTCCGAACTCGGTCTTTGCTGATCCGATCCGGCGGCGACCTGCTGAGGCATGTTGGATCGCGTCGCTTCAAATGCCCGAGCCAGCGCCGGTAGCCCTCCGCCCTCAGCAACGCCGTGATCCGTCGGTAGCCATAGCGGCCGTACTGGCTCGCCAGGCGGATGATCGCTGCGGTCAGCGCCCCCTCGTCAGAAGCCACCACGGTTCGGTAACGCTGAGTTCGACGAGGCTGGTCGAGCACCAGGCAGACCCGGCGCTCCGAGACACGGAGCTTGCCCCGGACATGTCGCACGCAATGCCGGCGACGCTCGGGGCTTAGAAGTTTCCCTCAGCGGCCTCTTTCAGGATCAGCTTGTCCAGCGTCAGATCGGCAACCGCCCGCTTGAGACGCGCATTCTCCTGCTCAAGCACCTTCAGGCGCCTGGCCTGGTCGAGCTTCAGGCCGCCGTACTCCCGGCGCCAACGATAGTAACTCTGCTCCGATACCCCGATGCGCCGACAGATCTCGCCAACCGTCTGACCTTGAGACAGGAGGACCTCGGCCTCGCGAAGGTGGTTGATGATCTGCTCGACGCTGAACCGCTTCCTGGACATCTGCTTACTCCCCTTCTCGCATGTCCCAGATGTCCGAGTTCTCTAACTCATCACCTGGGTCCGGTTAAGGGGGGCACGTCAGCCAACCCAAATTGGAATCTATCGTCCCGATGGCACATAGCGCAATTGCTGTAGCGAACTACCTCCTGCGCCGAGCCCGAGGTATCGGCATTGTGCTAACGCCGATCCATATCCTCAAACTCGTCTATATCGCCCATGGCTGGAGCCTGGCCATCGGGGAACATCCTCTGATCCGCAATGAGATTGAGGCCTGGGAGTATGGGCCAGTTATTCGTTCGCTCTACGATGCGGTCAAGCGTTATGGCCGTGATCCAATCTCTGCGCCGCTCAAGTTAGGCAGCGTTTTTCCTGCGCTTGCGCCGCGCGTCGAAGATCTCGCGAACGATCGCGGCGAGCTGATTGCCTGTCATGGGTGTTGCGCAAACCCGCTGAATGCCCGCCGCCTTTGCTTCCATTTCGAGTTGCTCGTTGACGCCGCTGCTGCACATTATGAGGGGCAAGTCTGATCGCAGGGCGCGCAGCTGTATTGCCAGATCGATGCCCCTCATTTTCGGCAATTCCTGATCGGTCACGACCAGATCCCAGGCTTTTGGCTCCTTTTCGACCGCCCTGAGCGCGGACGCGCCGTCAGCTTTTGTGGTCACCTTGTAGCCCAGCGTGATTAGCCCGCCTCGCGCTGATTGGCGCGTTCTCACGCTGTCCTCGACGAAGAGGATCGATTCGTTCCCGGCGAGGCTTTTGTCCGCTACTTCGGCAAGACCGGTAGCTGGCTTTGCTATCGGCAAATAGATCTCAAAGCGGGTCCCCTGGTCACACAGCGTGTCGATCATGATCGCACCGTTGTGGTCACGCACGATACCGGTCACTGCCGCGAGCCCTAGTCCAGTTCCTTCGCCCACCTCTTTCGTGGTGAAGAAGGGTTCGAAGATGCGCCCAAGCGTTGCCCAATCCATCCCGCAGCCGTTGTCCTCAATGGCGAAACGGACGTGGCGCCCGGTCGACAAATGCCCAAACCACAAACGCCCACCCGACCCGTCTGCACGTTTCACAATGTTGATCGAATCTGCGCGTTTCGCCTCGACCAGTTTCTGAAGTGCGGCTGGTCGATCTCGGCCCACACGCACTTCCTTGCAGGAAACATCGATTTGACCCTGCGTATTCCCAATGGCATGCCCCGCATTGATACAGAGATTGGTCACGATCTGAAGCAACTGCGTTTCATCAGCGGAAACCGGAGCAACGCCGTCCTGCAAATCCAAATTGATGTCTATTGTCGTCGGAATAGCTGCGCGCAACATTCGGGCGCCGTCCCGAAGCAGTACATCGAGCTGTACATTTGACCACTTCCTTTCTGACTTTTGAGCATAAGTCAGAATTTGCTGGACCAGGTCCGCCCCGCGCTCCCCCGATTTGAGAACTTCCATTAACGCGGACTGGTGCGGTGAGTCGTCCGGAAGGTCGTCGGCGACGAGATGCGTGAAGCCGGTCATGATGCTGAGAATATTGTTGAAGTCGTGCGCAATTCCGCCTGCCAGCGTTCCGAGCGACTCGTGTTTCTGTACCTGATGGAATTCTTCCAATGACCTGTTGAGTTTCGTCTGGTTTTGAAGGTCTTGTTGGATCCGTTTGCGCTGCGTTACATCGGCGAACGAGCCTCCCATCCGGTAGACCACGCCTTCCTTGTTTCTGAGGCCAAGGCCACGATCGTGAATCCAACGATACGAGCCGTCTGTCTGGCGAACCCGGTATTCGTTCACATAGATCTCTGTTTTGCCACTCAAGTAGGCCTTGAGGTTCGTCCAGTAACGCTCGACATCATCCGGGTGGATCACGCTGACCCATTCCTCCATCGTTGACTGATGCGGTCTATCGGCCAATCCTAGTCTTTGCCAGGCTGTGGGATGGGTGCTGATAACCCCAGTCTCCGCCGACCATTCCCAAAGCACTTCGCTCGAGGCTTGCATGGCAAGCGCGTAGTGCTCCTCGGTCAGCCGCAGCCGCCTTTCGACATCCTTGCGATCCTTAATCTCTTTTAGAAGTTGCTCGTTTGTGGTGCTCAACTCCGCCGTACGCTGTTTGACTTTGATTTCCAGATCGCTATGGGCCTTGGCCAGGGCGGCCTCAGCTCTCTTTCGCTCAGAGATGTCGCGCATGAGCCCAATGAATCCGACGACCTCGCCATTGGGATTACGAAGGCTGGCTCCGACAACCTCGACAGGGAACTCCTCTCCGGATTTGCGACGGAATCGCGCCTCAATCACTGGCACTGTGTCGGCCGATTTCTCGTTGAAGCGCAATCGGCCGAGCCGCTCGAACTCCTCCTGGCTCGCGAAGAAGACCGACGTGTGCTTACCCTTGACCTCCTCCGGCTCATATCCGAAGACGGTCTTTACGCCGGGGTTTGCGACGATGATGCGACGATTCTCATCGGTCAGGACTAATGCGTCTGGCACGCCGCGCACGATAGATTCGAAAGCCCTTTTCTGTTCAGTCAGCGCGCGTTCGTGTTCAGTCTCGCGCTCCATCATGTCGTTGAATGCGACCATGACCTTGCCCAATTCATCCCTGGGCGTTTTCCCAACGGGCTTGCGCTCACCCGTCTCGGTCGCATGGCGAACGGCGGCAAGCAGCCGCGCGAGCGGTCGCCCTACGATGACACGGAACCCAAGTGCGGCGGCAGCGGTCGCGATCAGAAAACTCAGACCGACAACGGATAGCCACAAGGACCGTTGAAGCTTTCTCGCTTCCACGATTTCGACATCGCTGAAACGCACAACGAGCACCGCGGCCCGATCTCCGCCGACCGGCAAAGCCAAGCGCATTCCCTTGATGTGATTCGCGCACCCTTGTTGCGCCGGCGTTGCTGCGAGAAGGCGATTTGACCCGTGCAAACGAACTTCGGCGCACAAAAACGCTCGGTCCGCTGCCAGTGGACTGAGGAGGTCATGCGCAAGAAGCGGATTGGCCGCCACATCGTGCCGGCCAAGAGCAGCGGCTACACGCGCGGCCTGGTTCCCTATTCTCGCGGCTAGCGCTTCTTGCTGGTTACGCAGTTCATGATCAACCAGAGCCCCGAGCCCTGGCACCGATAGCACCAGGAACAAAGGAACCATGACCAGAAGAAATTTTGCTAACAGGCCCCGCACAAGCCGCCTCTCAAGACACTTGGTCCGTTAGGGCCGTGCCGCTCTCAGATCGGTTTGTCTGGTCAACGCGCCACCTTACCCGTCTTCATCAAGCGTCCCAGCAAAGCGCGGTTCTCCACTGCGGCATGGAACACGACGTAGGATTGGCCTTTGCGTGCCATGTAAAAGTCGACGTTGACGGGCTTGCCGCCGTCATCGCGGAAATCGAAACAGAGCACGAAATAGTTGCCCATTTGGAGGATCGCGGGATGGGCCGTGACCGGGTGCAACCGGCGGACATCACCCGATTTTGGATTCAGGTGCAGATAGGCTCCATTCACCAAACTTCGGTCGATATGCCGCTGCATGGCGGCCTGGAGCGACGCCTTTTCACTGACGCTCACTGATGGCTTCGCCAACGCGACGGAGGCGAACAGGATCCCACTCGCGAGAACTGCAAGAATGAGGTTTGCCGTTTTCATCAGTCGTGTCTCCAATCCTGCCGATAGGGAATCACCACGTTTGAGTTGGGTGGCAGAGGTTTGCCAAATCATCGACATCGCGCTGTCTCCCCTGTCACTTGCGCTAGCCTCGCGCTGATGGGCCTAGAAGCGGCAAGACCCGTGCGCCGCGCGATAGCCGCTACTGCCTAGGCGACGGCCCCCAATAGTTCGTCTGCGGCCGCGACCACGTCCTGGGGTTTGAACGGTTTGGCAAAGCACCTGTCGACACCGAATTGTTCGGCGACGCGGAGGACGTCGATCTTCGTCAGGTGACCGCCGCCGGATATGGCAATCAGTTTGATTTCGGGATTGTGCTTCTTGATGTGACGCGTGACCTCGACACCGTCGCACAAAGGCATGATCATGTCGGTGATCACCAAATCCACGGACGAAGACTTGAGGGTGCGGAGACCGACCTCGCCGTTTTTGGCGTCAATAACCTCGTATCCGGCGCGTTCGAACGCGCTGCGCAGGAAGGCACGTATCCCATCTTCATCGTCGATGATGAGCACTCTTGCCATCTTCGCCCATTTCTTCAGAATTCGAGCGTTGAACGAGATGCCAGTGACCGCTCCCCTTTTATGAGCACTCAACGACGCCCCATCGCAATCTGGCGACTGTGCAGATGGTAGCCATGGCACGTTAAGTAAGACTTACTCGATCACAGATTGGTTGCGTGCTCGCAGCAACGTCAGCCAGAACCGGAACTCACATTCAGCCTGCCTTAAGCAGCCGAGAGATGACCGGTGGTATTTTTTGCGCTTCCGAGTACGCGTGATGGTGGTAGGGTCGCCGTCACGGTTGTCCCTGTGCCCAGCTCGCTCTCTATCTCGAGCGAGCCACCGTGCAGCTCTACTAACGATTTGGTAATTGAAAGGCCAAGACCCGTGCCTTCATAAGCCCGTGCAAGCCGCGTATCCATTTGCTTGAACGGGGTTAGGGCCACCGGGATATCCTCTTGACGCATGCCGATCTCGGTGTCGCGAACCGCGATCACGATGCTCCCGTCCGAATCGAGCCTAGCCGACGTGTGGACGTGGCCACCTGGTTTGCTGAACTTGACAGCGTTGCTCAAGAGGTTGGTCAGGATCTGTTTCAGCTTCGCTTCATCGCCCCTGACAAGGGGGACAGACTCGGGCACGTCGATATCGATACTGACCGAGCTTTCGCTGGCTTTTTGACCGAGTAGGCGGCGACAGTTCTCGATCAATTCCGGCAGCCGGACCGCCTCTTCGTACAACTCAGCCTGTCCCAGTTCGATTTGAGATATATCGAGAATATCGTTGATAATCTGTAGCAGTTGCTTGCCACCGCTATTGATATCGCTAGCGTACCCGCGATATTGCGCTTTCAATTCGCCGAGAGACTGATTCTCCATCATCTCTGAAAAGCCGATGATTGCATTGAGCGGGGTTCTGAGCTCGTGGCTCATGTTTGCCAAAAACACAGATTTTGCCGAATCCGCGGCCTTTGACTGGTCAGCCAGTTCGAAAGCGCGGATGCGCTCGGCTGTCAATGAACCCATGGCCAAATAGTTGCGCCTCACAAAAGATTCCCGAGCATAGGTCGAAAAGACCCCGACCGCTGAGAGCGCGATGACGATGGGGGCAAACAGGGCATAGGGCAGTGGAATGAGCGTTGGCTCGATAGCGACAACGGCCAGGGCCGATCCGCCGGCGAGAAGTGTAAAGAACACAGTGTATCGGAACAAAATTCGCGAGAAATGCTGCGCGTAGACGAAGATCACAACCATTTCGAACAGGTAGATGAGATTGTGACCGAGATGGCTGAAGCTGAATAGTGCTAGGGCGGTGCCGAAAGCCGCCAAGGTTCCCGACAGGAACCAAACCGGAAGCAGTTGCTTCAGACGCCACTCAAGGATCAGTGGCGCCTGCACGAGCACGATAAGCGGCAGCGCGATAGTATACCGAATCCAGACTAACCCGTGGCTTTCGGGCGGCAGAATAACGATCAACAAAACGGTGAAGAGAGCGAAAAACCCGATACCGGAGGCCACCCAGATCTTGTTGATCGCCGACGTCCCCCCGAACCAAGAGGCCTGAAATTCTGCCTCCAAGACCGGATCACTGAACAACAGCGTGACCGGTCTTATTGACGCCTCGCGAATGGTAGATGCGTCGCATTTTCTGGAATTAACCATGGGGGCTCAGTCGAATAGCACAGGGTTCGAACTCGGCATCAGAATGGGGGGATTTATCACTAAATGGTTTAACTTCATGTCAATCTGTATGCCTGCGCGCGGCGCTGTTCGGCGTTTCTTACGAGGGCATGGAATCCGATCGACTAGTGGCGGAACAATGAGTGGTGTTTTCTGCGGAACGTGCGGCCGCTCGCCCAAGGGTACTCAGCAGTCAGATCAGTTCAGCTCGTTGAGCCAGACCACGCCTGCGCTTCAACTCAATCAGGTGCTAGGTGATTTGCTTGAGCAGCTCGTCCACGGCCGCTGCGATTTCGTTTGGCTTGAACGGCTTCTTGAAGGTGCGATCGGCGCCTAGCTTTTGCGCAAGATCAAGGATATCGGGACCCCTGGAGTGACCTCCACCGGAAATGGCAATGATCTTTAGGTCGGGCTGGCATTTTCTCGCCTCCCGGATTGTTTCGGTCCCTTCCTTATTCGGCATGATGAGGTCGGTGATCATCAATTTAGGCTTCTCGGTGCTTAGAATTCCGGAGGCTTCCTGACCGTCAGCTGCCTCACGTACTTCATGCCCTGCGCGCTCGAGTGTAAGCCGGAGAATTCGTCGCAGCTGTGGTTCATCATCGACAATAAGTATCTTGGCCATGACAAACCTCGGTTAGTTGTTCAGATGCAATTGAGCTGGGCCGGACATTCGCTCAGGCGGCAGCTTGGCTCGGACGGATGTCGTGTCGATCACGCGGCGCACAACGCGCACGAGCTCGATGGCTTCAAGCGGCTTGACGTGGAACTCGGCAATGCCCAATGCTTTTGCTTCCGCCTGCAGCGTCTTCTGGGCGGCGCCGCTCACCATTACGATCGGCATGTCAGGTTTCAGTTCCAGTATCTTTCTGGCCAGATCGATGCCCGCGAGCTTGGGCAATGCTTGGTCGGTGATGACCAGATCCCACTCGCCTGGCGTCATCTTAAACACCTGGAGCGCGGTCGCACCATCGGACGATGTGGTAATCTCATAGCCAAGGTTGCTAAACGTGGCTTTTGCTTCGCGGCGCGTTTCGGTCGCATCCTCGACCAACAGAATGCGCTCCGTGCCCCGCAAATCCGAAATGTCGATCTTGGACGAGGCCGCTCCGTCCTCAACAATCGGGAAGTAAAGATCGAATCGTGTTCCCTGACCGACTTTTGTTTCAATGACGAACGCCCCGCGACACGACCGCATGGTGCCAGCGACCGCGGCCAGGCCAAGCCCAGTGCCTTTGCCTACTTCCTTTGTAGTGAAAAAAGGCTCAAGGACGCGATCGAGGATGGCACCTTCTATCCCACACCCATTGTCGTTGATTGATAGACGCAAATACTCCCCCGGCGACAGGGATCCAAACCATAGCTTGCCACCTTGCCCATCGGGCCGCTGCTCGAGCGTTATCGCATCGGCGCTTTGCGCATCAAACAGCGGGCTCATTTTGGCTGCACCGCCTTGACTCACATTTTCCAATTGGCAAGAGATATCGATTGCGCCTGGGGCGCTGCCGATCGCGTGAGCCGCATTGATGCACAAGTTTGTCACGAGCTGATGAATTCGGATCTCATCCGTGCGCACGCGCGCCTGCAGGTTAGGTATTTGGCAATCCAACCGAATGGTCGCAGGAAGCGTTGCCCGCAGCATCTTCAGGCTCTCGTTCAAGGACCAATCAAGGCGCACGAGAGTGTCTGTTTTGTTGTCTTTTCGAGTGAAAGCCAGGATCTGCTCCACCAGATCGGCCCCGCGCTCCCCCACCTGCACGACTTCATCGAGCATCTGGCGCTGGGCCGAATTCTCTGGCAGGTCCCCAATGACCAGCTGGGTGTAGCCGTTCATGATCCCAAGAATGTTGTTGAAGTCATGGGCAACACCACCGGCAAGTGTCCCCATGGCCTCCATTTTTTGCGATTGATGTAGTTGCTCGCGCGCTTCATTTCGCTCGCGCTCAGCCTTTTTCCGCTTCTTGATCTGTTGACCTAGCCGATCCTTGTGCGCGGATATTATCTCAATCTGCGATCGAATCGTGCGATTGCCGGTCCACACCATCGATACGAGAAGGAAGTATAGACAACCGAGAACGCCTGCGGCGATTAAAGCAATCAGCGTCTGGACCTCATCGATCCGCCCCAACAGCGGGGTGACATCCGTATACAACTCGAAAACAGCCACTACACCACTTGCATCGTCGATAATCGGAATGTAGCTCGATACGACATTTCGCTTCGAGACAACGCCTTCGAATGCATCAAATTTTCCGCGCCAAGTGATTTCACTTGCGACCCCCCCTTTCTGCGCAACCAAATACCCGGCGTTGTCAGCCTTGTTCTCACCTATTTGGGTGGCCTGTGATGAGTAAACGGTGAGGCCGTTCAAGTTATAAACTTTGATTTTCAGTGCCGGGAGTCCACGCATTAGCGTCCGCACGGCTTGATCAAGTTCGGCCGTGGTCTTGTGCGACCGAATCTCGTTTCCGTTGGTCGTTGGCACGTTCCTGACGAACGACGCAAATCGCGGCCAAACCGAGTTTGCGAAAGCCCGAGTAACGGCGACATTCTGCCGCTCGGTTATCTCCACCAGTTCCTGTACGGCTATTTGGCGATAAAGCACGATTATCGCTACGCCTGACGCGACCATCGCGATCAAGCAAACCGCATAGAAAAGGCGAGATAGCCTGCTGATGGTAGGCGCAGACGCGGATATCCGCCCCATGCCGGCTCTATTTTGAAGCATCCCAAGCATGCGCTAGACCACATGGATAAAGGAAAGCCGATCCAACATGACCCATTTCGATTTCGGGCAGGTTAATCTTGCTGGAACGCCCGGTGGCCCAGGTTCGGTAGCGCCGTCCGATGCCACCAAATTTACAGATCCAATCAGGGAATCGATTGTATGCAACGAGTTCCTCTTCGATATCAGAGTGGAACGCAATGCTTCAGAGCCTCAAAATTCGCATGGCACCGCCACCTGCCGCGGCGCGCCGGCGGGATTAGCCGCGCCACCAGTGCCCACTCCGCATCCGTCAGATCGCTCCGGTAACGCAAACCGCGACGTTCAGCCGCGCCAGGCGCTCCCTTACGCGGCACTCCGGGTGGGGTCGGACGCCAGGCCGATCAGGCGGCGCACAACGCGCACGAGCTCGACGGCGTCAAGCGGCTTGACGTGGAACTCGGCAATGCCCAGCGCCTTGGCTTCGGCCTGCAGATGTTTCTGGGCCGAGCCGCTCATCAACACGATTGGCATGTCAGGTTTGAGTTCCAGTATCTTTCTGGCCAGATCGATGCCCGCCAGCTTGGGCAGTGCATGGTCCGTAATGATCAGATCCCAATTGGCCGGGGCGTTCTCAAACGCCTTGAGCGCCGACGTCCCATCGGACACAGCTGTAATTTCATAACCGAGTTCGCTAAACACGATCTTAACTTCGCTGCGCAGCTTGGCCTCATCCTCTAGCAACAGGATGCGCTCCGTGCCCCGTAGCTCAGAAACGTTGATCTCGGCCGAAGCCGCCCCCTCCTCGGCGACCGGGAAGTACAGATCGAAACGTGTTCCCTGACCGACTGTTGTCTCTATGGCGAAGGCGCCTCTGGCCGATCGTGTAATGCCAGCGACCGCTGAGAGACCGAGGCCCGTGCCTTGGCCTACTTCCTTTGTTGAGAAAAACGGCTCAAGGATGCGATCGAGCGTAGCGCTGTCAATTCCAGCGCCATCGTCTTCGACTGTTAGGTACGCGTGGTCGCCGGGCGACAAAGTCCCAAACCAAAGCTTGCCGCCCTTTCCATCGGGCCGGTACTCGTGTGTTATTGCGTCCGCGCTCTTTGAGTCAAGCAACCGCCGCGCATTGAGGCCGCTACGCGGGCTTACGTTCTCTAGAATGCAGGAAATTCTGATAGTGCCAGGCGTGCTGCCGATGGCGTGAGCCGCATTGATACAGAGATTGGACACGAGCTGATGGATCCGCGTCTCATCGGCGTGTATGTGAACTTGCAAGCTGGGTATCTGAAGATCCAAGCGGATCGTGGCAGGAAGCGTCGACCGCAGCATGGTCAGGCTTTCGCCGACCGACCGATCTATACAAGCGACCGCATCCACGTTTTCATCGCTTCGGGTGTAGGCGAGAATCTGATGAACCAACGCCGCGCCGCGTTCCCCCGCCCGGATTGCCTCTTCGAGCATCTGACGTACGGGCGAGTTTTCTGACACATCGTCCAGGGCCAAATGCGCGTACCCGTTCATGATTCCTAGAATGTTGTTGAAATCATGGGCAACACCGGCGGCCAGCGTACCAAGCGACTCGTGCTTTTGAGCCTCGTGGAACCTGGCGATTGCCTCGTCGCGCTCCTGTTCGGCCGTTTTCCGATCTCTAGCGTCTCTAAATACCTCTGTGCGGAAGATCTGACTGTCCGATCTCCAAAACGAAATCGATAAATCCACGGGGAACTGCTCCCCGTTATTCCTTACACCCGTGAACTCAAGGGGCGATGCCCGACGCCAACCTCCGTTCCATTCTTCCCCGGCGCGTGCGAGGGCCTGTTGATACTTTTGCCTTTCTTCCGGGACCACAAGCCGAACAGGGTCGATTTGCACAGCGTCAAAAGATGAGTAATCGAACATCTGCCCGGCCGCCTTATTCCAGTATATTAAGCGATTATCACTATCCCGCGTGATGATGGCGTCCGGCACTGATTCTGCAAGCGAGCGAATTCTCTCTTCGGACAAGCGGGCTTCACTACGAGCAGCATCAGCTTTCTGAGCAAAATCCTCTGTCCGTAGTTTTTCGGCCCTGAGGACTTGGATCGACTGGTAATTCCTACGAACGAAGGTTTCGCGCGTATAAGCCGCAAAAACACCGGTGAGGGAAAGTGCGATGGTTACAAATATCAACGGGATTGCTGGAATTCCATGATCCTGCGGAGCAACGAGCAATCCGAATATCGTTAGCAAGATAGCAGATGTAGTAAAAACCAAAGTCCACGAGAATAATATTCTGTTGTAATGCTGTGCAAATACCAAAATTACCAGCATTTCCATTACGAAAATGAGGCTATTTTGATTATCAGCATGGAGAAATAGGTACAAAGAGGCGCCAAAAGCAGAAATATGACCTAAGAAATACGCGTATGGCAAAATTGTCTTTAGTTTTGGGTATGTAAATATTGGAAGTATAGAAATAATGATGATTGGTATAATAATATAAAATCTCACAATAGTTATAATGTCAATGTAATTATGAACATATAATGCCAGCAAAATCGACTACGCAATGTAGACAAAAAGAGCGGACCCGGACCACAAGGCTTATCCCGTTGTCCCAGGTTTCGCTGGCATGAGGCTGGTTCCCGCCGCATGATGCGGCGGCATGGCCCGAAGATACGCTTCCTTGATCGAATTCCAGCGTCGGTTTCCGGACGAAGCGA